>Ga0209772_10000176_pt1 | contig 15871 bp, 17 predicted proteins | sample BogFormECP03_OM1_FD_188235 | JGI IMG/M metagenome (GOLD analysis project Ga0209772, IMG submission 188235) | Bog forest soil microbial communities from Calvert Island, British Columbia, Canada - ECP03_OM1 (SPAdes) (version 2) | ecosystem: Environmental > Aquatic > Freshwater > Wetlands > Bog ... | reverse complement strand
CATTGCCATTGCGAACATCGCCGCTGGCGGCGATGGTCTCACTCCCGATGTTGATACCAACTGGGCAGTGTTTGCGGCTGGTGGTTCAACGGGCACGATGGGTCTGATTGGTGCGACTGGCGCTACTGGAGCCACAGGTGCTCAGGGTCCGACTGGTGCGACTGGCGCTACCGGCCCGCAGGGTCCGGTTGGTGAGGGAAACGCGGCGTACCAGTACGGGACGAATGGACAGACGATTGCAACTTGTCCAGTGACGGATCAAATCGCGATTCGTTCGGTGTCCAACATCAACGCCAACGCACAAACGGCTATGATCGTCACTGCCGCATCTGTCGCTGGTGAGTACCCAGTTGGCTCGGCGAACTTTACCATCTCTGGAATCACTGCCGCAAACTACGCACAACTCGATGGCGTATGGACAGTGATTGCCATCGCTGGAGACAACGTTACGATTGAAAACGTCGCTGCGATCAATGGCACGGGAACTCCGTGGACGCAGGAAGGTGCTTCGAATCGCACAAATCTCGGCAACAATGCCCTTGTTGTGCCGCCTTCATGCACGGTCGCACCTACACTTATCACTGGTGCAACCACACCCGTGTTGGCTGCTGGGACTTATCATATCGTGGCGATGACTACCGTGGCTGATCAGAACGGTGGACGCGACACGGTCATTTGCAGCTTGGCTGATTCCAACGGCATTCTGCAAGGTCTGAGCTACCCTGCTTCTGCTTACACCTATTTCCACCAAGGTGGAAGCGTTTCGGGACAGGCTGATACGCCGATGAACACCATCAGCGTGCAGACCTTAATCACTGTCTCTGGCGGTACGGTGTCTCTGCAATGTTCACCTACTGCCTCAACCACTGGTACTATGACTGCCGTCTATCCTTCAATCGTAGCGTTGCAGGTAGCTGGCACGAGCACTGGTGCTATCCAGTAAATTCGCGAGGCATGGTCGGTTCAAATAAAACGAGCCGACCATGCTGAGCACGGAATCAAAATAGACAGGGAGGATTCATGAAGAACACGTTATTGACTATCGCGATGCTGGGGTTCTTGGTGCCCTGCATGTTCGCGCAGCGCGACATTGACAACAACGACACGAAGTCCGAAGTGAGAGTCGGCACCAGCTACGAGAGCGGACGATCTTCTGAAGTCGGCAATGTGGATTTCAAGACGCGACTCAATCAGAAGCTCTCAGTCGAAGCCATGATTAACGGCGGTATGTACTACGGCAACGGCATCAACATGCCCAACGATCTGAAAAGTTTTGGAGGTCTGGGCCTCAGCGCGACGTACAATTTCACTGAGAACCTTTACGTATCGGGCGGTGCCACGAAAAACACCAACAACTACGACACTCTGACCGAGGGTGCGTTCGTCGAAGCGGGTATGTTGCTCTACTCTGGCGCGGGTATGATCAAAGCCATCGAGGGCGATTACAACCAGACGTACAGAATCTTCGGCGGCTACGTGCCGAAGGTCACCACTGACATGTTTCTCCCGCGTGCCGTGTTTTACCTTCCGAAGGGCTATGACGTTATGCTGCAAGCTGGCATGGCTGACGGTTTGATCCAAGATGGAGTTCACATTCTCAAGCCCAGCGCTGGGCTACGCGTCCGTGTTCCTGTCACTCACCGCTTTGACTTCACTGTCGCTGGCGGCATCAACACGGAGAACTTGGTCAGCATGGCGCAAATGTCGAGCTTGAGCGCGAAAGGCTTTGGCGCTGGCGTGCGCTTCTGGTTGAATCGCATGACGTCTGTCGAAGTCAACGGGACGAAAGCGTTTGGCACTTTTGGTACGCTGCCCGATGGCACGATCTATGGCGTCTCTCTCACGAGACGCTTCTAGTAGCCTACTCCCCCAGAAGAGGTGACTATGAAAACGAAACTATTCTCAATCGTGGTGTTGACGTTGATGCTGGCGGGGTGCAATTTGGCAACGCCGTCCAACCCTAAGTCTGGAGGCGGAACGCCGCCTCCCCCTCCCCCTCCCCCGCCGTCTGGAACTGCGCCGTCTATCTCGCGCCTTTCACCGCCGATGGCAATGGTGAGCAGCACGTGGTCGATCTCAGTGACGATCACTGGTGCGAACTTCACGTCTGACACTGTGGTCAATGGCTTCGGCCCGCCGCTGACGCCGACTTCGTTCACAGCAACTTCCTTGACTGTTGAAGTTCCCCAGTCAGCATGGAATGCTGCGGGAACATTGACCGTGGATGTATCCAATTCGATTGGCACTTCGACGACCGTCCCATTTCTTGTTACGTCACAAGGCTTTGTGTCCATTCCGTTTGACGATGGATACGAGAACACTCTTCAGAATGGATTGCCAGTGCTGGACGCGGCGACTGATGCTTTCGGCAGACAGGGAATGCCGTACACGTGGTACATCATCACTAGCAAACCCAGCACCACGGCGCAGGCAGGAGAGTATTTCGCATCGTGGGCAGAGATTAAGCAGGAAGCCACGAATCCGAACGTAGAGATCGGCAACCATACACGCACGCACAACGGTCAAGCTGCAAGCGCGGCTTCCGACCCGGGTTGCCCGATTCTGTTTCTTACGTTGCTGACGAACTCCAATACTTCGACCGGCCCGCTCAACTGTGTCTACGATAAGACGCCACTGTCAGGCACCAATTTGGCGGATGAGACGCAAGGTGCGCAAGATGATTTAGAAGCGCAGGGTTTCAACCCAGTCACTTTCGCGTATCCCTACGGTGACTATGACGTAGGTTGGGACAGCAACGACATTGCGCCGAACTACGATTGGCCCGAACTGCCCTATTCTCAGCAGACAGTGGAACTGGGGATCAATGCCATCACAGTCAACGGCAGCATTCAACAGATCGGCTCTCGCACTACGGATTTTGGCGCGAATCAAGTTGGTGCGCCGCCGAATGCTGGATACACAGAAGCGGGCTGGAATCCATATTCCATCCCGTCATTCGAAGTGAATCAGCTTGGTAGCTGTGCGCTCTCTAACCCGAACGCCAGCGATCCGACCGCAGCGCCGTATGTTCCGGGTTGCCCGACGACAGAAGCCATGCTGGAATACTGGATGCAGTGCGCTCTGCCAAATGCGTACAATCCGAACAGCAACTCGTGCGATATGCCGTGGACGATCATCACGTTCCATCAGGTTGATCCGTCGCAACAGGACGCATACAACGATGACATTGACGCTGTCCCTGTCTCGTTGCTGCAAAGCATGGTGTCGTACTTCAACCAGAAGAAGATTCTCGTGGTGACGATGGCGGAAGGTTATGCCATACTCGGCATCAACGGTCGCAATTGCCCCGGCACGTCTGGCGACACAACCAATTGCAACGCAGATCAGAGCGCTATGGTGCGCGGACACGTTCCAATACAGAACGTGCTTCGAGCGCGAGGCTTCAAGCATTCAGTGGATCGCGAGCAAGCTCACTGAGTTTCTCCCCCAAGGGCAGTCCCTCCCCGCACTGGAACCCCAGCGAACCTGCTGGGGTTTCGTGTTATTATGGAGCCATGCGGATTCTCATCTTGATCGGCATCCCGTTTCGTTTCGGCTTGTACGTGATCATGCACACCGTAATCGGCTTGCTCTCGCCTGACGCGCTTCCACTGGACGAGGATTGGACGTGGGTTATCACTGGCATAGAGAAACACCGCAGGAACAACGGACGACAGCCTCTATGATCTTCGTCATCGCTATCGCCTACCTGTTGTGCGCCGCCTACGCCTCGTGGGTTCTCTCTGACGGCTATCGCCTCGATACCGAATGGCATACGCTCGTGATCTTCTCCTTGATGTGGCCTTTCTTCGCGGGAGTCCTGCTCATGGCTTACTACGATGAGTGGAGATACCGAATACGTAAATCAAACGAGGACGAGTGCGAATGTACCATTGCAACAAATACACCGCCGAATCAGCCTGCGAGCACTGCGAAGGCATCATCCGACACGCCCTGTGGTGCATCACCCTCAACACCCACGTCCAGTACGCCTACAACGCCTTCCTAGACGCTTCTAGGCTCTCCCAGAGCGATCATTTGACCCTGCATGCCCTTGGAGTCCTCTGGCAGGACTTTAAGCGTAAAACGGCTCCCTGCGAGGGGAATTGCGGTATTAAGCAGGGTGACTCTCCAATTACAAGCACTCTCATCCGACTCTCATAAGGGTCATCGCAATTATCAAGAAGACCGCCTGTTTACCAGCACGATGGAACAGGGCACGTTGCTTGCTGTGTTCGATGGGCACGGCGGCGACGAAGTATCCCAAGCTGCCTCTGAAGCACTGCCCGGGCTTTTCGCCGACGAGATCGGTGAAGACGGCGCGACCAATCACGTTGACGAAGTTCTCAAGACGGTCATCCAGAAAATCAACATCATGACTCAGAGCATCGACGCAGGCAGCACTGTCTCGATTGCATTCATCCCGAATGACAAGCCTGTGGTCTACTGCGCCGTGATGGGCGACAGCCCGATCCTCATCAAGGACAAAGACGGCAAGATCAATATCGCGCCAGATCATAACGTGCGCACGAATCAAGCGGAAGCCGAAGCAGCCATTGCTCGCGGCGGTATGGTTGAAGGCGGCTATTTGTACGCCGACTACCACGGCATTGGTTTGCAGATGGCACGCGCTCTTGGCGACGCGCATTTGAACAAAGTGCTGTCGCGACTGCCAGATGTTTACGCAGTTGAAGTCGGCCCAGAAAGCTGGGTGCTCGTAGCATCAGATGGATGCTTCGATCCCGGTCACTACGATTTCAAGCAAGTTGCTCAGACTATTGGCGAGCTTGTGGACAAGGGTGCAGACGCCAAGGCTCTTGTGCATCGCGCTGCTGTGGAATATCCGACAGGAGACAACGTCTCCGCGATCCTTGTGAGGTTTGCAGATGAGACCGCTGTGTGAGTTTAAGCGCAAGGAATGGACGCAGCCCTGTGGTGCGCCATCCGTTGACTACTGGGTGCTGGAACCAAAATTCCACGAGATCGGAGGCAAGCTTTGGGAATGGCCTCAGCAAAAACGTTGGTTTTGTTCCTACCACTACGACTTGTACGCGCACTACTCTACGATCTTTCCAGAGCTAAAAAGCCTTGAAACTGAACTCTGAGCACCGCTGTCAATTCATTCTCCGAGCTTTTCGGGGAGGCTTTTACTCTTACCCTTCCATCGTGATGAATTACAACGATTCACGCTATGACTGCTGCGGCAGGATCGCTCAAAACTGCGTCGATCCTTGTGGTGAAGATTTTGAGGAATGGCTTTGCGACGAGCATTATCAAATCTGGTTAAACCATGAAGCTAAATGAAGAACAGACCTTAGCCGTTCAGCATCCTCAGGGCACTCCTGCCGTGTTGATCGCTGGTGCGGGTTCAGGGAAAACTCGTGTCCTTACCGAGCGCGTGCGCTGGCTCATGGAGCAAGGCGTTCTGCCGCGCCGCATCTGCGCCATCACCTTCACCAACAAAGCAGCAGGCGAACTCAAAGATCGCCTCGGCATTCGTATTGGTACGCCTCCTGATAGAGAACCTCGCGTTAGCACGATCCACTCGCTCGCGTTATCTGGCATCCGTAAAAATCCCCAAGCGTTTGGCTTAGCCGACAAGGTTACGCCGCTTGACGAATACGATCAGCAGCAACTCATGCGCAAGGTTATTGAGCGCTGGGATTCCAAGAACAACGTCAACTCTGAAAGAGAGCGCGGTTTCCTGTATGCGCTGCTCGACAAGATCAGCTTCCACCGCGCACGCGGTATCGGCTTCCGCTACGAATACACGGACACGGTTCACGAGCGGGCGATGGAAGAGCACGCAGGCTACCACGCGCTGGGCGAGGTAGAGCTTGAAATGTGGGAAGCGTTCGAGGATGAGAAGCGCCGCAACTCCGTGGTGGACTTTGACGACATGCTTCACCTTGTGGTGCGCCGCATGCGTACCGACCCGCAATGGAAAGCGTCGATCCAGAAACAATTCGATCACATTTTGATGGACGAAGCGCAGGACACCAATCCTGTGCAATGGGAGTTTGTGAACGGACTCGTCGGGCCTGACAACAAGAACCTGTACGTTGTCGGCGACATGAGCCAGTCCATCTACGGATTCAATGGCGCAGTGCCGCGCATCCTGAAGGACTACAGCGAGAACTGGCGCGACAATGTTCCAACAATGTACCGCATCGCTCGCAATCACCGCAGTCAGAAAGCCATCGTGCATTTGGCGAACAAGATTCAGAAGACGATGACTGAAACCATTCCTCTCCAGATGAGCGTATTCCGTGAGGAGGACGGTGAAATTCTGGTTGACTTCGCCCAGTTGCCACAGGATATTGCCAACAGCATTGCTCAGAAGATTCAGAAGGACGGCGTGCGCAAAGCAAATCCAATTCTCTACAAAGAGAACGCGATCCTTGTGCGCAGCGCCATGCAGATCAGAGACATTGAGGGTGAGCTTGTGCGCCGACGTATTCCTTACGTGGTGCGCGGCGGACGTGGCTTGCTCCAGACAGAAGAAGTTCGCGACCTTCTTGCCTACCTGCGCCTTGCATCGAACCACAAAGATTTCGTGGCATTCATGCGCTGCTGCTCCGTCCCACGTTGCGGCGTCGGCGAAGTTGCACTCAACAAGCTGCGCGTAGAAGCCAACACCTCATACGAGGGCGACCTGATGGAAGCGGCAAAAGAAAACACGCGGCTCCACAATCTCATCAGCATCATTGAACAGGTTGGAATGTTCCAAGCTGCGCCGCTCACTGCCTTGGAGAAAGTTCTCGCGCTGTTCAACTACCGAGCTTACGTCAAAGAAAAGTACAAGAAGGAATCCGACAAGGTTGAAACGAAGCTGGAGAACATTGAGCGGTTCCTCTTCATGGTGTTGAGCCTGACCGAGGGCACGGAGATGACGCTGGACGATTTGATTTTCCAAATGGCGCTCGACCGCCCACGGGGTGACGAGGAGGACAAAGACCTCTACGCTCGCCAGCTTGCCGCAGGCGAGCTTACGCAGGATCAGTACGACCGCAAGATGGAAGAGATCAAGCAGGGCGCGGTTACCATCAGCACCATCCATAGCGCCAAGGGGCTGGAGTGGAAGCGGGTCTTCCTGACCAACCTGTACGAAGGCTCCTTACCGCATAGATTCTCAATGGGTTCCGACGAGGAAATCGAGGAAGAACGCCGCCTTTTCTACGTCGCCTGCACCCGCGCCAAGGACACTTTGGTACTCAATATCCCTGAGAAGGTAACCATCCAGCAGAAAGAGAACCGCAGTTCAGGCAACGTCCAGCGTCTCGCGCCGTCCAGATTCCTGAAAGAAATTGGTGTGTCCAAGCCCGACTCCTTTGCATCTAAAGGGGTATGAGAACCAGATTGATTCTCGTCCTCTTCGTTTTCCTCTTCGTCGTCTATGAAGTCATCCGTCATTCGTACCTCATCGTGTCCACCGCCGCCGTTCTTGGCTGGATGGTGACACTGGCAGCCCTCCTCGCAATTTTCGTTATCGGTGGGAGGAGAAAGTCATGAAGCCGAGCTACGGAGTCATCGTCGGTCGTTTCCAAGTGAACGATCTCCACGACGGACACATGGAACTGTTCCGTCAAGTCAAGGCCCGTCATAACGGAGTGATCGTATTCATCGGCACTCATCCAGCAGGGCTGTCGAAGAATCACCCACTCAATTACGAGGTGCGCCGCCGAATGATTCAGGCGAAGTTCCCCGACTTCATCGTGCGCGAGTTGAAAGACACCCGCGATGATGCGACGTGGAGCAAGGCGCTGGATGCTGGAATCACTGGAGCCGTAGAGGGACAGGATGCCGACTTTGTTCTGTACGGAGGGCGCGACTCTTTCGTACCTCACTACGAGGGCAAGTACAAGCCCGTGGAGTTGGCTCTCCCAATCGAAACTCAAGCGATCAGCGGCACGATGATCCGTGACCGATTCGCGACTGAAGTAATCGAGTCGTCTGACTTTCGCGCTGGAATGATCTTCGCAGCCGCGCACCAATACGCGGTCGTCTACCCCACTGTGGACGTCGCGATCTTCAGCACCGATTACACCGAGATCGCAATGGGCCGCAAGCCGACCGATCCCAAGAACAAATGGCGCTTCATCGGTGGGTTCGCCGAGAAGACACGCCCGACTTACGAGGCGGATGCCCGCACAGAAGCTCTCGAAGAGGCAAGCGCGGACACGGGCGTGATGGAGTACATCGGCAGCGCAGTAATCCCTGACTGGCGCATGGCTGCTTTGCCCGACAAGGGCATCAAGACCGCATTCTTCGCGACCACCGTCATGAGCATGATGATTAAGGCTGGTGACGACATTGAAGAAGTGAAGTGGTTCAAGATGAGCGACCTCACCGCCGCGAACATTGTGGACACACACCAAATTCTGTTTGCGCTCCTCAAGATTTGGTACGCATCGAAACGCCAAAGCTGGAATCAGACTGCTGTAGCGATGGCGGAAACAGAATTGGTGCATGCAGTCGCCGCCGCTGACGGCACCTCGGCAGCGAAGCACGACAAAGTTCAGAAGTTGCGACGAGAGGTTGATCCTGATCCGACCAACATTCTGCCTCGCGACAATAGCGTTGACCCAACTCGAATCTTGGGATAGGAGACACCATGCCGCACGCACTCGACTTAAACCCGTTGCTTCTCACGGACAGCTACAAGCCGTCGCACTGGTACCAGATTCCGCCTGACACGCAATTCGTGTACTCGTATCTGGAATCCCGTGGCGGCTTCTGGAAGAAAACGCTGTTCACTGGACTTCAGGGAATCCTGAAGGCGAACTTCGTCGGCACCTTCTTCACGAAGGACAACGTGGAGCAAGCGAAAGCATTCTCTACAGAGCATTACGGACGTGATGACGTGTTCAATTACGCGGGCTGGATGCGCATGTTGGAAAAGCACGGCGGCAAGCTGCCGCTCCGTATCCGCGCTCCGAAGGAAGGCACGCTCATTCCCGTCAAGAACGCGCTGATGACCATCGAGAACACCGACCCTGAGTTCCCGTGGCTGACCAACTGGGCAGAGACGATCCTGCTGCAAGTCTGGTACCCGATCACGGTCGGCACCCTGAGCTTCATGATCCGCCAAGCCATCGGCAAGGACCTCGTCCGCACTTCTGGCTCCGATGCAGGGCTGGATTTCAAGCTGCACGATTTCGGTTATCGCGGCGTCTCTTCGATTCAGTCGGCGGCAATCGGCGGCGCATCACACCTGTTCAACTTCCACGGCACTGACACGATGGCGGCGATCCCGTACATCCAGCAGTTCTACAACACCAAGGCAATGCCGGGGTTCTCGATCCCAGCGATGGAGCACAGCACTGTGACGTCGTGGGGACAGGAACACGAAGAGGATGCCTACCGCAACATGCTGCTCAAGAACCCGAAGGGGCTGGCGGCTTGCGTGGTGGACAGCTACGACACGCACAACGCAGTCAACGTTATCTTTGGCGACGATCTGCGCGAGCTTGTGCTGCGACGTGATGGCACTGTGGTTCTTCGCCCCGACTCTGGCGATCCGACCGTGGTGATCGAAGACATCTACAACTCGGTCGCCGAGAAGTTCGGCTTCGAAGTCAACAAGAAAGGCTGGAAGGTTCTGCCGCAGCAGATTCGCGTGATCCAAGGCGACGGCGTAAACTACCAGAACATTCTCCGCATCAACTCGCACCTGATCCGATCTGGTTGGTCGATGGAGAACTTGGCATACGGCATGGGCGGCGCTCTGCTTCAGCAGCAGAACCGTGACACCCAGCGCATGGCGATCAAAGCCAGCGCCATCAACCGCCACGGCGTGTGGATGGACGTTCACAAAGACCCCAAAACCGATCCGGGCAAGGCGTCGAAGGCTGGACGCTTCTCTCTCGTGGATCGCAGCGTCGATGGACGCGGCGACTTCGTAACGGTAGCGGAGCCGGGCGGCAACGATTCTTACGGCAACGTCTTGGAGACAGTGTTCCTCGACGGAGAACTCAAGCGCGAACAGACTTACGAGCAGGTCTGGGCGCTGTGCCGCGAGAACGACAGCTTCGTTGAGGAGGTCGCAGAAGCATTCGCATGAAAACACCCGTCACATATTTGACGTATCTGAGGTTCGACCCCAGCCCTTCGAAAGTTGTTGTCAAGAAGGGCGAGAAGCAACCGAGGTCGTACTTCATGCACATTACTCCTCCCTTGCGAAAGGGTCAGGAGTATTACTACACCACGCAAAAACGCGCCGAGAACTTCGTTGCCAAGGTTGCACGCAACTGGGTCAAAGGCGGATACGCCAAAGTATCAGGCGTCGTGGTCAAGGTCAACGCAGTTCTGCCGCCGCTCAGCGCCCTGTCGCTTGCGGAGTTAAAGGCGAACCACCAAGTTTTCGAAGTGCAACCGTAATTCAAATCTGCCAATGGCAATGGAGAGAAAAATGAAACGCATCACAGCAGTCATGTTCGCGGTAGTTGCTCTTATGTTCACCGTGGGTTGTGGCTTCGCCACTCCTGACGCAGGACATGAGGTTGTCCTCATCGAGAAACCCATGATCTTCGGTCACGGCGGCGTTGACTCTGAACCCGTAACCACGGGTCGTACACTCATCGCGCCGACGACCGAGTCCGTCGATGTCAACATGCAGCCCCAGAAATACGAGGTTGAGATGGACGACACGATGACTTCGGACGGCGTGCCCGTCACGTTCCACGCGATCATGGTTCTGAAGGTCACGAACTCAGTGAATTTGATTTCGAGCTTCGGCCCGCAGTGGTACGAGAACAACCTCTTGGAGCCGTATAAGACGATGGTTCGTCAGGCTGTGCGCAAGCACGGGATGAACGAAACCGCTATCAGCACCACGGCACTGGATCAGATCGACGCGGAAATTCACGATCAACTCGTGAAGTTCCTCGACGAGAAGAAACTGCCCGTTGCCCTCGTCACCATGACGGTCGGCAAAGCGAATCCGCCTGACAGCGTGAAGAATCAGCGCATCGAGACGGCTACGCAAGAGCAGCGCATTCAAACCGAGCAGCAGACGAAGTTGGCGGAAGATCAGCGCAAAGCGGCTGAGCAATCCCGCGCCGCAGCCGACAACGCCTACCGCCAAGCGATGGACTTATCACCTGACCAGTTCCTCCGCTTGGAGACGATCAAGATGGAGCGCGACGCTTGCAAGACCGCGACCTGCATCTTGGGCGGCGGCGGTGTAACGCCCGTGCTTCCAGTCAAGTAATGTGGCCGTTTTTTCCGAAGAGCTTAGCACGCCTGAAAACGTGCTAAGCTTTTTTAATGTACGAATACAATTTTGACGACGCTCCTATCGTAATCCAAGCCTACGACGGCTTCCGAATCATCGAAGTTAAAGGACGCCAGTTCATCGACTGCCGCGATCCCAAGCACATGCTGTTGCGCGACTACTTCGTCGCCTACCTGAACAACGAACTCGACAGCGAGATGGTCGAGGATTTCTCGCACCGCTACCCAGTCAGCTTCCTCGTTGATTACATTCATCTTTTCGAGCGCATCGACGGTCGCAACCGTCGTGAACTCATTGCCTTTTTGAAGGAAGAAAAGAAAAAGAGAGTAGCATCCTACTCCGCTCGCCAAAAGAAGGGCATGGTTGAGCAGGGCGACGTTGAGACTGTGTTCCCAGCGGGCACCGAAGTCGTGTTCGCTGAGCATGACGGCGGATTGATCGGCGGCATCATCAAGGCGATCAAACTCCAACAGTCGTTCTGGACAGGTCCGTACTTCGAGATCAAGCTGAGCGTGATCCACGCCGTGAAGGGTGAAGTTCAACAGGGCTTCTACACCGTTCACATGCCGGGCTTCTACGGTCAGGTTCCACTGACCAGCCTGCCGCTCCGCAAGCCGACCGACGCGGACAAGAAGTTCCTCGCAGACCGAGGCAAGAAGTTTGCCAAGTTCTGGAAGCCGGGCACATACTGCGCTTACACAGGCACCTTGATCCAGCCTAGCTGGTGGTCTGCTCGCACGTTCCGCGCAGACGGTCGCGTTGTTATCGACCCGATCTCGTTCGAGCGTCAAGAGCCAGAAATTTGGCGCAACTGCATTCAGTCGGCGGGCGTCAGCATCGACCGCGAAGAGCGCAGCAAGATCAAGAAGGAAGTTCTCATTCGCGAGAGCGACTTCTGGCGCTGCGTGCCACAGCTTTACGGGTTCTCCCTTGCTGTCAAGCAGTGGGGACGATTCGAGATCGACGGCATGAGCGAGATCAAGTGGCGCGACGATGCGTGGGACAAGCTCGTCGTGGACGCGGAGTCGAAGGATTTGATCTACTCCCTCGTCAAGTTCCACGGTCAGGGTTTCACGGACATCATCGAGGGCAAGGGCGGCGGTACGATCTTCTTGCTGCACGGCAAACCGGGCTGGGGCAAGACTGCATCCGCTGAAGCCGTGGCTGAGTTGCTGCACAAGCCGCTGTACTCCGTCTCTGTCGGAGAACTGGGCACGAGCACGGACGCGCTGGAGAAGCGCCTCCGCAACATTCTCGACGTCGCTGTCATCTGGGACGCCGTGCTGTTGCTCGATGAAGCAGACATCTTCCTCGAAGAGCGTGACGAGCACAACATCGCTCGCAACGCGATGGTCGGGGTGTTCCTGCGCTTGCTTGAGTATCACAACGGCGTGCTCTTCCTCACGACTAACCGCGTGAAGAAGATCGACTCCGCGTTCTACAGCCGCATCTCGGTTGCTCTGCACTACCGCTCCGAGGGTAAGGCTAAGGCTGTGTGGACGAATCTGTTGAGCGCGGCAGGCTTAGACCCAACATGGGCGGAAGAGCTTACGCCGTTCAACGTCAACGGTCGCCAGATCAAGAATGCGATTCGCATGGGACAAACTCTTGCGCGAGCGAAGGATCGCAAGATTCAGATCAGCGATCTCAAGCGAGCAGTCACGGCGACGATTCGATTTGAGACCGAGATGAAGCTGGCGAACCCAGACGAAGCCATCGACGCAGGTCCGATTCAGACCGTTGAAGTAGCAGCGCCGAAGCGCAAGCGCAAGACTGAAACCAAGTCTGCGAAGGCTGCATCTAACGGAGTGTGATAACCCTCTACAACGCTGTAATGACGACCTTAACGGCGGCTGGAACCATCGGAATTATTTGGTCTAGCCGCCAGTTGTCGAAAGCGGCAAAAAGCGGTAAGATCAAAGTTGTCGGTATCGTGACATCTCCGAAAGGAACCAACAGATAATGCCTCCCTCTCCTCAAGAAGCCGCAGCCCTCGCCATTCTTAGCTCAATCCTCTCAGGTGGAAACTCTGGACCCGTCCACGTTGCTGAGGTTGTGCGTCACGGCGAGAAGATCATCCTCCCAGAGGGGATGAAAACCGCAGATGCGATCAAGACTCTTGAACGCCAACTCAAGTACGACAACGAACTCGTGCAGATGAGTTTCGACTTCAACTATTTTGTCTGGGACGGTGCTTACGCGCTCGCCAAGGCAATGCAGAACCGTTACGGTTTCGTTTTCGGCGAGCCGGGGTTCTTCGGAACCAAGCCACAGTTGATCGGGATCGAGACTTCTCTCGGCAAGGTTGAGCAAGTGCCGTGGGGCAAGTTCTCCGTGCCTTCCATCGAGAACGGCATCTTCGAGTGCGGCTATCAGGAGAAGGACGGCAAGCTCCTCTTCAAGTTCAACGTCACGTGCAAGCACATGTACGAAGACGAAGTGAAGACGCTCCGCGACGAGGTCGAGGCGTTCCTGCAAAAGAACTCGATCTATAAGGGCAAGGCATTTGGCGTTCGCTTCACGAACGACAAAGGAAAGAAGCTTCTGGCAGATGGCGAAATCCCAACCCCGAAGTTCATCGACATCGCGAAAGCGCGTGAGAAAGAGCTTGTCTTCCCCGCCGCCGTCGCAGAACAGATCAATACCAATCTCTACACAGTTCTGGAACGCATTGACGAGGTCAGAGCGTCCGGGATTCCAATCAAGCGCGGCATCCTGCTCGCTGGCGAATTCGGCGTCGGAAAAACTCTGTGCGCCTACGTTGCTGCCCAAAAAGCAGTAGCGAGCGGCATCACGTACATCTACTGCCAGAAGCCTGAAGAGTTCGCGGATGTCATGCGCATGGCAGTTCAGTATTCCCCAGCGCTGGTGTTCTGCGAGGACGTTGATCGCATCGTTCCTTCGGAGCGCGACAAGGGCGTCGATGAACTCATCAACATCATTGACGGCGTCGAGACCAAGAACGCCGAGATCGTCACCGTGTTCACCACGAACGCTGTGAAGAACGTCAACAAAGCCCTTCTGCGCCCCGGTCGCATGGACGCGGTCATTGTCGTGACCAAGTCTGATGCGATGGCTGTCCAGCAGCTTATCCGCAACTACGCGGGACAGTACCTTGAGCCAAACGTTGATCTCACCCAGATCGGCGAATTGCTGAAGGACAACATTCCTGCGGTCATCCGCGAGGTGTGCGAACGCTCGAAGCTCGCCGCCCTGCGCATGAAGCCCAAGGGCAAAAAGCTGACTACGATTCCACTCGCGGCTTTGAAAGAAGCTGCTACGACGATGAAGATTCAGTTGGACCTGCTGAGCCACACGGATGCTCCGATCAAGGAAGACATGGAGTTGGTCGCTCAGTCTATCAGCGAAGTTGCCGTGGCGATCACTGGGCGCACCAACGCTCAGACATCTCCCACGGTGAAGATTCCAGCTTCGGTTCTGGCTGAGATGAACGGTGACACCACCGCAACCTTGGACAAAATCGACTAATGGAAGACTTATTCAATCTGATTGCCCGGAATGGAACCGTGAGTTTCATTCTGGGCATCTTTTTGCTCACAGTCATCCTTAACTTGATTTGGTTGATCGGGCGATTCCTTGACTTCCTCGTCAAGCTGGCACGCGCCTTCACTGGAAAGTACCCTCCCCCAGAACCACCTGACAATCGCCCCATCGTCCAGTGCGACGGGCATTGCGATTGCAACAAGCCCTGCAAGTGCTGCGAAGAAGACGACTGTCAGGTCGGCTGTGGCTGCTCTAGTCACAAAGAGGAATGATGGAAGACAACACAACGCGCATGTGGGAGTTGAACGAGGGCGCGGGCGCGGAGGTTGACACCGCGATCATGCCACTCATCAAGTTCCTGAACAAGATGGGTGTCACGACTGTGAGCAGCCGCAAGGGTTCGGACATCGCCCATGCGCAGGTTCGCGTCGTCGGGGATCACGAGACTCTCGTAAGCGTCTTGTTCAAACAGATTCAGCCCATGATTGCCCACATGGAACAGTCCTATGTTCAGATCACTTTTCAGGATGGCGCTTGGACAGGCGTCGTGGGTGTTAAAGAAAAAGACCTCGATGATCTAACGCATCGAGTCGGCTGTTGGTTGGAAATGCTCCATAAGTAGTATTCTACTGGTATGTCGCTGTTAGTGCTCGCTCTATTTCTCGCCTCATACGCGCAACCCGCCCCGCACACTGAGTTCAAACCCAGTCCCACATTTGCGGTTGGAAAATTTCGTCCTGTTGAATCCTGCGAAGCCATGAGCGGCCCTGACTTGGCGGACAGTCCGACTCCAATTCTGGATAACATGTCATTTGCGAGGGTGAGTTTTATTGTAGGTTACGATGGGCAAGTTTACAGCGCGTTCATTTTGCTATCGAATGGAACACGGGCGTCAGATCGTTACGTGTTGAAAGTTATAAACGCGTGGCGCTTTCATCCTGCTACGTGCAACGGAGTGCCTGTAGATTCTGAGGGCATGGTGACCTTCATTCGTCAGTAGGCTCTATATCGCCAGCGCGATCCAGAACTTTCTGAAGGCTCTTGTCTGCCACGGCGCAGGCTAGATTCCACGTTCGCAGTGCATTCGCCCGCTCTTTATCGTATTGCGCGTCGAAGTCCTGCCCGTCTGTC
>Ga0209772_10000174_pt1 | contig 15894 bp, 11 predicted proteins | sample BogFormECP03_OM1_FD_188235 | JGI IMG/M metagenome (GOLD analysis project Ga0209772, IMG submission 188235) | Bog forest soil microbial communities from Calvert Island, British Columbia, Canada - ECP03_OM1 (SPAdes) (version 2) | ecosystem: Environmental > Aquatic > Freshwater > Wetlands > Bog ... | reverse complement strand
CGGCTTCGTCGGGGAAGAGCGTGCTTTGCCTGGATCATGATGCGGATGTGCTGGCTTCGCTGCGGGAGGTGCTGCGGGGGGCCGGGTATGAGGTGCAGACTTCTACTAGCTTGAGCGATGCTTTGATGTTGGCGCGGGTTACGCATCCGCAGCTTGTGCTGGTGGGGCCTGATCGCGTGGCTGGGATTACGGCTTTGGCGGGGGCTTGTGCGGGGGTGCCGGTTTTGGAATTGGGGAAGGGATTTTCTACGGCGCAGGCTGGGGAGGCGGTGGAGGGGTTGTTGGAGAGGATTCGGGGGAAGTTGGGCGTTTAGGGCCCGAATTGTGTCGTTCGGCGTGCGAACACGCCATGGCCCGGCATAAAGCGCAGGCCCTACGGGGGGCCGAACTTCGAAGTCGAAGGCAGCGGCTTCGGAGATTTGAAATTTCAGATTTGAGATTTGAGAGAACGGCAACGGCAAAAGCAAATGCCGAGGCAAATGCAGATCTCTCATTCCTCTTCTAGCGCGACCGCGAAGCGGCCGACAAGGGGATTCGGGATGACAGCCACGCGGCTTTTTTTCCGCGGGGGTGTCTAGGCCTCCCAGTACCTGTCCTCTTGGCCGGGTGCTTGCTATCTCAACAATATTGATTTTTCAACACACTTCCTGCGCAATCTTGGAGTATAGTTCGGCCCTCATTATTTCCGCCGATCGGCTGCCCGGCTCATGCCCCAGCCAGAGCGCGATGGCGGAGGGTGTGCAGAGTCACATAGGCAAGTTCCCGAACAAAGGAGATAACGTGAATCGAACATTGGGTGTGGCGATTCTCGCGGTGATGGCTTTGATCTTGGTGGTGAGCTCTGCGGGCCCGGCGCAGGCGCAGGGGTTTCCGACGTTGACGCGGCACGTGCGCGAAGTCACTTTGAATGGCCAGGCGCGCTTGATGGGCAAGCTGCCGGCTTCGCAAACGATGCGCATCGTGATCACTTTGCCTTTGCGGAATCAGGGCGAGCTCGATGAATTTTTGAAGAACCTTTACGATCCTTCGAGCGCTTACTTCCATCAATTTCTGACCGTGGAGGAATTTACTTCGTTGTTTGGACCGACGAAGGAAGATTATGCGACGGTGATTCGCTTCGCCGAAGCCAACGGGCTCACGGTGATGGACACTTCGCGAAACCGGATGAATGTGCAGGTGAGCGGCAAGGTGGGGGACATTGAGAAAGCGCTGCACATTACCTTGGGCGTTTATCAGCACCCGACCGAGAACCGGACTTTCTTTGCTCCGGACCGCGAGCCCACGCCGAATGTTTCTGTCCAGCTATGGCACATTGCCGGATTGGATAACTATTCGATTCCGCATCCTGCGGGACTGCACAAGCGAGTCGGGCCGCAGCCTTTGGCGACTACGGGATCGGGGCCATCGGCTTCTTTCCTCGGCAGCGACATGCGCGCGGCTTATTACGGCGGAACGGCGCTAACCGGTGCGGGGCAATCGCTTGGATTGCTCGAATTCGAGGGCACCGATTTGGCGGATCTGACCACCTACTTCACGAATGCGCATCAGACGAATAATGTGCCGATCACGTTGAAGTCCACGGACGGGACGAGCACGAGTTGCAAGTCTCCGAGTTGCGATGACACGGAACAGACTTTGGACATGACGCAGGCGATTGGCATGGCGCCGGGTCTGTCGAGCCTCGTGGTGTACGTAGGCAATTCTGGCGAGGCGATTTTTAATGCGATGGCTACCGCCAGCCCGTTGAATTCGCAGTTGAGTTCTTCGTGGACTTACACGCCGGCTGATCCTACCACCGAGAATCCCTTCTTCCAGGAATTCGCGGCGCAGGGGCAGAATTTGTTTCAGGCGGCCGGCGATAGCGGCGAGTGGACTACGCGGTCGTCGGTTTGGCCGGCGGATGATGTTTATCTGACTTCGGTGGGCGGCACGGACTTGACGACCTCGGGCGCGGGCGGCGCTTGGGCTTCGGAATCCGCTTGGGTGGATGGCGGCGGCGGAATTTCGCCGGATAAGTTTGCCATTCCTTCGTGGCAGACCACCGCGGCTGCCGGCTGCTCGGCTTGCTCGAAGACTTTGCGGAATGGGCCGGATGTTTCGGCAAATGCTAATTTCACCTTTTACGTATGCGCGGACCAGACGACCTGCACGGCGAATGAGTATGGCGGGACTTCATTTGCCGCGCCGATGTGGGCTGGTTACTTGGCTTTGATCAATCAGCAGTCGGTGGCGAATGGGCACTCGACGCTCGGGTTTATCAATCCTCAAATTTATCCGATCGCCGCGGGGTCCAGCTATACGACTGATTTCCACGACATCACCAGCGGAAGCAACGGCGCTTCGGCCACCACCGGCTACGATTTGGCAACTGGCTTGGGGAGTCCGAACGGCGTGGCGCTGATTACGGCGCTGGCTGGCGGCGGGTCGTCGTCGCCGAGCTTTAGCTTGTCGGCTTCGCCTTCTTCAGTGTCGGTGGCGCAGGGCGGCAACGGCTCTTCGACGATCACCAGCACCGTGTCCGGCGGCTTTAGCGGCGCGGTGGCTTTGACTGCCAGCGGCCAGCCGACGGGCGTGACTGTGACTTTCGCGCCGACGTCGATTGCGGCGCCGGGCTCGGGCACCTCGACCATGGGGATCGCGGTGGCTGCCACTACCGTGACCGGGACTTATGCGATCACAGTGAAGGGCACTTCCGGAAGTACCACCGCGACCACTACTGTTTCACTCACAGTGACGGGCACTTCGCCGAGCTTCACAGTGAGCGCTTCGCCCACTGCGATTACGGTGGTGCGCGGCAGCTCAGGAACTTCGACGATTACCACCACGATTGCCGGCGGATTTAATTCCGCGATTACCTTGACTGCATCGGGCCAAGGCAGCAATCAGACGGTGACTTTTACGCCGAGCAGCATTGCGGCGCCTGGTTCGGGAACTTCGACCTTGAAAGTGACCGTAGGTTCGCGGGCCAGCACCGGGAACCATACGATCACGATAACGGCCAAGGGTGGCGGCATCACGCATACGACGACCGTCACGCTAACTGTCACGCGATAACAAAGTAGAAGTAATCCGTTCCAAGAGGCGCATGCATCGATTTTCGGTGCATGCGCCTTTTTTTGCGCGTGGGCGGCGTGCGTGCGGCGGTTCTGGCACTCGTTCTTTGGCGTACGCTTTGGAATTGAGGTGTGTATACTGTCGCGACACGAAAGGATCCTGCTGCGGGGATTTTGCGCTCCGTCATGCATACGGCTGTTTGGGCTACTTTGAAAAAGTTGGGCATGGGCCTGGGGCTCATCCTGTTGTTCTCCTCGATACTTTTGATTTCGGATTTGGGCCACCGCAAATCGGCTGCGGCGGCTTCTTCGCTTGCGCGCGCGCAGGCTGGCGTTGCTGGGCGCTCGGTTAAGGCGGCCATTGTTTATTTTGCCCGGGATGTTGGCACTGACATGTGCGTGCAAGGGTTGATTGATGGGTTGAAGGCTAGCGGATTTGAGCAGGGGAAGAATTTGGAGGTGCGGATTGCGGATTCGCAGGGGGAGATGATTAACATTCCTGCGATTTTGCAGAACTACGACAACTCGGACGTGGATTTGATCATGACCATTACTACGCCTTGCCTTTCGGGGGCTTGCAGCAAAGTGAAGCATAAGCCGGTGGTGTTTACTTGCGTGACGGACCCCATTGCTGCTGGAGCCGGGACTAGCAAGACGGAGCATTTGGCTTTTGTTACCGGGGTGGGGAGTTTTCCTCCGGTGGCGCATACCTTGGACTTGATGCAGAAATTGATTCCGGGCTTGCGGGCCGTGGGGACCATGTATAACCCGGCGGAAGCGAACTCGGTGAAGGAGATTTCGGTGGCGCGGGAAATTTTCCGCGAGCGCGACGTGCGCCTCGAGGAAGTCGCCATCGCCGGGTCGAATGAAGTTTTGCAGGCGGTGCAGATTTTGGCGGGGCGAGACGTTCAGGCGATTTGGGTGCCTGGGGATAACACCGCTGAGGAAGGATATGAAGGCGTGGTGAAGGGGGCGCGGGATGCGCGGTTGCCGTTGATCAGCGATGACTGCGACTCATTGCCGCGCGGCGGCTTGGCTTGCGTGGGAGTTAGTTTTCGGTCGGCGGGGACGGCATCCGGCAAGCTCGCGGGGCAAATTTTGCTGGGGGCGAATCCGGCGAACATTCCTTTGGAGGAAGTGGCTGTGGAGCAGGTGTCGATCAGCCGCGGCGAGGCGGAGCGGTTGGGAATTGTGATTCCTTCAGAATACTCTTCGAAGTTGAGTCCTTAGAGGCCCGCCATCGAAATCATCACACAGCAGCTTGGGGATGCGCTCGAAGTGAAAATTCGAGGGCGCCTCGATAATTATTGGACCGAGCATTTGCGCCGGAATCTGGATGGAGTGATCCGCGACGGGGCGCATGGGATTCGGCTGAATATGGCCGAGATTGCGTTTCTTAGTTCTGCTGGAGTTGGGTTGCTGGTTTTGTTTCACCGGAAGTTGAAGGCTATTGGCGGAAGTTTTGTTGTGGTTAGTCCATCGGACCGCGTGAAAGAGGTTTTGGATCTCTGCAAGCTTTCTCCGATTTTGCTTTCTGCTGGGAAGCCTGTTGTTGCGCCGGTGCACAAAATTGAAGTGCGGCGATTTTCTACTGCGGCTGCTTCGTTTGAAGTGATTGATCTGGCTGCGGCGAAGCCTTTGATGTGCTCTCGGATCGGTGATCCCGGATTGCTTAAAGGCTGCCGTTTTTCTCCGGCGGATTGCCGCAAGATTGCGTTTCCGTCGGCTACTTTTGGATTTGGGTTGGGGGCTTTCGGCGACGGATTCGAGGATGCGCAGACGCGCTTTGGCGAATTTCTAGCGGTGGATGGATCGGCAGCGTATCTGCCCACCGATGGAACGAATGTGCCGGATTTTATGGTTTCCAGCGGCGACTTGGTGCCGGAAATGAATGTGCTTTATGGGTTGCGATGGGAGGGCGGATTTTCGCACCTGGTGCGTTTCGAAACTTCCGGCGCCGAGAGTCCCCTGCCGCTCGCCGAATTGGTGCGGACTGCTTTGGAGATCGCTGCAGCGCCGGTTGTTGGAATGGTGATTGTGGCGGAATCGGCTGGATTGGTCGGCGCCGCGCTGCGGAAGTCCCCGGCTGCAGCTGCGGGAATGGAGAGCGCGCCGTTTCAATATCCTGAGGTGCGCTCGTGGCTTTCGTTTTCTACCGAGCGCCTTTTTTCGCGTTCGTTGGCTTTGATTTCCGGTGTGGCCGCTGGTTCGGAGTCTGCGCCGCTGGCTTCCTTGCTTCGGCCGATGGGCAGTGCGGCTTTTCCGGCGGGTCATTTTCATGCTGCGGCTTTTTCGTATTGTCCTTTGAAGAAGGGCAGCATCGATTTGAAGGATACGGTTGCGACTTTATTTGAGACCGAGACTTTGCAGGGAGTTTTGCATTTGCTTTTCGATCAACGCGAGGCGGCCGGCGCACAGCAGAGTGAGTTTGTGCGCGGCGCTTGCTGGATTGGCCCGGCGGGGGAGATTCGATGACGGGGAAAAGGCAACGGCGAACACCCAATGCCAAAACGGGCGGGAGGTGAACCCCTGCCTCTACGGGAAACGGCAACAGCGAAAACCCAAGGCCACACCGGGCCGGTTGTGAACCGCGGCCCCTACGAAGGCAAAGGCGACGGCAAATGCAGACTTATGAGATGTGGTCACTGAGCACTCGATGAATCTGCTAATTGGCACATTCACGATTGGGTTCATTCTTTCGCTGCTGGCGCTTGGGGTGTTCATTAGCTTCCGGATATTTGCATTTCCGGATATTACCGCTGATGGATCCATTACTTTGGGTGCGGCTGTGGCTGCTACTTTGATGGTGCATGGGACTTCTCCTTTGCTCGCCTCGCTGGCTGGGTTTGGGGCTGGGATGGTTGCTGGGGCTTGTACTGGGACACTTTATACGCGTTTTAAGATTAATCCGCTGCTCGCGGGAATTTTGGTTATGACTGCGCTTTATTCTATCAATCTGCACATCATGGGTAAGAGTAACGTTCCGCTTTTGAGCGTCACTACATTGGCTACGCAGGCTGAGCGAGTTGGGTTGAAGTTGATGCGCGGGGCTACCACTTTCTGATTGCTTGGCTGGGAAGTTAGCGTGCGCGATGCTTCGGTGTTGGTTGCCGTCACGCTGGTGGTGGTGCTCACCGGGCTTTTGCTTTATTTATTTTTCCGGACTGATATCGGCATGGCGATGCGGGCTACTGGGGATAACGTGCAGATGATTCGGGCGTTGGGAGTGAACGACGCGAACATGATTGTGTTTGGCGTGGCGATTTCGAATGGATTTGTGGCGCTTTCGGGGGCTTTGCTGGCGCAGTACCAGGGATTTGCTGATGTGGGGATGGGAATTGGAATGGTGGTCTGGGGCTTGGCTAGCGTGATCATTGGCGAGGCCTTGGTGGGGACGAATTCGTTGGGGTTGACGATTGTCGGAGCAGTGATGGGGTCGGTGCTGTTCCGCTTGTTGGTGGCGGTGGCTTTGCGCTGGGGCTTGAGCCCGAATGATTTGAAATTGATTACCGCGGTGTTTGTGTTCTGCGCGCTGATTGTGCCGCAATTTTTGCGGAAGAAGCGGTTGCGGAGCGCTCATGCTTGAAGTTCGATCCATCTACAAAGCTTTCCATGCGGGGACTTTGAATGAGGTTCGTTCTTTGCGCGGGGTGAACCTTAGTCTTGAAGCTGGTTCGTGGGTCATTATTATTGGGACGAATGGATCGGGGAAATCTACCTTTTTGAATGGTGTGGCTGGGACGTTTTTTGTGGATGAGGGCAGCATCACGCTGGCCGGGCGCGACGTCACGCGCTGGCCCGAGCATGCGCGAGCTTCTTTGATTGGGCGAGTGTTTCAGAATCCCTTTAGCGGGACATCGCCGAGCCTGACGATTCAGGAGAATCTTAGTTTGGCGGCGCGGCGCGGAGTGGGGCGCGGGCTTGGCTGGGGGTTGAAGAGATCACTGGTTTCGCGCATGCGCGAGGAAGTTTCGCGGCTTGGCATGGGCTTGGAGGACCGCTTGGAGAATGCCATTGGGAGTCTCTCGGGAGGCCAGCGGCAAGCGCTCACGCTTTTGATGGCGACCTGGTTGCGCCCCGAACTTTTGCTTTTGGATGAGCACACGGCAGCTCTCGATCCCAAGAGCGCGGATTTGGTGATTGCGCTTACTGAGCAGGTGGTGACGCGGGGCAAACTCGCTACTCTGATGGTGACCCACTCGATGCATCAGGCTGCTAACTTGGGCGATCGCTTGATCATGATGCATCGCGGGCAGATTATTCATGATTTTCAGGGGGCCGAGAAACGGCGTTTGCGGCCCGACGACTTGCTGGCGCGCTTCGAAGATGTCCGGCGGGCCGAACAATTGGATGAGAGCGCGGCGGGGATGTTGGTCGAGCAATATGTTTGAGGGTTTCGGGATTTATCGGGGCACGTCGAATCCTTGTTGGGTTGAGTCGGATGTACTGATTTGCGGCGCGGAGGGTGTTGGTCGCGTCGGAAACGCCGCTCCAAGGGCCCAGCGCTAAAGCGCATCCATATTGTGCGACCTTCTTCGGAGCGCTAAAGCGCTCCTCCCCCTGCTAAAGCAGGGGGCTGCCACCTGAAAACCCACGGCAAGACCGGGCGTCCGAATGGGCGGACTCTCCCCCAGATAAATCGACGGCCATCCCCTACAAACGAAAGTACTGGCTAAATGTGACCCGGGGGCTATTGGTACCAGCGCCGGAAATGCCTACTCTTGCTGAGAACGGGGGGATTCCCGTTACGATCATGGCGACAGTTGACAACCAGGCAACGAGGCAATCCGAGCCGAATCAATGGCTTAGCAGCACTCCTGCGGGCGTGCAGGAGCAGCCCGTTTCGAGCGAGACTGGGGCTGCGTTCGCCGCGTTTGCCATCTCGAATATTCCTTCGCGCTACAAAGTGGTCTCCCACGTCGGCACCGGCGGCATGGGAATCGTGCTCAAGGTGATGGATCTGGATACCGGCGAGATCGTCGCGCTGAAGATGTTGAAGCCCGGGATGGCCTCGGCGCAGGCGATGCAGGAGAATTTGCGCAAGGAAGTTTGTTTGGCGCGCAAAGTTACCCACAAAAATGTTTGCCGGATTTACGAATTCAACCGCTCGGATGGGGCCGCGTGCATCTCCATGGAATTTGTGGAGGGCGAGAGCCTGCTCTCGAAATTGCGCAGCGGCGGCGCGCTGCCGCTGGATGAAACGCTGGAGATTGCGCGGCAGATTTGCGCCGGGTTGCACGAGGCGCACGCGCAAGGAATCGTGCATCGCGATTTGAAGCCGGCGAACATCATGGTGGACCGCGGCGGGACCGTGAAGATCATGGATTTCGGGATCGCGCGGCTTACTGTGGAAGACGGGCAGATGACCGGCACGATTGCCGGGACGCCCTCGTACATGGCGCCCGAACAACTGGAACTTAAGCCGATGGGCCCGCAGACCGACATTTATTCGCTGGGCCTGTTGCTATATGAAATGGTGATCGGCGCGCCCGCTTTCGAAGGGGATACACCCATCGCCACAGCGCTCAAGCAGATTCGCGAACTGCCAAAACGGCCGAGTGAAATCATTCCGGAGTTTCCGCCGCGCCTCGAAGCAATCATTATGAAGTGCCTGCGGAAGGATCCAGCGCGGCGTTATCAGACGGTGAATGAACTTGCGGCGGCGCTGGAGACGGAATACGCGATCAACGCGCGGGTTTCGTGGGGCACAGTGGCGCAGCAGCAGTTGGCGCAGCTTGCCAAGCATCGTGCGGTACAAGCCGGGGTCGAAAATATTCGCAAGGCGGCGCCGGTATTCCGCGAGCTGGGTGCGGAGATTCGGAGAAGTACCTTGCATGCGAATCAGGTGATCATCGAGCGCACAAAAAAAGCGAATGCGTTTCTGCAGGAGCAAGATTGGCGCGCGGCTCTGGAGACGCGCCGAGGACAAGCGGCCGCGGTGCTGTTCGGCTGCGTGCTGACTCTTAGCTTGGCTGCGGGCAGGAAGAGCCAGGCGAATGACTTTACCACCGCACAATTCGCTGCGCCGTCTGCGTTGTCGTTGCAGCCTGCTAGTCCGGCGGACGGATTTGCGGGCGCGCCGGGCGGAATTGCAACTGACCGCGTTGACCTGCGTCAGGGCGGCGGGGCCGCGGGCGCGGCGCCTTCAGATGAATCGGCCAGTGAAAATCCGAGTTCCGAGATCCGGTCGGTGCCGTCGAAAAATAAAGTGAATGCGCCAGCGAGTCCGCGGAAAATCCGTGGATTATCGGCTGAGAATTCCAAGCCTTCCGTGGTGGCGCCTTCGCGCCCGGCTGCGCCAATCGCGCGGGCGGATACGCAGAAAGGCATCGGTCCGCAACAGGAGCTGGAGGCGCCAGTTCTCCAGCCGGCGCCCGCGAACGCCACGCCGAAACTGATCGCCGGAGTGGACGAAAAACCGGCGCAGACGGCTTTGTATCTCGAAGTGGGCTCCTTCAAAGATTCGAGCTGGGCGCAGAACGCGGTGGAAAAATTATCGGCGCTGGGTTATCACGCGATTTCCGTGCACCAGTCGCGATTGTGGATGCAATCTTTCCGTGTGCAGGTGGGTCCGTTTACCGATCTTAGCGAAGTTGCCACCGCGCAGAAGAATCTTGCGTCGCAAGGATTCAAAACACATTTAGTGAAGTAAGACGAATTCCGAACGGAACCGAACACCCAATGCCAAACCGGGCGGGTAGTGAACCCCCGCCCCTACACTATTGTTACTTGCAGTACTGTGGCGCCTATGCGGAAAGTGGAGAGGTGCTCGAGGCGGCCGGCTAGAACGCGCGATTCGCCGATGAATGTGCCGTTTGTGGAGCTCAGATCGTTCAGGAGGATCACGCCCTCGCGCACTTCGATCGCGCAATGCAGGCGGGAAACTTCCGCGTCGTCGATTTCTATGTCTGCGCCGCCTCCCAGGCGGCCGATGGTCTCGAGCGGGCGCAATAGCTCGGATACCAGCCCTGACGACGGGCCGCTGATGACGGAAATGCGGATGGTCTGATTCTGCGGAAGTTCCAGGCTGGTTGTTTGCGGGGCGGCGCTGTCGTCGAGCCGCGAACCGCGAGCTCGTTGGCCCGGCATCGATACACTCAACACAACGGTGGGTGGGCCTTCCTCCGCGGAGGGATCGCGCAACGACACCTTTTGCGTGCACATCCAGCATTTCACTTCGGTGGGGTGTTGCTCGGCCACCTGCGCGTCGTCAACGAAGAGCCGCGCGCCGCAATTTGGGCAAGAGAGTTGCATACTCGCTCGACTTTAGCCGCTCGCCAGAGCTTCGGGCGCCTTCTCTGCGTCGCTGCATTCGCGCGAAGCAGAGTGCCGGCGCCCCGGGGTTACGCTTTCTAGCTAGCTGATTTAACGAGACGGCCTAGTGATGGTCGTTGGGATCCCAGTCGTGTTCGGTATGCCAACGGTGTCCGTCTTCGTCCCACCATTTGTGTTCCTTATTCCAACAATGATCGCGCTCGGCGTTTAGTTCGTCGCGCCAGTGCTGGGCTTCCTTGCTGGCGACGCCGTGATGCGCGATGGCATCGTGGAGCTTGTGATCGTAGTCGGCGGTTTTGGACTGGCAGTCGGCGCGGAGCAGCGGTGCGCCGGGGCCGGCTAGAAAGCCAGTCAGCACCGCTGAAACGATGGCCACTTTTCCGAGGAAAAATTTCGTACCATGATTTTGCATTCTAGACTCCTCCTGTAGTTGAGTGAAGGCGAACTTTTGCTTCGTGTGGCGGAGGCGCGCCGGTTTCACTCATCTCCACAATGATGATGATGAGTGCGGAAAGGTTTGGCGGAAATTTCGGAAATTGCCCAGGTGGCAAACCTCGCCGGGCGCGGCGTCATCATGCTTGCCAATTGCCTCGGTTACATCGCGCGGCCTACGGCCAGGATGAAGGTGCCGGAAGCGATGTTGCGGGCCGAATCGCAGACGGTGGCGACTTCGATTCCGTAAATTCGCAACGTGTCGCGAAGGGCTTCGGCGCCCGTGGGCAGGCCGGGCAGGCTGCTGACTATGAATGCCAGGCCTGAGGATTGTGGGATAGCGATTTCTACCGGCTCGGGATCATTTGCGTTCCACTCGATCGCTTTGAAGATGGTGACGAAATCCTGGGCGTAGGCGAGCGCGTCGGCGGCGGTGGGGGAATAGAAGACGGAGACTTGCTGACCCGGGAATGCGATGAGAACGTGGATGAGGACTGCTTTTTGATGCGTGGTTAGCTTTCGCGGAGTCGGCGGCATGGCGGTCTCCGGGCTAGACATACCATGGCAGATGCCACAGGGCGGTGCCCGATGTCAATGTTTCTCGACGGTCGGGAGCTGCCTTCCCCGTCTAATCGGTTATAACTGCGGGCTGGAAGCGGGGCCGAACGGGCTGAGTGCGAGCTCATGAAAGAGAACCGAGGCGGCTAAAGCCGAGCCGATCTCGCGGCAGTCGCGGCATGACTGACGTTATGCCCTGACGAGACGGCGTTTGTCTCGCACGAACTCTGGAGACTTGCAGAGCGGGATTCGCGCCTTCTGCTTCGTTTCTATGAGCTATGAATTATTTCGATAGAGCCGGGTAAGCCGGCGGGCGCGACTTGCGGTGAAACATCTTGACAACGCAGAGGGGCTACATTATAAGCCTCAGCAAATAGAACTAACCGGTTAGACGATTCGGACAAAAGTTCGCCGGGCTGAATCATCAGCCCGGACCTGAATTTCGCCGGGCTGAATCATCAGCCCGGACCTGATCGTGGGGGATGCGCAAGAAGGCGGTCATCGCGCGATTGAAAACCGGTTGATTCGCGGCGATCGGGCTCGTAGGAGTGAGTGAATATCGGGGGAGGGGTGGGCATGCAAATTACAAAACTTGGCAAGTATTTTGGCCTCTTGATTTTGGCGCTGGCTCTGATCACTTGCGGAAGTTTACTGGCCAGCGTGACGGCCAGCATATCCGGAACGGTGACGGATGCGAGCGGCGCGGTGGTCACCGGCGCTAGCGTTACTGCGACCAACGTGGATACGGGCATCGCTACCACGCTGACTACGAATACGCAGGGGTATTATTCTTTCCAGTCGCTCCCTCTGGGCAAATACACGATCGGCGTGCAGATGGCCGGATTTAAGAGTTACACGCAGACTGGGTTGGTGCTGGACGTGAACTCGGCGCTGGTGGTTGATGTGAAATTGCAGGTGGGGGCTACGTCGGAGAAGGTTGAGGTGTCGGCCGCGGCCCTGCACGTGGATACGGAAGCGACGCAGATGGGCGAGGTGATCACCGGAAAGGAAATGACCGACGTACCTTTAGAAACCCGCAGCTACACCGACCTGCTGGCTTTGCAACCTGGCGTAACTGCGACGGCTTCCGGGATGACTGGGGCCTTCGCGGGATCGTTTCAGTCCGCAGGATTTCCTGCACCGCTGGTTTCGGGCAGCTTGAATGCCGGCGCGCAGTCTGTGAATGGCATGCGCGAGGCGGCCAATGGTTTTATATTGAATGGAGTCTTGGTCCAGGAAACCGGATTCTCAGGATCGGGCTTGATTCCCAATCTCGATTCACTCGCGGAATTCCGCATTCTGACCAACAACTTTGACGCCGAATATGGAAACTACGCCGGCGGGCAAATTAACGTGGTCACCAAGTCGGGGACGAACCAGTATCACGGGAACGTATTTGAGTTCCTACGCAACACAGATTTCGATGCCGCGAATTTTTACGCTGCCGGCGCACGCGGTGTTTATCACCAGAACCAATTTGGAGGCACCTTCGGCGGCCCCATCGTTCGCGACAAGATCTTCTTCTTCGCGGACTATCAAGGCAACCGGTTCACCCAAGGGGTGACGGAAATCATCAACGGAGCGCCCAGCGCCGCGGCCGAAGGAGGGGATTTCTCGGCGCTAGCGTCACAATTCGTCGACACCAACGGTAACCCGACGACTGTGAATGGCACAGCATGGGCCACGCAGTTGAGTTCGCAGCTCGGGCAGAGTGTTGTTGCCGGCGAGCCTTACTACACGGCTGGGTGTACGAGCTCAACCGCCTGTGTTTTCCCCAACGCGCAATTGCCGACGGCCAGCTTCAATCCAATTTCGCAAAAGCTGCTGCAATACATTTTACCGGCAGCGCCCGGGACCATCGGCTCGCTGGGAACCGGCACATACACGAACAGCCAGGAAGCGACGAACTTGACGGACAACAAATTCAGCGGACGCGTTGACGGCAACTCCAGGTTCGGGTTGCTCACGGCCTACTATTATTTTGACAAATACAACCGCATCGACCCCTATTGGCTCGGAAACGAACCGCTCTACCCCGGATTCACGGTAAAGAGCTTCGGCCATACGGATAACATCAATCTAGGCGACACGAAGACGTTCAGTTCGTCGGCTGTGAACGAATTTCGTCTCGGTTATTTCCGGCTCTACACGAGATTCAACCAGCCACAAGGCGGAACGAACGTGAAACTCTCGGATCTTGGATTTGCCTCTGGCGCCAGCGGCATGCCGGGAATCTTTCCGGTCGCGCCGCAACTTGAGGGAGTTCCGGAAATTGATTTCAACAACTTCGTGATCGGAGTGCCGAGCCGTCCGAATGGGCTGACCGAAAACATCTACCAGGTGGTGGACAACTACAGCAAAATCATCGGGACGCATAGCATCAAGTTCGGCGGCCAGTATCATTACAACCAATTGGAAGAGGATTTGATCGATAACGTTTCGAACGGCAACTTTTTCTTCGGGACGAACATCAACGGCGGAAACAGCGAAACCGGCGTCGATTTCGTGGATTTCCTGTTGGGAGCGCCAAGCTCCTATGTCCAAGGGCAGTCGTATCCTTCCTACGGTATCAACTACTATTTGGGATTGTTCGCGCAAGATAGCTGGCGGGTGAAATCGCGTCTGACTTTCAACTACGGATTGCGGTATGACGTCAACGCGCCCTGGAAACAAAAGTACAACCAATTTCAAACTTTAATTCCTGGCGAGCAGTCCTTAGTTTTCCCGGGCTCGCCACTCGGTTGGCTATTCCCCACCGACCCGCACGTTCCTAGGACGCTGGCTCCCACGCGTTGGAACAATTTCTCGCCAAGACTGGGACTAGCGTATTCGTTTGGCGATCATGAGGGCGTGCTCGGGAAAATTCTTGGCCCGAGCGGAAGCACCAGCATCCGCGTGGGCTATGGGATTTTCTACACGGGATTCGAGGGCGCTACGGACTTCAATGAAATCGGCGATGCTCCGTTCGGAAACTACACCGGGCAGTTCGGTTCTACGTTTGCCGCGCCGTTCATCACGCGATCTACCGGCGTGATTAACTCCCAACTTTTCCCTGCGCCGCAACCGCCGCCCCACCCAACGGCTTCGCATCCTGCGTCCGGGCCGCCTTATGACACTTTGACTGAGTTCTTTAACGCGTTTGGTACGATCGGAAGTTCGCCGGCTTTCTATAACAAAAATCGACTACCGTACGCCGAGGAATATGAGCTTTCGATCGAGCACCAGGTTACCCGCAATGATTTGGTGACGGTGAGTTATGTGGGAACGCAAGGGCACCGGCTGCTTGCTTCCGAATCCGCGAACCCCGGGAGTCCCAATCTTTGCCTGCAACTGATAGCCGAGGGCGCGGTAGTTCAAGGCAGCAGCCCGCCGCAGACCTGCGGTCCTGGTGGAGAAAACAATGTCTATCAGCTGCCGAGTGGAGCGCTGCAAGTTGGGACGCGGCTGACATTCCCAGGCGTGATTCTCCCGGGCGGTACGCCGGCCATTACGATCGGCAACGATTCTTATTTCATCACTGCCGGAGCGTCATCCTACAACTCGCTGCAACTCAACTACCGCCATACCAGCGGGCGCCTGCAAACCCTCCTTGGATACACTTATAGCAAGTCGCTTGACAACTCGTCCGGGTACGGCGAGCAGTTCAATCCGATCAACCCACGTCTGAGCCGCGGACTCTCGGCCTTTGACTCGACCAACAATTTTGTCATTAGCTATTCCTACTTACTGCCCTTCGATTTGCTGGGAGGGCCAAAGCGGCTTACCAACGGATGGGCCATAAGCGGAATAACGCGCTTCTCGACCGGCCTCCCGGTCACGCTTGTTGAAGGCGATGATCAATCGCTGCTGGGCACTTCGTTCGGTGGCCCCATTCCTCTGTCGGTCGATACGCCGGAAATAGCTGGGCCGCTCGACAAGACCAATCCGCGGAAGACGTCGACGGGCCACCAATTCTTTAGTCCGGCGGCTTTCACGAATTCGCCGTTGGGCCAGGAGGGTGATTCTGCGCGGCGGTGGTTCCACGGGCCGGGGCTCAACAATTGGGACATGGCGCTGCTCAAGGACACGGCGATTACGGAACGCGTGGGTCTGCAATTCCGGGCGGAGTTCTTTAACATTTTCAATCACGCGCAATTCTTCACGCCCGGCGGAGTCACCAGCTTCTCGAATGGTTTGGCGACGTCGAGCGCTTTCGGCCAGGTTCCGGGGGCGCGCGATCCGCGTATCGGCCAGCTTTCGCTGAAACTGAAATTCTAGCGGGAACGCGGGGTAAGCTCGACGCGTCGAAGAGGATGATTGTGGCGGGGACGGTGCTCGCGCGCCGTCCCTGCGCACGTCTTATTTGCGATGTGATTGATTGGCGCGAGCGACGTGCTGTTCTGCGATGGGTACACATCTATGCCGGCCCCAGGGGTTCTTGCCGCAACTTTGGTTCGACCCGGAGAGTATGAGATACGCGAATATCCTTTGCCGGAACCTGGGCCGGGGTGCGTGCTGGTGCGCATGGAGATGTCGGGGATTTGCGGAACCGATAAGCATACCTATCAGGGATTCACTACGCAGTATGGCGGGCGGC
>Ga0209772_10000173_pt1 | contig 15957 bp, 4 predicted proteins | sample BogFormECP03_OM1_FD_188235 | JGI IMG/M metagenome (GOLD analysis project Ga0209772, IMG submission 188235) | Bog forest soil microbial communities from Calvert Island, British Columbia, Canada - ECP03_OM1 (SPAdes) (version 2) | ecosystem: Environmental > Aquatic > Freshwater > Wetlands > Bog ... | reverse complement strand
TTAGGTTCTATTAAATTTAAATAAAAGAATCGTGGTCTACTTAAACTTTCTCTTGCTTTAATTGAATAATCTACATACATACTATACATATATTTATATAATATTCTTCTAGATAACATATTTCCAAATCTTTTAAATTGATTCCTTTTATTATTAAAGATAAAAAGATCTATTATTATATTATAAGGAGTATGTTTAAAGAGTGGTTTACCTATCATTGCTCTATATTCTTTAAACTGATAAACTCTTTCTTTAGGTAAAAATCCACCTCTAAATTGTCCCATTCTTTCTGATAATCTTTTTCTCGTAGCTTTCGCTGAAGCTATTTGACCCATAACTCATTCACTTGTTAATACCACACTTGGTAATGCTATTAATTCCTTTAAATAGGAAGTACTTCTTAAACTAGTATATTTTACTAATCCACTTATTGTTTCAGTTATACTCTTTAATGGCGCTAATCTATGTCCAAAAAGAGAATTTACATGATCATTATTTATATATTTTATATTTTTTATTGTAAAAAATAATTTCAATAATTTACTTGTTTGTAAATCTAAATAATATATACGTCTTTCTTCTGGTTTAAAAAATAAATATACACTACTACTTCAACTTTTTATTTGTGAAGGCATAGCTTTTAAATTATATTTTTCAGTGAAAAAATAATGAGGCGTTATTATTTTATTACTTAATATTTTAGATCTTATACTTCTTCTTCTTTCTCTTTCAATATTATAATAAATGTATTTCTTAGTTGTTTTTCTCTTTCTATCTCGTCTAAGAAAAGAAAATAATCCCTCTATTTCTTCTTTTTCTTTTATTTTCTCTAGGTATTTATTTTCTTTTTCTTTTTTTTTCAGATCTTCTAATACTCAACCCATTTCAGATCTTGATTTTATTACTAAATCTGATTTTTTTTCACTTTTATTCTTATCATATCATTTAGCTAACAATACTCCTTTTATTGTATCATCTTTTATCTTAATTTCTTTTAATTCTTTCTTTTCTTCAGATTTTTGTCATGGTTTACTTATCCTTTCTTTCATAACATCATAAAATTGTAAATTATTTATATAGTTTTCATGCCGTTGTGCCATTTCTTTCTTATACCAGTTTGATTCTCTTGTTTTTTCTTCCTTTTTTTTATTTGTTCTTTCTATTATTCATTTATAACTTAATTCCGCATATATCTTTGATTTACTATTTATATGACTACCAATAATAGCTCTCTCTTGTAAAGTTATAAAACTTAAAAACTTTTTATACATTTTTTAAGTTTTATTCTTAATAAATGTCATACCCTAATAATTTTTTACCCTTGCCTTTCCTTTATTATTATTGTAATCCCTAACATACCCAGTTTAATCTCTTATTCAGTTTAACCTATTTACACTATTACCTAGTTTATCCTGTTTTCCCTATTACTCTGATATCCTACTCAAGAGGCGGGTGAAATTTTCACCCGCCTCCTATACAAATCAATAATAATATTCTCAATTATAATTTTTAAATTAATAATAAGAATCTCCATTATAGTATTAAAAATTATTATTAATAATTATCTCAAATATAATACTTAAAATAATTATTAATAATTTATATATTTATATGTTAATGCCATTTATTTTACACAATTATAATATCAATACCCTTTATGGTTCTTAAAAGAATCGAACTTATATTTCTCGCTTATCAAACGAGCACTTTAACCAATTAAGTTAAAAAACCAAAAATTATTTATATTTTTTATATTATTATATATTTATTATATTATTTTATATTACAAAACCATTTCAGTTCAAATAAATGAAAAATAAATTTAATTTAATAGTAAATTTATTTTTTATATTCCTTATTGCATATAGGTTTTATCCGCAACTTATATTAATCTTTAGCCTTTTATGCTTTTTCCACTATATTAACTTTTTATAACTATTTTATATTTATTCTATAAAGCTTTAATTATTTTATTAAATTAAATCCATTCACTTAGAATATAATATTTCCTTTATTATATTTCATTCCTATATTCTTGTCATTTTTTATTATTATTTCATATTTCATTTAATTTTTCTTATTCTACCTCTATCACTTTATACTTTTTAATATAGAAATTAAATATTCAACAAATATTTCTAAAAATAAAGTTATAATAATAATAATATATAATATTTAAATCATAAAAGATATATTTATTAATATATAAAAACAACCAGCGGGTGAAGGATTCGAACCATACGTCTTTCAGGGCATGAACCTGAAGTGCTTTCCAACACACTAACCCACTTCCTTCTATCTATGAAAATATATATATTATATAAATAATCAAATTAATATATAAATATAGAATATACAAAATTAAATCTAATATAGAATATTATATTATTATATATTAATTTGTACCTATCAAGATATATTAATATAGTCAATTTATATATCTTACTTAAAGGTATAATACAACTTAATATATAAATAATAAATTCACAATGAATAACTTTAATTTAATAATTTATAAAATCACAATAAATTTATAAAGAATTAATTAATATAATATCAGAATTATTATAATAAGATTAATTGTAAATAGTATATATAAGTAAGTATTATAAGAAATTAAAGATTTAATAGATTGAATAAATGTTTTTAAAATATTTAATAAAAACGGATATATTTTTTATTTGTAGGGTTACGATAAGAGTAATATAAAGATAAAAATACTAGCACAAGATTACCTTAATAAGTTTTCCGTAGACTAAAGCTCTTGCCTAGATCTAGTAAGTAGTAGTCTACTACTCATTTAATAAAAAGTATCGTAAGGTATAATTCAAGCTTAATATGCATTCAGCTCTTATTCAATGCCAACTTAGCTATCCTGTTATGCATTAGTTTGTATATAAGGTAAAAAAGATAAAATCTAACATATATACTTATATCAGAAAATATTAAACTTAAACAGCAGGCACACCAGAGGTCGGTAGGTCCTAGTCCTTGCGTACGAAAGCTCCATCCTTAATTTACTTTAGATTCCCATAGAAGATAGGGACCGTACTGTCTCACGACGTACTTAACCCAACTCGCGTTAATTATTTCACCGGCGAACAGCCGGACCCTTCCTAGCCCCTGCACCAGGAGGTAAATTAGAGTCGACATCGAGGTGCCAAACACTGCATAAAATGGTTATTCCTCTGCAGTATTAGCCTGTTCAATTTTATTATCGAATAAACTTTTAAATTTATACTTTCTTACTTTATTTATTCAGTAAAGTTTAGACTATGTCATCATTTTTATTTATTTTAATTATAATAATCTTAATTAGGTAATTTATACCGCATTGATGATATAATATATGAATTTGTTAAATTCACAAATTCATTATAACTATCAGAGCTTATAGCAATTACATGTTTATTTTTATTTAATCTTACATTAGTTTTCAGATTAAATTTAGCGCTTAATTCAATACTCATTGATTCTACTTCTTCTTCTCTAAAACTATGAGTATTGAATATTAATCCTTTATTTTTTGTCATTTTATTATAATCTAACTTTCCTCCATCATCCATAAATCAATATGATAATCCTCTAGGAGTTAAGTGATTTTTTATTAAATTATTAGATATACTTTTAGTTTTATTAATTAAAAATAATTCATTTAATCGATTAAAAGCACTATGACTAATTGTCTGAAAACCTCAAGTAACCACAACACGCCCGTTAACATTAGTTCGTACTTTTTTATGGGGAGGACTTAATATTCATTCTTTAAATAATTCACACACATGGTCTGCATATTCTTTATTCTTATCCCCTCATTCAAACTTTATTCTAAAAGTTTTACCTTTATTTTGCGTTTGTAAACTAGCATCTCCCAACATTAACCCTATTGCTGCCTCTTCTTGAATTTTAGATAAACTAATTAATTTACTTTTATAATCTTTTAATCATTTGCTATTAGGACATTTATTGAATCTAATTTTATTAAACTCATCTTTTGATATATTTAAATTGCTATTATTATTATCCATACTTTTATATTTATTCTAACAATGCATTGTTACTTGAAACCCATATCTTAAATAAATAAGATGATTAGTCAGATATCATCAATGTTATTATATATACTATATAATAGTATCAGTATTCTTATATATTCACATTATAAGAATACTGTATAATTTAATAAAAATGTTAGGCGCTCGTGGAAAGATTATTGTTAGTAATACTCACTTTCTAGTCGTTGAACGTTTTTATTACATTAAATAATTTCTTATTTATCTACCGTAATAAACTTCGTTGCAAATTAGCAATTATATATAACTATAACTATAACTGCCTTCTTGCAATTCACCTAATTTTTAACAATACGTATAGTATTGTGGGACTATAGACTTATCCCTAGCGTAACTTTTATCCGTTAATCAAGGCCACCTATCCTTATATGTGCCTTTGGTCAATATGCTCCACTTGCGTGTCTGTTCGACTTGTCAGTCTAGCAGTTAGGCACAGCTGTCTGCCATTAAACCTTAGTTATAACTTTACATATACAATATAATTAATAAATATGATAAATAAATTTATCATACTCCTATACTTTAATTCTTATAGAACATTTATACTTTTAAGTATTATATAAATATCATATGTATATTCAATATTAAATCTTACTTCACTTAACCGCTTGAATACAAATTAATTATTATTATAGAATATCATACTTCCTTTTTCTAAAATCTTCTAAAATAATAATATTTCGTTTAATTTATTTTTATTTATTCTTATTTCACATAAAGCTAAAGATTCCCAATACCATTTGAGGTAATTCGTACCCTATGGAATCCTGTGTGGATTATTTATGGCGCTTGAATTTAAAAAATCCAAGTTTATTTCACAATGATGGTTATAATCAAAATATAATAATATTATAGAATATTAATATTATATAATATTATTATATTAAACTCAACTTCTAATATCAATATTAATTATTAAAAGCCCTTTAGTCATTGTTATCTATTATAAATTAAACATTACTTTATATGAAATTATTTCATATAAATATATTTAACAAATCCGTCTAGAATATTAAAATAAAATTATATTTTTATTTTAATACAAAAATATCTAAACTCTCTATAAACTGCCCCGTGTTATTAGACTTCCCAGATACTCTTTTTGGGAACTGCGCCCCACATAAACTACCCCCTAGCCATTTAGTTAAAGAAAAACTATATATATTTTTTTTTATTATATACTCTTAAATATGCTTTGCATTTAAGTAATTAAAATTATATTATTATATTATTATAATATAATTAGACATATTAATTAAATGAAATTATAATTCTATATTTATTATTTCGATAGAATAATATTTATGACTAATTATAATTCCTTCTTTTTTTTAATATATAACTCTTTTATTATTATATACAGTTAGCATAATCAAGTTAATATTACATACTGAAAATGATAGTTTCAGTATGTAATACTAGTTTTATTCATAAAAATGCCTTTTCTCAGTAATCCCTATATTATTATTATAAAAAGGTACAAACTATTCACACATTATTTAATAATTCAATAACTCATTCACTTATTGTCCGGAAATATAACCCCCTTTATTCAATCTTGGAAAACCAAGTTAACAACCTTCCCTGATTAAAATTTGAATAGCCAAGTTAACACATCGTATCATAACGCCATGCCTAATATATATAATTTCTTATATTACTTAAAAAATAAATTAATTCTAATAATAAAATTACTTTATTAGATAAATAACTGTATATATTAATTTTTTCAAGTAGTACTCTATTACTATTATTATTCTTTACAGAATGGAATAGTTATTCGATAACAAATTGAAATTGAATAAAAACCTATGGGATTTGATATTGTACAAAATAATAAATTATCTATATAGTCATGAATTTTAAAATTAATTATAAATTTTAAAATTAATTATTTTTTATTTAATAATATCTCAGGTATTAGTTTAGTTCTAACATGATAATATACATAAAATAAATCTTGTAAATATTTTATATTGATAAAATAGCATTTAAATATGAACGCCCAAGAGAAAACTTCTTTAAACTTTCTTAAATCATTAATCTTTTATTATATATGAATTAATAAAACATAAATTAACTCTTAATTAAAGAATATTAATATTATATTTTATATACCCATTCGACAAATATTAATATAATAAGATCTATTCTTATTATACTTAGAAAAAAGTGATATAGACTTATATAAATTACATTTAGCTAGCTGCAGTAAAGCTGCTAGGGTCTTCCCGTCTACCTATGGGTTTAGATCGTATCTTAACGACCATTCCAATTTCACTGAGTCTACCGCGGAGACAGCTGTTGTATCATTAAGCCATTCATGCAAGACCACATTTAATGGCCAAGGCATTTCGCTACCTTAGGCAATTTATTCCACACATCTTTTATCTTTATATTAGATATATTTGTGTGGAAGGACCATATCTTTAATGTATTCTTAATAATCCACTAGAATTATTATTTATTCTACATTATTTAGTTTTTGGTCTCTGAGGAAAATAAATAAATAAATTACAATATTTAATTACGTCATTAATTATTTAAGTCTTTATTTTCAATAATAGTTATTATTTAAGACAATGTTCGTTTTCTTTTTTTCCCTTTACCCTCTGGATTTAATTCGTATACTAATTTAATAGTATCAATAAATTCAGTTTTAACTAATTTAGGCTTTTTTTGTAACCTATTTAATATAAAAACAAATTTCTTAAATTCACTACTATTATATTTACTTGTATAATTAACAATGTATTGTAAATAAAAAGGTATTATATGTTCATGTATATTACTAATTCCTTTTAAAGAATAAACTCAAACATTAGCAGAACCTGATTTTTTTACAATCTGTCCTTTTCCGTTAAATAACATCTTAAACGAATTTAATATATTAATTCCATTTTTATGTTGAGTTACATTAAATTCAGGTTGTAATAATATTCCAAACAATGTTTTATCACTTTTAACTATAGATATAGTCAAAGAACCTTCCCCTTCAGTAAATCCACCCAATCAATATTTTGTAATTATTATCCAATAATAAATTATTTGTAATTCCCTTCTGATTAAATTTGTAAGAATCCATAGAAAATTAATAACTGTATTCTTATAAGATTAATTTTCGTCAATAAATTAACTCTATAAAATTTGTTCCAGAATATAACTAAATTTTTAAAGAGCCCTAATAAAAATCTATAATATATAAAAAATATATATATATCTAGATTATAAGTTTTAACCCTTATAGATAAGGCCGCCATTGACTAGACGTTCCTCGGTCTCACTTTAGAATCTACCTGTAGAAAGATATTTTTCACCTCTCTATTTTGTAATAAAGTAATCCAAGATTTAGGTTTAAGCATTGGGCAGGCTTCACACCTTATACAGCGATATTACTCTCTGCAAAGTGCTGTGGTTAGAATAGGTAGGAGATCTCTCTCTTTCCCCTCTTAAGAACCGTGCTTGCAACTTTCATCGCACACGGCTCAAGCATTGAATATATATATATATATTTCAAAGACAACTTCTTAGGTTGGGGTAATTTCCCCATTATTCATTTTAATCAATTTTATTAAATTTAATTTATCTTCCATTGTTGGAAAATTTTTTAATTTAACTAATCAATCAATTATAATGTCCATTCTTTTTTGTTTATTAACATTTAAACGTTTACTGTTCAAATTTTTGCATATATAGGAAAATTCTAATATGTAATTCTTGTCAAATGTTTTTTTTCCTATGTGCTTTTTATTATAGTAAATATCAACTAATTTTACTCATCGTTCGAATTCATAACTTTTAGATCCTAAAAGCGGATATTTTATATAAAAAGGTATGATTACCTCCTTTAACACTTTTACATTTATGAATGCTACTACACTTACATTATTAGGTTTACTATATACTCCACCTGTTTTATTAAAAAATAAATTAATTGCCTTTAACACTAAAATATCTTCTGTGTTTTGTGTTATATTAAAATCTAATCCCGGTTGTAAACCTCACAATGATTTTAAATCTAAAGATAAGTAACCAGTAAAGCAACCTTCCCCACAAGCAAAACCAGATAATCACATTGGATGATCTTTTAAAAATACTAAAATTTCATCCATATCTTTAAAATGATTAATCGTTATATTTTCCTTATCCACACAATTGTAACAAAATAAAATTCATTAATAAAACATTACTCTAACTATTACAATTCAATAACCAAATTGAATTAGTTATTATATCATATTATTATAAAAAACAAAGCATCGTCAATAATTTTACGAGTAATCTCTATATCTAAACAACACGAGTTTATTCGTAATTCCTATATATATATTCAATACCTAATATACAAGTAGGCATTAATATTATAAACAATAATAATAATAAAAATAAATTTAACTTTATTACTATTTTATAATATTATTATCTTTTACGTTATATAAAAGCATTAGCTTTTTGTATAATCCTATACCCTTTAACTGATAAAAAAAATTACTTTTTTTCCTCCAACAATATATTACATTTAAATAATATATTAAACTATACATATATTTTATAGTGTGTGGTAATTAAAGGGCTTACCCTGTTCCTTAATATATAAATATTATTTACCTTAGGGTTTTTCGTCTACGCCGGAGAAACATATTATTTAATTAACTTATCATATACATATAAGGGAATAATAAATTTCCTATATTTAACTATAAGTATAAATAATAAATAAAGTATCAATAATTGTCTTAAAAGCCCATTTATTTAATTTCTCATCTCATCGTGTCAACTATATTCGATGATTCTGTTTAACGACGCCTCATAGAAAATTCATGTCCTTATCCTTAGTAAACTTAGCCTAGCAAGAGTATATTAATTATAGTTTTAATATATCTTACATTGTCATATAGCTTAAGACTTCAAATTACTTTGAAGCATTTATATTAGGCTTATGAAGATACTTATTCATAGTGGAATCACGCCACATTATATATTAAAGCTTAGCAGGTCGCACTTTTAAGTAAACAGTTGTACAACACGATTCTATGGTACCCGATTTTATCAGGAAATAGTTCTCTGTTTAACTATCCTATCTTTTAAATTATATATAAATACAGTGATAATTTAATAAATAAGAAAAATTGCATAAATGTAAATATCTTTAGACAATTATATTAGAATAAAATTATGCTATATAAGAATCGAATCTTTCTCCATAATTGATTAAAAACATAAACATTAAGATTTGCATGCTTAATATTTATATTTTTAAACTATATTATTTATAAAAGTTATTATATATATTAATTTCTAATATATGAATAAAGGAACCCGCTACATTATAGAGATTTCATTATTACAATTTATTTAAACAAAGATTTAAGACACTACTCTTAAATTCATATAAAAAGCTATAATAATAAAATATAAATAATGACGCGACTTCATTTCTCATTTATATCAATTATATAATATCTAAATATTACTCATAAGATCAAGAGATAATACACTTAATATTTAGATTAATTAATAAATAATAAAACAAAATAAGTAGATATTATAGATTAAACTTATTCAATCTTTTTCATTTTAATTACATATATTTTTAAATTACATAAATCTTTGTTAATATGTTAATTCAGGAATTAATTTTTATTATTAATTCAAGTACAATAATTTTCCTCATAAAACTTTAGTCTTCCTTCTCCCGAAGTTATGGAGTCATTTTGCCGAGTTCCTTCGCGATAGTTAACTCATACGCCTTAGTTTACTAAACTTGCATACCAGTGTCGGTTTAGGGTACGGTTTATTAGATATAGAAGCAAATATAAAATAATAATTTTATATTATTAAAGCGCTCGAGTTGATTTCTTATTCCAACAACGGTTCCATGCAATTAAAAATAATTAATAATTGACAAGAATTCAGTAGGTATTTTTAGAATAATATAATAATATTATACTTATTTTTATATTTATTTTATATCAAATGAGACTTCTAAAAACAAACAATTATTATTTAAATTACATAAGATAATATTTTATATTTCAATAGGTATTACTCATTATTTTTCTTTAAATATCGTTCATTTCTACTATTCAAGTGGACACGGTGCGCGCTTCATTTATCTATAAGATAATTATAATTGATATAAACTGCCATAAAAATATAGAGTTTTATCCTAATAAATATTCAATAAATAACATAAGATTAATAATAATTTAAAATCAAATTAAAAAATTAAAAACTAAAAATAAAAGTTATTTATTATTGAATAAAGACAGGTAACGATAAATATAAATATAAATAAAAGATATAAATATAGACAATAAAATATATAAATAAAAGATTGAATATATATATACACTAATAAGTTTAATTATAAACCGCTTCAAATAATTATCTAGAAAACAGGTTTTTCCCGATTACTTATTTACGTAAAGTAATAGACTGCTTTCATGTTAAATTTTCTTCATCAAATACTCCTTTCGTAAAATCTTAGAAGCCGTTACATTACTCAGAGAGCCGATAAGCAGCATCTCCGAAACCCTTATGCTTTAGGCGAGGAGGATTTATCTTTAACCTCCTTTAACGTTACTCATGTTAGCATTCTCTCTTCAGATAAGTCCTAGTAATGGAACACTACTCATCAACCTTCTACTGAATGTTTCGTTACCACCCAACTATATTAATAATATTATCATTTAATTATAATCTAGATTGAATGCAAGGATACGGTATATTGTTTAAGCTCCATTAAATTTTTCAGTGCCCTTCTGGCATTAACATCCAACGAATTGTTACATACTCTTTAAGCAATGGCCATCTCCAAGCCAATACCCTGATTAGTTTAGTACAGACAGACTTCTTTAGTTACACTAAACAATAATTTTAGAACCTTTTACTCTTGCTTTGGGCTGTTTCCCTCTTGACTTACGACCTTGTCACCGTAAGTCTGACATGTCATATTTATTAGGCACGAGATTTCCGAGTTTAATATCCACTGATAGGATCTGTACGATCCCCCAAAGTAGTAAGAAATTAATTTACTCCTTTTTTTTTTTATGTAAGATATTCTTACTTCCGACTTTCTCCTTTACTTTCATCAGATCCTTTATTAATTTTAATTTAAATTTAATTAATATTAAATTTAATTGAATTAATATTAAATCTGAGCAATCTTTACTACGCGTAAGAAATCACCTATAAGGAATAGTTATAACTAGTCATAAAAGAGCCTTCCATAAGATTATTATTTTTTCTATCACAAGTCCGTTATCAGCTTAACTACACATCCTGGAAATATTTAATCGGACGAGTACACCTTGAGGACCATTCCATACTTTAAATCAATTAATCTCTAAGATGAATAATAGTACTGTACCTCGTTTAATTATTATGACATAACTACCTACATAGTGTTCACGAAAAACCAGCTATCTCCTGACAACAGTTGAATTTCTCTTTGCCCAATTTCTTCAAAGAATTATGCGACATTCATTTGTTCGGTCTAACACCTGAACTGGGCAAGATCGTCAGGCTTCGGGTCTTATACTAATAACTAATTCCCACATCAGAGCCAGGCGGAATAGTTGCTTTATCTACGGATTATTGTTTTTCCTTGCTACTAATATAAACTTGCTAACCCAATTGAGATAGGTAGGTCCTCTCGGACTTTCCCCCTCTAAGAACCGTGCGTGCGACTTTCACCGCACACGGCTCATGCAATCAATCTTACAATAATATACATTGTACTCGTTTTGGCACCTTTAATATTATTCTTAGCACGCATACAAAAATATAAATTAAGTTTATTTATTTCTTTAGACATTCCTATATCAATATTAATTAAAAAATTAAAGCTTCTACTCTTCTACTTTTCTACTTTAATATATAACTTTGAATATGTAACTTTTTGATGACAAATTTGATGTAATGGCTGAATATTCTTAAGTTGATATTTACCGCCTTGCTTTTGAGTTACTATGTGATGTAATTCAACTTTTTCTCCGTTATGTAAAGTTTCGTTGCATACTGGACATATATGTTTAAATTTTCTATATACAGTAGCCCGAAATTTGGCATATATAGTATTTTCTTTTCGTTTATTAAAATAATCTTCATCTTGTAATAAATAAGGATTTCTATCTAATTTTAATGGTCTTGGACTTGTTATTGGTATCTCTCCTAAATTCAATATCTTTTCTTTTATTGAAATTCCTCAATTCCATTTTCTTGTATCTGTCTTAATCACATATTTTTTAATTACTTTTAATTTGGACCCTTTAAATCTAGTAATTCATTTCATCATTTTATGATATATTCAGTGGTCTAAACCAATAAATGTTTCTTGACTAAGATACGAAATTCTTTTATGCTCCGCTCATCCCCTAATAATTGGGTTAACATCTCGTATTATAGCTTTAATTGGTTTATTTTTATCCATTTTGCTTTTTACTTTCTCCCTAAATTTCTCTATACCCTTCTTAGATGGTTTAATAATTAAGACTGTTTCTTGTTCTGTTGGGTTATTAAGCCTAGGATTATATTTCATACGCCTTATATTAAAACCTAAAAAATCAAATCCTGTTTTTATATGAACAATTCTTGTTTTCATTTCATTTAGTTCTAAACCTCTTTCTAATAAAAATTCCTTTAAAACTTCCTTACATTTTATTAAGATGTTCTTACTTTTTCCTAAAATTACTATATCATCAGCATATCTTATTACGGGAATTCCCGGACCTATCTTTTTAATTTTCGGTAATACCTTTTTCATTTTATTTTCCATACCATTTAACGCTACATTACAAAGCAAAGGAGATACGATACCTCCTTGCGGTGTACCCTCATTCGTATCTAAAATATTCATTTCTTCCATTACACCTGCTTTTAGTCATTGTTCTAAAACGTGTTTGTGACATATTGGAGTATGTTTTAATAAAAATCTATGATCAATCTTATCAAAACATTTCTTTATATCTGCTTCCAATACTCAATGTGAATGCACTTTTTTGTCTAATAAACTTCTTAATGTTATTATTGCATCATGAGTTGATCTATGTTTTCGGAAACCATAAGAATTAGGATCAGATACAATTTCGATAGCTGGATCTATAGCTAAATGATATAATGCTTGCATTCCTCTATCTCTTAATGTGGGAATACCTAAAGCCCTTTTTTCACCTCTATTACCTTTAGATATATATACCCTTATTAAAGGATCAGCTTTATATTCTTGTGGCTTTCTTATTAAGTTACCTAGATCATCTATGGCTTTTATATATTCTTTAGGGCTATTTCACACTATTCCACCAATTCCTGGTGTCTTTCCTCCTGAATTATTTATTACTTTTCTTATTGCTATCGCACGCCCACTGTAACTATTAAGTATCACTCATTGTCATTTATACACTTCTTTATATTTTTTATTTTGCATTGCAATAACTATTTTTTCTTGAAGATTACTCACTTCTTTTCTTGCTTTTTTTCAATCAATATCATGTCAGTTTTTCGGATATTTATTCTCCATATTATGTATTTAATCTAACAATGCCTTGCTATTTGAAACCTTAATCTTAATTTAATAAGAATATAATTAGTCAGATATCATCAATAATATTAATCTATATAGAGAATTAGATGCACAATTATTTATTGATTGAAATTTATTAAGAAAAAAATGGAATATTCAAATAAAATTTTTCGTCAAGTTTCCTTGATACTGCTTTGTGTTAAAATTAACTCCCGGCTGATTGATTTTATTTCAAGATTTATTTTATTATGTTGATCACAAATAGTTCAAGTTTGCACCCTGTCGGGTTGGACCAAAAATATCCTATCAAACTCATTACAAGTTTGCATTCGCTTTTTGAACATTCTTCTACCCTTAATCCGGTACAACAATTTAAATTATATTATTAATTTTATATGTTGCCTCTTTGGTAATATATATTATTACCACTGAAAATTAAGGGCTTACCAAGTTCACTAATTAATACCTTAACCTATTCCCTTAGATAGCACGCTTTATTCCGTGTGACAAAAGATCTTCATCGTATACCAGTATAAGAAATATACGCCAGTCACAATAGTCATTATAATTTAACTCACCTTTTACGAAACCTCTATGCGTGTTCATTTTCATTCATCATAAGATTAGTTACCCTAGCACACTGATATGCTTTTATTTTATTAAAAGCATATAAGCTTTACGTTACATTGTCCCTGTAGCTTCACACCGTCAAATTACTTTAACCGCATGTACAAGTAGGGTTGGATTAGAAGATAAATCCATTGGAATTTCACCAAATTATTAATTAGTGCTTTCTTGTCGCACTTATACAAAAGGTACGCAGTTCTTCTTAATCTATAAAAAGTTCTGCTGCTTCTAGAATTACTTTTTAGGAATATTTCCCTCACGGTACTGTTTCACTATTGCTTATCATATCGTATTTAGTCTTAGAGGAAGGTTCCCCTGTTATTAAGACAATTATTGTCCTTTTTATTATCAAACAGTTTCTTGACCATTTTACTTTCTTGATTTTTTCTTAAGATTTTTTTACCCACTTTGTAAGGATAATAATTCATTTTTATATATACGTTATCTCTCTGTTATAACTACAGAACTCTTTTTATATTATGATATTATTAATGAAATCTATTTATTAACTTCGTATTGATTTCTATACGACACAGTTAAAGTCAAACATTGGATTACAATGTTTGACTAAATGAATGGTTTCCTAATCCTATTCACCTCAGCCATTACATATTTTATTAAATTAATCATACAACTTTTAATAATCTTATCATTATTATTACTGTCTAAAGTTGTTTGGATATCAAGTATTACTAATAACGTCCTTTTACAGACAATAATAAGACACCTTTATTAGTATATAAGTAAAATAAGATATTTGCTTATTTTACTGAAACTAGTAAATTCTTTTTTTTCAACTTTTCAGCTTACTTATTGTATCTAGTTTATTTTCAATTTAATAATTTTCATATCTCCTTGTTTTAACTAATTACTCTTTAATTATACTAGTTCCTGTCTTTTATTCCGATATAATATTTTAATATAATTAATACCCTTATTAATATTTTAATACTTTTGATTTCTCAAATTAGTACTTTAATATATCTAGTACTTTCTATTAGTATTTTAATACTTTTAATTTCTTAAATTAGTATTTTAATATTAATAGAATCGAAATAAAGAAGAATCAAATTCTTATGTCTCATAAATATGAAATAAATTTAACACAAAAATCTTTTCTAAGAAATATTTTAGTTTTATTTAACAACATGAAACGATCATATTATTTAATAAAATTTCATCTTCAGGCTACTTGATTATTATAAATATTGATTTTCACTAAACAGAGGAATAATCTCTAATAATTTTAAATTTATTTATAATATTAATTTATTTTTTATCCTTAATTTTAATAAGGAGGAGTTAATATTTGATTTTTGATCTTATTTTATGTTCGTTATATTATTATAAATAGTGTATAATAATTATAAATAATAAAATGATTAATATTTTTAAATATTAATCATTTTATTATTATACATAACGTTATTTATTACCAATTTTAGAAAAAATTACAGACTTCATCTATTTTCGCTCACCACTACTTCATAGAATCTCCGTTGATTTGTTTTCCTTAAGCTACTAAGATGGATCAGTTCGCTTAGTTTACTTGTGACTGTGTTTTCACCATGGGTATACATATGTATTTATATATCTATTTTTAAATATTAATTATACAGATAAGATAATTCTTCATACTCACTTTTATCGTACTTATCCTTATTTAAGACTTTATTGCTTTAATATATAATTAATCTCTAATAATACTATTAATAGTATATAAGTTTTTTGACT
>Ga0209772_10000172_pt1 | contig 16087 bp, 10 predicted proteins | sample BogFormECP03_OM1_FD_188235 | JGI IMG/M metagenome (GOLD analysis project Ga0209772, IMG submission 188235) | Bog forest soil microbial communities from Calvert Island, British Columbia, Canada - ECP03_OM1 (SPAdes) (version 2) | ecosystem: Environmental > Aquatic > Freshwater > Wetlands > Bog ... | reverse complement strand
AACCACCAAAATCACCGTCACCAACTGCCCAACACAAAAACCAGCACACAAACACAACACAAAACACACAAACAACAAACACTAACACCAACACCTACCTACCCGGACCCGCGCAGCACACTAGATAGATGCCCTTGGGGCTACTTCTTCTGCGCAACGCATCAAAGAGCCCCAAGCGCGTCGTTGCCTGAGACCAGGACGAGGATACGAGGATCGGGTGTGAGGTTGATCGGATCCAGAGACACGGGCTCCGACAATGTTTCCAACTGCCGTCATGATTGTCCGTTGGTGAAGGATCGGTCGCCACGGGTTCTTCTCGCATATCTCAGCCGTGCACCGCAGCGCGGGCCGTCGCATCGGCGTCCCTTCTCTTGACTAGGGCGCGGGTGACCGATCAACATCCCGGGGCTGCTCGCAACGTCTGGCGCGACCGGACGATGCGTGCAGCCTGGGGTAAGGACCCTGAAGAGCGATCCTTTATGTTCACCGTTCCTACCCCCAGTTTGAGGTGTTAAGTAATATTGGAGGTTACGACAATGTCAGGCTTGAGGTGCACTTATCTGGGTGTGCTTGCGGTGCTCGCGGTGAGCATCGCAATGACAGCGACAGCATCGGCCGCCGTCTTTGAATTAACAAAAGTAGCGTGTACCGGTGCGACGACCACGTTCTGCTGGGAATCGGAAACTGAACCAAAAGAAGGATTATTAGAGCTCAAGGGCGAACAGACATTCGCCGTGGCGATAGATCCCGGAACCGAAACGTTACTCACAAGTAAACTTGGTGCAGAAGAACTACATATTACTTGCGCCGCGGTAGCCGCAAGTGGTACGCCTGTATTGTCCCAGCCCGAACCGTTAGTGAAACCGCCAACGGCTTCATTCAAGCTAAAATTCACGGGCTGTAAACTGTTAGCGCCACTGTCGGAAACGTGCAAGGTAGAAGAAACGCTTGAAACCGAAATCATCGCAGGTGCGTTCCCGATCAACGAAGAAGTCCAGTTCAAACCAGCGGCGGGAGAAGGGAAACCGTTTATCACGATCGATATTTTGCCCGCAGAAGGAAAGGTCTGTCTTAACGAAGATAAACAGCCCGTTACCGGTAAACAGAAATGCTTATGGGCGACACCGGAAGAAGACAAAGTGGTGCAGTTACTCATATGCCTGCCGACGGAAAGCGAACTGAAATTTGGCACCAAAAATGCGGCGGAATTCTTACTAGAAGCTGATATAGATCCGTCCGGATTGAACAATCTCTGGGACATCGCGAAAGGCTAGGAGGCGGAACGAGCGGAAGTTTACGTGAGTGCGGGTCGCGGCGCCAGACGTTGCGACCCCACTCCGCCGGGGTACAGGGCGGTGGCGCAAACTCGTGGCGGCGGAGATGTGCGCGGTGCGTGAAGTATCGAGTGATAGTGAGAAACGGGGCTTGCTGCGAGTAGGCGTGTGGGGCATGCTTTTAGCATGCTCGGACTGATCTAGTAGTTGCGTGGTTGTGGTTCGGAGTTAGGGTTCAATCGGCGTAGGAGCGTAGGAGGACGGAGCCAAACGTGCAGCGCATCTCTCGGGTCTCCAGTGCCACCATTGTCGCCGTGCTTGCATGTATTGCGGGTGTGATGCAGATGTATGGCGCAGGCAGTGCGAGCGCTTTCGTATCAAGGTCGCTGGCTCTCAAGGAGGAGGCCAAGCTGCACCTCACCAGCAAGACCGGGTTTACGCTTAACGAGCAAGGCGTAGTCGTCGGAACTGTCAAAGGCACGATCTATATCCACTTGCGCCTCACATCCAACAGCAGCGTCGTGAGCGAAGTCAACATTTACCCACCCGGCGGCTCGCTATCGGGTCTCGGATCGGCCAGCTACCACGTCGACGGCGGCTTCGCGGTGTTCGTCGGTGGCCTAGCGGTGACGCGCGGCACGGGCAGCTACGCTCACGCTCACGGTTCTGATCTACGTTTCACGGGCACAATCCAGCGCCGCGGCGACGCCGTCGCCGTTCAGCTCAGTGGTTTGCTGACGGTCTAGCGGAACGCCTATGACCGTTTTCGCGAGGATTGCCGTGCTGTGGGCCGTCGTGTTGACGTGTGCCACGATGTCGGTAGCGGCCGGAGCGACCGAGATCGTGACGTTGCACACGTCGTTTTCGCCTGAGAAGCTTGGCGCGAGCACGACCGTCGGGTTTGGGTTCGACATAGCCAACGCGGACGGAGGCATACCGTCGCCGCTGGAGGGCCTAAGCCTACATCTGCCATCCGGGATCGACTATCTCTCGACGACTCTCGGTCTGGCGATCTGCAGACCCGCGGCGCTACTCGCGCACGGGCTTGATGGCTGCTCGCCGAACTCGCGGCTCGGGTTTGGGAGCGCGTACGTGGAGGTGCCCTTCGGCGAGAACTCGGCGCATGAGATTCCCGATGTCCAAGCACTAATGGGTCCTCCGCACGACGGCAACATCGTGGTGGTCTTTTACGCCGACGGGCATGAACCCGTCTACGCTCAGATCGTATTCGAGGGTGAATTGATTGCCGGCTCCGAAACGCTCGGCGGGAGCCTCGACACTGCGGTACCGCTCATTCCAAGCGTAGCGGGTGGGCCGCCGGTGTCGATCGTCAAGGTGCGAACGACTATCGGGCCCGCGGGCCTTACGTACTACGAACACGTGCATGGTCACACTGTCAGCTTTCACCCAGTAGGTGTGTCGCTGCCGACCCGCTGTCCTCTTGGCGGCTTTCGCTTTTCGGCACAGTTTGCGTTCGCGGACGGCACCAGCACCACGGCGACGAGCACCGTGCCGTGCCCACGACGCCGATGAGGACAGCGCTTACGTTCGCGGTTCAGGCAGTGCGCTACTGGCTAATCGTCTTTCCGCGTTGCAGGCGCGAGTTGTGCCGCTGGCGGCGCCGGGCCAGTCAGATACCGGATCGGGCGCTGCGACAACTGGCTCTACAGGCGCTCGAGAAGCGGGAGAATATGGAGGGTGCTGCTGCGTTTGCCTCGGCCGTCAGGTGGAGGAGGCGTGGAGCCGTCGTACGCGCACTGGTTGCGTTCCAGGCTGCGTACAACCACGTCGACATGCTGGCGGAGCAGCCGGGCGGAGATTCGGCTCGACACGCCCAGGTCCTGCATGAGTCCCTGATTGCAGCACTCGACCCCGATGCCGTCTGGCCTGACGGCGCTCCCTCTAAACCCCGCTGGGACGATGGCGGCTACCTCGCGGAGATGATCGATGCCTGCCGTGAGGCTGTGTGTGTGCTGCCGTCATATGCCCTGATAGCCGAGCCGGCGCACAGGGCGGCTTCGCGAATCGTGGCCTTCCAAAGCCTGAGCCTCGATCGACGCGACGTGCTCGAGCGCTGGGCGCACACGCTGCTTCCTGCAGCGAGCGAGCTCGAATGGTGGGAGAGTGCCGCGGCTGCAGGGTCCTCGCTCGGTGTGCACGCACTCATTGCCGCCGCTGCCGAGCCCTCGCTGCGCGCCGAAGACGTCGCCGCGATCGAGGGCGCCTACCTTCATTGGATTGGAGCGCTTCACTCGCTGCTCGACAGCCTCATCGACCAGGCTGAGGATCTCATCACCGGCCAGGCCAGCCTCATCGGCTTCTATTCGTCCCCGCAAGAGGCCAAGGCTCGGATGCGCTGGCTCGCTGAACGGGCGGTGGATGTGGCTCGCCGGCTCCCACGTGGCCGCCAGCATGCCGCCCTGGTCGTAGCGATGTCCTGTAGCTACCTGTGTGTTGCTGAGGCCGATGCCCCGGGAGCCTTTGAGATAGCGCGAGGTGTCCGCGAAGCTCTCGACCCGACGGCTCGGCCCGCGCTGCTCATCTTTAGGGCCCGCCGTCTCGCCGGGCGTCTCGTGTGCGGCCACGCTCGGATAGCTGCCGTCGAGCATGCGCCACCCGCGGGATCCCTGGCCACCCGGAAGCGGGGTGCTGGTGCTCGAGCTGCGTGAGCTCGTCAAGCACTACGTGCTGCCTGGCGGCGAGCCGGTTCGTGCGGTCGATGGCGTCTCGCTATCGGTCTCGCCGGGTGAGATGCTCGCCCTCTACGGGCCGTCGGGGTCAGGAAAGACAACACTGTTGTTGATGGTTGCGGCGTTGCTGGAGCCGAGTGGCGGGGTTGTGTTGGTGGGGGGGCGGGACGTTTCGTCCTTGTCTGAGCGTGAGGCCTCGCGTTTTCGGCATTCGCAGCTTGGCTTCATTCGCCAGAACTTTGACCTCTTGCCCGGCGTGAGCACGGTCGACAACGCGGTGCTGAAGTTGCTCAAAGATGTGCCGTGGCGAGAGGCGCATGCGCAAGTCGCACCGTTGCTCGAGCGGCTTGGTTTGGGGCAGCGGCTTTCACAACGCTCGGAGACGCTTTCGATGGGGGAGCGTCAGCGCGTGATGATCGCGCGCGCTCTGTCTACCGCTCCGCGGCTGCTGCTCGCGGATGAGCCGACCGGGAGCCTTGACACGAAGCGTAGCCGTGAGGTGCTCGGACTGCTTCGGGAGTTGTGCCGCGAGCGCGACGTCGCCGTTGTGCTCGTTAGCCACGATCCGTTGGCGGCCGGCTATGCCGACCGTGTGCTTGCCCTTCGCGACGGGCGTCTTACAGACCATCGACCTGATACGGGGATCGTGCCGAGCAACGCAGAATGATCGCCCGGCACCCGCTGTCATGACGGTGGGCAATCTCCTGCACCTGTATCGGGTGCGCGTACGTGCTCGACTACTGCAGGAGTGCTTCGCCGTTGCAGGGATAGCAGCCGGTGTCGCGTTGCTGTTCGCCTCGCAGATTGCAAGCGACAGCCTGTCGAGCTCGGTGGCGCAGCTCTCGCGCGGGATAGTCGGCGATGCCACGCTTCAACTACTCGCACGCAACCCTCACGGCTTCGAAGAACATCTGCTCACGCAGGTGCGTCGCATTCCTGGGGTGCGTGTCGCGGCGCCACTCCTAGAAGCAGACGCCAACGCCGTCGGCCCGCGGGGCAGTCGCTCGGTCGAGCTCGTCGGGGTCGACGACAGCCTACGGAGGCTCGGTGGGACGCTGATTCGTCACACCACGCTCGAGCCGTTCGGGGGCATCGGAGCGATCGTGCTACCCGCGCCGTTGGCGCGAAGCATAGGTGTGACGAGGTTCGGAGCAGAAGCCACGCTTCAGGTCGGCGGACGCGTTAGCCACGCGCCGCTCTATGCCCAGCTGGGCGCCGAGCAGATCGGGCCGCTCATCGACAGCCCGATTGTCGTCGCGCCGCTTTCCTTCGCCCAGGAAGTCGCAGGGCTGAAAGGGAACATTACGCGTGTTCTGATCGCGCCGGCGCACGGCCGGGAAGCGTCGGTTCGGGCTGCGCTTGGACGCCTGGCCCATGGCCGGGTGTCCCTAGAGCCGGCAACATACGACGAAAAGCTGTTCGCCAAGGCGGCCTCCGCGACCAATCAGTCGACGGTCCTCTTCGCCGTGATCAGCGCACTCGTTGGCTTCTTGTTCGCGTTCAACGCCGTGCTCTTGACCGTTCCACAGCGTCGGTCGCTGATTGCCGAGTTGCGCCGCGATGGATACACGCCACCCACAGTCATAGTGGTCCTGCTGCTCGATGCCTGCATCCTCGGCACAATCGCATGTGTTGTCGGGCTCGCGTTGGGGGACGAGCTCTCGATCCATCTTTTTCACTCCAATCCGGGCTATCTCTCATCCGGGTTCGCCGTCGGCTCAGGCAGGGTGGTTGGTGGGCTGAGTATCCTCGTGGCTGTGGGCGGCGGCATGCTCGCCGCCTTCGTCGCGCTACTAAGTCCGCTGCGGGACGTCGTGTCGCGCGATCCGCTCGCTGCTACGACCTCCAATGAGGTGGCCGAAAGCGCGCGCCGAATGCGGTGGCTTGCACTCGCCGGAGCCGCATGTTTGGCGCTGTCCGTAGGCGTGGTGCTCGCCTCACCACATCAGGCGATTCTGGGGATGGTAAGCCTTACTTGCGCGCTGTTGCTGTTGCTGGCGCTTCCGCTGCGCGCGACGCTGGCATCGATTAGGCGCCTGGCGCCGAAGGTAACGAGTGCGATCCCGCATATTGCGGTGATGGAGCTGCAGGCCAGTGGGGCGCGTGCCGTCGCGATTGCGGCGACCGGCGCTGTCGCCGTGTTCGGCAGCGTCTCAATCCAGGGCGCCCACGGGGATCTACAGCACGGCCTTGAAAATGCTGCGCACGACATGAATGCCTTCACCGATATCTGGGTGGCTCCCACGGGCAGCTTCAACCTGCTGATGACCCAGCCGTTCTCGGCGACCTCGCTGGCCACGCTGCGGCGTCTGCGCGGGGTAAAGTCCGTTCGCCTGTACCGTGGCGGGCTACTGGATTGGGGCGCAAGACGTACATGGGTGATTGCTCCCCCCAGTGAAGCCTCTCCCCTGATACCCCCGAGCCAGCTCGTCCAAGGCAATCTGCGTGTCGCCGACGAACGCGTCCGCAAGGGTGGCTGGGCGGTCCTCTCGCAGGCGCTCGCGAGCGAATACGACCTGTCCATCGGCGAGAAGTTCACCCTGCCGGCGCCGCGGCCCCTGCCCGTCAGGCTCGCTGCGGTCTCAACCAACATCGGCTGGTCGCCGGGCGCAGTCATAATCAACGCCGCCGAATACGCGCGGGGGTGGGAAAGTGAGGAGCCGAGCGCCTACAACGTCCTCCTTGCGCCCGGTGTCTCGCCTACTCAAGGGCGCCGCGAGGTCGAAGAGGCGCTAAAGGCCGATTCCGGGCTCGCTGTCCAAACCGCGGCCCAGCACGCGGGCAAGCAGCGTGAGCTCACCCGCCAGGGCCTCGAGCGCCTCACCCAGATCGCGACGCTGATCCTCGTCGCGGCGGTGCTCGCAATGGCTGCTGCCATGGGGGCGCTGATATGGCAACGCCGTCCGCGCTTGGCCAAGCTCAAGCTCGAGGGATTCAATCCGACAGAACTCTGGGCCACGATCCTCCTCGAGAGCATGCTGTTGCTTATCGTTGGATGTGCTACGGGCGCGATCTTCGGGCTCCTTGGCCAGCAGCTTCTCGACCGCGCCCTCAGCGCCACAATCAACTATCCCGTCGTCCGCTCAATCGCAGCGTCGACGGCGCTGACCAGCCTCGGCGTAGCGATGGTAACCGCTGCTGCAATCCTCGCCGTCCCTGCCTATGTCGCGTCACACGTACCTACGGCAATGGCGCTACAAAGCGACGCCTGAGTTGTTCGCCTATGGCAAATGCATGGAGAGAGACAGGTGAGTTATGGGCAGCTATCCGATTTTGCATGTCGTTATCCGCCCAATTATAGACAATTGGAATGTTACGCAAACAGAAACACGACTTGCACCCAGCAATAGTCGTCGTATACATTCACGCCGTGTGGGTTGGCAGGCGAGGGCGGACGCTTAGTGCTTTCGTCATGCCAGGGTCAGCCGTCGACCTTTTGGCGATGGCGAGGTCCATGCACACCGAACAATATCGATCTATGAGACGAAAGTGGTGATGCTGTGTTTAAACATCGTTTGCGGCGCCCGAGCGCTGTGCGCAGGCGTACGCTTGTCATTTTGATGGCGTTGATGGCGCCCCTGGCCGCCCTCGCGGTTGCTGCACCGGCGTTCGCGAAATCGCCGACCGGGGACTTCGCGGTCTTCAAGCAGTGCCCACGAACCACCTCGGAAGTGCGCTTCTGTCTCTTTAGCAAGGTGACAGGCGGAAAAGTGACGATCAACAAACAGACGGTGCCGATCGTCAACGCAATCACGCTTCAGGGCGGTATCAAGCGCAACCCTGAAACTGAAGTCGAAACCTTCGTGGGGGCTGTCAACGGAGAAACCCTCTCTAAGACCCCTCAAGAAGTGCCAGGCGGGCTGTTGGGTCTTATCAACTGCAAAGAAATCACGGGTGAAGGGTTCGAAGAAAAAGCGGCTCGTGCGTTATGCGAATTCTACTTCGAAAGCTTCCTCACTGACGTCAACGCAACAGTCGAACTGGCCCGCCCAGCGAGCGAAATCACCATCAACAAACGGAACCTGATCGAACAGGAAGGCACCGCGCTGGGGCTGCCTGTGAAGGTTCATCTCGAAAACATACTGCTCGGGAACGAATGCTACATCGGCTCGTACTTCAACCCGATCATGCTCAATCTGACCACGGGTACCACGAAACCAGAAAAACCAAATACGCCAATCATGGGTGAATCGGGCGAAATCCGCGAGAAGGACAGCGGTACCTTCGTCGAAATTCCCGACAATATTCTTGTCAATAACGAATTCTCGGCGCCTGCCGCGACCGGCTGCGGTGGGCTGTTCCAGCTCTTCATCGACCCAGTGATCGATGCCAAAATCGGCCTGCCGGCTCCCGATGGGCGAAACACGGCTATCCAGAACACAAACGTTGAAGAGGCGACAGCCGAAGCCGTAATCAAAAGCGAAAAATAGGTCCTGGAGAACGAGGCCCTAGGTTGTAAAGCAGGAGCGCGAAGCTGCGCACGGGACCTACGTGGGGCCCGCCATCTGGCGGGCCCCACGTAGTATGTTGCGGGTGGGCGGACGACGGCGGCGACATTCGTCGATCGTTCTCCTCAGGGTGACCGATGCTAGGCTCGGGCCGTGGATGCCTTCGGCTTCAGTCCAAGGGTTTGGGCCTGGTTCGAGCAGGGGTTTGAGTCGCCCACAGAGGCCCAGGCAAGAGCGTGGCCGGCCATCGCTGCGGGCGGGCATGTGCTCGTGTCGGCGCCCACCGGATCTGGCAAGACGCTTGCTGCCTTTCTCTGCGCCCTGGATCGGCTGAGCGCTCAGGCCTCGGGCGGCGCGACGACGCCGGATTGCGTGCAGCGAGGGCGAGGCATACGCGTGGTGTATGTCAGCCCGCTGAAGGCCCTCGCGTACGACATCGAGCGCAACCTTCGCACTCCGCTGCGTGGGATCGGTGCCGAGGACATCCGCGTTGGGATACGCACAGGCGATACACCCCAGCGCGAGCGCGCAGCGATGCTCCGCAACCCGCCCGACATCCTCGTCACGACGCCGGAGTCGCTCTACCTGATGCTGACCTCGCGCGCGCGAGACACGCTGAGTCGGGTTGAACTCGTCATCGTCGATGAGATCCACGCTGTCGCTCACTCCAAGCGCGGCGCTCATCTTGCGTTGACGCTCGAGCGTCTCGAGGCACAAACGCAGATCGATGCTGACCGATTCTCGGCAGACGGTCATGCTCAGCACGCGGTCCAGCGCATCGGTCTCAGCGCCACCCAGAGTCCGTTGGAGGAGATCGGACGCTTTCTCGTCGGCCCCAGCCGGGAGGTCACGATCATCGATGCGGGCGCTCGCAAGGAGCTCGACCTGCGAATAGAAGTGCCAGTCGACTCGATGACCGAGCCCGACGTGGGGACTGCGTCGCCGTCGAGCGGTGAGTCCGGGCGGCCGCCCGAGCCCGATCCCCTCGAGCCCGTTGCCGGCGGGGAGTCCACACGTGGATCGATCTGGCCAGCGATCTCCCCGAAGCTGCTCGAGCTCGTCCGGGCCCACAACTCAACGATCGTGTTCGTCAACAACCGCCGCTCCGCCGAGCGCGTCGCGCTGCGCCTCAACGAGTTGGCCGACGCTGAGATCGCCCGCGCTCACCATGGCTCGCTCGCACGCGAGGAGCGCACCAAGGTCGAGGAGCTGCTGAAGGCCGGCGATCTGCCCTGCCTGGTGGCGACCAGCTCGCTCGAGCTCGGGATCGACATGGGAGCCGTCGACTTGGTCCTGCAGATCGAGTCGCCCAAGTCGGTCGCCCGCGGGCTTCAGCGCATCGGCCGCGCCGGCCACGGCGTCGGCGAGGTCAGCGTCGGGCGGATCTTCCCCAAGTTCCGCGGCGATCTGCTCGAGTGCGCCGTCGTCGCCCGCCGCATGCACGAAGGCCTGATCGAGCCGACCGTCGTGCCGCGCAACGCCCTCGACGTCCTCGCTCAGCAGATCGTCGCCATCGCCGTAGCTGCAGAGCCGGCGCAAGCCGGCCCATCAAAAGATGAGAACCAAGGTGGGGGCATCTCCGTCGATGACCTCCACGCGCTCGTCACGCGTACCTACTCGTATTCCGAGCTCTCGCGCGAGCTGCTCGAGAACGTGCTCGACATGCTCGACGGACGCTACCCCTCCAAGGAGTTCGGGGAGCTGCGCGCGCGCATCGTCTGGGACCGCGTCGCCGGCACGATCCATTCGCGCAAGGGTTCGCGTCAACTGGCGATCGCCAACGCCGGCACGATCCCAGACCGCGGCCTCTACTCGGTCACGCTCCCCGACGGTCGTCGCGTCGGCGAGCTCGACGAGGAGATGGTCTACGAGGCCCGCCCCGGCCAGGCGTTCCTGCTCGGTGCCTCCACCTGGCGTATCGAGGAAATCGGGCGCGACCGGGTCGTAGTCACGCCGGCGCCAGGCGCGCCCGGCGCGGTGCCGTTCTGGAAGGGCGACTCTGTCGGACGCCCGAAGGAGCTCGGCGAGGCGATCGGCGCGTTCTCCCGCTGGGCCGTCGAGCAGGACTCTGAGACCCTCCAGCGCGATTACGACCTAGACGAGCGCGCGGCGCGCAACCTGCTTGCCTACCTGCGCGAGCAACTCTCCGCTACACGGGTGCTGCCGAGCGACCGCACGATCGTGCTCGAGCGCTTCCGCGATGAGATCGGTGATTGGCGCCTCTGCGTTCTCTCCCCCTTCGGCGGCCGCGTTCACGCCGCTTGGAGCCTCGCGCTCACGGCTCGCGTCCGCGAGCGCTTTGGCCTCGACGCCAACGCGATCTGGTCAGACGACGGGATCGTCCTGCACCTGCCCGACCTCGACGCTGACGAAGCCGAGTCGCTTCCCAGCGCTGCCGAGCTCGTGCTGCTCGAGCCCGACGAGGTCGAGGAGGCCGTCACCGCCGAGCTCGGCGACTCCGCGCTGTTCGGCGCCCGCTTTCGTGAGAACGCCTCCCGCGCGCTGCTCATCCCCCGCGCCTACCCCGGCCGCCGCACGCCGCTTTGGCAGCAGCGGCTGAAGGCCCAGAACCTGCTCGAGGTGGCGCGCCGATACCCCGACTTCCCGATCCTGCTCGAGACTTACAGGGAGTGCCTCAGGGACGTCCTCGACCTCCCTGGGTTGCAAGCGCTGCTTCACGGCCTTCACACACGCGAGATCTCGCTCGTCGAGGTCGAGACCCAGCAGGCCTCGCCGTTTGCCTCATCGCTGCTGTTCGACTACGTCGCCACGTACATGTACGAGGGCGACACGCCCAATGCCGAGCGCCGCGCCGCCGCGCTCTCGCTCGACCGCGAGCTCCTGCGCGAGCTGCTCGGCCAGGAGGAGCTCCGCGACCTGATCGACCCGGGCGCGCTGTGCCGCGTCGAAGACGACCTGCAGCACCGCTCGGAGATGACCCGCGCCACGGGCCGCGATGGCTTGCACGACATCCTCCGCCATATCGGCGATCTCACGGCCAGGGAGGTCTCAGAGCGCGTCTTCGATGGAGTCGACGCGAGCGGTCTGCTGGGAGAGCTCGAGCGCGAACGCCGAGCGATCCGGCTGCGGGTCGGGGGCGAGGAGCGCTACGTCGCCGCAGACGAGGCCGGTCTCTATCGCGACGCGCTCGGCGCCGTGCCCCCAGGCGGGCTGCCTGAAGCCTTTCTCGCGGACGTGCCCGACGCCCTGCGCGAGATCCTCGCCCGCTACGCCCGTACGCACGGGCCCTTCACCAGCGCTGAGCTGCGCGCGCGCTACGGCGTCGACGCAGGCTCAGTCCTGCGCGAGCTCGAGCGCAGCGGTCAGCTCGTTCATGGTGAGATTCGCCCCGGCGGCGCCGAGCGCGACTGGTGCGACGCCGAAGTCCTGCGCCGTCTCCGGCGTGCCTCGCTCGCCGCCCTGCGCAAGGAGATCGAGCCCGCCGATCAGCGGCGCCTGGCCGCCTTCCTGCCCGCTTGGCAGGGCGTCGACCGCCATTCGGGATCGGGCGCCGGTGTGGATCGCCTGCGCGAGGCGCTCGTGCCGCTGCAGGGACTCCCGCTCCCCGTCGAGATCTGGGAGCGCGACGTGCTGCCCCGGCGGGCCGGCGCCTACTCACAGACGTGGCTCGATGCCCTCTGCGCGAGCGGTGAGGTCGTTTGGGTGGGCGCCGGCCCGCTCGGGCGCTCGGGGCGGGTGGCGATCTACTTTCGCGAGGACGCTCCTGTGATCGGTCCGCCGCCTGGGGGCTCCTACGCCCGGCCGGGCGTATCGCCGCCGGGCGGCCACGAGCATGAGCTGTTGCGCTTGCGACTCGCCGCCGGGCCCTCCTTCTTCACCGACTTGCTCGCCGAGCTCGGCGCTCCCGCCGAGGCGCTGCGCGAGGCTCTGTGGGACCTCGTGTGGGCGGGCGAGGTCACAAACGACGCCTGGGCGCCGCTGCGAGCCCCGCATTTGACGCTTGCCCGGGGCGGGCGTGCCTCGCACGGCGAGGCGGCTACCGCGACACGCTCGGGCCGGGCGACGGTCGGGCGCTCGCGCTTTGCCGCGCGGCGGCGTAGCGGCGCGCAAGCTCAGATCCAGGGTCGCTGGTCGCTCGCCGAGCGCGTCTTCGGCCGCGGCGGCGAGGGGCTCACGGACGCGGCCGCTCCGTCCTCGGCCATCGAGCGCCGGCGCGCGCTCGCCGAGCTGCTGCTCGAGCGCTACGGCATCGTCACGCGCGAGCAGGTCCTCGCCGAGGGCGTCAAGGGGGGCTTCGCGCTGCTCTACGACACGTTTGCGAACCTCGAGACGCTCGGCGTGTGCCGTCGCGGCTACTTCATCGAGGGCATGGGCGGCGCCCAGTTCGCCCTGCCCGGCGCCGTCGAGCGCCTGCGCTCATCGCCCGGCGGTCTGTCCGTGACGACCGGCGAGGGTGCGGACGCGCAGCCCCGCACGCTCGTGATCGCCGCCGCAGATCCCGCCCAGCCCTACGGCGCCGCTCTCCCGTGGCCCAAGCGCGAGGGCCAGCAAGGCAGACCGGCGCGAGTCGCAGGCGCTTATGTGGTCATGGTCGCCGATGAGCCCGTCCTCTACATCGAGCGCGGCGGCCGCGGGCTGGTGACGCTCATCGGTGAGCGCCTGCCCGAGGCCCTCCTCGCCCTCGCCGAGGCCGTCCGCGCAGGGCGCGTGCCCAAGCTCGCGCTCGAGCGCATCGACGGCGAGCCGGCGATTGGCTCGAGCCTTGCCCAAACGCTCGTCGAGCTGGGCTTCCAGTCCGGCCCGCGCCGCCTCACGCTCACCGCCTGATTCGGGCCAAAGACCGTTTAGCCGGGTGAGTTCCGGGTAATGGATTCCGCAATGACCGAACGTTTTGGTCCGCCAGTCCGAATCCCTTTGTCCGTCAGACGGATGGACGTGTCGGAGACAGTGGTGGAATGGTCCGAACCGTCCTGTTATTAAAGCGTTGTCAGGGCTTGCATTTTTCCGGCCAATGATCTATATTTTGGAACTGTGGGGATGAGTCAAACTAAGGGGCAGGTGTCACCACTGTACCGAAGGTTGCCACATGGCCCAAACGGTATGAGGCGCGAGGAGGTCGCCTGCAATCAGCGGGCGCGGCTCTACGGCGGGATGATCGAGTCGGTCTCCCAGCGCGGTTACCAGGCGACCACGGTCGCCCACGTGATCGGGTTGGCGGGCGTCTCGCGGCGCGCCTTCTACGAGCAGTTCTCGAGCAAGGAAGCGTGCTTCCTTGCGACCTACGACATTGTGGTGGCCCGCTCGAGGAAGCGCGTGATCGAGGCTTGGGCAGGCGAGCGCGGCTGGGCCAACCGCGTGCACGCGGCGTGTAAGGCGCTACTGGACGAAGTTGCCGAGCAGCCGAAGGGGCCGCGCTTGGTGCTCGTCGACGCCCTCGGCATCGGGTCGAGGGCGAGGGAGCGCATGCAGATAGCCGGCTTCGCGTTCGAGAGGCTTGTCGCGGCTGCCTTCCAGGCGGCGCCCGACGGCGGCGAACTTCCGCCGCTGGCCTCTCGCGCGATCGTCGCCGGCGTCCGCCACGTCGCGTTCACGCGGTTGCTCGAGCAGCGCGAGGGCGACCTGTATGCGCTGACCGACGAAGTGCTCGACTGGATCGAGTCATATCGATCCCCCGCGGTCACGAGGCTGGCGTCGGGACTGGCGACGCCACCGAAGGTGCCGCCGACGCCGGCGGCGTTCCTCGCGAGCGACGACAAGCGCGCGCGGGTCCTCGGCTCGGTCGTCCATTTGACCCTGGACGAAGGCTATTCGAACCTCACCGATCCACAGATCGCCCAGTTCGCCGGCGTCTCCACCGAGGCCTTCCACAGGCAGTTCCCGAGCAAGGAAGAGTGCTTCTTGGCGGTCCTCGACGAGTTCGTCAAGGAAGCGCTCGACTCCGTAAGGCCTCGGCTCGAAAGCGCTACCTCGTGGCCGCAGGCGGTTCATCGGGCGATGAGCGCGTTCGCCGAGTACCTCGTCGCCCACCAGGCGCTGATACGGATCGCGTTCATCGACCTCTTCGAAGTCGGGCCTGGGATGATCGGCCGGATGACCAACGCGGTCGAAGAGCTCACCAAGCTCCTGACCGACGGAGCGCCCGAGCCGCGCCGAGGCCCGGCCGTGGCCAAGGAAGCGATCACGGGTGCGATCTGGGGGATCATCTCGAGCTATGTGGCCAACGATCGCCTCGCGCGTCTGCCTTGCTTGGTCGAGCAGCTCACGTTCATCGTGCTCGCCCCGTACATCGGGCCGAAGGCGGCGGTCGACGCGGTACAAGCCGCGCGAAAACCGCTTCGCGCCGTCTGAGCCTCGACCCGCCCGTCGCGCCCGCCGGCCAAGACGCGGCGTCCGGCAAGCCACCCTGTCATCGTGGGCGGCGATGATGGACGTCACGCTCAAACGCCCGCGCCGAGTCGGTCACAAGGGGGCTGCGCACATCGAGCCGGGCAACACGCTCGCGAGCTTCGACGCCGCGCTCAATCAGGGTGTCGACATGATCGAGCTCGACGTCCTCAGCGAGCATGTCGGCGGCGGCGGCCCTTTGCTCGTCGCCCACGACCACAAGGCCATGAGCGAGGGGGAGCCGTTGGGCTTCGAGCAGGCGCTCGAGCACCTATCGAGTGCCCCGTTCGCCGGCATCGAGCTCGATGTCGACGTCAAGCTGCCGGGTTATGAGCGAGGGGTGGTCGAGGCCCTGCGCGAGCACGGCCTCGTGGAGCGCGCGCTGATCAGCGGAATGTTCCCAGCGAGCCTCGACCTGATCCGCGCGGCCGAGCCCTCGCTGCGGCTGGGATGGTCGGTGCCGCGCGTGCGCCGCGACTACACGACCGACATGCTCACCGCCATTCCCGCGCTGGCGATGCTCAGCGGCTACCGCGCAGCGCTCCCGCGGCGGGTACGCGCCGCCTTGAAAGCGGGCCGCTTCGACGCGATCATGGCGCACTGGCGCGTCGTCACGCCCGCGCTCGTGCGGGCTGTCGCCGACGGCGGCGGCGAGCTCTACGTCTGGACGGTCGACGACGCGAGGATGATCGACAAGCTGACCGACATGGGCGTCGACGGCATCATCACGAACGACCCACGCCTGTTCAACCGATCGAGCACGTAGACGCGCTGAAGCTCGCCGGGTCGGCGCCGGCGAGGCTCTTGCGCCCGGCGGTCGTCGGGCGAGCCGCCGACTGCAGCACCGTGGCGCCCCTGCGCCACTGGAAGTCCACGACACCGCGCAAGGTGGACGCTGTTTTGCCCGGTACGAGCTGAAAGCTACGGCCATCCTGACGGGCGGCCGCGCCGCTTCCGACCGCGATGAAGTCTGGGGTCGCGCCGCTGATCAGATCGACCCAGCGTTTGCTCGTCGCGTCCATGTACTGGAGGCGAAAGCTCATGTACATCTTGTCGCGCGCGAGGCGGTTGCCGGGCATCGATCCACGGATGCCGACCGTGTACGGCTGGTCGGCCGGGTTGCACACGTCGATCGTCGCCCACAGTTCGTGGGAGTCGAGCAGCGCCCGTCCGGTAAGGCCATTGGCGGCGTGGTCGGAGACGCCGGGCGCGGCAAGCGCCGTAGGCGCGGCCAGCAGCGCCGCGACCGCGACGAGGGCTATGAGCGGATTTTTACATTGAGGCATTGGGGTTGAAGATAGCGCCGGGCGGCGCGTCGCCGCGCCGCCCG
>Ga0209772_10000169_pt1 | contig 16143 bp, 16 predicted proteins | sample BogFormECP03_OM1_FD_188235 | JGI IMG/M metagenome (GOLD analysis project Ga0209772, IMG submission 188235) | Bog forest soil microbial communities from Calvert Island, British Columbia, Canada - ECP03_OM1 (SPAdes) (version 2) | ecosystem: Environmental > Aquatic > Freshwater > Wetlands > Bog ... | reverse complement strand
CAGACCAAGCGTGCCGACGATGACGCGCCACCACGCAAACAGCGTGAAGCCGTGGCGGGTCACGTAGCTGAGAAACGTCTTCACCACGATGATCGCGACGACGAACGACACCACGAAGCCGATCGCGACGATGCTCAAGTGATCGGCCGTCATCTCGGCGCGGTTCTTGTAAAAATCATAGGCGAAGGCGCCAACCATGGTCGGAATGGCCAGGAAGAACGAGAATTCCGCCGCCGCGCGCTTGTCAGCGCCTAACAGCATCGCCGCGACGATGCTGGCGCCGGAGCGGGAGACGCCGGGAATCATGGCCAGACATTGCGCGAACCCGATCCACAGATAGGTCAGCAGCGGAAATTTCGTGGCGTCGTGTTCGTGCGGATTGTGCTCGACCTGATCGACCCAGAGCAGAATCGCGCCGCCCACAATCAGCGAGAAGCAAACCACCCACGGATTGAACAGAACTTCCTTGATATATTTGCCGGCGATCAGCCCGATGATTACCGCCGGTAGAAACGCGACCAGGATGCCAATGACGCGCAACATCGTTCTTGAAGCCCGAAATTTTTCATCCGCGCGGCGTGACTTCGCCGGCGGGCTCGACGCAGACTGCGGGCGCAACCGCGCAGGGTTCGGAAGCCACTGCGCAGGTTGCGCCGGCCGGTGCTGGCGCGAACGCGTCCGCTGCTCCGGGCGCCAATTCACAATCCGGCGGAAATTCGCCGGCGAACAATTCCGCCGGAACGGCCGCGGCGGCGTCGCAGGATGCGGATTCGGAGTACGCGACGGCTTACGTTTCGCTGCCGTCGGCTGAAGGCGCGACTTTCGCCGAAGATGAGACGATCGTGCGCGTTTCGCTGCCGCCCTCGGCGCTGGCTAGTTTCGGATTCCCGGTACGTTCCGATGGGGCCGATGCGAATGTTCTCGCGGATTTCGTGCTGGGCGAGGACGGCACGCCGCGCGCGGTGCGCCTGGTTCAGCAGTAGAACTTGTAGGGGCTGGCCTGCCTTTCAGCCCCGCCCGGTTTTCGGCCAGGTTTTTTCGAAGTTGATTTAGCTCGACTAATCGCGGTAAGGAATTCGGAGGATCCAAGATGAATCGGAAAATGTCAGGAATTTTGGCGGGAAGCATCGGCGCGCTTTTGTTTGGCACGGTGCTGCTGGTGCACGCGCAGGATGGTCCGCCACCGGGGCCCCCACCCGAAGCTGAAATGATGGGAGTGGAAATGGGCGGCGGGCCGCACCAGGTAGTGAAGGGCGCGCCGTTCTCCGCCACGACGAATATCGAGACCACGAACACGCTTGCGGACGGAACGCATATCGATCGCAAGTCGCCGGGAGCGGTTTACCGCGATTCGATGGGACGCACCCGGCATGAAGAAAATCTTGCGGCGATTGGGCCCGTGGCGGTGGGACAGAAGTCCGGGCAGTTCGTGATGATTCACGATCCGGTTGCCGGGACGCACGTGGTGCTCGATCCTTCCACGAAGACGGCGCAGCAGATGCCGGCACGCGGTCACGGTGGAAAAGATTCTCCAGACGCCAGGGGCGAAAGGCGCGAGAAGGCTGATGCGGAGAACGTGACGAAAGTATCGCTGGGCACGCAGACGATTGAAGGCGTCGTGGCGACCGGCGAGCGAATCACTCGCACGATTCCGGCGGGCGAAATCGGCAACGACAAGCCGCTGCAGATCGTTACCGAGCGTTGGTTCTCGAATGATTTGCAGGTAGTGGTGAAGTCCACGCATACAGATCCGCGCTGGGGAACTTCGACGTATCAATTGACGAATATCAACCGCACGGAGCCGGCGGCATCGCTGTTCCAGGTTCCGGCTGACTATACGGTGAAGCAGGGCGGAGGCGGTGGGCATCGTGGCTGGGGCGGACCGCCGCCGGCCGGTGCTCCGGCGCCTGCGCCGCAAGAATAGTTCGCTCACGAAATTCGGTAATTCGGAGCTGTAAGTAGTTGCCCGACCCCCAAAGCGGGCGGCGCGTGGAGGCGCCGCCCGCTTTTTTATTTTCGTGGCGGAAATCGCGCTACGGGGTGTGGTGCAATGCGGCGCGGGCGATTTTTTTTGTGGCGCTGGATACTGGTGCGCTGGAGATATCGGCTAGCGGAAGGCGGCGAGAGCGCGCGAGGACTGGTAACGCTGCGACGCGGGCGCTAAACGGCACTAGCGTGATATTGCGAAATGTTACGCCGTGCTTGGCGTGCGGCAATTCCGTGAACGGTGGCGGATCGATGAGAAGTTTGCTGCGCAAATGATCGGCTAGCGTGGCTGCGGGATTTTTCGTGAATTCTACCGCTGGGAATTGCCACATGCGCGAGAAGAGCACGCCGTCGTGCGCGCCTGGATCGCGAACAAGCAGAGTGCGGCCGCGTGGATCGAGGAGTACGGCCGCGGCGATACGCTGCTTGACGCCGGGCTGCTTTTTTCGCGGCGCGGGAATGGAATCTACGAGGCCGCGATTACGGGCTTCGCACCAGCGGGCTACTGGACATTCAGTGCATCGCGGCGATTTCGGCGTGCAGATGGTCTCGCCTAATTCCATCATTGCTTGATTCCAGTCGCCGGGGGAGTTAGGTGCGAGCAGCGTTTGCGCCGTGGCTTCGAGCTTCTTCCATTGTTGCGGAGCGCGCAGACTGCCGCGGATGGCGTTGAGGCGCGCGAGGACGCGAGCTACGTTGCCATCGAGGACGGCGTGCGGGGCGTCGAAGGCGATGCTGAGTACGGCTGCTGCGGTGTAGCGGCCGATTCCAGGTAGCGCGAGCGCGGCTGCGAAGTCGCTGGGAAATTTTCCGCTGTGGCGGTCTACCATTTCGCGGGCTGCTCGCTGCAAGTTTCGCGCGCGGCTGTAGTAGCCGAGCCCGGCCCAGAGCCGCAGCACTTCTCGTGCGGGGGCAGCTGCTAGGGACTTAATATCTGGAAATCGGGCCAGGAATTTTTCGTAGTAGGGGATCACGGCAGCGATGCGGGTTTGCTGCAGCATTACTTCGGCAAGCCAGACTCGGTAGTGATCGCGATCGCGGCGCCAGGGATGGTCGCGGCGATTGGCGCGAAACCAGGCGAGCAGGCGCTTCTGAAATATGCGCAATGATTTTGTGGCGAGAGGCATAAGCGACGCCGGCCATTGTCGCATATCGCTACTTTACGTACCGCTGGCGTCCCCTGCCGGCTCTTTCGACGGAAAATTTCGCTACGTGCTTGAATCTCAGACGGCTCGAAACTTCGACGTAGTGGCTTGGTCGCGCCGATTTTGGATTTTCTATTTGGTTTACGGGGCGGTCGTAAGAGCCGGCAGGGGACGCCAGCGGTACGTCGGTGCGCTGACAGTCGCGCCGTGCTTTCATATTCAAAAAATTGTGCTAGATCGAATCGAAGAAGATGAAATAAGAGGAGGACCATAGGGCTGAGGGGATGGAGCTTTGGGAGCGGCGGGTTAGCACGATTTTGAATACTTCGGTTTCGGCGGCAAGTTCGTCGAGGAATTCGCCGCCGGTTTCGGAAGAGTTTGGCTGGATGAAGGCTAGCTCGCGGAGGATGTCGTAGATGATTTCGCCGGCTGGGGCCATGGGCGTGGTCATGCGATCGGTGCGGAATTGCATCACCGCGTTAATTTCCTGAAAGTGCCAGGCGATGCTGGCTGCTAGCGAAACGCCTCTCTCGAAGCGCTCAGAATGCTCGGCTTCGCCCAGCTTGCCTAGATTTGCGCGGGGCGGACCTACCAGCGGATCCAGCACCAGCATTAGACGGCGCTCGTCTTCGCGCGAGTATTCGCGGACTTTCAGCGAGCCGGTCTTTGCCGAAATTTTCCAATCTACGAAACGGGCGCTGTCTTGCGGCTGGTATTGGCGGATGGAATGGAGATCGTGGCCGCGTCCGCGGAAGTAGCTGGCGATTTCGCCGCTAATTAGCGGAAGGATTTCGTAGGTTTGCTCGGCCGGCTCGATATGCGGATAAACGATTACCTCGAGCGGCGAATCCACGCGGCGGCCCTTTTCGAAAAGGCCGAATGGAAATTTGGTGCGGATCGAAAAGGCGTCCTGGTGATAGACGCCGCGCCGCGGAAATACCAGCTGCACTTTCTGGCGCGCGGAGCTGTGGCGGGAGATGTAGGGGAAGTATACGGGCTGCGCGAGAATTTGCGCCGGCAACTTTTCCGTGGCAACGCCTTCCACTCGCAGCGAAAGCGAGGGCCAAATTTCTTTTTCATTGCGGACCTCGATCGTGGCGAGCACTGGTTGTTCGGCGAAGAGGCGCTCCGGCAGTTCGAGGCGCAGCTCGATTCCGGTCAACACTGCGCGCGAGAGCACGCCGGAAATTAAAATTCCCGCGAGCAGACATCCGAGAACCAGAAAAAGCAGATTATTACCGGTATTCACCGCGGCAAGCACGAGAATAAGAATCAGGCCGAGATAGACGATGCCTTCGCGCGTCAGTTTGTAATCAATTTGATAGACGAGCCAACGCAGGCTGGTGCGTTTTGCGAGCGCGGGCACGAAAGAAATCGCGACCCAGCCAGCTAGGGCGAGGGCCGCGAATGCCGCGCCGGTGGCCAGCTTGATGCGGCCTTCCTGCGCGACTGCGGCGGAAAAAAGCGCGAGAACCATGGCTACCGCGAGAGTGGCCATCGAAACGCCGAACAGACGCCAGCCGGGGCGATCGCGTTCCCGCCAGACGCGTGCGACGAATGAATCGGACATCAGAGTGGGACGCGCGTAGTGTCGAGAATTTCGTCGAGGATGGCGTCGGCTTGCGCGGATTTGCGCTGCGTGGAGACGTAGCGCGAACTGACTACCACGCGATGCGCGAAGACCGGGAGAATCAAGCGCTTGAAATCATCGGGCAGGCAGAAGTCGCGGCCTTCGAGAAATGCGCGGGCCTGCGCGGCCCGATGCAGCATGACCGCTCCGCGAGGACTTACGCCGAGGCTTAATTGCTCGGAGGTGCGCGTGCGCTCGACGATTTCGAGCGCGTAGTCCAGCAGGCTCTCGTCCACTTTTACTTGTTTCACTGCTTCTTGCATGGCCAGCACGTCAGCCGCATCCATCGAAGCGGTGACGGATTCGGCGGGCGAAGAGCTGCTGCCATTGCGGATGATTTCTTTTTCGCTGGCGCGCGAGGGGTAGCCCATGCGGATGCGCATCAGGAAGCGATCGAGTTGCGATTCGGGCAGCGGATAGGTGCCGTGATGCTCGATGGGATTTTGCGTGGCTACTACCAGGAACGGATCGGGTAGCGGATGAGTATGATTGTCCACCGTGATTTGCGATTCGCTCATCGCTTCGAGCAACGCGGATTGCGTTTTCGGCGTGGTGCGATTGATTTCATCGGCTAGCACGACATTGGCGAAAATTGGGCCGGGCTTGAATTCGAAATTTTGACGGACGGGATCGAAGACGCTTACGCCGATTACATCGCTCGGGAGCAAGTCGGAAGTGAATTGCAGCCGCTGAAATGTGCAGTGGAACGAGCGCGCCAGGGCTTGGGCTAGCGTGGTTTTGCCTACGCCGGGGACGTCTTCAATCAGCAAGTGGCCGCGCGCCAGCAACGTAGTCAGCGCGAGTTGGATGACGTCCTCTTTGCCTTTTACGACGTGCGAGATCGACCGCTTTAGTTCGGCGAGCTGGCTGCCGGCGTTGCTCGTCTTGGTTTGCAATTGGTCCGGCCTTTTGCTACAAAAATGATGTCGCTTCCGGGGCGATTAGCTCAGTTGGTTAGAGCGCTCCCCTCACACGGGAGAGGTCCAAGGTTCAAGTCCTTGATCGCCCACCATTCCCGAATTATTTTGCCACTGTTCCTTCGACTACTTGACACAATGATTGGTTGGATGTGTTCAAGCAGTTGTCAGGACTAAATCAATGACATCGACATTGCGATTTATTGAGATCTTGGCGCTAGGCACCTGGGTAGGCGGCATTATTTTTTTGAGCTTTGTGGTGGCGCCGGGTGCGTTTGGAGTGTTGGGGAGCCGCGATCAGGCTGGGACGATGGTTGGATTTGCGCTGGGGCGGTTGCATTGGATTGGGATTGTCGCTGGGCTCGTGTACGTGGTGGCGCTAGTGGTGGAGCGGCGGTCGTTTGCGGCGATTGCGCGGCCTGCGGCGATTTTGGTGGTTTTGATGATTGCGCTTACTTTTTATTCGCAGAAGTTTGTCACTAGCCGGTTGGCTGGATTGCGGCGCGAAATGGTTTCGGTGGACGCTACGCCGCGCGATAATCCGTTGCGGGTGGAGTTCGACGGCTTGCATCAGTGGTCGGTGCGCATTGAGGGAGCGGTGCTGTTGTTGGGGCTTGCTGGATTATTTTTGACCGTTCGAGATTTTTCGGGACCTCGATGAATGGCGGGCGGTTTGGGCCGGCGTCAGCCGGAGCGGGCGCAGCAAGCGGCGCCCCTACGAATTCAGGATTACTTGGCTCTCGGATTGACCTTGTTGGTGCGATGTAGATGGACGGCTTGCCAGAGATACCAGCTTGCTACGCTTCTGTAAGGCTTCCATTTTTCTCCGAAGGCTTGCAGTTCTTTTGGCTTTGGTAGCTTGCGTTTTTTGTAGGCTAGCTTGAAGCCTTGTTGTACGGCGTAGTCTAGCGTCGGTAGAACGTCAGGGCGACCTAGGCGGAAGATCAGCAGCATGTGGACGGTCCAGACGCCTACGCCGCGGACTGCTGTCAGCCGAGTTACGATTTCTTCGTCTGCTAGAAGTTCTACTTCCGCGAGGCTTGGCACGACTCCATCTAGAGTTTTTTGCGCGAGATCTCTAATTGCGGCTAGCTTCTGAGGTGAGAGGCCGGCGCCTCGCAGCGTTTCATCTGAGGCGGCGACGATTTGCGAGGGCGTAGGGATGTTTCCGCCGCCTACGCGATCTTTCACCCGGCCGAAAATTGTTCCTGCGGCTTTGCCATTGAGTTGCTGATAGACGATTGCTTCCATCAGGGCGTCGTATGGGCTCGGATGCGTGTCCAGCTCCATGCGAAATCGCCCGACACGCTCGATCAAGTTGTCGAATTTCCTGTCGCAGGCTCGCAGATGGCGGACGGCGGCGAGATGATTGAACGGGTAGGGCTTCTTCTTTTTCTTGGCGAGAGCGGTGGCGGCAGCAGCGGTCATACTGGGAACCTCCGTGGCGTGTGCTAGTATCACACGTTTATGCAAACAGGAATTATAGGATTACCGCAGGTTGGCAAGACAAGTCTGTTCCGGATTTTGACGCATGCGCGCGTGGATGCGCGGATGAAGCCGGGCGAGGCGCATGTGGGCATAGCGCGCGTGCCCGATCCTCGCGTGGTCAAACTTTCTGAGGTGTTTAAGCCGAAGAAAATTACTTTCGCGACGATTGAGTATGTGGATGTCGGCGGAATGCAGCAGGACCGCGAGAAAAATGCTCAGTCGCTGGTGCCGTTGCGCGAGGCTGATGCGCTGGCGCACGTAGTGCGGCTGTTCGAGGATCCTGCGGTGCCGCACGCGGCCGGAAGCATCAATGCCATGCGCGATATCGATAACGTGGAGATCGAGTTGATCTTCAACGATCTCGAGCAGGCGACCAAACGGCTCGAGCGCCTCGAAAAAGATTTGAAGCGTAAGAAGGAGCCGCATCTTGAGCTCGAGCACCGGTTGCTTACCGTTTGCAAACAGGCGCTCGAATCCGAGAAGCCTTTGCGCGAACTGGAATTCAAGCCCGAGGAAATGAAAGCGCTCGGTGGGTTCACGTTTCTTACCATCAAGCCGATGCTTTACGTGCTGAATCTTGGCGACGAAGAAGCTGCGGACGCCGGCCACGCGATCGAGAAATACAAACTCGAGAAGCTGGCATCCAAGCCGCAAACCGCGGTGGTGCCTTTCTGCGGAAAAATCGAAGCGGAACTTGCCGATCTGGACGAAGCGGAAGTTGCGGAGATGATGAAGGCTTACGGCCTAGCCGAATCGGGGCGCGATCGTCTTATTCAGGCCACCTATCGCTTGCTGGGGCTGATTTCATTTCTGACCTGCGGCGAGCCTGAGTGCCGGGCTTGGACCATCGAGCGCGGGATGAACGCGCAAAAAGCTGCGGGGGCAATTCACGGCGACATTGAGAAAAATTTCATCAAAGCGGAAGTGGTTCGCTGGGAAGATCTGCTTTCGGCAGGGAGTTTCGCCGTGGCCAAAGAGCGGGCGCAACTGCGGCTCGAAGGCAAGGAGTACATCGTCCAAGACGGCGACGTGATTCTTTTTCGCCACGCGGGCTAGGCATCGTCATGGCGCACATCGCCGCATCACGCATCGTGCTCGCGCTCGTTTTGGGCGTGATTGCCGCTGCTGCGAATGTGATCGGCGGTCTGGCCATCGTTCGCGGGCAATGGTCGCGCGCATATCTGAACTATTTCATAGCGCTCGGCGCAGGCTTCATGCTCGCCACCGCATTCCTGGAAATGATTCCCGAATCGCTCAAGCTCGCGGCCCGGCCCGATGAGGTTTTCTTTCTGGTGCTCGGCGGATACCTGCTCGTCCATTTCTTCGAGCACACCATGGCGCCGCATTTTCACTTCGGGGAAGAAACGCATCATCACGAAATGGCTTCGAAGCACGCCGGGATCGCCGCGGTTCTCGGTCTGGTGATTCACACATTTTTCGACGGCGTTGCCATCGCGTCCGGGGTGCTCGTGTCGACCTGGCTGGGAGGTGTAATTTTCCTGGCCGTTTTTCTCCATAAATTGCCGGAAGGCTCGACGGTCGCCTCGCTCATGCTCGCCAGCGGCCAAAGCCGCCGCATCGCCCTCCTATCGTCGGCCGCGCTGGGCGGCGCAACGCTGGCTGGAGTCGGACTGATGTACCTCCTCAGGGGAGCAGTCGGAGTAGCGCTACCCTTTTCGGCGGGAGTCACTGTTTACGTAGCTGCGTCGGACCTCATCCCGGAAGTCAACCGCGAACCCTCCTTCGGCATGCCGCTGCTGGTATTTCTCGGTGTGCTGGCCATGCTGCTGTTAAAGCTGAGTTTCCACCTCTAATCGCGATGCCCGTCCCCGGTTACTTTATAAAGCGCTGATACAAAAAGGCTTACGAGATCTAGGTCGCCCTGCCGAACGGCGGACTGGTCCACCTGAACTTTCAGACAGGTATACCTTCCGGGCCTTCCGGCGAACGCAACTTTATGGTGGCGCTGGTGTTAGATATGATGTGGCTGTTATGGCCAGGTCCGACGTCCAGCTTATGCTGGAAGCGAAAGCGGGGAACGATGCGTCGTTTGAGCATCTGCTTCAACGCTATCGGACGCCCTTGGTCAATTTCCTCTACCGCATGGTGAGGGATTCGGCCACCGCCGAAGATCTGGCGCAGGAAGTTTTTTTGCGCGTGTATCGCGCGCGGCACGGCTACGAAGCGAGCGCGAAATTCACCACCTGGCTTTTCCGCATCGCGACCAATCTGGCGCTCAATCGCATTCGCGACACGCGCTACCGCCTGATGGAAGTATCGCTCGACGCCACGTCCACTGAAGATGACGCGCCCGCGATGGAACTTCCGGCGCGCGAGTTGCGCGTAGATCAAATTCTGATCGCTGAGGATCGCACGGTGATCATTCGCCGCGCCGTCGATGCGTTGCCGGAGAAGCAACGTATCGCCGTATTGCTGCATAAATACGAAGATATGGATTATTGTGAAATCGCCAAAGTTCTCGAGTGTTCGGAGGCGGCCTTGAAATCGCTGCTTTTCCGTGCGTACGAGACGCTTCGGGTGCAGTTGGCGCCGCTGGTTGGATTGGCGGCGTCTCCCGTGCCGGCCATCCCAGCCGAAGCCGGGAAGAGAAGGCTGTCATGAAATATGAAATGAATTGCGAACGAATCTCGGAGTCTTTGATTCCATATCTCGACGGACGCGCCAGTGCTGCCGAGCAGCGCGAAGTGGAAGCGCACGCGTCGGTATGCGCGGCGTGCAAAACGCGCATCGAGGAATTCCGGCGCTTGTCTGTTGTGCTTGAAGAAGTTCCGCGGATGGAGCCTTCCGGCGCATTCGACGCGCGGGTTCGGCAAGCCATCGCCGCCGAACCGCGCGCTGGGTGGTTCGGTTGGCTGGTTCCCGCGCCGCGTTTCGCGTTCGCTCTTGTATGCTTGCTGCTGCTATCGGTATGGACCTCGCGCATCGAGCCCAATGTCTCCGAAGCTACAGCGGGCGCGACACAGAGCGAACAGGACTTTCGCTTGATAAAAGATCTCGACGTGCTCGAAAATTACGACGTGGTGAAGAACTTCGACGCGCTGTCGGAATTACCCGTCGCGCAACAGACTCAGACGCGGACGGATAGCAATCAGAACGAGGATCAAAACGGACACATTTAGATGATTGCTCGCAGCTCCAAATTTTGGCTGCTAGCTGCGGTGGCGTTGCTGATGCTGCCGGCGCTACCGGCGCGCGCGCAAATGGGTGCGCGTGCGCAAGCGTTTCGCGCAGCCGCGGCTCAGCGAAGAGCCGATCGCAAGGCGCGTAAAGCAGCCGATGTGCCGGACGACGCGGACACCAAGGACGTGCGGCCCGACGACGCGAAGCCGGCGGGCGCCGATCCGGCTGCGTCTGGTCAGCGAGGCGCAGCGAACGGGCCGAAGCCCGGCGCTGGCAAGGGTCAGCCCAGCGCTCGCAGCATGGAAGGGCTGCCTCCAAAATGGATTGAGCAGCTCCGCGATCGCTCGCCGGAAGAGCAGCAGCGCTTTATGGAGAACAACGAGCGGTTCAAAAGCTTGCCTCCGGAGCGCCAGGCGCAGATTCGCCGGAATCTCGAGCAGTGGAACCGGCTAAGCCCGGAACAGAAGAGTTCCATTTTCGATCGCGAGCGGTTTTTCGAGAGTCTTTCGCCGCAACAGCGGCAATACGTGCGCAATAATCTGCTCCCGCGCTGGCAGGCCATGCCTGTTGAGCGGCGACAGCTTTTGCTGGGACGCCTTCGCGTGCTGCGTGATTTGCCTCCGGACGCTCGAAGCGCGAAGCTTAACGACCCGAAATTTATGCAGGGGCTTTCGACAGACGAGCAGCAGACACTCCGCGATTTGAACCAGCTTCGCAATCCGCTTCCAACGCAGTAGGCCGGCACTCCGGCTCGAAAAATATAAAATCTGTTTACCGTTTCGGTACAAAACCGGATTTCGCCGCCATTCCAACAACGCATGGTCTAAGCTCTCGTTCGACGCACCATATCTAGTGGTGCGCATCCGCCAATCGATTTTGCGGACATTACCTACGCAAAATTTTTTCTGATTTCTCTCCGATTCCGCTTGACTTCGTGCTGGAGGTGACTATTATCAGTGGCCAAAAGTGGTATTAAGTGGCTAGCAGTGGACAACAAACAGCATGTCTAGGGCTGATTTTAGGCGAGTTGGGCGGAACTGCAAATGCTTCGGGGGAACCATCCCGCAACAGTGGACGCGAAGGGACGGCTGAAAATCCCGCGGGCATTTCTGCGCGAGCTTCGGGAAATGGGCGAAAAGTTCTACGTAACCAGCGAGGGCGGCGACAGCGCGTGGGTCTTCCCGATGAAAATCTGGGAACAGAAAGAAGCGCGGCTGGCGCAGACCTCCTCGCACAACCGGTCGAAGCAACGATTCCTCGATCGCGTGAATTATTACGGCCAGGAAGTTGAGATCGATAGCCAGGGCAGGCTGTTGGTTCCCGCGCTTCTCCGCGAAGAAGCGCAAATCAGCGGCGAGGTGAATGTGCTCGGCGATCTCGACCACTTGACCATCTGGAACCGGGCGAGGTTCCAGGATCGGCTGAAGAACAACCCGATTACTACCGAAGACGAAAAGGCACTCGACGACCTGGGCGTTTAAGTTTGAGCGTGCTGCACACGCCGGCAATGCTCAGGGAAGTTCTGGAGTGGCTGGCTATTCGGCCCGAGGGTTTTTATCTCGATGCCACCACCGGAACGGGCGGCCATCTCTTGGAAATTGCGAGGCGGCTGACGACGGGGCGCGTTTATGGAATTGACCGCGATCCGCAGGCCCTGGCTATCGCGCAAGAACGAGTTAACGATTTGAAAGATAAGGTAACTCTGGTGAAAGCAAGTTTTTCCGAGATCGGCGAAGTGGCCAGACAGCAGCAGATGCCGCCGCTCGATGGCGTGCTGGCCGACTTGGGAGTTTCAACGCTCGAACTCGACACACCGGAACGCGGATTTTCGTTCCGCTACGCGGCGCCGCTCGATATGCGCATGGATCCCGAGCAGGCATTGACCGCCGACGAAATTGTGAATCACTGGCCCGAAAGATTGTTGGCCGATCTCCTCTATCAGAAAGCCGAGGAGAGAGATTCACGCAGAATCGCCAAAGCAATTGTGCGCGCGCGACCCATTCGCGACACCGCACATTTGGCAACCAGTGTGGCAGGGGCTCGAAAAGCAAGGGGAAGGCAGAGACTGCATCCCGCGACAAAAACGTTTCTGGCGCTGCGGATTGCGGTGAATCGAGAAGAGGAGGAACTCGAGCAGTTTCTTTCGCGGGCCCCTGCCACAATTTCTCCAGGCGGCCGCTGGGTGATGCTCAGCTATCACTCGCTGGAAGACCGCCGAGTGAAGCATGCCTTTCAGCGCCTGGCGCGCGAAGGCCAATTTGAAATCCTAACGAAGAAGATCATCGAGCCCACCCTCGATGAGATTCGTGATAACCCGCGCGCGCGCAGCGCCAAAATGCGCGTGGCGCAAAAGTTAGAAGCCGCGGCTGCTTAGCCGCGCGACGGACAGCCATGACCGAATACTACACATTGAAGCGTATTGATAATTCCCGGTTGGTGCGAGCTACCGCGCCGCAACGCTGGCGCGAACTGGGGCGAAAGATGCTCGGAGGCGCCGCGCTTGGCGTTTGCCTGCTGACTTACGCCTGGCAACACTTCGAATGTATCCAGTTTCGCTATTCGCTCGAGCAGCTTCAGAGCGAACGCGCGCAGGCTACGGAATTGAATCAGCAGTTGCGGCTTGAAGTTGCGTCGCTCAGCGCGCCGATGCGCATTGATGCAATCGCGCGGCAGCAACTCGGACTATCCGTGCCCGTGCCTGGCCAGGTTGCTCCGGCGCAAGGCGCTGTGGAAGGCGTGGTCGCGGAAGTTCCGGCGCAGTCCGCGGCATCGCGGCCGTAGACCGAATCCCATGACACGTCCTCTGGCCCGCCCCGAAACGCCGACGATTGGCGGGCCGAGCCGCAAGCTCGCTTCGCCGGAGTTCCGGGAAAAAATGGAGCCGCGCAATCCCCGCGTCCGCTGGCTGGTCGTTTTTGTGCTGGCGCTCGTTTGGATGGGGGCGGTTTTCGCGCGGCTCGGGTACCTGCAGCTTTTCCGCTATAGCGAATATCTTGCCAGGGCGCAGCGGCAGCAATTGCGCGTGCGCGAAACTACTCCGAAGCGCGGCTCGATCTTTGATCGCAATGGGCATGAACTCGCGGTCAGCCTCCCGGTGGATTATTGCTTCGCCGACAGCTCCGAAATCAACGACAACGATATGGTGGCTGAGCTTCTGTCGCGCGTGCTGAACGTGGCGCCGGAAGAAATTGGCGCGAAGCTGGCCGAGCCGCATCCGTTTCCGGTGTTGGCGCGGAAACTCACTCCTGAAATTGCTGCGCGCATCGAGGCTCTGAATTTGCGTGGAATTTACGTGCAGAAAGAGCCGGAGCGCGTTTATCCGCAACGATCGCTGGCTTCGCAGGTGATTGGCTATGTGAACGTGGACCAGCAGGGGCAAGGCGGAATCGAGTACTCACTCGACAAGCTAATCAAGGGCAAGCCCGGGCGCACGTTGGTGACGAAGGATGCGCGGCGGCGCGGAGTGGATCGCAGCGAAGTGGCGGCGCAGCCGGGATCGAGCGTGACGCTGACGATTGATGAAAACATCCAGTACATCGCGGAGAAGGAATTGGCCGCGGCGATGAGTGATACTCAGGCGAAATCGGGATCGATCGTGATTGAAGATCCCAATTCCGGGGAACTGCTGGCGGTCGCCAACTGGCCGACGTTCGATTCGAATGAGCCTTCGGCTTTTGAAGACGATGTGCGCATGAATCGTGCGGTGGCCGCGGCTTACGAGCCGGGTTCGACTTTCAAGGTTATTACGCTGGCTAGCGCATTTGAGAACGGCGTGGCAGCTCCGTCGGATCTTGTCGATTGTCAGAATGGCTCAATCGTCGTTGCGGGGCGATTGATTCACGATTGGCATCCCTTCGGCACCCTTAGCGTCGCGCAAGTGCTGGCTCATTCGAGCGATGTGGGCTCGATCAAAATTGCGCTTCGGGCCGGCGCTTCGAATCTCTACCAAACTGCGCGGAAATTTGGCATCGGCGAGCTCACGGGAATTGATCTTCCCGGAGAAAATCGCGGTCTCTTCCGCACTCTCGATCATTGGACGGCGAGCTCGATCGGTTCGATTGCCATCGGCCAGGAAGTCAGCGTTACGCCGGTGCAGACCACCACTTTCGTTTCCGCGATTGCCAACGGCGGACTGATCTATCGCCCCCACATCGTCAAGTCGGTCGGCAGCGGCCCCGCGAACGCAATTGAGAGAACTTCGGATTCAGAGCCCGCGCCGCGCCGCGCGATCGATTCAGGAATTGCCGCAACTTTGCGCGAATTGATGGCGGGCGTGGTTCTCGAAGGCACCGGCAAGCCTGCCGCTCTGAACGGTTGGACTGATGCCGGGAAATCGGGCACCGCGCAGAAGATCGATCCGGCAACGGGGCGCTACTCGCCGGACAAATATGTCACTTCGTTCGTAGGCTTCGCTCCGGTGAGCGATCCGGTTGTGACCATTATCGTGGTTCTTGACTCGCCGATTGGCGCGCATCACGGCGGCGAAGTTGCGGGCCCGGTTTTCCGGCGTGTGGCTGAACAAGTGCTTCAGTATCTCGATACGCCGCACGATATTCCGGTGGTTCCTGCCGTCGAAATGGCAGCGCGGCGGCGCGATGCTTCGAAGCTTGATGCGCTTGAGGATGAGGAAGAGGCGAAGGCCGCGGATGCGCGCGGCAATCGGAAGGACGCTTCAGCGCCCGCGTCGCCTGTCGCGGCCGACGCGACGCCATCGAGCGCGCCTACCGTTGAATTTGGCGGCGAGCCTGGCGTTACTGTGCCGAGCCTTTCGGGGCAGAGCGTGCGTGGCGTAACTGAGGCTTGTTCCAAATTGGGGCTTACGCCGGTCCTTGTTGGCACCGGGTTTGCACTGGATCAATCGCCGCAGGCTGGCGTGCGCGTGAATCGCGGCACCCGCGTGGTGGTGCGTTTTGGTCGGCCGGGGAAGTATGTCCCCGCGAATTTGCAAGGGGGCGCGAATTGAGAGCGATGGCCAAAGACCGGGATGAGATGAGCGGCGGGAATGCGAAGGCTGCGGCGCGGGCTTCTACGATGAAGCTGCGCGAAATTCTCGATGGAGTCGGGACGACAGCCATTGCCGGCTCGCTCGATGCGGAAATTCGCGCGGTGGTTTGCGATAGCCGGAAAGCGCAGCCCGGCGCGTTATTTTTCGCGCTGCATGGATCGAAGGCTGACGGGAATCGATTCATCTCCGACGCGATCGAACGCGGCGCGACCGCGATTGCCAGCGAAGATGCGCGTCCCGAAGATGCGCCGCGCAGTGTCATCTGGGTGCAGCTCAAGAAAGAAACTGCGCGACGCGGATTGGCGCTAGCCGCCGCAAATTTCGTTCATCATCCGGCGAACGCGCTAAAGCTCGTCGGGATTACCGGCACGAATGGCAAGACGACCGTTTCATTCCTGATCGATTCGATCCTTCGCGCGGCAGGACATACGACTGGACTAATCGGAACCACAGGCTACTCGACGCCTCGCGGGCCGCGCAAAGCAGTGAACACGACGCCCGAATCGGTGGACTTGCAGGAAATGTTCGCGGAAGTTCGCGATGCGGGAGGCTCGGCCGTCGTGCTCGAGGCTAGTTCTCACGCGCTGGCGATGGATCGCGTGTGGGGATTGCGATTCGCAGCTGCCGTCTTCACGAATCTCACGCACGATCATCTGAATTTTCATAAGACCTTCGACGCTTACTTCGCGGCGAAGCGCCGGCTCTTTGAAGGCACCGGTGCTGGCGCGCCGCAAGCGTCAATCATCAATACCGACGATGCTTATGGAAAGCGACTGACTGAAGATCTTTCGAAGAGCGGGCATCGCACGATCACCTATGGTCTGAGCGGCT
>Ga0209772_10000166_pt1 | contig 16177 bp, 18 predicted proteins | sample BogFormECP03_OM1_FD_188235 | JGI IMG/M metagenome (GOLD analysis project Ga0209772, IMG submission 188235) | Bog forest soil microbial communities from Calvert Island, British Columbia, Canada - ECP03_OM1 (SPAdes) (version 2) | ecosystem: Environmental > Aquatic > Freshwater > Wetlands > Bog ... | reverse complement strand
AATAATTATAAATAGAAAATTAAATTTTTACTTTTTAAAGTAAAACAATTAATAACTTTTATTAAAAGTATTAATACTATACTTATATAAAATATTAATAAATTTATCATTATTGTAATTATTATTATTATGGTATATAAAGTATAAATAATTATAAATTAATCATTTTTTTTTATAATTAATAAATATAAATGGTTCAGTATCAATGATTTTATTAATAATATAAAATATTAAATTATTTTTAAATATATTAATAGTAAAATTATTTTTTTATATCTATTTTTGTTTTTTTTTACTTTAACCCGGGGAAAATTTAATTATTTTTCCATCGAATTAACTTAAAATGTCTAAATTCTATATATTTTTTTTTTTTTTTTTTACATTTCAAGTTATCTCTCTCTATAAATATGTTAGTTTAATTTTATATATTAATTTAAAATATTGGTATATCTAACTCTCTCTTGGTAGTGCAAATAAAATAGAATTAAGGATATTGTTGATTCATAAGATTTATCTTCAACTAATACTAATACTAATGTTTATTCATTAGAATTATATGTAAAATAATTTAATATTTCAAATAATAGATTTATTATATTTATTACTAATTTTTCAGTAAAATCATAAAATAATAAATATAATTCATAAAAAAAAAAAAAAATCTTAAGGTATTATATTTAAGTAATATATATAATAGTAATTTATATATATTATATATATTATTAATAGAATTATTAATAAAAGATTAATTAAATATCTTTTATTCTAATAGATTATATATTAATAGGTAATATTTTAAACTTCTTCTTTGGGTTTTATAATTTAAAAAATAATGCATTGAAATATTCCAAAATATTTGTTATTATATCATTTAATAGTTCATTAAGAGGATTATAATAAGAATGTATTACAAATGATGGATTAAATTAAATAAAATTAAATTTAGTATTTTATTATAAAACTATTACTTAATTTTACAATATTAAAGGAAGGTATAAGAATGATAAATTTTAATTTAAGTGACAAAACATATTTAAAAGTTTTAGCAAAATTACATAAATTATATATAAAATATTTAAAAGAAAAGAGTATAAATTTATTTTATTAAAATTAAAATCTTTTTATTTTTAGGCAATTTAAATAATTAAAGTAACTTGAATTTTTTAATAATAAAGAGAAATAATAAAATATAATTAATTATTTATTGTTTACTAATTTTATATATATAGTTATTAAAAAAAGGTTTTTATCTTACCTTCACTAAAATAATCTTTTTTAAAAATCTTTAGTAAATTTGTTACCCCCCTTTTTTTAATTTAATGGTTTAATATTTTGTGTTAGAGTATAAAAGGTAATGTTTGGATAAGAGGGAGTTATATTATAATAAAAATTTTATTAATAAAAAAAGTATATTTGTTTTTGTTTTATAGAAAATATTTATCTTTTTATTTTTAATCAAAATTTAATAATTTAAATTTATTCAATAACTATAAAAAAGTTACAAAAATCGTTACTAATAAAATTAATATAATATTTTAATTAAATATGGCATCTAATTATTTATCACCTCTTTTTAATATAATTAATGGAGACTATATAATACTAATAAAATTATATTATATTTTGGACGGCCAAATTTAGGTTATCTTGTAAGTTGCGATAGTATATCTTAGACGGTTTTCAAAATTTATTTTTTTTAGATCTTAGTAATAACTTTTATAAAAAAATATCACTTTAGTGGTGATAAAATAATACATCATTATATTTTTTTTGAGCAGTAAAGGAATCGAACCTTTTATGGTTATAAACCAATTCTTTTACAGAGAACCACTATTACCAATCAGATCACCTGCCCCTAGTAAAATATTAAATAATATTTAATAAAATTAAATAATGTAAATTTTTTATTATTTTTTTATTCTTAAATTTTTTATTATATTTTTATAATATAATTTTTCTAAGAAATTATAATTATACATTTATATATATAATATTAAAATAATAAATTAAAATATAACAAGAGTTAAACTAAAGATTAAAAATTAATAATATATTTAATTCCATAAATATACTTAAAATTATTTAAATTATTTAAATATCTAAAAATACAACACATTTATTTATCTTTCTTTTTTTTTTTTTTTATCAAAAAGTTTTTTAAATAATAGTATATAGTATATAGTTTATAGTATTAAAAAAAAGTGTAAAAATAATAATAAATTTTAGTGTTATTAAATTAAATATAAATTTATTTTGAAAGCACCCAGAATCGAACTGGGACTTTCTCTTTAAAAGAGAGACACTCAACCGATCAAGTTCTGCTTCCTTATTTTAATTTTAATTTTTTTTCTTTTATATTAATATAAAGAAAATATTTAATATAAAATAAAATATAAAAAAAAAGTAAAAAAAAAAAACAAAATTTATTTAAATTATTTTTGTTTTTAAATAATTAAATTTTCAAGTAAAAATTTAAATATTAACTGAGTTGACCTGATTCGAACAGGTATTAAACACTATCAAAAAATGCCGTTCTTCCTATTAAACTACAACTCAACAAAAATTTATTTTTATTTATTTATTTTTTTTTATTTCATAAAAAGTAAATACTAAAAAATTTATATTTATATTACTTTATTCTTATAATAATAATTTAAATTTTTTAAATACCATAATTAGATTTTTTTTTTTAATTTTAAGATTTAAAAAAATTTTCCATTAAAATTTATTTTTTTGTTTTATTTGATATTTTTTTTTATAAATTATAATATTTTTTAAATATTTACTTTCATTATTTTTATTAAATAATTTAATTAATAGATATATTAAATTATTATATAATTTAAAAATATTATCTCCTTTTTTTTATACTACTAAAAATTTAACTAAAGATATGTTAAAAAATTAATATATATTGATGTTTTTAATTTTGTAAAGTGCAAATTAATAAAAGCAATAAGAGTTTAGAGTTTATTATTAATTAAAATTATTATTCATATTTTTTAAAAAAATTAATGTCTGTTTTAATTTTTTTGTTATTTTACTTTATTTCTAATAATAGCTTTTTATTTGATGTTTACCTAAAAAAAATAAAACTATTTTTATTTGTTACTAATTGTAGATCTTTTATTATTAAATAAAATAAATTATTTAAGATTTTTTAACCTATTTTTTATGTCAATCCCAATTCTTAAATTAATTTTTTAATTTTAAAATAAACAAGTTATTTTACTAAAACTGGTTTTAAATGTATTTAATAACTTTTTTTATTACTATTTTTCTAATAATAAAAAATAAATTTCAATTAGTTTTAATATAGAAAAAGGTTTTATATTAATTAGTACATTTTTTATTTATTTTAATTGAAAACTTGAACTCTTTAAATTTTATATTAATATATTTTTATTTATTATAATCTTTCTACTTTTAAGAGCTTTATTAATTTTAACTTTTTATTTTCAGTTTAATTATACTCTAAACTAAATTGATGACAAATTTATAACTATAATGCTGTTTATCAGATGAAAATTAATAAATATCAAAATTTTTACTTCAAATGGTATTATTAGTTTTTTTATATCTAAAATTAAATTTGCTGGTATTTCTATTATACTAATAATATGTAAAAAAAAAAAGTTTTAAAACGTATATTTTTGAATACAATTTTTAAATTAAACTTAGAATTTAAATTATAACTTATTCATTAAAACCATCTAAAGTATTTCCTACATATAATTTTTTTACTATTTTTTTTTTGCCGAAAACTGGTTTCGAACCAATATTTAAGTCTTACAAGGAATTCGTTTTAACCAATTAAACTATTCCGGCTATTATGTAAAAGTATTTTTATAAAGTACAATAAAACTATTAAAAATAAATTATGACTGCTGATTTTTTATAATTATAATTATAATTATAATATATAAAAAAAATTTAAATAATTTTTTTTTTTAATATATTAATTATAAATTTAAATTTAATAATTGAGTAAAATTACATTTAGTTTTTTTTTTTTTATTTTCTTAATTTAAAATGAAATCAAAGATTTAATATAAATATAAAAGTTATAACTATAAAAAAAAAAAAATATTTATAAATTTTAATATAATAATCTTATTAAAAATTTAAATTATAATTTAAATTAAGTCTTATATTTAATTTAAATAATAATTAATCATTTTATTTTTTCTTAATATATATAAATTATTATTATTAAGTATACAATATATATATAAATTTAAATTTTGTTTTTCTTATATTTAATTTTTTAATTAAATTAAATCGAGGAGGATGAGGGATTAAATTTTAATTTTTAATTTTATAATAATTTGCCCTGGGATGAAATCGAATCACCGTTTCTACTTCTTCAGAGTAGCGCTTTAACCATTAAGCCACCAAGGCTTTACATTTTTAATTAATATTATACTTATAAAATAGATATAAATAAATATAAAAAAAAAAAAATACCTTTTAATTTTTATATTTCTATTTTATTAGAGTAATATAAAATAATTTAGTTAAATTATAAAAAATTATACCTTAATAAAAAAATATTTTTTTAAATAATATTATTTATTATTTAAAATACAAATAGTATTTAGAAGAAGTGTTTTTATTAATTACTAATATCTTTTTTTATCTGTAGTAAAATATTTATTAATTGACATGAAAATAGTAAAGGGGTTATATATATTTTATTTTTTAGATTAGGGTTATAAGTATTAATAATAATTATCCATTTAGATTTTATATTAATTAAATTATCTAATATTTAAAATAAAATAAAATAATTAATATAAAAAAAAAAATTAAAATAAAAAAGCTAAAATTAGTAAAATTGATAGTAATTTAAAATAAAACTAAATAGTTTGAAATTTTTTTATTAATATAATAAATTTTTTGTCTTCATGTGTTTTTCGTCTTCAAATATCTTTTTCTGTCATTAATTCAGTTTCTTCAACTATCTTTATTTTATATTTCTTATTTAATATTCCATTTTTATAAAAATGATACAAATTCAAATTATTTAGAACTTCTTCTTTATTTAACTTAAAACGAGAAGATTAATTTTGTAAAGTATAAGTTCCATTATAATATTCAATTACAAGATAAAATATTCCTAATTTTTTCATATTATATACACTATATTTAGGCATTTTTAAAAAATATTTGCCATTTTCATATATATGTAATCATTCTTCTCTTCATTCATTTTTTGAAAAAGTAATATTTTTAGCCAAATTAAGTTTAGGATGATAATTTAAAATTAAAGATTGTTCTAAAATTTTTAAATTTAAATCAGATATTTTAGTTAATAAAAGTAATTCACCTTTACTTAATTTAAAATTAGGAAATAAAATTTAAATTTTATTTAAATAGTTAATACCTAAATATATTGAAATAATTTTATATTCAATATATTTATTTTCATGAATTTCATTATCTATAAAATAACTTTTTATTTTATTTAACTTTTTACTTTTTCAAAAGTTATTGATATTTCTATTATGTTCTTTAATTCTTTTTTAATATTTGTAGTAGGACCTATATAATAATATAAATTATTATTAAATGTAATAATATAGAAGCAAGTCTTATCATCAAAATAAGATAATTCGTGTATATTCAATACTGTTTTTACTCAATCTTTATTATTATTATTTTTATTAAATATATTATTATTATAAATATCAATTAAATTTTTATCATAACAATTAGTTTCTAAAGTTAATTTAGAATTTACAAAACTAAAAATAAAATTAAATATAGATTTACTATTATAATTATTTTTATCACGTTTAATAGGGTTAAATTGTTCATATTTTTCAATTTAAAATTTATTTTCTGTATACTTTAATTTGTCATGTAATTCTTGGTTTTGATTTAATTCTAGCTTTTGAATTAACTCTTTTTTATCATTTTTGTATTTGGATTTATTAATAATAATCTTTTTAATATTTAAATTTTCTATAGATTTAATTATATTCTTAGTATTATTTATTGTAGCATTATTAATTATAGGTTTTTCAAGTTCAATATTTAAAAATAATTTTACTATATTATAATTAGGAATCTTAGATAAAATATTATTTATATTTTGAATATTATTTAAAATATCATCAGTATAAATTATAGAACATAATAATTTATTTTTAATTTTTAAAAAAGGTAATAAAATGGATGAAAATTTATTCACATATTTAATAATTTTATTATTATTATTTTATTTATTTCCATATCTACTATTGTAATTTTTTTTTTATTTTTTTTTTTTATATAGTTTATTTGAGTACCAGTAATAAAATTTATTTATTAATTGAAAAAAGGGAGGTTAAATTATTATTCTTATTAATCACAAAAATAATCTAAGAAAGCAAGATAATTAGGAACTGAAACAGAATCTACAGCTATGGGCATAAATCCAAGATAAACACCACAAATAGGTAGACACCAAATTTAAACTATAATTCTATTTTTATTCATATTAGATTTTATTTTTTTAAGTTTAAGTTAAAACTTCAGCAGTTAAATGAGTTTTATTTTTTATATGTTAAGCAGCCAAGGGAAAATCTATAAAATCTTTTTTTTTTAGTTCTAATAGGATATTTGTTAAAAAAAGAATAATTTATTTAAGTTATCTGGGAAAATGTTTACTACAAAATCACAAGCTAAACCAGTTGATCTAATATGAATTTTACCACAACAAAAATACTCAGCAATAACTTTAAAAAGTTGAGCATCTTTAATATGTTGAGTTATTCTAAATCTAAGTTCTACTTGGTATCTATTAGTTATTTTAGTAATTTTAATATCAAATGTACCATCTCCTGCCACGAAAACCATAAATTCAGTTAGGGTCTATATTTTTTAAATTCAGCTGAATCTACTAAATATAAAGGTCTTTCTAAAAATTCAATGTTTTTAATTTTATTTGTGCTTTTAGATAAACCTCTATTTAAAGCAGATTTTAATGATAAAATTTTTAATAAACCATCAGATGTTAAATGTTCTTTATTATTCATACATTTCATGATTTGTGTACAAAGTTCAAAATCTAATCTTTTTTGAGTTTGTAATTGAAATTTAGTAAAATGTGGAATAATTACAGTTGTTAAATCTTTAATTTTAGTTATAACTAAACTAGCTGCATCTTTAGTTTTTCTAATATAAATTTTACCTACCCCCCCCAAAAAAATTTTTAATTCTCTCTAAAGTATCTTTATCTTTAGAATGAAGACCTAATTCAAATGATGGTCTAACAACCCAATTATTCGAATTTGATCTTTTATAAACAGATATAATAAATGAACCCTCTGCTCTGTTTAAGTAAAAATAGTTACCCGGTTAGGGTTTAAAAATAAAGCTGGAGTAATGATTGTATTAAATAGAGTCATAGATTGAGAAGAAATAGAGGGGGGTTATATTATTTGTTTCATTGAAAGAATCCAAGAAAGCTAAGTAATTAGGAACTGAAACCGCATCTACAACAATAGGCATAAATCCATGATAAATTCCACAGATTTCACTGCATTGCAAATTATCTCTACAATTTTTTTTTATTTTTCCTTGATGAGACATTTTACTAATAATTTATTTATAAGTAAAATAATAACCTTTATAATTTTTACCATTTTTTAAACGAAGATATAAAGTTTTTCTATCTAATTTAACATCTATATTATCAAAATATCTAATCGTATCTTTAATACTTTTAAACTCTTTTTCAAAATTTTTTCCTTTTACTAATAAAGGTTTATTCTTTTTATTAACTTTTAATGAATTTATTTTTGTATCTACTTTTAATTTTTTATATTCATCAATAATTAAACTTAATTCTTCAAAATTATATGGTAAAGCTTTAATTGAATATTTACAAAAAAAATTATGAAACACTTTTTCAATTTTTATATATTTAGTAAGAGTGTTTCTTTTTATAGTTAAACCTAATTTTCTTAAAAATTCAATACAAGAAGTTAAAGAATTAAAATTTAAATTATGACCTCAAGAATCCAAAAATGTATTTCCTTTTTTAATTTCTAATACTATAGGAATACTTCTTCGAGTTCCTAATACATACAAATTTTGTCTTTCTTTTTGCATTATATTTGCTAATTCTTGTACAGAAATATTACTATTTAATGCTGTAGCTATAGGAAAGCTTAATAATAAAAATTTATTAAGATAAGGTATTTTAGAATCTACATATTTTTTACTAGTTGCAGTATGTATTTTTAAAACTCTTTTTAATTCAATTCTAGATTTAGCATGATAATAAAGAGTACAACACGTTAAATCATAAACATATACACCATCACCTTTTGAATATCCAGTATTAACTACTCTTAATGTATTTAAGTTAAAACTTTTATCTAATAAATAATATTGTTCTAAAATTAAAGCATCTTTAATACTAAATTTATTACTATCTAATTTAAAAATTAAAAGTTTAAAAGCTTTAAGTCCATCTTTTTGAAGTAAAGGTAAAAATTTACCAGCTAAAGGAAAATCACCTTTAAAATAATAATCCATTCTACGTCTTAGTAAATTAGATGAACCTACATATTTTTGACCTGTCTTTTTATGTATAAAAATATATACACCAAAAAATCCTTTATATTTAGATTTACCTGTTAATTCTTTTAAAAGTTGATTACCTTTTGTTGTAGTAATAGGAAGATCTATTTCTACACCTTTAATTTTTAATATTTCTTCTAATTTTAAATTAGTAACTGAGAAATTTTGATTTAATAGTATTTTATTAATTACTAAAGAAGTAGTTGGTTCTCCAATATTAATATGATCTAACGCTAAAGACTCTGGATTAAAATTATTTGCCGAGTGTTTAAATGTAATAAAAGATCTAGTAAAAATTATAGCTTTTATATAACTTAGTTTAACATAATTTAGTAAGAAATAATTATTAGAAACGTTTGAAATAATTGTATTATGCAATTTAAAATTTCTACAATAGTCTTTCTTTAAAAATTAAAATGCTACATTATTTTGGTTAATAAAAACAAAAAACAAATACATATAATAATGATTTGTACGAAAAATTATTTTTTCATTAAAATAATAAGTTTAGCAAACTATTGTAAAGTTTTATCCCTAAATATAAATAATGAATTAATTTTTATTTATATCTATTTTACAGAAAATTTGAATATTTATTCATATTCTCCTGCATCTTTTCAGATGGGGTTTGACTATATTTTAAGCATTATTTATACTAATAACACTAACCACCGTCTAGTCGATGAACTGCATACCAATAATATATTACTGGTAATTGGCTGCGGATTGCCCATTGAATAATAAATCTTGATTTTACCTTACCACGAGTCATTACCTGTGCCATAAATATGTTACCATATTTACTTGGTTAAGATTTCTTTAGGAGTTTCCCGACAATTTGATGATTTATAATCATAGGTTCACTATAATTTAGGCCATCATTTAAGACCATAAAATGTACCAATTCGTTCAGCAATAAAAGAAGCCTGATTCAATCTACCAGGACACGCATCAATTTTTATACCTAAAGATGGAACAGCAAAACTGTGTAAAACATCGCTAGCAGTAACTATTATTCTAACATGGCAATTAACCATTTCACCAAATTTATCTTGCAAAAAAAAAAAAAAAAAAAAAAAAAAAAAAATAAAGATCGTTTCAATATTGAAAGGTTAAAACTTTTAAGTTACAATCCTCCATTTAAAGGGAGAAAAAATTTAATTATAAAATCTTTTGTTATTCAAATTTTCTACCTTTATTCATTCCAGATTTTATTTTTCGAATTTGATCTAAATCATCAGTTGTAAGATGTTTTTTTCATTAATTAATTGTGCAATTTTACACCAATCAAGATAATCGTATTTTTTTATACCTTATACCAAAAAGAGGATTTTTTTTTTAAGAGGTATAATTTTATTATTTATAACTGAAATTTTAGAAATTCTTATATATAAGACTGGATTTTTAGTATCTTTTTCTATTTTAACTGATCCTAAATAATTTAATTAATAGCTCCATTAATTTTAAATCTCTACTATGTTGTGATATTCTAAATTTTAATATTACTCTATGTCCTATGTCCTATTTTAAATGAATTTTCCTTAAGAATTAATACATCAAACGTAGCTTCACCTGTTATAAAACCTGCAATTCAATTAGAATCTGGTATATTGTTAGTTAATATAATTAGTCTTTCAACAGGAGTAAAATTAATAAACTCAGATTTAACAAGATCTGATAAACTTCAATTCATTGATGATTTTATATTAATAATATTATGTAATCCATCAATAGTAAGATGTTCATTATTAGACATAATTTCTAAAACACTTTTAAACAATAAAAAATCAGCTCTTTTTTAGGTTAATAAATAAAAAGTAAAAATTGTGGTATTATAATATTTGTCAAATCTTTAATTCCATATACTGAATAATAATCCATGTTTATTTTTTCCTATAGAACCAATACCACCGAAAAATTCTTGTAATTGTAATAATAAAGGTAAATCCCGAATATGTAAACCAATTTGAAATTTCGATTGAACACCTCAACCTAATCTATAAATTTTTTTTTATAAATTGTAGTATAAAAAGAACATTCAGCATCTATTAAACCTTTTACAAACCAAAGATTCATTTTATGTTAAAATTTAATGTAGATGTAGTAAATGTTGCTTTATTTAATTTTAATTGTTTAGAAAGGATTTTGGCTAGATAGTTTCTTTCGAAACCAATTAAAGTACACCTTATATGAATTGGTTTAATTCATAAATTACCGTCTACTCGTTGCTCTTTTACAGACTTAAAAATAAAGCTGATTTAGATCCGCGATTGCCCATTTTTTTTTCATTTATCTTATGACTTATTACCTTACATGAATAATTAATTCAGCCACTTATAATCTTTCGAATATAGTTTGGTATCAGAAGCTTTAGGGTATTCCCGGAGTTTGATAATTTTGTAAAAATACCCATTATAACGATGTCCAAAATCGCTACTTTTACAGGTACTGTAATTCTATTATCAACATCTAACAATCGAAATTGACCTAATTCTAAATCTGTTTCTGGGATCAAATAAGAATCAAAATCAATAGAATCCTCATTATTAATTGTATAATCAGAGTATTCTATGCTTCAATATCACTGGTTCAAAATAATTTATTTTTACTCTATATATAAATAAAGTTTTAAAAAAATTATTTTCGACTGTACATTAAGCATAAATATATTTCATTAAATATTTAAATTTATGAAACTATATACACCCACAAGTGACCCAGTCTGTTGCAATAAATATAAAACAATTAAATTTTTTACTGACAGTCTTGTACTTAATTAATTAAAACTTAAATAAATAAGCACTAAAAATTTAAATATTTTAACTGTTTTCACAAGTGTTGCCAACAATAAGATAATGTTATTATTTAAACTATTATTACACTAGCATAAATCTTATTGTAAAAATCTCGTCAGATTTTTTAAAATGATTAAATAAATTACCTATTTTAACTTAAATTATTTATTTAAAGAATAATCGAATCAGTTTAAATCCTGCCGGATAAATAAATTAAATTTAAAGATAATTATTAAAAAATTCACGACTATCATAAGTATTTTTCTTTTTTTTTTTATTTTATTTATTAATTTATTAAAAAGAAAATTATTAAAAGAACTTTTGTTTAAAATATATTGAATCTGTTTATTTTATTTAAATTAATAACTAAGTCTGTTTAATGTAAGAGTTATGATTTAGTAGATGAATCTTTAATTTCTAATTTATAAATCATAGAATAATGCATATGAGTTAAAACAAGTAGTTTAAATTTAAAAAATAGAGTCAGCTTTAATATAAATTTCATATTGATTATTATTACCTTTAGATTGTATAACATTATTTAAATCATATTTAAATTTAAGAAGATCTGATAAATCTTTCACAACTTTTAGTGAAAAACTACTTGTAGTAATTCTAAGTCCATAATTTACTCAATTTCCATCGTCCTTTATTTAAATGGCTAATGCTAAATGATTTAAGTAAGTACTTAATAATTTAACATTGATATTTGATTTACCTTTTGAATAAAAATATTTTGAATTCAATCAAAAGATCTAAATGTATAAGTTTAAAATGTATAACCTTCATATACATCATAATCTTTAATTTTGAAGTATATTTAACAAGACCTAAATCGGAATAATAACCTTGGCTATAAAAAAAAAGTATAATCAAAATAAATATTCTTTATGAATTATACTTTATCTATAGATTATACTTGTTCTTTCAATATATCTAGTATTAGCATGAGCATGAGCATCACCTAGTAAACTTCCAAATATTACAGATAGTATATTTTCATTATGTGGATCTATTCTATTCATAGCTCTTATTTTATGACCATAAAAAAAAAAATTAGAAATTTTGAATTAATAAAAATGGTTTTGAGTTTAAGTTAAATAACGATCTTAAATTAGAAATAAATAATATAGGCAAATTAATATTTGTAAAACAATATTTTTTCTCCAACAAACCTAAACCTAATTTTAAATTATTGGCATCTTTTATTGTATGTAATACTTTTGATTTGGGGCAATTTTGTTTACCCACAATTTTTATAGTAATTGTAGGTGAAATAACTTCCATTTATATCTTTTTATTTAATAGTGAATAAAATTCACGAAAAAGTATAAAGCCAAAACCAATCTAAAATTTTAATAATTTACTTTTTTAGTTTTAGTTTTCTTTTATTTAGTTATAAAAAGACTAAATGGGCTTTGTCTTAAATAGCAATTATATTTACATTAATAAATTAATTGAATTTTTTCATTTAAAGCCTCTGAAGAATTTTTAAAATTCTTGTAAATTATAAAAAAAAAATTTTTTTTTTTAATATTTTTATCTTTAAAAACTAAGCTTTTAACTTAAAAGCTTTAAATTTATTACTTCATTTCTTCCTTTTTGTTTAAAATAATTAGTTGTGAGAATAAAAAAAAAACAGATAGTAAAAAATTTTTTTATAAAGGGGAAGAGGGTTAAATTTTATAAATAAAAAGAATAAATAAGTACTTAATTTTTATTTTATTTTCTTACATATATTGAAATTTTATATGAACTCAATATAAATTTACAAATTAAATTTATAATAATATTATTATATTTATTTAAAAAATAAACTAAAAAAAAAGCTTAATATTGTTTTATTCTAAATTATACCTAATTTATATTTCATAGAGGAATGAAGATAATGACTAATTATAGATTTAAAAATTAACATATCTTTAGCTCTAATTTAAATAACAGGTCTATTTTCATGATTTTGAATAATCACCTTTAAATTAAAACAATAGTGCAACATTCCAGCTAACTTATATGTATCTTCAAAAGTAAAATTTTTAGTATGTAAATAACAACCATATTTAGCATTTGAACCGTTATCCATTAATCAAAAAGCAAGAACAAGTGGAGTAAGATATAAAATTAAATCATCAGAAATATATTTTATAAATTTACCATTAACCTCTTTATAAAAAAGACTATGTAATTGTTTTAAAAAGGATAACTACGTGTAATAAAATAAATATTAGTTGTTAATTTATCCTCTCTTCTTGAAAATTTTAAATTTGGCATACTTTCGCAAAGATAAGATAAAAAATTAAAGAAGCTTCAAAAAAAATCAAATTTTTTTAGAGCATGACTAAAGTAAAAATAAGGATTAATTGATGTTTTAGCGTAATTAATTGAAAAATCTTCTAATAAATGTCCTATAATTTATTCTCTTAAAGGTTTAAATAAAATAGTAATATTTCGAGATATTTGATTTAGGCCTATACTTATAGAGTTGCCAAAATTAAATTCTCCAAAAGGTATTATAGTTGTACTATTTGCTTTTATTAAGGTAATAGACTTATCACTAATTCTTTTTACTGTTTTTTTTATTATTAGTAGAATAATATTTTAAATGAAGCATAGGAATAGAATTTATAATATTATTTCTGTTAATTAAAATATTTGTAATAAATCCATTAAATAAAGTAATCTAAAAGAAGGAAAAGCAATAGCTATAAGAACTAAAGCTGGTAAAATAGTTCAAACTGTTTCTAATATTGTCAACTACTATAACCCCATTTTCTTTTAAGTTAAGATATTGGTTATATGGAGTAGGACTGTATTTTTAATTAAAGATTAATTAACTTTATATTATTACTTGTATAGTCTCTGAAGTGTAATTACTTGCTGATTAAGATGTGGAAAATAAGATTTTTACTAAATTTTATAAGATAGTACTTTTTCTGATCCAATTCCAGCAAATAAAGTAACAGGAATTTTTAAAGTAAAAAAATAAAAAAATAAAATAAAAACAAACTATAAATAAGAATAAATTTTTTTATAGCCAAAGTAATAATTGCTCCCAATCAAGTGATAATATTGAGTAATACTAATAGGAGTAATATTTTTTAAAAATGTCATATAAAATTTATTGATTAACGTTTTATCAAAAAAATTTACTTTTAAATAAGAATTAATTTTTAATTAAACAATACATATTTAAATCAGTTGATCTTGTTCGATTATTTCATATAAATTAAAAAATGTTGGTCTTAAATTTTAATAGTATGTAAGTAAAATAATATAAAAATGGTAAATATTATGGTATATATTTTTTCTAATAAAATTTAAATTATATAAAAATAAGAATTATTATATTAAGGTTATTAAAGATTATAAATTTAATATAGTTTATAAATACATTTGTTGAATTTATTTACCTTATTTTTTCTAAAAAAAACAAAATAAATAAAGTTTTTAATTAATATATAATATTATTAAATATTATCTACTATATTTACTTCTATATTAAATAAATATAAATAAATATTATAATATTAAGTTAAGATGATTTAAAATAAAGGGGTTATATATTTTTTTTATATTTTGTTTTTTTTGTTTTTTATTGTTAATTATATTATAATAAATTAAAATATGAAGTCAAATTAGTAATAAAAAAATAATTTTTAAATTTAAATACGGTAATATTTTGTAATTTAATTGAAAATTAAAAATGTGATTAAATAATTAAAATGATTAATCTATCATTATTTAACATAAACAAGAAGATGAAAAAGTAAAAAATAATAAACTAAATATATTTACTACAACAATTATTAAATAAAATTTAATAATTGTTAATGCCCAAGATAATATTATGTAAATTTTAATTATACTCATTTTAATTTTTATTATTAAAAATAAAATACTATAGTTTGTTTTTTAAATATAATTTACACATACCTTCTAAATTAAATTAAAAAATAGAAAAGAAATAAATAATAAATAAAGAATTTATAATTATCATAAAATAATCATTATTATATTAAATTCTCTTATTTTAACAAAAATGTTTAATAATCTTAAAATTGAAGATTTTATTTTTATACCTTTTTTCACTTTCACTTGAATTGAAAAAAAAATTTTTCTAACCAATTTAATTCATAATTTAATGAAAGTATTAATTTTGAAATTACTGTAGTTAATTAAAAAAAAAATAAAAATTAAATTTATTACATTTAAAATTAAAATTCCAGTTAATAATACTTCTACAGAATTTTCATTTATAAAATTATTCAATATTTCTTCATTAGGACAATTAATAAAATCTTCTGTAGGAGATGGTGGTGTATTATCTTTTTGGTTGATATTACTATTATAATTTGAATTTTAGTAAATAATTTATACTTCTATTAGCTGCAATAGCTGTGATATTAATTGTTGCTTCAGCAACTCCTCCGGCTACACTCATACCTAATCTTGTTAAAGGAGGTTCTCAGTATGTAAATGTCCATGAAATTCAATATTTCCAGATTTATTAATAGGTGGATTATTTTGAATAATTTAATTATTAGAAGCTTCTTCTGTATTATTAGTAGAAGAATCACTATTAGAAGCTATAGTAAATCTTATTTGATATCTAAGTATATTGATACTAAAAAGACTTAATATTTTTTCTATATTAAATTTTATATTATTATTCCTTTTTATGAATTTTATAAATTTGATTGTTAATAAAGATATTATACAATATATAATCATACATATAATAAATATTTTGTAAGAATAAAGTAAAAAATTCAATGTTATTTAAATATATTCTATATATAATATAAATT
>Ga0209772_10000165_pt1 | contig 16224 bp, 13 predicted proteins | sample BogFormECP03_OM1_FD_188235 | JGI IMG/M metagenome (GOLD analysis project Ga0209772, IMG submission 188235) | Bog forest soil microbial communities from Calvert Island, British Columbia, Canada - ECP03_OM1 (SPAdes) (version 2) | ecosystem: Environmental > Aquatic > Freshwater > Wetlands > Bog ... | reverse complement strand
TGGAGAGCGCCGTCCGCTTTGACTCCGAGCAGGCCGCCCTGCCGACGGCGCCCTCCGGCGCTCCCTCCCCGACAGTCTCACAGCCCAGGGCACACGCCCCGCGCCGGCGCTCCGACGCCCGCGGCGGCGGCTCCGACGCTGCCTCCTCGGGCGGCTCTCCGGGCGAGACGACGAGTGTGTCTCAGTCCTCGCAGTCGAGCGAGCCGAGCTCGCCTCCTGGACGCCAACCGGGAGGGCAGGAAGCCAACGGCAAAGGTGAAGAACAACCCAAGCTCACAAAGAGCAAGGTGAAATCCGAAGGCGCCAAAGGCACGCTCGAAGAAACCAGCGGAAAAGACAAATCCGAGGAAGGCAAACACAACGGCGGACGTGAAGAAAGCAAGCGGAAGTCCGAAGACGGGAAGGGCAAACCCGAAGAAAGCAAGGGCAGGCTCGGCGGCAAGGTAGAAGAAGCCAAGGGCAAGGTGGAAGGCGCCGTCGAAGGCGTCAAGGGCAAGGTGGAAGGTACAGTCGAAGGCGTCGACGGCAAGGTCGAAGGCACCGTCGAAGGCGTCAAAGGCAAGGTCGAAGAAACCACCGGAAAGGTCGTAGAAGTCACGGGCAAGGTGGAAGGCAAGGTAGAAGAAGTCACTCACGGCACCGCTGGAAAAGTGGAAGAAGTCGCCGGCGCCACCAAAGGGAAAGTCGAAAAAATCATCGGCAAACTGTGATCCTCGCCGGCCTGTTGCCCGGGCCGTCGCGCTGCGTCTGTCCCGCGGCGCTCACACCGCAGGCAACACTGCCAGCACGCTATTCGCCTCCAAGACGAGCTTGATACGCCGATGGCGCGGGCTCAACTGCTCTGTTTGCAGGCCCGCACGCGCGGCGCTCAGCACGGCGATGCGCACGCTGCTCGCCTCTCTGAGCACGACCGATCGCGCGCGTGGGGTCTCATTGTCGAGGATCAGCTCGGCCGCATCGCCGCTCCCGGCAACCGTCGTCGTCACGAGGCCACGCTCGGAAGCCAAGCGCCGCAGCTGCGAGCCGACCGGCAGCCACTGATTGAGCGCAACCAACGCGCTCTCCATAGGACGGTCGAGCACTTCGCCGCCGCGCACGAGGAATGGGTCGTAGGGACCGCCGCTGAAGTGAAAGCGCACCTCGCGAAAGCCCGTCACGAGCGCCGAGAGCACAAAACGGACAGCCCACACCGCGGCTGCCGGGCTGTCGGACACGCCTTCCTCGCCACCGCAAGACGCCGAGTTGGCCTCCGAGATGATCGCCGGAGCCTGCGCCGCGTTGGCGTCTGCCACGACCCACCCAAGGCTGCTTGGCGCGTCGCCCGCGCGAGCCGAGAGCAATCCCTTGATCGTTACTGCCCGTGGGCTCACGCACGCGCTGAGCGGGTACATGTGGACGCCCACCGTACGCTCCTGCAGCTGGCCTATCACACGTGGGAGTTCTCGCCTCCAGCGCGCCGCGACAGCGAGTTCTGGCCCGATCAGAGCGCCGCCGCCCACCGCCTGGCGCAGGTACGTCGCCAGCTGCAGATACAGGTTCACCATGGCGCCTTCTTCAGCCCGCTCGGGCTTCGCCAGCGAGGAGTAGTTCGGCAGGTAGTAAAGGTCCGGCTCGTTTCCGAGCGAGAAGTCGAGGCCAGCAGTCGCCGCGCTCTGTGCGCCGGCGACCATCTGCGTGGCCCAGGAAAGCTCGCCGGTCTTCGCGTTGAGCCCCACCGTCAGAGGATCGCCTGCGCCAGCCAGCAGGCAATGCAGCTGGCTCCAGAACGTCGGCAGCAATGGGTACAACGTCGAGGCTTCCCAGGACGACGGCGGACCGGTGAGCGCTTCGCTTGGAGCCGTCTCGTCCTGGCTCTGCCCGGCCAGCTCCAGTGGCGGGGAGCCAAGTCGTAGGAGCTCGGCGACGAGGGCCGGGGGCGGGCATTCGCTGGTCCCGAGGTCCTCCGCCATCACCGGATACTCGAGCGACAAGCCAACGGGCGGCATCGTGACCTGGACAGCCCACGCATCGTTCGCGAACAGGCCAACCGCGGGGAGCAAGAGCGCCAGCAGGGTCAGCATTCGTAGCCGGCGCTGCATCGTGAGGAACATACCGCTAACACGCGCCGGTTCGATCGCACCTGTCCAAGCTGCTCGCCATGGACGAATTGCCTATCAAGTCCGGGGCGCTCGATGCCGACTACGCACGCGATGCCTGACGCCCGTATGCCCCACGGTCGCTCGAGACGGCGATGGCGGGCCGCTGCTCATGGAGACCCACAAATGAGGCTGCTGGGCGGCGCGCCCTTGGTCGCCCTCGCCATCTCGGGCGCGCTCCTGCACTCCCACGCGGCGCCCGCTCGGCCGCTCGCGCGCGCTCATCTCGCCAGCGCCACGAGCGCTCATCTGCAAGTGACGCAGGTCGAGTACCGGTTGCTGCTGTCGAGCGGCACGGTCAAGGCAGGGCCGGTCGACCTCCAGGCGATCGACCGCGGCGTCGAGTCGCACGACCTGCGCCTGAGACGCAACGGCTCCCAGCAAGAGACCGCGGTGCCCCGTCTGCTGCCCGGGCATCGTTGGGCCGGGATCGTGAACCTCAGAGCCGGCACCTACTACTTGTGGTGCTCGCTGCCCGAACACGCCAAGCTGGGAATGCACACGACCCTCACCGTCGTCAACTGAGCGAAGCCGGCCGGACGACGCGGCTGGCATGTTGCGGACATGTAAACGCCGGTCTGCCGCATTTGTGTTCGTTGGCCGACTGGTAATAATCTGCGGCGAATGCGCCAGAAGGCATTGCTAGCGGGCGCGAGCTCGCTCGGACCTTGAGTTCGACGCCCGGCGCAGCCAACGCGAGAGCTCTCTCTGCTTCGCCCGGCGCGTGGTCGAACAAGTCGCTTCGCCGGCTGCAAGTCGCTACTGCCGCGACATCGCTCGGCAAGTGGGCGTTCGCGCTGACGCTTGGCGTGTACGCATTTCGCGAAGGGGGAACTGCGGCGATTGGACTGGTCGCGCTCGCCCAGGCCGTGCCAGCGACGCTGGCTGCGCCCGTGCTCGGGCTCGCCGGAGACCGTTTCTCCCGACAGCGGGTGCTGCTCGCGACGAACGCCGCCCGTGCGCTGCTGCTCGCGGCGATCGCCGGCGCAACGCTCGAGGACATGTCGATCGTCGTCGTCTTCGTGCTCGCCGCCGCCTTCAGCACCGTTTCGACCGCCAACCAGCCGGCTCGCGCGGCGCTGATCCCTGTGCTCGCGCGCTCGCCGGCCGAGGTCTCCTCCGCCACGGCGGTGATGGGATCGGTCGACACGCTGAGCTTCCTTCTCGGGGCAGGCCTCGGCGGCATCGTCCTCGCCTCCACGAGCGTGCCGTTCGTCGTCGGGCTCTGCTGTTTGAGCTATGCGCTCGCCACCGCTCTCATGCTCGCGATCCCGCGTGATGCCCGTCCCGCAAAACGCCGCCACGAGAGTCCCACCGTCGCGCTCGCAGCCGGCTTCCGCACGGTCGTCCGTGACCACGACCTACGTCTGATCGTCGGCATAATCGCAACGCTCTCCGTGGTGGACGGGCTGACCAACGTCCTTGTGATCGTCACCGCCATCCATCTCCTGAATATCGGCACGGCGGGCGTCGGGTACTTGAACATCGCGCGCGGCGCAGGAGGCTTTGCCGGAGCCGCCATCGCGTTGACGTTGCTGGGTCGCTCGCGCCTGGCGATCGCCTTGGCGCTCGGCAGCCTCGCGATCGGTGGGCCGATGATCCTGCTCGGGCTGTTCCCACACGTCTCCGTTGGCTTGCTTGCTTGGGGCGCGTTGGGGCTCGGCTATGTGCTCGTCAAGGTCTCCGGCGTGACCCTCGTGCAGCGCCTCACCGGCGATCGTGTGCTCGCACGGGTGCTCGGTGTGCTGGAGATGATGTTCGTGGCGACGATCGGGCTCGGCGCCATACTGGCGCCGGCGCTGATCTCCCTGATCGGCTTGAGGGGCACGCTCATCGTCACCGGCGCTGCGCTTCCGGCTGTCGCCGCGCTGCGCTGGCCCGTACTCCGCCGTTTGGAGATCGGCGCGCCGGTGCCCCAACGGGAGTTCGAGCTGATGCGCAAGTGCGCGGTGTTTGCGCCGCTGCCGCTGGCGACCGCGGAGGGTCTCGCGCGGCGCGCCGTTCACCTCGACGTGCCCGCGGGCGCCGTCGTGATCGAGCAGGGCGAACCTGGAGACCGCTTCTATCTGATCGACGACGGCGCCGTGGAGGTGCTCCAAGACGGAGTCCTACGCCGACAGCAGGGACCCGGCGAGTCCTTCGGGGAGATCGCGCTGCTGCGCAACGTCGCTCGCACGGCGACCGTGCGAGCCCTACGGCAAACACGGCTGCTCGCCCTCGACCGAGCCCCGTTTCTGATCGCGGTGACGGGCCACGCCGACAGCTACGACGTCGCCACCGAGCTCACCGACCGGTATCTCCGCGCGCGAGCAGCTCCGACTAGAAGCTGATCGGGCCGCTGGCGAGGATCGGGCAGGCGCGTGCGCTGCTCGCGCGTCGCGAGCACGCTCCCGATGGCCTCGACAGATCGACCTCCTGTGAGAACAGGTCGAGCACCAGCCGCTGCTCGCTCGCGTCAAACGCCGCCGCCTGGATTCCGAAGGAGCTGAGCGACAGTGGCGCGATCCAAGCCGCCGTGGCGGTCGCGCCGGCCGGAGCGAGCCGTATCCGCTCGAGCTCCGAAGGCGCCGGCGGGAAGATGCCGATGTCGGTGTAGAGAAACGCGTAGACGTCGCCGCCCGTCAGCGTCAACCCGTCGAAGAAGCGCGCCGAGTCGTCGAGCGGCGCGGTGTCGGAGATCTGCTGTGCGAGCAATCTCGGCGGTGCGCCAGGAGCGTCCAACCACACGCGCGAGGCGCCCGCGTGTGGGTTTGCCGGGCGCGGCTGCTCGATGAACGCCACCGCCCCCGCCGCAACCGAGACGTCGGTGATCTCCGCCCCATCAGCGTTCGGAACGCTCAGCGCACGCGCGAAATGGCCCGTGAGCGTGCTCCGCTCCAGTCGCGCCGGCTGGCGTTCATGGGCCGTGTTGGGCTGAACCGCAAAGACGACCTTGCCCGCGCTTGCGCTCCCCACGGTGCTGTCGGGTGGCGCCGCGGCGATCCGCTGCGGGTTTCCGCCACCGATCGCCACCCACCAGAGCCTGCAGCCGTCGCTGCCGGCGCGGCCCACGTCGGCGGTCGCGAACGGCGAATACGGGCAGCGCGAGTACACCACGATCCTGTGCCCGTGCCGGGCGGTGCCGAGCTTCACCCCGTCGATCCACCCGACCGCAGAGGTCCTCCTCAGCGCGCGCGTCGTGCCTTCTCGGCGAATCACGATCTCGAAGCGGTGGCCGCGCCCGGATGGCGCGGCCCATGCGATCGTGCCGCCGCTCGCGGCGACGGGACTCGGGAACGTCGGGCTCGCGAGCACCTGCTGGTGTCCCAGCGATCCGGCGCGCGCGAGCGAGGGCGCCAGCGACACGCTCAACGCGACGAGCGTCGCCAACGAGCGGGCACGCCAACCGCGAGATCCCATGCGACGACGATATAGCGTCGATCGGCCAAAACGGCTCAGCATCGAGCGGTTTAGGATCAAAGCCCCGCGCGGCGTCGCCATCCTCGGCGTGTGGAGGCTCGTGACGGGCTCGCGCTGTGATCCAATGACGGACGTATGAGCGCGCGTCTCGGCCTCGCCTTCATCCCCAGCCCATCGTCCAACGGCTTTCATATTGGGCCGCTCTTCGTCCACGCTTACGGCCTCGCCTATGTGGTCGCGGTGATCGCCGCCGTGATGATCACCTCGCGTCGCTGGGAGGCTCAAGGCGGACGACGAGAGCTGGTCCAGGAAGTCGCCCTGTGGGGGTTTCCCGCCGGCGTGATCGGCGGGCGCCTCTACTTTCTCGCCACCAGCTGGAGCGAAGTGCCGCCCCACTGGTGGGGCCCGCTCGCGGTCTGGAAGGGGGGCCTCGGCATCTGGGGCGGCATCGCTGCGGGCACGCTCGTGGGCATATGGGTGCTCCATCGCCGTGGCGCCAACATCGCCCTCTTCATGGACGCCGCCGCGCCGGCGCTGCTCGTCGCACAATCGTTCGGTCGGATCGGCAACTACTTCAACCAGGAGCTCTTCGGTGGTCCCACCACGTTGCCTTGGGGCCTCGAGATCTCGCCAGCGCATCGTCCCGTCGGCTACGCCCAGTACGCGACCTTCCATCCCACATTTCTCTACGAGATCATCTGGAACCTGGCGCTCGCCGCAACGCTCGTCTGGCTCGGGCATCATCGCCGGGTTCGCGCCCCGGGCCTGTTCGCGCTCTACGTCGCCGGCTACTCAGGCTTTCGCATCTTCGAGGAGCTGCTCCGCGTCGACCCGGCTCACCACATCTTTGGCCTGCGGCTGAACTTCTACGTAGCCAGCATCCTGTGCGTCGCCGGCCTCGTGTGGTTCACCCGCATCCAGCGTTCGAGCCCGGACGCAGCCGCCGAGGCGCCGGCGGAACGCGGGGCGGGCGGGGGAGAGGCCATCAACCGCGAGGGCGGCCAGCCGCTCCCCAGCGCGCCACGATGATCTACAGCTGCAGCGACTTCACCTGCAGGAACTCCTCCAGACCGAAGCGACCCAGCTCGCGTCCGTAGCCGGACTGCTTGTAGCCGCCGAACGGAGCCAGCGGGTTGAACGCTCCGCCGTTTATCTCGACCTGCCCTGTGCGGATGCGGCGAGCGACGCGCTTGGCGCGCTCCTCATCGCCGGACCACACGCCCCCGGCGAGGCCGTACACGGAGTCGTTCGCGATCCGCACCGCGTCCTCCTCGTCCTCGTAGGGCATGATCGCCAAGACCGGCCCGAAGATCTCCTCTTGGGCGATCGTCATCTCCGGCGTCACCTCTGAGAAGACCGTCGGCTGCACGAAGTAGCCCCGCTCGAGGCCCTCTGGCGGCTCGGCGCCGCCGGCGATCAGCTTGGCTCCCTCCTCGCTGCCCTTGGCGATGTAGTCGAGCACCAGCTTGCGCTGTCCCTCGGAGACGAGCGGACCGAGCGTCGTGCCCGACTCGAACGGGTCGCCCGGCTTGAAGAACTCCGCGACCGCCGCTGCGATCTGCTCGGCCTCTGCCAGGCGCGATCGGGGGACGAGCATCCGCGTCAGCGCGCTGCACGTCTGCCCCGAGTTCAGGAAGCACTTCGCCACGCCGTCCTTGATTGCCGCCGGGAAGTCTGCGTCCTCGAGGATGATGTTCGGGGACTTGCCACCCAGCTCGAGCGCCACCCGCTTGATCGTCCCTGCCGCCGCTTCGCTCACTCGGCGCCCGGCCGCCGTCGAGCCCGTGAAGGAGATCGCGTCCACATCTGGGTGCAGCGCGAGCGCCTCGCCGATGACCGACCCGCGACCCGTCACGAGGTTGAACACGCCCGCAGGCAGTCCCACCTCGTCGATCACGTCTGCGAGCACCACCGCATTCAGAGGCGCCACCTGGGAGGGCTTCAGGACGACGGTGCATCCAGCGGCCATCGCCGGCGCCACCTTCGCCGCGATCTGGTGCAGGGGGTAGTTCCACGGCGTGATCGCGCCGACCACGCCGACGGGCTCACGGACGATGAGCGAGTTGCCGACCTGCTCCTCCCATGGCATCTCCGCCAGCAGCTGCGGCATCGAGGCGAACGTCGTCGTAGGCAGCCCCGCCTGGATGATGTTCGAGAGCTTCACCGGCATGCCCACCTCTTGGGCGATCAGCGCCGCTATCTCGTCCATCCGCGCGCCGAGCGCCTCGGCGATCCGCGCCATCCACTCCGAACGCTCCTCGATCGAGGTCTGCGACCAGCTCTCAAACGCCGCGCGCGCCGCGGCCACCGCCTTGTCCACATCCTCGATCGTGCCGTCCGGAACCGAGCCCATCACCTGCTCGGTCGTCGCGTTGATCACCTCAAGCGAGCCGCTTCCGCCCGACTGCACCCACTCGCCACCAATGTAGATCTCCTCCCGCACATGAACGTCCTGCTCGGTAGCGGTAGCCATATTTGTCTCCTCATCGTGTTGCGGGGCGGGCGCTCGCCGGATCCCTGCGCCCGATCCCCGACGGTCAAAGTGGGTGCCCTTCAAGCGAAACAAGCTCGCAGACAGCTCCTGCGACATTATCAACCCACAGCCTCATCGAGCGAGCCTCATCGCTGGCTTGCGGCCCGCTCTCCCGCTGCCAGCCAGTCGAGCACGGCCGTGCGCGCAAACCGCCATTCCCCGTCGAACGCACGGCCCGGCAGCTCGCCCTCCTCCGCCCGCCGCGCCACCGCCTCCAACGGCAAACGCAGAAGCTCCGCCACCTCCTCCAACGTCAAGACGTCCTGCCTATCGGGCTGGGTGTCCTCGCGGATGTCGATCCGTCCGACGCCGAGACGCTCGCCAAGCAGGTCGCTCACTACCTGCTGCTTGCGCCTGCCGGTCATGTCGACGAGCTGGTCGAGCGCGGCCGCCTGCTCTGTCGGCAACCGCACGAACAGCGGCACGCGATCCTCGGGCATCCACCTAATGATAGCAACCGATATCAGCAATTCGCACTGAATCGCCGATCAACACCGATTCCCCGACCACTCCGATTCGCCGCAGCCGCTCGCGCCCACTCCGAATCGCCGATCCACTCCGAATCGCCGATCAACACCGATTCGCCGACCACTCCGATTCGCCGACCACTCCGATTCGCCGCAGCCGCTCGCGCCCACGATCGCTTGCTTGTCAGGGCGCGTGTTCGATAATCGCTTCGCGCGGAACTTCGCTGCGCCGCACGCCGATGCCATCGCATAGATCGACGCACGGTACGTACAGTGGGCGGAAGCCCAGCAGCTGCGGGATCGTCACGATCTTGTAGCCGCGCGCTCGCAGCTTCGCGATTATCGACGGGTACGCCGCCAGCGTTTGCCCGCGTGGGCCACCTCCGTCGTGGGAGATCACGATCGATCCCGGCGCCACCCCCGAGAGCACACGCCGCTCGATCGCCGCCTTGCCAGGCAGCGCGTAGTCGCTCGGATCGACGTTCCACAGCACCGTCGCCAGGCCCAGCGAGCGGGCCGTCTCGAGGATCGACTTGTCATACGCTCCATACGGTGGGCGAAACACGCACGGCGTGTACCCGCTCAGCGCGCGGATCACCGACATCGTCCGCCGCAGCTGGCCGCGGACTTCGCGGGGGTGGGTCGTCAGGTAGGGATGCGTGAACGTGTGGTCGCCGAGCACGTCGCCGTCGTGCAGCTCGCGCAGCAGCGTCCCCCGATAGCTGGGAGCGACCTCATCGCCGATCATGAAGAACGTCGCCTGCGCGTGGCTGCGCTCCAGCATCGTCACGAAGGCTCCTGTGTCGCGCGCCGGGCCGTCGTCGAACCCGATCGCCACCTCCCGTACGCGCGGACCATGCAGATAGGCGACCGTGCCTCTGCTGCGACAGCCCGCCACGCGATAGCGCGAGGCCCGCACGGGCCGCGCCGCTACCGGGGGAGCGCCGCCCAGGCTCGTCGAACCACCGCCGGCGCTCTGCATCGCCGCAGTCAACACGAGGAAGATGGTCGACACGAGGGTCGCCGAGAAAGTAGTCGCCCAAGTCACGTGGCTCGCCGCAGGCCGAGTGTATCCTGGGCCCATCGTGGGGGGGACGACGCCGCCAACACAGGGCCGCCCCAAAGGCGGCCCTCATCATCTTGATCGCCTCTGCCGTGCTCGCGCCCACCTGTCACGGGTGAACGTTGCCCGGGCGCCGTCTCGGTCGAGCATCCGCCCGGGACATCGCATTGCCTCGACTCGCCTACACGACGGCAATCTCGACGATGTTCGAAGGGACTTCCGAGCCGTCCACCGCTGACGCTTGGAAGATGCGGGCGCCGATCCGCAGCCCCGCGAGCTTCAGCGACCACGTGCCCGTCGCGCTTACAGCCACTTCTGTGCCAGTCGCTTCATGACCCACTTCATATACCTCGATCGTGCTGTCCGCTTGGCCGGTTCCCGACAGCTTCACTGCGCCGTCGAAGCTGATGTCACCACTCTTCGGAGACTTGATCGACGGTGAGAGAAAGATCGCGCCGTCGTTGAAGTGCGGATCCACCATCTGGTCGGAGAAGAGCGCGTCGCGACATTTCGGGCGTCCTTTGCTGGGCATCCCTTCGATCCCCAGTTCGTCGCCGTAGGTGAACGTGAACGGGGCGCCGTCCTCTTCGATGTCGTTGGGAAATTCGCCGAATTCGACGGTCAGCAGCTGTATGTAGCTCCCTGCTTGTGGCGTTCCCCTGAAGGACGCCGTTCCAACCGCGCCTACCGTCACTCGCGCTCCATCGACGTGCATACACGTCACCGTGCCTTCGAATTCTCGGCCTTCGCCGCTGATCGGGCCGAAAGGTTCAGCGGTGCGGAGGGTGCCGCTGGCGATCCCTTCACTCAACGTCGCGTTCACGATCGCGTTGTTGAGATCGCTGTCCGGCGAGCGGCCGTTGCTCGCTCTGCCGCTCAGCGTCACCGTCGGGGGCGACACCGGGGCCGCGGGGAATGCCGAAGCGCCGTTCACCACACCCAAGCTGGCGAGCGCAGTCGCACTGGCACATCCGGCCACCACCATGCCCCGTAGAGCCTTGGCCCTCCTCATCACGCGACCTCCGATGCTCGAAGAGCGGACCGAATATCCGCTCACCCGCAGCAGTCAATCAGTCGGCCCGGTCGTCGTGCCGGCGAGTCTCTCAGGCGCCCTCACGAGGCCGCGGGCGTCTCTGCGCGCTTCGCACGCTCAATCCGGCCAGCGCCCGTGCGCGTCGAAGTACTCGCGCGCGGCGTCCTCGGCGTCGCGCTCGCGCTGTCCGGCCACGCCGATCCGAAACAGCCAGTTGAGGAAGTACACAGCCAATCCCGCGCTCAGGATCGCGGCTCCGCCCTCTAGGTCGCTTTCGCTTCCCATCGCCATCACCACCACGCCGGCGAGCACGATCGTGGCCGGAAGCACGTAGCGGATCGTGGTGAGCATCACGTATACCCTAGGACGGCCTCTGCCTGCAGCGAAGCGGCTGCGGCGCACAGCGAGCGGTTGCTTGATGAACGCGATGCCCACCCCGACGATCGACGAGCTCACGTTGGCCGATCACCCCGCCCGCTGGGCGGCGCTCGGCTTCACTGTCGCCGATGGTCGCTGCCGGCTCGGCGCCGTCGAGGTGTGCTTCAGCGACTCGCAGGACGGCCGGGGGATAGTTGGCTGGTCGCTTCGCGATCTCGGCAGCGAGCAGCTCGACGGGCTGCCAACGACCGGTTCGCAGCGACCAACGCCTGCCTCGCCGGCGCCCGCCCATCCAAACGGCGTCGTCGCGATCGACCACATCGTCGCCGTCACCCCGGCATTCGCGCGTACCGTCGAGGCGCTCCAGACGGCGGGGCTCGACCTGCGCCGAGTGCGCGAGGAGCCTACGCCCGCGGGCGCCCCGCGCCAGGCCTTCTTCCGGCTCGGCGAAGTCATCCTCGAGCTCGTCCAGGAGCCCGACGAGGTGATCGAGCGCGGCGGAGGGGCCGAGCGTCCCGCCCGCTTTTGGGGCCTTGCGCTGCTCGTCGAGGACATCGATCGGACCGTCGAGCGGTTCGCCGGGCATGTCAGCGAGGCGCGCGCGGCGGTGCAGCAGGGGCGTCGAATCGCGACGGTGCGTCGCTCGGCGGGGCTGTCCGTGCCGGTGGCGCTGATCAGCCGCTAGGCAGCGGCGATGATGTTCGCCGCCGTGCGATGCGCGAGCGACATGATCGAGATCATCGGGTTGACACCTGGCGCCGTCGGGAACGCCGACCCGTCGCCGATCCACACGCCACGCGTGTCGTGCAACTCGCCGCGTCCGTCCGCCACGGCGTCCGCGGCGTTTGCGCCCATCCTGCACGAACCCATCTGATGCGCGCTGAACACCGCGTAGTCATTCGCCTGCAGCGAGCCGCCTTCGATCTCGGCGATGAACGCCTCGAAGTCCCCGCCCTCGCGCCACGTCGTCTTTCGCGCGAACGTCGTGATGATCTCGTTCGCCCCCGCCGCGCGGTGCATCTTCGCGAGCTCGACTTGCGCTCGGATGAACAGGCGCGCGTCGATGTCGTCGTCGAACGACCACTGTGTCACGGCCCGCCCGTGCTCGTCGAGCACAACCCGTCCCTCGCCATGGTCGCGTGCGACCGAGATGAACGGAGCGATGTGCTTGAGCACGCGTGAGATCGTCTCCTTGTGCTGCTTGCCGTCCACCCATGGCACCGACATCGCCTGCAGCGCCGGGCTCACGCCGGCGGCCTCGATCAGGAAGCCGAAGTCGCCCTCGCATTTCGTGAACTCGTCCGACAGCGCCGACTGGATCTGCCCGATCCAGCCCTCGATCGCCTGTGGGTAGGCGCCGATGACCACCGCCGCGGGGTGCAGACGCAGATGCTTGCCGGCCGCCGGCCCGCCGATGCCCGAGCGCAACAGCAGCGCCGGCGACTCGATCGCCCCGCCGGCGACCACGACGCTCGGCGCGTGGACCGTCAACGTCGTCGTCGAGCCGTCTTCGTGGGTGACCATCGCCTCCACGCCCGTAGCGCTGCCGTCCTCGCTGAGGATCCGCTCGGCGTGCGCCCCGACGACGAACCGCGCGCCCGCATCGGCGGCGTCCTGCAGGAACGTCTTCATCGTCGACTGCTTGCAGCCTTTCTGGCAGCCCGTGAAGCAGTAGCCACAAGTCCGCGGGTCCTCGCAGGAGGTGTCCGTGTTGCGAGTGAGCGGACGGTGGGGGTAGCCGAGCGTCTCGCACGCCTCGATCAGCTTCTGGTGCGTGCGGTTCTGGGAGGTCGCGCTGTCGTTCACCGACAGCCGCTCCCACACGCTGTCGATGTGGCTCTCGTACTCCGGCGCGTCGATTCCCTCGACGCCCATCGCGGCCCACTCCTCGCGGATGTGTGCGGGCGTGCGAATGCAGTTCATGTAGTTGACGACCGTGCCGCCACCCAACGTGGAGCCAGCGAGGATCGCGATCGAACCATCCTCCGAGGTCGCCAGGCCACCGCCCAAGTACAGCTCCAGGTAGCCCGGCAGCTCGAGCTGTTTGAAGTCTGCCTCGTTGCGGTACTGGCCCATCTCGAGCACCACCACCGAGCGACCCGCGCGCGCGAGCTCAGCCGCGATCACCCCGCCGCCGGCTCCCGATCCGATCACGCACACATCGGCCTCGAGCGTCGCCGACTCGCCGCCGATCTGCTCCACGTCGATCGTCTTCGGGGCCTGCTCCGGCGAGGGCGCCGGCGACAGTGGCCCTGGGTACCCGAGCGCGTCCCAGTTCTCGTTGTGGCCGGCCTCGTCGGGCAGCGCGTAGAAGAACAGCAATGTAAGCGAGCGCATGGTGCGCACGCCAAGCTTCGCCTCCGGGCTCGACGCCGCGACGCCGTGCACCATCTCGGTGCGCGCCTCGAGCGGCATCGACGCGAAATCCATCGACGTGAAGGCGTCGAGCAATCCGCCCAGCGCCTCGATTTCCTCGGGCAGCGCCGACTGCGCAAGCAGACCCTCGATCTGCGCCGGCACGCCGAGGTCCGAAGCGGATCTCGCGTAGAACTCCTGCAGCGTCTCATCGACCCCGTCGACCTGCAGCGATGGCGCGATCGTGTCGCAGAACGCCTCGAGCGTCCGCCGTCGCGTGTCGCTGAGCACCCCAACCGTTACAGCCATGATTCCTCCTCGCTCGGTGCTCACACTATAGTCCCGCGATGGCCTCCGAGCTCAAGTTGGGACTCAACACCGGCTACTGGGCGGGCGGGCCGCCGCCGCGCGCAGCGGAGGCCGTGGCGGAAGCGGAGCGACTCGGGTTCGACTCGATGTGGACCGCCGAGGCATACGGGTCGGACGGGCTGACGCCGCTCGCATGGTGGGGCGCTGCGACCAAGCGCATCAAGCTGGGCACGGCGATCATGCAGATGTCCGCGCGCCAGCCCGCGGCGGCGGCGATGGCGGCGATGACGCTCGACCACCTCTCCGGCGGTCGCTTCATCCTCGGCCTCGGAGTCTCCGGCCCGCAGGTCGTCGAGGGCTGGTACGGGATGCCGTTCGCAAAGCCGCTCGCGCGCACACGCGAGTACATCGCGATTCTGCGCGACATATGGGCGCGCGAGGGCCTCTTGCAGGCGTCCGGCCCGCACTACCCGCTGCCGCTGCCCGAGGGCACCGGCCTCGGCAAGCCGCTGAAGTCCTCGATCCACCCCTTGCGCGAGGACATCCCCATCTACCTCGGCGCCGAGGGACCAAGGAACATCGCCCTTTGCGCGGAGCTGTGCGACGGATGGCTGGCGATGCTGTTCTCGCCGGCGGTGTATGACGCGCTGTACAAGCCCTCGCTCGAGGAGGGCTTTGCGCGGCCAGGCGCCCGTCGCAGCGCCGAGGACTTCGAGGTCGCCGCCACCGTCCCGCTGATCGTCACCGACGACATCGAGGCGGCGGCAGACTCGCTGCGGCCGTTCTATGCCCTTTACTTCGGCGGCATGGGCGCCAAGGGCGCCAACTTCCACGCCAACGTCCCGATCCGCATGGGCTACGAGCGAGACGTCGAGCAGATCCAAGAGCTCTACTTGAACGGCAAGAAGGACGAGGCCGGCGCCAAGGTGCCAACTGCGTTGATCGAAGCGCTCTCGCTGATCGGCCCGCGCGAGAAGATCCGCGACGAGCTCGCCGAGTGGCGTGAGTCGGTCGTCACCACGTTGCTCGTCTCCGGAGACTCGGCGACCCTGCGCACGGCCGCCGAGCTCGTGCTGGGCTGAGACGGGGCAGCCTCAAGGGAGCGCGAGCAGTTGCGCCGTGCGGAGCCGCAGCCGCTCCCGGCGGAGCCGAGCCCTCCCGGCGGAGCCGAACCGCTGCTCGGCTTGCGCTCAGCTCGCGAGCGCGGCGGCGTTCGATTCGCCGAGCGGCGCGCCTGAAGCGTCGAACGCCCGGACCGCGAAACACGGACCTGCCGATTGACAGCGCAGCGCGGTCTCGAACCCTTGCGATCGCTGGTCGTCAGCGACGTCGAGCGTGCTCGGCCGCTGGCCAGCAAGCAGTTGCCAGCGATCCACGTGGTTCGCGCCGTTCCAGCTCGCGTATGCGGTGACGCTGCGGCCGTGGACGTCGAGCGCGATCGCGGGAGCGTCGGCCGGGCGGCCGCTCCAGGGCAGGCGAAAGGCCCTGTAGGACTGATAGCTCTGGCCGAGCACGGCGTCGAAGACCAGTTGGCCAGAGCGATGGAACTCCGACACATGCGGCGCTTCGCCCCAGCCGACGAACACGTTCCCGTTGGGAAGCAGCTGAACGCTGCCTTGGCTGCCGGCGAGGATCATCGGATGGGTGTACTGGCGCAGCATCGACGCGGTCATCGCCTGCTCGTCAACGTCGAGGATCAAGCCGCGCGAGAGGCTCTCGACGGCCGGGGTCGCGCCGTTGTCGAAGATCGACAGCGTCCCATCGGCCTGGCGGCGGGCATCGTGCTGCCAGGCGAACGCGCTGCCCGGCCCCATCGCGAAATCGCTGTCCTTGCCGCCGAGGCGCCAGAGGACCGCGCCGGAACGGTCCAGCTTGTAGACGGTGTGGGTGCTGCGCGCGGAGACCAGCAGGTTGCCGTCGCCGTCGACGTCCACCGAGTTGATGTGGAAGAAATCCCAGTCTGCGCCGACGGGCGCATAGGACTCTGCCAGCGGGATGTGGTCGAGGCTGTGCCATTCGAGCAGCACGCTGCCAGTGGCGAGGTCGATCTCCTGGAAGATCGCGTCCTGGATCGTGCCCTTGGGCGAACCGCCGACGGCGGAGAGGTCGGCCGGGACGACCGCATAGCTGGTGAGCAGGGCGGTGTCGCGCGAGGTGATGAGGAACTCGTGCAGGTCGCCGCGGTGTCCCCGTGCCGCCTGCACGCGGCGGATCGTGCGGTAGGCCGAGTCGGCGATCACGTATTCGCCGACCCCGTGGCCGAGTTCGATCTCGCCCTCCCACCACGTGAGCACTGGGCTGGCGCGATAGCTCTGCACGCGGAAGTTGGTCGTCACCTTGCCCGCCAGCGGGTTCTCCCAGATCGGCTGGCCTGTGTTCTCGACGATGACCGCGCCGGCCTGGCCATCAGGAGCGTTATAGGGCGCGATGAAGATCGGGTCGCTCGAGGCCCCCTCGCGCAGCGAGGTGACCTTCAGCGCAGGTATCTGCAAGTCGGGCCGGCTACGCCAGCGGGGGATGCGCCGCCAACCGCACAGCAATTGCAAAAGCTT
>Ga0209772_10000164_pt1 | contig 16263 bp, 17 predicted proteins | sample BogFormECP03_OM1_FD_188235 | JGI IMG/M metagenome (GOLD analysis project Ga0209772, IMG submission 188235) | Bog forest soil microbial communities from Calvert Island, British Columbia, Canada - ECP03_OM1 (SPAdes) (version 2) | ecosystem: Environmental > Aquatic > Freshwater > Wetlands > Bog ... | reverse complement strand
TTCTGCCTCCAAGACTACCCCGTAAATTCAAAGTGCCACTGCCTTAAAATATGCATTGTGCGTTGCGGCTATTGCGAGAACTTCCTTTGCTTCGATCATTTTGTGACGGCTTATCATCGTTGTAATTGAATTTGTGTGTTGAAATCGAACAAAGCTTTTGGAATTCTTTTATAAAAAAAAAGAAAAAAAAGCAATTCATTAAAAAAAACTTCAAACCCAAAAAAAGGTAACAAAATTAGATGTAAGTGGTGGTTTCATTCAAATCATATATATGAACGAAATGGAGTTTTGTATAAATTTATAGGGGGCTCAGATAGTACGTATAAAGATGAAATAGCTAAATTTAGTGATCTTGATGTTTTGGATGATACCTGGGAAATTCTAGAGGGAATAGCCTAGTTATAAAAATTAAATTATCCCTGCAAATCCAAGTTGGAAGTTACAATTTGCAGGGATGCTTGTTAAAGCTTGCAGATAAAATATGACTAGTATTTACTAAATTTTCCCCTAGGTTATAATAGAAATGACGAAAAAACTAAAAATAACCTAGGGAGAGAGAGGTACAATAATGGTTACAATAGAAAAGAATCTATCTATATATTATAATACCGTCTTTAGTTATTGTCAATATTATATCCCCTTACGGTCATTCAACGAGAAAAATCCTTCTTTAAAACCATATAATATGTGGATTGAAGCTAATCCCGAGACCGCAATAAATGATATAACGGCATTTGCGAAGTATGCAGATTCAACGGAAGGAAGCAGCTTATGTATTCCTGGTACGGTAAAGGAACGAGGACAAGCTAAAGCAGTAGATATCTGTCAAATGCAGGTTATTTGTATTGATATTGATTCTGGTGATATAGCACACAAAAGGCAATATGTTGTTGATAAAGTAGGCATTCCTACATTGATAGTAGGTTCTGGTGGTATTACCGAAGAAGGGCAGCAGAAACTTCATATTTATTGGAAATTATCCGAAGCGTGTGAAGGGAGAGAATTAGAACGATTATTAGAATGTCGTAGGGTATTAACGTTAAAAGTAGGAGCTGATGAACATTTTGCCTCGGCGCATCAACCAATACGAATTGCAGGAACTATTTATCATAAAGGTAATGTTCCAAAAGAAGCCTTAATCTTAGAGTTTAATGATGTTGAATACCATTTATTTGAACTTGAGGATATTATTCATGAAATGGCAGCTTTACCAGGTACGATTCTTAAGGCGCATGCTTCTTTAATTTCTACTAATACAAATCTTTCATATGACCAATTAAAGACAATAAAAATTAGAAGTGGCAATAGAGACGAAACTTCTCGTTATGAAGCGATAAGCATTATAATGGGTCATTTGATAAGACAGTACCATGAAGGAAGTATTAGCCAAGAAGAAATGTGGGAAAGAATTCGAGGACATAATTTAATTTATCTCGATCCACCTTGGGATGAAGATACCATAAGTTATCATGTTAAGAGATTATGGGAACGCCATTGTGCAAAAGAAGGAAAACAAAAGAGTCCTAAAAAAAAGCTACATATAAAATATAAATCAATACAAGAATATGAGAACAATAAATCTCCTCCTCCTATTAATTATATTGAAAAAGGTCTTTTAACCCCTCAAGGCTTAATGGTTTTTGCAGGCCCCCCAAAGATTGGAAAGAGTTTTTTTATATTAACTATGTTGTTGCATATGGCAGCAGGAGTTGAATATTTAGATTTTATTCCAAGTCGTAAATTAAAAATATGTTATATGCAGGCAGAAGTAACCGACAGACGAATAGAGGAACGTATAGAAGCAATTAGCGTACCTATCATTTCTGATAATTCCTGGAAAGAAAATTTTATTATTAGTGATAGAACTCAAATTCCTTTTAGTGAAGAAGGATTGGAAACTTGGATAAAATTCACCCTTGAAAGATGCGGTAGTAATATACCCGATGTTATTTGTATAGATCCTTTACGGAATTTTTATCACTCGGAAAGAAATAATGATGAAAACTCTGTGAGTGGCATGCGTGAATTATGGGAGAAAATTAATAGACTTCGTGAAGCTATTAATCCTGATGCAGGTATTATTTTGGTACATCATTCTAAGAAAATTGATAAAAATTTACTAAAAGATGATGTATTTAATGCAATAGCCGGCTCAGGTGCCTTACGCGGATTATATACTACCGGTATTCTTTTATATTGTGTTAATGAAGAGTTACCAAATAATTTGAGAATGTCTTTTGAAGTTAGAGATAAGCACCCTAAAGAAGATTTTATTAGAGATAAAGAAATCTTAAGGGAAGGTGGTATATTCGTTAATCATGGGAATGCAATATATTCTTGTGCTTATAAAGCTGAGCAGAAAAATAATGCCGATAGAGCAAGAAAACAGGAAAAAATATTAGAGCTTATTGCAAACGAAGCGGAAGAAGGTCGCATTTATGGAATTTCCCATTTTGCAGAACGCTTTGAAGGTAAATATAATATAGGAAGTAAGAATACTATAATTGATCGAATAAACGTATTAGCTACTAATGGATGGATTAGATTTTTTAAAGATCCTGAAAATTATGGGTTGAATATAAAGAGAATAAGTGGTCAAAAAGTTGTTTACTATATGAGTGTTTGTAATATGCAGTTATTGATAAATGAAGATTTTATTACGATCAAACCAGATTATTTTAAGAATAAAGATGTCGGTTATAATTTAGTAGAAAATGTTGAAATCTGGAGTCAGGATATTCTTTAGCGTTAGGAGGACGACCCAACGCTATACCCCTAGTACTTATAAGGTTTTTTACCATTTTAAGAGGAGGACGACCCAAAAGCCGTTTTTTCGTTGGGTCGTCCTCTGTGGATAAGTCAAGAAAAGGTTATAGGTACTAGGAATACAGCGTTGGGTCGTCCTCCTTTTAAAAACTATCAAAAATCACTTTCTATCAAAAAATTTAAAAACGCCTTCAACTCCTTATTATATAAGGCTTCTAGTTAATATTTTTATATTAATCGTAATATAATATTTCCCTTTGCCCCCCTCTCTGTTTATATATTATTATTATTTATAATAATAATAATAATATATAAAGCGTCGTTAAGGGGCAAATACGCAAAATTTTCTAGGCTATCGATTATACAAAGAATTAAATCATGTTAAATCATGAAATAGGTAAAATGATAATAAGAGGATTTAAGGGTTATACTTTATGTTGTTAGGTATATCCATAGCTTGAGTGTTAGATTTCCTTTTAAAAAGTACCTTAAAATAAGATTTTGGGCGTATTATATATTGGGGAACAAGGTGTAGAGTAAAGAATATAAAAAAATCATGATATTGTAATTATTTTGCTTTACATATTGCATAATTGTGTTATGCTCAAGATAGCAACTTATACGTGAGAGCTAATATTGCAGATACAATCCGTCATGTATGAGTTGCGGAATTATTAAATGAAAGGAATAGTTATTTTCATTTCCGTCTGAATTGATAATATCTTTAGTTCTTATTTTCACTAGCACTAATAAGAACCACTTGATTGTTGTAATTATTTTGCTTTACACTGACGTAAACATCTATTATAATACAAAGGCTTTGATTAAGCAAAACCACCATGTATAGTGCTATCCATGTCTCTGTACGTGGTGGGTATCATAGTTTAATAGTTTTAACGAATAAGAATAAAATCAGAATGACCAATAAAGAAGAGGGAAAAATTAAAGCTTTAATCCCTCATAGAGGGCTTTCTTTTAACAAACATGCTCCAAAAAAACCTTGGAGAGCTACTATATATTTAGGAAGTTTTACAGATATAAAAGAGGCTTCTCAAGCATATTATAAAGCTGTGGAGAAAATAGAATGCGGGATGTGTTCTAGCTTATTTAAATACTGACATTCAGAAACATCGTTTAATAGTTTTTAACCAATAAGAATAAAAATTTGCCCAGCTACGTTAAAGAAAAAAGTTTAAAACTTGTGAATTTCCGTATTCCCTCTGAATGGAATGATAGATTAGATATAATAGCGGCTGACGATAATTGTACTAAAAGCTATATCATGCGGAAGATGGTTAAAAAATATTTGGAAGAGAATATAAATAGAGAATATAAATTATGACAAAGATTAAATCTTTAGCTAATCTCGTAGAGAGTTGTAAGAAGTTAGGAGAGAAACCGGCTCTTTCTCGTAGCGAAATAACTACCTTATTGGGAGAAAAGATGTATCGGATAGAAACAATATATCTTGAAGAGAAAAGTTTAAATCGTGAAAAAGTTGAATTAATGAAAGAAATTACTGCTTTAAAAGATCAAATACGGCTATGAGTAGAGGAGAAACTGCTTTATGGCATGCGGTTATTGAGTTGGTTGTAAAAGATGCTATGGGAAAAGGTGTTAATAAAATACAACAACAGCAAGCTTTAAATTGGTTTAGTGACAATCGTCGTGATACGTTTCAGTATGTGTGTGCATTAGCTGGATTAGATCCCGCGGCAGTTAGAGATAGGTTTTTAAAATATAGGGAAAGAATTCTAGAAGAAGAAATTAATTTAAAATGTAAAGGAAAGTCACCATTAACCCGTCTTAAAACGTATGGGGATTATTAATGACTTATTTTACAAAAAAGGAAAAAGAAACAATTGGTATTCTCTCCATCGGAACCTTCTTGGAGTATTTTGATTTCTATTTATATTTTCATTTTGCAGCAAGTTTAAATAAAGTTTTTTTTGCTGCTTCAGATGAACGTAGTGCTGCACTTCTTACTTCTTTTGCTTTTTGTACTTCATATATATTTAGGCCTTTTGCTGCTATACTTTTTGGATATATAGGAGATAAATTTGGACGAAAAATTGTTGTAAATATTACTTTTTTATTAATGGGGATATCTTGTTTAGGGATATTCTTCTTACCTTCTTATGATTCTATAGGGATTTTGGCTAGTGTATTGATTACTTTACTTAGAGCTTTACAAGGGATTAGTACAATGGGAGAAATAGTAGGGGGGGAAATTTATTTAACAGAGTATTTGGAAGGTAGAAAAGTCTTTATAGGAGTGTCATTGTTATTGCTTATGTGTTCTGTGTCATGTGTAGTTGCTCTTTATGGAATTAAATTTTCACTCGCTGGATTCTTTGATTGGAGATATTTATTTTTAGGGGGATTGTTAATTTTTTTATGCGGCTATTTTGCTAGAAGATCCTTAAATGAAACCTCGGACTTTTTAAAGTCTAAAGTTGCTAGATCGAGTGATATCATAAGTTATGATGAAAAAATATCGTTAAAGACTTATGTTTCTTTGTTTTTTATTGAAGCTATACAACCAGCTATGTTATTTATTAGTGTGGTTGGAATTAATAATATATTTAAAAATCAGTTTGGATATAGTGATGCTGATATAGTAGCAAGAAATCTAAATGCTACTTATTTTCATATCTTATACGTAATGTTGGCTACTACATTGTTTTTGTATTGTAATCCTTTAAAGATAGCGATAGGTAGAATCTGGGGTGGTATTCTTTTGTTATTAGCTTCGCCTATTATATTAACTTATTTTAACAGTAAAGAAATGTTAATAGGTATTCAGTCTTTATGGTGTTTCTTCTTTATTTCGGATGTTTCAATATTACCTTTAAAGCATAAGAACATTCCTATTCACAAACGATTTATGATTGGAACGATTGGGTTTGCTTTTGCTAGAGGCTTAGTTGCGGTATTAACAAGCTTTGTTTTATTAGCAGTAGAAGGTTATTTAGGTAATTATATGATGTTGGTTTTTGGAATGCCTTTTGCCATAGGATTTTATTTCGCTTTAATTCATTTTAGAGAATTAGATAGAAAAAATCCAAATGGGTTATTACAATATTATGAACGGTCTAATGGGAGATCTTCCAATCGATAATGATAATAATATAATATTTTTTCTTTTGCACGCGCCCAATAAATGAGAGAATTTTTACTGGAAAATATTATTGCTATTTTTTTAACGTTTAATATTTTGTTAATAGTGAGCTCTTCAATAACTATTCTAAATGCTACGTTAAAGAAACTTACTGCTAGAACTATTAATAGAATCTCGTATTTTTCCATTAGAAAATTGATTTATAATTAAAGTGTTAATATAGTTGTATTATTAATGTATAATCAACAAAGATAAAATTAATATATAATGAAATAGTGTTAATAATGTTAAAATGGCAGTCAAAATCAATACAGATATCCGAACTTAAAGACTATGAACATAATCCTCGTAAAATAGATAAAAAAGAGTTCTCCAAATTAGTTAATTCAATTAAAGAAGACGGATATCATCAAAGAATAGTAGTAAATAGTGATTATACTATTATTGGTGGCCATCAACGTAAGAAAGCTTTATTACAAGCAGGTATGTCCGAAAAAGATAAAATAGATGTATTGATCCCAGAACGTCCGTTAACTCCTGAAGAACTAGATCGCATAAATATAAGAGATAATCTTCCATTTGGCGAATACGATTTTGATATACTATCTTTGAGATTTAATGCTGATACTCTTATAAATTTTGGTATGCCAGAAGATTGGCTAATCGGATTTGGAGATAGCGCCTTATTAGAAGAATCGGAGAACGAATCTGCGCTAGACTTACCTAAAGAGCCTAAGAGTATAGAGGGTGATATCTATATTTTGGGTGAGCATAGGTTGATGTGTGGAGATAGTACCAATCCCGAGCATGTAGAAAGATTGTTGAATGGGGCAAATCCTATATTAATGGTAACCGATCCGCCTTATGGCGTGAGTTATCAGCCAGAGTGGAGAAATAATATCGGTGATGCGCATGGAGTAGCTAAAAATACTGGTAAAGTCCTAAATGATGATAGGTACGACTGGTCAGAAGCTTATTCTTTATTTGCTGGTGATATAATTTATGTCTGGCATGCTGCTAAATATACTCATAAATTTGCTGAAAATATTGAAAACTGTGGTTTTGATTTAGTAAATCTTATTATGTGGAGTAAGCAGCATTTTGTATTTGGGAGAGGAGATTACCATAATCAACATGAACCTTTGTGGTATGCAGTAAGAAAAGGAAAGAAACATAATTGGCAAGAAAAAAAAGATCAAGCTACAGTTTGGTTTATAGATAACAATAATGCTCTTAATATTAATAAAGAAGAGCAAACTGGCCACGGGACTCAAAAGCCTTTGGAATGCATGTTGAGACCAATTCTTAATAACTCAGCTCCTGGAGAGGGAGTATATGATCCATTTGGTGGTTCAGGAACTACGTTGATCGCTTGTGAGAAATCAAAGAGAAATTGTTATATGATGGAATTATCACCAGCTTATATAGATATTATAATTCAACGGTGGGAAAAAGAGACAGGAAAAAAGGCTATTTTAGATGATAACATGACTCAAAAAGAGTTATAGGAGTATTAATGATAACTGGTGATGATTTTGTAAAACATATTACTTCGGGTCAACCAACGAAATATAAGGAAGAAAAACATATTAAATTGCTTCTTGATATTTTTGGTAATGGGGAAGGGGTAGCAGCTTTCTGTGCGGAAGCATTAATTAGTAAGAATACATTTTTTTCATGGCTAAAAGTACATCAAGAATTCAAAGAAGCGTATGATATTGCTATAAGTATAGCGGCAAGAAAATGGGAAGCTTACCCACTAAGAAACCCAGATTTTAATTTTCCCTATTGGTCAATTATTATGCGTAATAGATTTGGTTATGGTAAATCAAAGTTTACATTATCTGAGGACAAAACACCTTCAAGTATTGTAGATTCTGTTTTAATTGGGTTAGAGAATGGAGAAATAACTGCACAAGAAGCAAGTCAAGTAGCTAATTTAGCCATGACTAAGGCTAATATTAAAGCCAATGAGACTATTGATAATCAAAGCAGTACGATAAGAGAGACCAGAGAATCCTTACTTGAGAAAATAGATAAGATACAAAAGATAATTGATTATGCGAAATCAGAAGAGGATAAATGAAGACTCAATATATCTCATTAACTACAGCAATAGGATTATATGAAGAATATAAAATTGATTATGTTCGAAAACTTGTGACGCGTGATTTGAATTCTTGGCAAAAAGATGTAGCAGAACTGGTAATGGGGGATTTTGAAGAAACAGAAAAAAGCCCTACTTCAGAAATAGATATTTATAAAACTGCATCTTTTCTTGATCATATCTATAAAAATAAAATTAGACTATATGGGAAGAAAAAACCAAGTTTCCCTTTTATACAACCCGATATGCCTCTTATTCACATAAATGAAAATGTATTATTATTAGAATATCGTGATGATAATAATTTGATCAAATATCAATTTAAGTTCGAGCATAATTATGATTATATAACAAGTTATAATACTTCCGTTAATTATGATGTCTTAAAGTATGTATTTACTGGAGATATTCGATATACCGATCTTTCAATAGAATACGAAGAATTGAATGATTTTATAAAAGCTCTATTTGCAGAATAATGAGGATGAAATGAGTAAGTTTCTAAAAGGTATGTGCTATGCACCATTTCCATATGGGTATGATCCTTCTAATGCTAACAATACTTGTATATGGTATGGGAGTGATGTAGCCACTTATAATATTAAACCATTATGGGGAGATTCTTTTTCGCCCGTCGATGGGCCAGATGCTGGAAAAGTATTTACAGGTCGTAATGATTTAAAAAACTTAAGTGATCTAGGAGTTAATCTAATTAGACTATATGATTGGGATTCAAGAAACAATCATACTCCGTTTTTAGATTATTGTCATACTTTAGGGATTCAAGTATTAGTTCCTGTATCCAACTATAATTTAGGTGCTTTTGGTACTCCTCCTGATATGGATGAGTCAATTAGAGGATTAATGAATTCTTTTAGTAATACTGGTGATTCTACTGGAACAGATTATCATCCAGCAATTTATGGGATTACTATTGGTTCTGAAACAGACCAGCAGGCACAAATCCCAAATGGTTATGTTGCTAAATATACTAAAGAATGGGTTAATATAGAAGAACAGTTATATAGTGAATTCAGGCAAGTATTCATTGGACATCCTATTAGCTTTGCAACTAGTGGCCCTGGTTGGAGTGGCGAATATCCATGTTTTGGGTATTTAGATCAACTTTTGCCAACTTTATTAAGTGATACTACGAGGGATTTAAATAAAAGGCTAATCATTTGTCCTCATACTTATAATGAGGCAAATTATTTATATGATAATGCTCAAGGTAGCGGTCAAGGTTGGGTTGATTTAGCCTGGAATAAATACAATTTACCAATTATTTTTTGTGAAATAGGATGTAGTCGTATGACAAGATCAGATTACCTTAGTGTAATCCAAGATCAAATCGTAACATCAATAGCATACGGTAACATTACTAACAATAAAGATAAGTTATTGGGGATATGTTATTTTCAATATTGCGATAAAGTATGGATGTCTAGTACTACAGAAGGTTCATTTGGTGCAGTAACTAATAGCGATCAAGTTGCTACTGTGGTACATTATGGAGAAAAGGACTTCACTCATTCCCTTGGATTTCCATGTGATAATAACTCTTTGAATATACAAATATTAGATTCTGAGCCTTCGCTTGATTTAATAAAAGAGGCTTATAAATGAGTAAAGAATTTTTACGTAATTATGTTCAAAAGTTTCATGCTAAGGGGGAAGCTACTAAGGAAGCATATTATGCTAAGCAAGCAGCTATAGTTGCTACACAACCAGTTGTTGTAGTCCAATCTATACCACAAGTAATGCAACAAACCTATGTTCCTTCAAATGCTTTGCAAATAGAACAAGAAAGATTAGTTATGGAGCGAGAAGTTTTGAGGATAGCGAAAGAACGTATTGAAATGGAAAAAAAAGCTGAAGAAGAGCTTAATGCTAGAATTCGTCAAGAAAAGGAGCAACTGAGATTAGAACAAGAAGAATTAGCAAAAGAGCAAGAGAAGTTATTTAAAGAAAAATTGGCTAGAGAGCAAGAAGTTTTGATTCTTGAGCAAAAGAAAATAGCCGAAGAATGTGAGAAGATAGCTGAAGAGCAAAAGAAAATAGAATTCTTAAAAGAAAGCGTAAAACTTGAACAAGAGAAAATAGTTCAAAATTATAAAAATTATATGGAGCATAAAAAATCTGTAGACGAAAAAATTAGAGAAAAAAATGAAGAATTAGAGAGAGTAACTGGTGAAACTAACATATCTCGTGAGTTATTAATAATGGACCAAGAAAAAGTAGCATCTGAACGTGAGTTATTAAGAATAGAACAAGAGAAAATAGCTAAAGACAGGCAAGTTGCACAAGAAGAAGCGCATAAATTAGAACAAGAGATTATAAAATACCACGCTTCTCTTGTATTTTTAACTCAACTGTCAGTTCCCCCCCCTATTTCTGACACCAATGATCCTTTACAAGAGAGTGTTGTAGTTTTAGGGGTTGATTCTATTTCTTCTGGTTTTGTAATAGTTCCTGATAATAGTTGCTGAATTATGGTATAATGAGTGAATATTATAATTCATTATACTATTCTTATGTTTAAATCATTAGCCTTTTTATTGATTTTAATTCCTTCTATTTCTTTTGCAAAAGATAATAAGTTTTATCTAAAAGCTATTGTTTCTGCTAGTAAAATTAATAACATCAAAGAATTTAATCAGGAATCTAATATATCACCCACAGTAGGGATTGGCTTAGGTTATTATGTTAATAATATTTATAGAATAGATATAATGGCTGATCCATTAACTTTCCACTTCCATAATGAATTTACTAATTATGAGGATGTGTTACCAGATGCCAATATTGTTGGAGCTAAAACTATTAAGCGTAAAGCGTATGGACGATCTCTAATGTTTAATAATTATATAGATATTATAAATAAAGATAATTATAAGGTTTTTATAGGTGGTGGTATTGGAATTGTAAGATTTAAAGAAAAAGTAACCTATTTAATCGCAGGTAATTGTTTTATAAATGAGCAAATTTATACTTTTCCTTTAATTATTGATAGTCTTACAAGTAAATTAACTACTAACTTTGTTCATTCTTTAATGATAGGGACAAGTATTGACCTTAGTTCTGATATTCATTTTGAGTTAAGTTATAGTTGGAAGGATTTTGGTAAAACAAAATATAGAATGGAAGATAAAGAAAAATTATCTAAAAGAAATAGATATAAAGGGCATCATTTTTCTATAGGAATTAGATTTGATTTGTGAATGGATAAACAATTATTAACTTATATAGAAGAATTGGAATTCCAGCAGAATATCTTAAAAGCTGAACTATCTTTATACGAATTTATCAAACAAGCGTGGCCTATTGTAGAAGGAAAAACTGTCTTTATAGATAGTTGGCATATACAAGCTATTTGCGAGCATTTAGAAGCTTGTTTTTATAGAGATATTAAGAATTTGTTAATAAATGTTCCACCTCGCACAGGGAAAACTTTTTTAATTTCAGTAGCATTTCCTGCCTGGGTTTGGCTTCATAATCCAGAAGAAAAATTTATGTACGCTTCTTATGCTGCAAATTTAGGATTGGAACATTCGTTAAAATGTAGACGTTTAATAGAATCGGATTGGTATCGTAAACATTGGGTAGATAGATATACTCTCAGTAAAGATCAAAATGCTAAGGGGTATTTTGAAAACAACAAAGGGGGTTATCGTATTTCTAGCTCTGTGGGCGGTACAAGCACGGGACGTGGAGCTAGTTGTTTAGTGGCAGATGATCCTAATTCTGCACAAGAAGGTGCGTCAGAAGCAAAGAGGCTCACTGCTAATTCATGGTGGGATCAAGTATGGTCTACACGGTTAAATAATCCAAAAAACGATATTCGTATTGTGGTTCAACAAAGAATCCATGAGAAAGACATATCAGGACATTTATTAGGTAACGATATTGACAAAGAATGGGTTAAACTTATTCTTCCTATGGAATTTGAAGAGAAAAGAAAGGCATTTACAATTGTTCTTCCTACTACTGACAATGAGATATGGGAAGATCCAAGAGTAAAAGAAGGGCAGTTACTTTGTGAGGAAAGATTTTCTAAGAAGGAGATTAATAAATACAAACAAGAACTAGGTTCATATGGTTATGCAGGCCAATACCAGCAAAGACCTTCACCTGAAGCGGGTGGAATCATTAAGAAAGCTTGGTTCCAATGGTGGAAAGATACTACTCCGCCTCAAATTGAATTTGTATTACAATCTTGGGACACAGCATTAACAGCTAAAGAACTTTCTGCTTATTCTGCATGTACTACATGGGGAGTATTTTACGATCATAATTATATAGAAAATGTAATTTTACTTTCAATGTGGAGAGGGAGAGTTGAATATCCTGAGCTTAGAGAGATGGTAAAACGATTATATTTTGATTATCGCGATACGGGAAAAGAAAGAAATCCTAAGTTTAAAGGTAGGCCAATTGATATGTGTCTTATTGAGGCTAAAGCCTCAGGTGATCCTTTAATACAAGATTTAAATAGAGCAGGAATTGTATGTACTCCATTTGTTCCGAACAAGTATGGTGATAAGATACAAAGAGTTAGATTAGTTACTCCATTGATTGAAGGGGGGCTTGTTTGGCTTCCAGCTAACCCTCCTAATTATGATCGCTTATTACCTTTTGCGGATGAATTCATAGAAGCCATTGCCTACTTTCCTAATGCAGAAAGTAGGGATTTAGTTGATACTATGGCTCAAGCATTGCTTAAATTAAAGAGTGGGTTGTTTTTATTAAACCCAAGAGATGAACGAGAAAGTAAGATTACAAAGAAAAATATTAAAGTTTACTGATATTTTCATATCCAATTCTTAACAAATTGATCTAATATTGATTGAATGTCTTTATTATTTGTTTTTAAGTCCCAATTTAATATAGGTAAATCATTCTTAGCGAATTGTTTATTTATTTCATATGCGTGAGGTTTATCAATATTAAGCAAGAAAAATACAGGGAGTTTTCTTTCAATATTTTTACTAAATGGTTGAAATACATTTCCTAACATTTCTTTATGTTCTTTAATTATTATTTCAGTTCCAAGTATAAAATATTCACTCTCTTCTCGTAAGATGAAATAATTTTCTAATTTCTTAAGCTTCTTTATAAAATTTTCGAGTGTTTTTGTCATTTTAGTATATAATCTATTAAAATATATTAAATTCATTATAATGAAAACTATTGATAATGATATCAGGAAAACCCAAGATCTCGAAGACGGGTCTAGTGTTTATGAAATTGGGCCAGAAGTTCAAGAAGAAACAGACGGCTCTTTTTATGATAACTTAGCTGATAACTATTTAAAAGAAGAGGCTTTAAAAAAGCTTTCTAGCTTTCTTCTTGATTCAATAGAACAAGATATCAATGCACGTAAACCTTGGTTGGATGCTATAGAGAAAGCTAAACCATATCTAGGTTATTCTCTTGAAGATTTAGTTGATGTTCCTTTTAAAATGGCAACTAGAACTTTTGATACTACTCTTGCTACTGCTCATATTAGATTCTATGCAACCTCACGTGCTGAGCTGTTACCGCAATCAGGCCCTGCTGGATTTAAAATAAACGGTGTAAGTAACGAGGAATTAGAAAAAGAGGGTGAGAGAATCAGAGATAATTTAAATAACTACCTTACAATCGTAGATAAAGCTTATTACTCTGATTATGAAAGGTTTTTAATTTATTTAGGGTTTTATGGGAGTGCAGTTAGAAAAGTTTATTATGATAAACTTTTAAATCGTCCTTTGAGTCGTTTTATTATTCCGGAAGATTTTATTATTGATAGTGATTGCACATCGATACTAGAATCGAATCGTCTCACTCATGTATTACATCTTTCAAAACGTGAGATTCTTTTAAATCAACAAAACGGTGTTTATAGGGATGTTGAACTTCCTTATTTAAAGTCATTAGAAAATACCGATAGTGACAGTTTGACTAAAAATATTAATAAGAATAGAGAAGAAATCAATTTAAATGCTTATATTAAACGTTCTTTATTCTCTATTTATGAAGTTCATAGTTATTTAAATTTAGATGATTTTGTTAATGAAGGAAATAATACTAATGATAGTATTCCTCTTCCTTACATTGTAACAATTGATGAAAATTCAAAGGAAATATTATCAGTTAGAAGAAATTGGGAAGAAAACGATCCTGAAAAGAAACGAATAAATTATTTTGTTCACTATAATTATTTACCAGGATTTGGTATTAATGGTCTTGGACTTGCTCAACTTATTGGTGCAAATGCAATTAGCCTAACTACAATACTTAGGGAATTGATAGATGCAGGTAAATTCAAGAATCTTCCTGGTGGTCTTAGACAAAAAGGGCTTAAACAACAAGAGAATGATTTAGTAGTCGGCCCTGGGCAATTTGTAGAAGTTAATACTGGTGGTATTCCTCTTCAAGAGGCTTTTATGCCATTACCTTATTCAGAACCTTCTCAGACTTTGCGAGAGTTGCGCATTGAACTTATGAATCAAACTAAAGAGCTTGGTTCGACAAGTGAAATGGGAATGCTTGAATCCAGAGAGGATATCCCGACTGGGACTGCAATGGCTTTTCTTGAGACAAATAATCGTATTCAGTCTACAGTATTGCGTTCTATTCATTATTCTTTAAGTAATGAATTACAATTAATTGATAGATTCTTAAGGGAACCTTCTGATTTCACGGAAGAAATACAAATTATTCCTATTTCTGATCCTGCTACCAATTCAACTGTTCAACGTATTATGAAAGCTCAAGCTATGATGCAGTTAGCAATGCAAGCACCCGATCTTCATGATATGAGAGAAGTATTTAAATTAAATTATCAAGCTCAAGGATTAGATGAGAAGGACATAGATAGGCTATTAAAACCAGATGAGAAAGAACAGCAAGAACAAGTTTTACCGTTAGATCCTATTAGTGAAAATGTTAATGCAATGAAAGGAATGCCTCTTAAAGCTGCGATGTGGCAAGAACATGCTGCGCATAAATTAACTCATGGTCTTTTTGCGCAGCAGAATCCAGATCTGCAACCAGTATTAATGGCTCATATTAAAGAGCATGATGCTTTTGCTTATTTAATTGAAATGCAACAGATGTTAGGTCAGGAATTACCTCCTCTTGAAGAAATACAGGATCCGGAAGTGCAAAATGCTATTGCTATGGCTATTGCTGGTGCATTGGAAGAATCAGGTGCTATGCAAGAACAACAAGCAGCACCGGTTGACCCTAATGCTTTATTAATGGCTGATATTCAACAAAAAGAAGCCGATACCGCAGCAAAAGAGAGAATAGCAAACCTGAAAGCAGAAACAGATATATTCAAAGCTCAGTTGGATTTTGAGAAAGAGAAAGCCAAAATAGAATCAGAGGAAGATATAGCTAAGTTAAAATCAGAAACAGAGTTAATTAAACAAGGAGTCTCTAATGAAAATTACTAAAAACATGAAAGCTGGATATCAAGGTAAACATGATTCTATGCGAGCTAAAGCTGAGAAGTTACTAGATCATCCAGGATCTGCAAAGGATGTTTATTATTCAAAGTCTTGTGCGGATAAAACTAGAATGAGACCTTATAAAGAAGGGGGACATGTAAAAGACCATGAAAAGCATGAGATGAAAGAATCTAAATCTTATGAGAAAATGGAACATATGAAAAAAGGTGGGGATATGAAAAAAGATTGCAAAGGGCCTCAAAAATTTGCAGCAGGGGGTGCGGCTAAAGTAAGAAAGGGAGTGGCCACTATGGAAGGTAAGCCTATAGAGGGTTCCGTAGGTAAACAAGTAACTACAGGCCAAAAAAAAGAATCGTATAAGAAGAATATGTAATGCTTTATGAACGGTTATTAGAAAAATTAAAATCTCATAAAGAAGATATAGAAATGTTGATTTTACAAAATCAAATTGAAGACTTTGAGTCATATCGTTATTTAACCGGTAGACTTAAAGGAATTAATGATTCAATAGAAATATGTAGAGAAGTATTTAAGAGGAGTGATCATGAGTAAAGCTGAGATTCAAGAAGATCTGGGAATTGATTTTGTAAATTTCTCTATGGATGAAGAAATAGCAAAGTTTGATAATATTAAACCCCAAGGTTGGACAATAGTAGTTCGTTTATATACAGAACCAAAAATGAAGAATGGTCTTTATATGCCGGATATAGTGCATGATGAACAACAATATAAGAATTGCGTAGGATTAGTAGTTAAGAAATCTATGGCAGCTTATTTAGATTCTCGTTATGAACAAACAGGTAAATGGTGCG
>Ga0209772_10000160_pt1 | contig 16471 bp, 12 predicted proteins | sample BogFormECP03_OM1_FD_188235 | JGI IMG/M metagenome (GOLD analysis project Ga0209772, IMG submission 188235) | Bog forest soil microbial communities from Calvert Island, British Columbia, Canada - ECP03_OM1 (SPAdes) (version 2) | ecosystem: Environmental > Aquatic > Freshwater > Wetlands > Bog ... | reverse complement strand
TGCGGCGGAATCAGCTCGGCGACGTATTCGACGTACGATGTGGTCGCCTGGAGCGCGGTGATTGCAAGACCTGCGCCGATGGCGCCCGCCGAGGGACTGAAGCAATTGATGCGTAGCGTGCCCTGATTCAGATTACTGGAGCGTTTGATGCGCGCACGCACCGAGTAATCAATGTTTTGCGCGAGGATCGGGTCGCCGGCCGGATCTTTCACAGCCGATTGCGTGATCATGCCTCGGGCGACGGTGTGGCCATCTCCAGTAATGCGGTATGCGTCGCCCCAGACCACATCGCTCGACTCGCGACTGCCGCCCGCTCCCGAAGTTGGATCGAGAGTCCAACCGAGCGAGCGTCCATTACCGGAAGCGTCCCAGCCCCCGTCGAACGTGATGTTGGTCCAGTTGTCCATCTTCGCGCGCTCTCCCCACCAAAAAAGGCGCTCCGAATAATCGATCACCCCAGATTGATTCGGAAGCTCGACCTGCGCGAACAGGTAATCCATGCTTACGCCGGAGAGAAGGATCGTATCGTCGAAATCAAGCGTAAGAGTCGTGGTGGTGTTGTCGCTGATAGTCATCGTGGCGGGCACTTGGAAGAAGTCGGCGCCGCCTGCGCCCGTGAAGCACAGAAGCCGTTGAACGATGTTCGCGGGCCCTGTGGGAATGTTCGTGAGCGTTACTTCCTTCCCGCCGGCGGCGGTCCAACTCACAGGCGGCGAGGGTGCAGTCCAGAATCCCTGACGAGTGACGAAGACAACGCTCACTTGATGTACGCCTGCGGAGACGTTTCCAGCTGCGGGGGCGTCGGCCGGTGCTGGTCCTTCGCCGGGGCCGACTTGGCTCACGCGATCGAAGAACGTGTCGTCGAATTGGCGCGGAAGATCTTGACCGAGTTGCGAATCGCTGAAGGCCATGTATTCGCGGCCGAACAGCGTCGTGGAGCCGAGATAAAGATTCGATGTGCCACCAGACGCTACAAGTCCGAGCGTGCCAGGCGTTGTTTCTTTATACAGGTTGCCCAGCGAATCAAATACGAGAAGCCGATCAAGAAGATTTGCAGTGATGTAGGTTTTCAGGCCATTGACGCTCACAGCGCCACTAAGCGGCGGGAACTGAGAAACAAGCCCCGCGCGCGTGCGCACTCCCCCGGGGAAGAATTCGACGTCGGCGAGGTTCGGTGACATCCCGGGTGGCACGTCTGAAGGATCGAGAAGAGTGATCCAGCCGCCGAAAGTGTCGAGCGGGATGGGAGAAAAGGATTCGATAGACATGGCGATGATTCCGCGACCGAGAAGTTATTCGTTCCGTTTTAAGTCTTGAGATGCAGGCTAACCCAGAGTGAATAGGCCCGAAAGACCCTCAAAAACTGTGCAGTGGCCCATCAAGAAGATGGGCGGCTGTGCTACCATCGCTGGTTTGCGTTGCCGTTTCGGACGCAACCCGTGCAGCAATCTATGAATCGAAAGGCGTGGGATTCGGACCAGTGATTCTTCCGTGAGGCGAGGTCTCTGAATGCGGCGATTTCTCTTGGGCTGCGCGTTGCTTGGAATGTGGGCGTTACCTTTCAGATTAAGGAGCGTCGACGCGCGCGCGGGCACCGACGATACTCCTAGTACGGTGCGTACTCTCGTCCGCGGCGCAGTGGCCGGCGGACTCACGACTGATGAGGCGGGACGCGTCTATTTTACCGCCAACAATCGCATCTATAGGGTGTCGTCCGACTTGCGAATTTCCGCTAATCCCTGGACGGTTGGTGATGAAGCCCTCGAACTTGTTGCAGGAAACGGCGAGCGAGGCTCCCTGGGTGACGGCGGGCCGGCGATTTTGGCACAGCTCGACACGTTGATCGGTGACAATTCTGGCGGAGCCGCCGTAAATGGGAACTTATCCTCCGACATTTCTGGAAATCTTTTTCTCGCGGACACTTTGAACGATTCATTGAGACGCGTGGACGCGGAATCGCAATTCATTTCGACTGTCGCGGGGCGTTCGGCTACCGGAAGTGCGGAGGCGGTTGCCTCCAAGGATATTCCGCAGCCGGCTCTGGTCGCCGTGGACAATGCGGGAAATGTTTATGTAGCTGGAAAAAACGGACTATCTCAGCTGAGCCCATCAGGCGCGTTTTCGCAGATTGCCACCGTCATCAATCCCGTGGCCCTGGCAGTGTCGCGCGACGGAAATTCGATCGCCGTCGCAGTTCAGGAAGGCGAAGCGTTGGTTTTGCTCGAGCGCTCGGAGCTTGCGCATTACCAACCGGTGTTTTTCTGGCCCGCCACTTACGAGACTAAATTCCATAACAATGTCGACGCCACCGGCAGGCCCGACAGCGACGAGAACCGCTCGGGATTGAACCCTCCCAACAGCTTCTCCGGATTGTCCTTCGATGGCATCGGGAATATCTATGCGGCCGAGAAAAACGCGAATATCGTCGACCGATTGGATATCAAGAGCCGAGCCCACCAGAGAGTAGCCGGCGACGGACAGGCGGGATATTCCGGCGATGGTGGCGCACCGCTGCTCGCTGAATTTAGTTCTATCGGGGCGATTGCGATTGACCGCAAGGGCAATCTTTTTGTGTCCGACACCGGCAATCTCGCCATTCGTGAGATCACCCATGCGGCAGCGGCAGCCGGCGTCACGCTAACCCCGAACACATTTACGTTTCCGAATGAGCCGATCGGTGGTTCGAGCATGGCCGAAGTCTTCACACTCACCAATGACTCTTCTTCTCAAGTCACAGGGATCTCGATCGATTTCACCGGCGGGGCGACGCCACCGGATTTCACTCAAACGAACACCTGCGCGACCACCCTCGATGTCTCATCGAGTTGCACGATAAGCGTCGTCTTCTCGCCCCAGGCCGCAGCCAATCGTTCGGCGGCGTTGCACGTCACTGATAGCGATCCTTCCAGCCCCCAGACTGCGGCACTCGCGGGATTCGCAGATGACTACGAGTTGGGTCTGCAGTCGGGGAACACGGACACGTTATCCGTAGTCCAGGGCGCGACGGCGAATTACAATCTAGCTGCGGTTCCGGACAACACTTTCTCTGGCACGGTGACGATCCAATGTCCAGTTGGATTGCCGCTCGACGTCTCCTGCGGACTGGCGGCAGGAACCGCTTCGAGCTCGTCTGGTGGAGCAAGTGGCTCGAGCGGGCCAACAACGTTGGCGTTAACTGTGAGTCCAGGAATGCCGCAAAATTTCACGCTGGCGCTGACCACCATGGCGAAAAACGAGGCAGTGGCCGTACCGCCAGCGAGTCTACGGCATCAATTCCCCACAACGGGCTTCGCGATATTATTAATGGCAGCGATCTCAGCTACATTTGTTGTCTGGCGAGCGCGACATCGCAAGAACCGACTTCGAGCGGGACTCAAGTCTCAGTCATACCTGAGAATTGGGACGGCAGGATCCGTGCTAGCGAATGTATTGCTCGCTTGTGTGGTCTTGGGCTGCGGAACTAGCAGCACGCCCACATTGAACACGAAACCGAATCCAGGGACGCCCGCCGGCACATATCATTTTAATGTGATCGGCTCATCGCAGGGAGCATCGCGCGCGTTCACCATTACCCTGATCGTCCAAGCTCCCTAACTTGCGAATCGGGGCGTATATCAAGCCCCCCTTTTCGATTCGTATTCGCGCGCGATCACCCTGCGATTGCGGTTCGCCGCATCCCCCCGTTCGACCAACGACTGTCTCTCCCCTTTAGAGTTTGAGCCACTCGGGGTGAAACGTGGACCTTCGAGAAACGCTATCAGCATTGCGCTGTCTTGCACACATTAAAGATAGATTACTCGCCGATGGAAACCGTACGGTTTGCGTCTGCGCGCTTTGAATTGCTCTGGTCGGATGTATCGCTCGATCAGCTTTTCCGTCGCCTCCAGCGCAGTGGATTGCATATCGGCGGCCAGAGCTCGAGCGCCGCGCGCCCTAGCCGCCACCGCGGCTGTCGCATAGGCGAGAGCATCGTTCGAGGCGCGAATCAGGATTGGGTCGCTACCGAGCACCAGCTGGGGCAGGACCTTTTCGTAACGGAGCCGCACTGTAACTTCGGAAGTTGCACCGAGGAGTTGTATTGTGTCTTCACGCCATTCCCACACACGCAGAAAAGATCCCGGTTGAAGATTCGGTAGGCCGCTCACAATTTTTTCCATTGGCACGAACAGATCGCTCGATCCGGCTTGTTGCTCCCAGAGCTGATGTGGAACCATCAGATCCGTCGGCAGCTGTGGCGTGGAAGTGTCGGAGAGCTCGGCGGTAGTTAAACCGCCGGTTAGCGGGAGATCTAGATCCACCTGCGAAACCAGGACCGAGACTCCGGCCTCGGCCAGCTCGCGCTGCAGCGCGCGATAGGCGGAGTTAAGTAAAGGCATCAGTGTAGGGTCATTGAACACCGAACCGGCGGCATCGTTGATTAGGGCACGCGTGAGATTCAGCGCCGTCTCCGTTTGGTCGTATGCTGTACTGGAAAGGACCGGCATGGGTTACCTCGCAGAATCGGATAGAGAACTCGCCAAGCAGACGGAACAAACTAGGTCGAGTGTCCCCAATGTCGCCATCGACTGCTCCGTCTCATTCTTGGCTAATGGATGTACGGTCACAGCACGGATCGAGTCATCGGCTTGGCAAACTTTGGGATGCGTCCCCGGGTGGGAGAGGTGATTGGCGCAGGTACAGAGCTACTCCCAGTACTGCACTAATGGCGGCGCTTACTCCGCCGATCGCTAGCGTGTGGTGGAAGCCAGCGTCTAAATTGAAGTGATTTGGATCTATGCCGATGGCCGCGAAGCCGGTCACCACACCATTGGCCCCGCCAGACACTGCCGCGGCGATTGCGCCCCGCAGCCAAATTTCCCATTTCTCGAGTATGTATGAGTGACGCATCGGAGAGTCTCATACCCCGATTCCGGTTGGGGGGCCTACTCGGGTCTTCACAAACTCCCATTGTGCGGTGACTGTCGCGAACCGAAGCATAGGGAACATATCGGTATCCCCATAACCGACTCTGTAAGGCGAAAGCGGACGCGCGACAGGCGCGATAAACCACCGAGTCGAAGTCCGTCGCTAGTCCGACGGAAGCTGATTCAAAAACCCGAGCTAAGACGTGCTGCGAACTTAGTAAAGCGCTATAAACACGTTGGCGTACGTACCGCCAACGCTGCTCGGCTGCCCAAAGCTGGGTACGCTTATGCTCGCTGGTAGGGCACCGCCCGTTGAACTCGTGCCTGACGTCGCCGAAGATAACTGCACGAACCCGCCGTTACCTGCAGTACCGAAATAAATCTTCGCGGTCGTGGCGTTCCCGGTGAACGCGAAAACATAGTAGCCTGGCGTCAACGTTACGGTCCCTTGCGCGCAGGCGGCGGACGTTAGACCGCCGGACGAGAACGCAGTGGCACCCCAATCACACAACCGCGTGCCGCTCATATTGTAAACGCCGACATCATAACAATCGGCAAAGCTGGCGCAGAGAGAGCCCGCCACCGTGTCGGCCGAGGCGATATCGATTGTGATGTGCCCAAACTGCACCTGCATCGGAACAAGGAACGCGACCACGTTGATCGCGTTCGCAGAAGATGGTCCCGTGTTTTGGCCCGCGCCGTTCGCTCCGGGAACGAACGTCGTAAGAGCACTGCCGGCGCCGCTCCCACACGCCATGCTGGCATCCTGCAAAAGCCCCGCACCTCCCCACTTCACACAGTTCCCGCTCGTCGGCGAGCCAGTGTAATACGGCACGCTACCGCCATTCGGATTCGTGGTGTTGCCCGCAAATGTATAGAACGGCGCCAGCGTTTGGTTGGTAAGTAGAGCAGCCCCTGAGCCGTTCGGCGCACCCCCAACGTCGGTAAATGAAAGATGCGAAGGACAAGAGTTCACCTGATAGTACGGCGTGCCGCCAGCGTAGGTGCCACCAGAAGTAGTGGAGCGGAAAATATAGCACGCCCCGGGATTGGTCCCGCCGGGAGCGCTCCAGCTGAGACTGATGGCATTATTTGAGCCGCTCAAGGTGGCGGAGATTTCGCTAGACGCGGCGGAAATGTTCGAGGTAGACGCGGATCCCGCCTCAATACTGTAGTAGTAAGTGCCATTGGCAAGGCTGCCGCCAGTGGTCGGCGTGCCGGCTAGCCCGGTAGGAGCGATCGCTTGAGCAAGGCTCAGTGCGATGCTGTCAGGCGCATTGCGATTGAGTGCGGATTCAAAACCGGGATGAATGCCGTCGCCCCACATTAGCCCGGTGCCAGGACTCATCGCCAAGCTTCTTTGCGAATTGCCCGATTGAGTGAACGCGACGGGCGGACCGTGGATATTCCCGTAGCATCCGGCACAGGTCGAGTTTCCATTTCCTATCTGAGTCTCTTGCGTGGCGCTTTGGTTTTTGGTGACGAAATCCACGCCTTGATTGTGATGAATTTCAACGTTGCCCAGAGGATTGCCGCTACCGTCTACTACCGAGCCGGCAGCTTCAAGGTAAACGCTGTCGAGACTGCCGTTCAGCACTTGAATCGCGTTGAAGATATTGGTACCAATGCAACCACTTACCTGTTCCACGTGAACGGAATTAAATTCAGCTGGCGCGTTGAGCACGATGAAGGGGCTGTTACTCACGCAGTCGTATTGGAAGTCTTGCTTGAAAATCAGATCGGAGAACAGCGTAAACGAATGTCCCCCGCTGTTAGTTACCGTAAAGAACGGATTCCCATTGTCTTCTTGCTGGTCGTTCTCAAAATCGAGAGTGCCTTCGCTCACTGAAGTATTGGTGCGATTGTCAACCAGATAGTAGGACGACGATAGAATATTGCGCATCACGCCGATCCCGCCTCCCGGCTGGCTGGCCGCGCCCACATATGCGAGCACCATCGCCGGCTGATTTGCGGCGCTCCCATTCGTGTTCAGCGCCCCATTCTCATACCACCACCAGAACGTGTTGTAGATGGCGAGCGGCGTGTTGTCTACGGTGTCGACGAGCGGGCCGCTCTTGTTCGCAACGCTCATCTCTACGTTGAAGAACGATGGGCTATTTGTAGAGAAAACCTGCACGGCCTGGTTGTTACCCTGTATCGCGAGATCACGAAAGGCGACGGGCGACGAAGAACCAGTATTCGTCAGCAGAAACACGGGGGCGAGATTGGAACTGCTCGAACCGACGCCGACCCGGGTCAGAGGCGGGCGCGAGAATTGCGGACTATTTCCACCGTACGAGCCGCCGCCTTGAAACGTGAGCCCAACGCAGCCGGGCGGGATGTAAACGGGGGCCAGATTCACGTGTCCGCCGCTCGACGATGTGTTTGCTGCAGTGAGCGCGAAAGTAAACTGCGTCGAGCTGCTCACTGTCGCGATTAGCCAAGTGCCGTTGAATAGATCGTTTGCAACACCGCTGATGATCACCGGAAAATTTGTCGAATATGCAGAAGGCAGCGTGCCACCACTTACGGTTACGGTAACAATGTTGCTTGTAAGAGAGATGGAGCTGATCGTCAGGGGGTTCGGTTCGGTGAGCGCGTAAATCGGGTTGCCTCCGGAAGCGGGCGGGAAGAACACCGTACCCCCGCCGGTCGAACTGGTACACGCGGCGTTGATCGCCGCTTGCACGGCGGCAGTGTCGTCGGCAGTGCCATTGCCCTGCGCGCTATACGGTGGCGCGGTCACGTCAATCCACGGCCGCGGGCCGGCATGACTTTCGCTACCACTCACGTTCAGCGAGCCGGTGCTAATGCTCGACGGATTGAACACGCCGGCGCTGAGCGTGCCCGTGACGCTCGCGTTACCTCCAACCGTTAGATTTCCACCGAGAGCTATCGATGTAGCTGTTACCGAATTGAACGAGGGAGTGGAAGGATCGTTCGGGAGGATCGCGTCTTTGATCGTATAGGTGTTAATTCCGTTTCCCGATACTTGCACGACATAGCGGCCGGGAGCTGTATAGAAGTGATAGTTACCTAGCCCGTCAGCCTGGAGAGGATTTGGCGAGGGCACGATAAGGGTTGCGTCGGTATAAAGCGTAGCCAACGGCGAACAAGGAGTCCCCGTAGCTGTGCTGGTGCAGACCGTAACTGTAGCCCCGGCAAGTGGGTGTCCGTTCGTCCCGAACGCGATGTCGTCCTTACGCGAGCCCTGTGCGAAGTCCCGCGGCGCGCCCAGCGCGAAAAAGGCAAAAATGATCGCACTACGTGCGATGATTCGTGAAGTGGATCGCATCAAGGGCATCTTGTTTCCTTTCCTCGCGCAATTCCGATTGGAGTTGACGCTTCTATTCTGCACACCTGTGGCACGATCGCGACAATATTGTATTCAGAGGTCAGTTGTTCAAACGCTGCCGCCGTCCGGCCATCGGCGAGATTCGTGCCGAGGACGAGGCATTAGGACTGACGTTGTGTAGTTCAGGTGCCGTTCGAATTTGGCCCTGCACAGTTGCAAAAGACAATAGCGAACGTCCGCGGCCGAAAATTGGCGACGTAAGATAGATGTTTGCTAAGTTTAGAGATGGGAGCTCAGCGGGCTTTAGTTGCTATCCCGTGCTTCGCGGCCTTTTCGGTATCCAGAACCGCCTTGCAATGCTTGCATATCGCCACCTGTGGCTTAATTTTTTCTCCGCATACCGGACAATCAATCAGCTTTTGCGGAACGAAGGCCCAATCGCGCTCGATCCCTAGCGAAAGCGCGGCCCGACGGTGCATGTCAGAAATTTCGCGATATGAATGGCCTCGCGCCCACATAGTATCTGCTTCGGCGACGAGTTGTTGATACCACTCCAACCGCGTTGTTTGGGCGACCGAGATTTCGTCTTCGCTTGGCCGCGCACCGGCGCTGACGAAAATGCCGTGCGGCTCCAGATCTTGAATCAGATCGGTAGCGATTTCGCGCGCGGATATCATGAACGGAAAGCGGCGGTTATCGCCGAGATCTAGCGCGTCGCCCCGACTGGTGATTAAGAGTATCGCGTAGGGTTCCCCTTTGGCACACGCGGGTATGTGAAAGATACCGTAGGTGCGCGAGATATAGAAGTCTTGATCGCTGAGATTCACGATCGACACGGTAGCTTCCCGCGATTCAGAGACGGCTGACAGCAGCGTAGTACCAGCCTGTCGCTGGCGTTCATATGAATTTGAGGGCAAAGTGATCTCCTGAGGGGATGAATTCAAGATTTTGACTGGTTGTGCCAACAGCCTACCCGCGTTGTTCATGCTGGATCTTACACCAAAACAGTGCGGCCCCTCTGGCGCGGTTTTGAGAGCCTGCGTCGGTGGCCCCAACTAGCACGACGAGCCCCAGGGGCACAATGCCCTAGCGGCAGAGCGTCACAGGTGAGTTTTGATCGTACTCTCCTCACAAAAAATCCCAGAGTGACGGTAGGGCGCTATGGAGCAGTTACAAACGGACGGTTGTGGAACGCTGGGACCGCATCGTCGAGAATATCGTCGGCACGGCTGTCCCATCGTTGATCGCTTCGAGCTTCGCGCCTACGTAGCGCGCTGCGCGCGTCGCCCGACCGCTGGCGCCGCGCCCATTCAATTGCTCGGATAATCCCGTCGCATGCATCTGTGCCTAGCGGCAGGAACTCGCCTCCGGGACCGGCCAGTGTGAAGCAGTGCTCGTACTCGCCGCGGGACGGATATGGGCCGAGAGCGGGAACCAGTACGCCATCCGCGCGCTCAAGTGTGAGAGAGCTCCAGGATTCAGGCGTGCCGTAAGTCTCAGGTGACAGCCAGCGCTCTATATGCCAGCGATCGTGGGGAAGATACTTGGGCACCTGGCGGAGTTCGATCACTTCCCGGAGTACGTTTCCACTGGCGTCCCGGTCGGTCCACTTGCCGCCGATCCAGCTAAGCCGCGACCATCCCCAGACCACACGAAAGTTCGGTTGGCCAAGGCGATTCCAGCCGCCTGCGTGGGCGATGCGGGACTGAAGTACGAGCGGCGCTGTGTGGGTTTCGCGGACGATTTGGATCATTGGGCCTATCGAGATGGCGGTGCTATTTTGTGGAATCGAACGCTGCACAGCGGAGGCAGTGAAAAGTCAGGGGGAGAAATACTCTTGCGAAAAGCTTCTGAACTCACTGCAGACGCATAAATTGGGCTTGGAACGCTATTACGTCGGTTGTAACGCTAGACGGGTATGCCCCGGCGCTCACCTCGGTACCACTACCAACGAAACACTTCACCTTCCAATTGTTTAGGGCGGTCCCCTGCACCGCAACGTAGTAACCTGCATTTCCGTTCTGGCTATCAAACATTACCTGTTGCGGTGGGCTTCCGGCGTCAAGGGTCTGGCCCGATTGACCGATTTGTTCGATCGCTCTGGTCCAGTCAAGCGAGTCACCGCCTGCGACGTAGTTCCCGGAAAAGGTAATTGTCCCAGTTACCCAAGTGACAACACCAGAAGCATCGACGTTCTGCACGCTGATCGTGATGGCCATATTTTTGCTCCCGTAAGTGAGGATGAATGGAGTTGTAGGGGAGGGTCTTTAAACCCTCCCCGAAGTTTGGCAACACATTCGCGCGTCGCGCCCTTGGCCACGCTGTTAGTAACCACTAGGAATAGCGAGCGTGTCGATGAATGCACCGCTGCGTGGACTTTCGTTCCAGACCTGCAGGCCTGTAACAAAATAGAAAATATAGGCTGCCGCAAGTCCGCCGCTTGTTCCGTAAATCGGGAATACGGTTTGTCCGCCTACGTCGTAAAAATCGATGTCCTGCATTACCGCACGTCCCCAGTGGGTAAGATCGAGAAAGTCCACGCGCGTCGAGTTGGCGTTAATCGACGATTTGATCGGAACACCCGCCATGGTCTTCTCACCCGTGAAGAGAAGGTCGAGATCGCTGGCGCGGCCGCCGGCACCTTCTTTGATGATTTGCGAGATGGTAACGCCGAGCTGTTCCCACGCGTGTTCTTGCTCGAGTGAGGTGTACGCGATTAGCTTCCCGACCTGGCTCGTACCCAGGGATTTGCGCACCTTGTTGATTGCCAGGCGAACGACTCCGGGAGTTAGCGCAGAATTGTTTCCAGCAACACGCGGCGTCGCGAGTTCCACGGGGTATGTCGCGCGGTTAAGGTTCAGCCAGGTTCCCGTGGTTGCGTTCGTCTGGTGATAAAGGATCCCAAACAGCGAAACGGGCTGAGCTCCAGTTAGGCCGTCGTGAACGATCAAATCATTCGCGGACGTACCTGCAGGGACGTTATCCACGGTAATAGTGCCGGCAAACGGATCGACGGCTGTAACGCTGGTAGTCACGGCCGCGGCGACGTTGCGATTGGTTGTCAGCGTCGGATCGTAGATCTGGATGGTCTGGTTGTAATAAACCAGCACGCTGCCAGGCGGCTTCGCCATCGTAAATGTGCTGCCAGAGATCCCAGAAATCGTGCCGAGTACTCCGTTACCGTTCGTCTGCATGACCTTGTCAAGGAACGCACGGAACTGCTGCATATTGTTTTTTACTTCGCGTTTGGCTGCGTTTTCGATTGCTTTCTCGGGCGAATTTGACGCGTACTCGACGAGTTTTGAGATTTCCACCGCGTGGCGGAAAAATATCGGAGTCACTTGTGCAACGTCGTACGTGGTTCCAGATCCGCGGCCGAGATCGCCGCCGTCAAGATTGGCCAGACCGGGCTTGCCTCCGGGACGGATTTGCAACGGGAGTCGCATGTTGCGAGAGCTGACTCGCTCGGCATCGCCGCGCTGCTGGATCATCGTAAGTAGTATGTCGTCGCGCTCGTAAAGGAGCGGAAGCTTGTCGCGGACCTTCTCGAGTTGGAGCGCTACGGTCTGGGCATTTTGCATTTGTGCCATGGCTAGTAATTCCCCTTGGGTGGATTTTTAAGTACGGTGGTGTCCTTGACGGACGAGGAGACAAAGTAAAAGTTGACCCGCGCCTCAGGCTACAGAGCTGAAGTTGAGGGAGAGAGTGCGTGCCCGTGACGCAAGACGGTTCTGGACCGGCCCGACCTGTATCCCATGCTTGCTCGCCGCAGCAGGCATTTTCAGTAATGCGACGAGAATATGAGTCCCGGTTTTAGCCCAAGACCGAGAACGAGGACCGGACTTCCCCGTGAGTGGCCAGCCCCAACCAAGTTTTTTAGGAACACCCGGCATGTCGCTCGCAAAAAAAGTTTCGAAAATCGGGTGAATTTCGTTGACGTGGCGATGCGTTCGCGCTTCTATGCAACAGAATGATCTGCTACCGCAACGGAGAGCAGCTAATACATCCGGACGGTATGCGAACCCTGAAGCTATGGCTGGCAAAATGGCGTCAGCGCAGCCGGCATTCATATGATAATTTGTGACAGCACCCGCCGTCCCCGGGTCTGCTACGGATGGAAATCTGTTTCCCGGAGGGTGTATGAAGCGACTCTTCGTCCAAGTAGTCCCAGTTTTCATCTTGGTAGCATCTGCGGCCGTGCTTCCGGCGCACGCGCAGAGCAATAGCAACCCTTGCACCACCAGCCAATCCATGGCCGTGAAATGCTACGTCCGAAATGCGATCGAAACGAGCACGGTAAACGTGCCTGCGGGCATGTCAACGCAGCAATATCAGTCCTACGGTGTGGCGGTTCTGAGGATCCTGCAATCTGGCCATACTTATTTCATGGTATTGGGCGCGGCGGCCGCGATTTCGGATGCGATGCCTCCGGGAAATAACGACGGTTCGGCGAATCAGGCCGCCCAGGACGCGGCCGTAAACTCGATTGTCGACGCGGCATTGACCAACGGTCTGATCACTCTTCCGATTAACGTCACCGAGTCCCAGGTTCAAGAATTCGCTCGCGACACCACAGACAAGATGGACACCAACGACGGTCCGTCGTTCTCACCCGGTGGCGTGCTTCGTCTGATCGACTCCTACATCGTCACATATACCGATTCAAATGGAAATGTGGATTGGACCTCTGTAAGCACCGCCTTGAACACCGCAGTAACCAACATGATCAGCTCGGGAATAATCAAGATTCCATCCACGATGACCGCAGCGCAAATGTCCCAGTTTGCTATCGGAGTGGCTCAGGCCATCGAAACTTACAAGACGGCCACGAACAAAAAGACCTTGTAGTCGTCCTGCAGTGCAGCAGCCGGTCACCGACGGGCTGGCCCGGGCGCCAAGGGGGTGGCCGATCTGCCCTCCCTTTTCTTCCACGCGCATAATGGATCGAGAGTGCACCACCTAGTCGGCTACTCAGACAAAGTCAAAGCTCACATATTCAGGATGTCGTTATCGCTCATTCTCCGGTAATCGATATCCTTGGGCATTAAGGCGCGAGGAGAATCACCGCCTGGAGTGCCTCCAGCGATGTCTACCCGCTTTGCCGCGTTGCGTTGACGCTCCTGACGCGAATTCGAGTGCGACACAACCCCGCTTGTCCATTCGCTTAGAACTCTCTTCGCAACCCCGGGGAGAGCTTGCTTCGCGCGGCTCACCACCATCCCGACGATTGCGCGCTGATTTTCCGGCGTAAGTTGCCCACTCCGAAATGTTTGGCGAAGCTGTTGCCCGAAGGCGCGATTCGATTGCAACGAGGCGTCGATCTCACGATAAATTTCACCCGTCAACCGCTGCCGCGTTTTCTTCGGAGTGCCCTCCGGGAGGAGGCGATCAAGCTGGGATTGAATTGAGTCGAGGACACCTTCCACGGCGGCGGCATTCGTTTCGTGAAAGAACGCATGCTCCTGCGCGGCGTTCGCGGAGACTGTCGGACTCGTCTGTAACAGCGGTGCAACTTCAGAACCTGTCGGCGTTCGGGCATTCATTTCAGCGTGTGCCTCCGGCGAAATCGAAGGTGAAGGTGCGAAGTTTTTAGGGCTGTCACTTCCCCGAGCAGCGGTCATCGCGCTCATCATCTGGGCCAGATTGCTGAACGCGCTAGGGCTTAAGCGGTAGATCGCTGCAGCTAATTCCGCGTGAGATTCCGGTCGATTGCTGAAGAACAAGGCGTCGAGTCGCGTCAAATCGGAGACTTGTGAGTTCGCCGCGCGGGCATCGTCAAGGGTGGGAAATAGCTTTTGAATCTCCCGCGCGGTTTCGACGTTTGGGAAAATTTCTCGAAAGGTTTCTGCCTCACGCCAGGCATCGCGAAGCTCGGGATTCGATTCGAATATGGCGCGAAATTGAACGGGATCTGTTGGCGCTGTAGTGGTCTGCTCTTCGGTCCCTTGCTTTTCTTGGTTAGCGTCGACACCAAACGCGTCGGTCTGAGAAGCGTCCACGAGAGGCGCCCGAACCTGCGTGACCAGACCCAGAATCTCGTCATCACTAGGTCGGGGTGTGGCCGGTGCTGTAACTGTCGGAACAGTGGGGCGCGATGTCCCGGAATGAGACTGTGCCGAACTCGTTGGCGCGTTCATCATCACTCCTCTAGAACAAATCTGTCGTTTCGTGAAGTCGTCGCGTAAAAAGCTCACGCTTTGCCCTACTTCAGCCGATGGGTAACGCGTGACCCGAGACGATCGAATTAGTGCGCAGTCCAAGAAAGAGTCCAGCGCTCCCCGCGGGGCCGAACGCCGAATGCATCACCGCGTGAAAGTATCACTCCCGGTGCGCATTCGGGGCGGTATTGGAACCGCTGACCCGTTCGAAGACTTGGTAAAAACGACCGACGTCGCTCGCGAGGGATTGCTCATTGAAACGGGGCGTGGCGGCTATTTCGTCGGCCAAGCCCTCGAAGTCACTTATCCCTACAGCAGCGAAGCGGACGCGATCAATGCGCCGAGACGAGCCACCGTAGTGCGCGCTTCTCCATCCTCGTCGCTCTGTTTCGCCGTCGCCCTTAAAGTCGAAAGGGCCCAAGCGGACCGACCGTCGGAAAGGGGCGAAAAATTTGCGCTCGGAGCGCACCGTGTAGTGAGTTCTGTACATGTGCTGCTGGTCGATTCAGACATCTTGGAGGGCGAGCGGTTGAAAGCCATGCTCGAAGAGGATGGCTATCGCGTAGTAACCGTCGCGTCAGCGCAGGCTGCATTCGATGTGATAAAGACTGAGACGCCGGATGTAATCGTCTCCGAGGTGGAATGCGGCGAGCCTTCCGGGCACGACCTTTGCGCCATTGTGAAGAAAAGTGAACGGCACCAGCACATACCAGTGATTCTATTGATGCGGTCAGCGGCGCCCGCCGACTACGCGATGAGCCACGAACTCGGCGCCGTCGTCTGTCTCGCAAAGCCCTTCAAACATGAGCGGTTGAGGCATGTGGTGCATTTGGTGGCGCCGCCGCCCTCACAGCGGTCAGCCTATAGCGCGCAGTTTAATATCGCATCGTTTGTCAGGACCACATAAAGAAGATTGGATTCCAAAGGGATCGCTCTCAGCGCTTTCACGAGAATATAGACGTCGACACCCCTCTCTGGAACTCGGAAGAAGTTCTGCACAGGCGTTCGGAAAAGTTACCCTCCATAACCGAAGTACTATGGCTTGCTCCCCCCAATCCTCCTATAACTGAGATGAGCGCGGCTCGTCGGCGACGGTGCTATGCGCCGTTTTGTTCACGCTCCTTTTGAATGAGGCTCATGTTGCGATGAATCCGACCAATCCAGCCGAAATCGTTTCCTTGCCGTCGAAGTCGGTCGTCACCAGCACTGACCGTCGTCGGCGGAAGCGCGCAAAAATCACTGCGCAAGTTCACGTGCGCGGTGGGATTGGCACGATCAACACATTCGAAGATCTCTGTTCCAGCATTGATGTGTCTCGCGATGGCTTGCTCTTCACTACGATTCGCAAAGACTATTGGGTCGGCCAAGTCCTCGATGTAACCTTCCCCTATTCCTCCGCTGCTACCGCTATCAACACCTCGCAGCGCGCCAAAATCGTCCGTATGTTCGAGACCAAGGACGGAAGGCCTGCCGTCGCCGTCCATTTCGAAGCTGCCGCGAACCGCGACACGAAATCGCCCGCAGGTTCGCGAGTCGCGGCACAGACCTTCGCGCCGCAGACCATGGTGCTCGCAGTCGAATCCGACGAGCGCCTGGCCGAAAACATGCGCTCTCTATTACAGCAAGACGGATATCACGTAATCATCGTAAAGAACGCGAAGCAGGCACTCGATGTCTTGAAAACCACCGTGCCCGCCGTAATCCTCGCCGAATTTGAAGGCGAGGAGCTCGGAGGTCAGGATCTCTGCCTGATCGTAAAGAAGGACGACCGGCTGAAACACATCCCCGTGATTCTGATCACACAAGCCGCACAGCCGGCTGATTATTCCACTAGCCACCAATATGGCGCGGTAGTCTGCATGGCAAAACCGTTCAAGCCGGAGAGATTGCAGCACGTAGTCAGGTTGGTAGCCCCACCGCCATCGCAAAAATCGGCCTACGGCGCAAAGTTAGGCTTCGGCGTAGAGAGAACGCTATAAATCCGCATGCGATCGTAGGGGAGGGTCTTTAGACCCTCCCGTGCTTCGGCTCAGTCGCGGAGGCCATTTATCACGAGACACTCGGGCTTGGTGAAGCCCCCGGCGAAGCCGGCGGAGCGACCTGCTGCCGCAAAA
>Ga0209772_10000157_pt1 | contig 16601 bp, 16 predicted proteins | sample BogFormECP03_OM1_FD_188235 | JGI IMG/M metagenome (GOLD analysis project Ga0209772, IMG submission 188235) | Bog forest soil microbial communities from Calvert Island, British Columbia, Canada - ECP03_OM1 (SPAdes) (version 2) | ecosystem: Environmental > Aquatic > Freshwater > Wetlands > Bog ... | reverse complement strand
GGAATGTGTCAGCTGACGCGGTCGGCGAGCTACCGACCTTCGGCTACCTCGCGACGATTGCTGACGTCGCGGTCCCCGAGACTCGCGCGTATATGCACAACGCCTACGGATCAGTGCGCGTCATGCTCGCGAGCGAGGTCAAGGCCAGGTGCACCGTCTTCTTCGCCGACAGCCTTTGGGCAATCAATCACGACGAAGGCGCGCCTGCGCCGCTAGATGCGCCGGATGAACTTTGCTGGCTGCCGGATCGATGCCTACCGACCGAACGGCTGACGATCGACGAAGGCGGCCCTGACGAAATCGCGGAGATCCAGATCACTGGCGGCCTCTCGGCGGACGACATCTCCTCGGTGCGGTTCGATTTCGAGCCGCCGAAGTCCATCGTCGACGCTCTGTGCGCGCGGGGGATCGAGTGGTGTGTGAACTCGATGCCGACGCTTCCGTTCTATAGCCGCCTCGAACCCGACACCCTGATTGCCGGCCCGGGCAGCGACGCCCAACCGGACTCGACCGCGCGTTGATCGACTAGGTCAGTCCCGGACCCAGCTCGGCCACCACTCGAGGCTTCAACTACGCGCGCCGGCGGCCTCCTCAACCAAACGTGGTGCGAACGCGGACGACCTCGACGGACTAGATGCACGGAGGACCGTGCGGTACCCCGATTCGTACTGCCCGGCGTAGCTCGCGGCTGTCGTCGGACACAGCAATTGCTGTGTCCTCGCACCCCCGTGCATCTAGTCTGTGCAGGTTCTGGGCTGTGCGTGAAGCAGCGGCCACGGTGGGTCCCGCCCTGGCCCCGGGACGGGGCTTGCTTCGTCTAGGAGCGTCGCTGCTGGCGCTCGGCGGCGTCGATCTCGCGAGCGAAGTCGCTGGTGTTGGCTGCGACCGCGACGAGGATGCGTCGGATCGTTCGCCAATGCGCGCCGCGTTGGCCTCTCTCCAGCCGGCCGATGAACGTCGGATCGACCTCCAGTCGCTCCGCGACCTGCTCCTGCGTCATTCCTGCTTGCGTGCGCAATGCTCGGAGTGCCCGGCCGAGGATCGCCTGCTCCTCCTCGGCGGTCGGTTCAGCGCGTCGCGGCACAGCAGGAACCCTCTCGACACCAGAGATTGCGCGCCAGGGTATTTATGGTCTGGTTCTCGTGATAGGGTCGAGGCTCGAAATCAAGTGCCCCCGCGCAGTTGTAGCTGCCGGGGGCGTGGCACCGAGAGCGTGAACTCCCGGCGCACGGGGACCCTATCGGCAAGGAGGGTGCCCTTCTTCGCCCAGAGCAGCCCTCCCGGGGCCTCCGACAAAGGAGGAACCGATGACCGAGAGCCCGATCCCCGACGACGTGGTCTTGGCGGCAGTCGAGCGAGCCGAGCGTCACCGCGGCCGCTCCGGAGCGCCTGTCTGGGTGATATTCGAACACCTGGGGATACCTCGGCGTTCCCGCCGCGTGCGCCTGCAGATCCAGGCGCTTGTGAAGCAGGGTGCTCTGAGAGAGACCCGCTCGCACGGCGTCGTTCTGTGGGAGCTGACGCCGTCCGGTCGGCGATGTCTCGTGCGGATGCCGCGTGTCGAGCTCCCCCAAGGCGCCGCAGCACCAAGCGTGGCGGAACGCGAGGGCCGTCGGTGAGCAGGAGATCGGACGCTTCCGTGACGCCCTTCGCAGCCTGCTGGACGAGGCGGCGGCCCTGCTCGATGAAAGGTCGACGTCGGACACTTGGTTCGACGTGGCCGAGCGACTGCGTCTGTCGGCCCGCCGGCTCGGGTCGGCCACTTACTGCCTGCACGAGTGGGCCGAGCCGAACGACGAAGTTGCCGATCTCGACGATTTCGTCGAGGTTGCTGATCAGCGACTCAGACCCGAGGAGCGGCAGCGTCGTCGGACACTGCGCGCGGGCCGGCGCAACACACGCCTGTGGTCTGACTCCGACTCATGAACGTCGCGTTGTTTGTGGCGGGAGCGCCCGAACGCTCCCATCGTGTCCGGAAATCCGTATGCCGGTCCGGGCTTGTCGGGGTCTTTACCGACGTGGAGGCGATCGAACCAACCTCAGGGCCGGACCGCTTCCTCGCCCCTTCGTTGCAGACGACGGTCGAGCCTTTCGTGTCGCGTCGCGAGCTTGCACGGCTGATGGGCGTGAGCATAGACACGGTGGACCGGCTCGTTGTCGAAGGGATGCCGTCGGTGACGTGGGGGAGACGCACACGACGCTTTCGAGCGTCGGTCGCGATCCGATGGGCGGAGGAGCGGGAGAGGGTCGTATGAGTCTCTCCCGGTTGCCGTCGGGTCGTTGGAGGGCTCAGGTCTACGACGCGGCTCGCGGGCACAACGTCAGCGTCTCGCGGATTCTCGGCGGATCAGGCACGTTCGCGACGAAGGGGGAGGCGAAGCGGGCACGCGAGCTGGCACGCACCCGACTCGGTCGTGCCCAACCAGAGGTCATCACGCTCACCGACTTCTGGCGGCGTTGGACTACCGACCCGCTGTTCGCTCGGCCGAAGCAGTCGACGAACCTCCACAACCGCGAGCGCACGAAGGCCTTTGTCGCTGAGTACGGCGCTCGGTCTATGGACACGATTGACGATGGCGTGGTCGCAGAGTGGCTAGCCGGCGGTTCGCGCAATGGCACCGTCCCGGCGCTGCGCGCAATGTTCAACGATGCGGCGTCGGCGAAGGCTGGCAGGGTCGTACGCAGCAACCCGTTCGCCCGTCTCGGGATCTCGCGTGGTCCCGGTCGTAGGCACGAACAGCCGCCGAGTGAGGAGCAGGTCTGGAAGATCGTCCGCTGCGCACGCGAGCTGGCCACGCCGTCGTTCGCGGCATGGCTGCAGGTCGCGGCGTTCACCGGCCTCCGGCCGGGAGAGCTGGATGCGCTGCGGCGCGTGAACGTCGACCTGGATCGCGCGCGCATCCGCGTCGTAGAGCAGTTCAGCGCGGCGACTCGCACATTCACGCTGCCGAAGAACGGACGGAGTCGAGAGGCGCCGCTGACCGATCCTGCGCGTGAGGCGCTCATGTCGCTGCCTGTCGAAGGCGAGTTCTGTTTCGCGCCGATCCGCGGCGAGCACTGGACGGCTTCAGCGCGTGCCTATCACTGGAAGGCGGTCAGGGCTGCTGCGGGGTGGGAGGGGAGTCTGTATCTGGCGACCAGGCACTTCGCAGGCTGGTACATGGTCAACGTGCTCGACGTGCCGTCCGAGGACGTTGCGATTGCGCTCGGGCATACAGACGGCGGCGAGCTGGTGCGTCGGCTCTACGGGCACCGCGACCATGATCGCGCTCTTGATCGAGTCGCCGCTGCCTACGAACGGACCGCCAGCTTCACGCAGATGCAGCTCGGCACCGACATCGGAATACCGTCGCAGGTCGCAAGTACCGTCACGCGATGACGCGATCGAGCGCCATGCGACACAGCGTAATCTACGACCCCGATGCGGTCGTGGACCTGCTCGCGATGAAGTCCAAGGAGGAGCACCGCGGCCTGCTGAACGCCGTTCGGAAGTTGGGTCAACTGGGCGAGCAGCTCGGCCCACCACACATGAAGCCGCTGAAGGGCGACCGTGCGGCAGCGTTGCGTGAGTTGCGCCCGAGACAAGGCAGAAGCGACTGGCGAGCCATCTACCGGCGAGCCGGCAGCTTCTACGTGATCCTCGCCATCGACCGGCACAAGGAGTTTGCGGCCTTGATCGAGCGCGCCCAGGTGCGCGCCGAGCGCTACACCCAGCCGTTGAAAGTCGATAAGCCATGACCTATCATGAAGCTATGACCGAGACGCCCGCCCACTGGCCCAAAGGCATCAAGACCGAGGAAGAGGTCCTGGCCGACGCGTTGGCCGCGGACCCCGAGTTCGCCGCCGAGTGGGAACGCCTGGCGCTGGCGCGCACGGTCGCCGCCCGCCTCGTCGCCTACCGATCAGAAAACGCCTTGTCGCAGAGGGAGCTGGCGAAGCGCCTTGGCGTCAGCCAGCCGCGTGTGGTCGAGCTGGAGTCCGGTGAGAAGAACCCGCAGATCGAGACGCTCGTGAAGATCGCGGCCACAACCGGCATCGAGTTCGCATTCGATGTCGTACCCGTCGGCCAGGAGCCGACGCTCGTCCGCAAGGCCTTCAAGGGCGCATCGGCACACGTCTATGCCGGCGGCTCCGTTCTCGTCGCGACTCGCTGATCGCCAGCGCTGTCAGCACAGGCAGGCTCCACCGCACACGAAACCGCACACGCGCCGCAATCGAGCCCGCTCCCACGCCGCGCGTCCCGTCCCGCGACGGGGAACAATTTCTCCACGCACTCGCTACGGGTCGCCTAAACCTCGTCACCTCAAGGACTACGCGGCGTCGATGCTCCGTCACGGCGCCAAACAAGTCGGACACCGCGCCGACGACCGCGCGGCCGGTCACGATCCCTCCCGTCGGGGCCACGCAGGCATTTCGGGCTGGCAGAGCATCCCCCGCAAAATGGCGCTCGCGATTCCCGTTTGCTTAGCCGCTTGACAATATTTGTTTAGCGGCTAACCTAACCGTACATGGCTGAGCCCTCCTCCGAGACCGATCCGCTGATCGCACAGCTCGTCAGCACCGGCAACCGCTCCGGAGAACTCGCCCGTGAGCTTGCGAACAACGCCGCCGTGCGCGATCAGCTGATCGAAGCGGCTTGGTCGCGCGGTATCAACGCGCGCGCTATCGCGCGCGCGGCAGGCATCACGGCCGGACGCGTCGTGCAGATCGCAACCCGCAGCACGACAACGCAGGAGGAATCGCCTCGCACCCAGGATCGAAGCGCATCGGCCGTGTTCGAGCAGCAGCGCCGCGCGGCGACGATGCGCGAGCTCGCGGAGATGGGAGAGGCGGAGCGCGATGGGCACATGCACGCCTACGCCCTGAGTGGTGCTCTCAGCCGAGAGGAGATGGCGCAGGCGACGGGCCTCTCGCTCGAGCGGGTCAACGCGATCATCCGCGAACTCGCCGAGCGCGAGCAGGCCGCACGTAACGCGAGGGCCCTCGAGATGGTTCGTCGCCACAGCCCGCCGGAGATGTTCGAGCGCTAGGAGCCAGACGCGATCGTGAGGCTTCAACCCAACCCGGAGGACAAGGCGGCATGGAGCGCCGTGGGGGCCGCGACCTTCACAGCCGGCGTTGCAGGCGCCCTGGCCTGGCTGGCGCTGGCCGATCCCAGCTCCGGACGCGAGCCGGGATGGCCCGTCGTGGCTTTTGGCGTGCTCGCCCTCGCCGGGTTCTACGTGATGCTCGCCCCGCTCCTGCGCTGGGCCCCCTGGCCCCGCAAGGCAGCGGTCATTCCGTCCTCCTCGCCGGGGAACGAGCCGTCGCCCGAGGTCCCGGCGTCAGCTCCCGCACCTCCCATCGAGCACCAGCCGATCCGCTGGGACGATCTCGGCACGCGACCGGTGGCGGGCGAGGAGACGGTCGCACTCGAGCCGTGGCTGCGTGAGCGCATCGCGACCTACGAGCGGCTTTCACAGCAGAGGCCGATCCGTGGCGAGCGGTGGTGGCTCGGGGCGATGCACCAGTGGGATGTGCGAAACACCCACGAGCTGCTGACGGTCGTCGCGCCCGAGCTCGTCGACGGCTACCGCGGCGACCCACCTGGCCACCGACGCGGGGAGGAAGAGCCGTACTACCGACGCCAGCTGGCGTGGCTGCGTAGCACGCTTGACCGTTTGCTGGCAAGCGTGGCGGAAGCACCGGAGGACCCTGCCGCGGTCCGCGAGCGCCCGGGCGGCTCCCTAGCTCTCGCCGCCATCAAGGACACCAGCTCGCTCGTGGACCTCTACGAGGAAGGCGAGCGACTGCGCGCGTGGCTGCTCACGAGCAGCGCGTTCCTCCCCGGCGATCTCCTGCGCGGAGCCGCGCGCAAGCGGCAGGTCGAACGTGAGCGCGTCGCGCGCGACTGGGATCGGCGTGTCCACGACGCCCTCCCCGAGGCCGCGCGGGCGCGCTGGTCTGAAGCAGGCACCCTGGCCGCACATCCGCTCGACCACGTCAGCACCATCACGGGCGTGCGGGAGTTCATCGCGGACAAGCTGAAGTGCCTGCGGGAGATCGTGTCGATCGAGCCTGAGGCAGACGCCGCCGAGTTGCACGCCCGCGTCCCGGCGGGCGAGTAGCCGGCGCCGTGGTCGAAGAGCCGCTGAACGGTCATCGGCGCCTGCGCTACTCCGTGCGCGGGCCCGAGTGGGCGTTCGTGATTCCCTACGGCGACCTCACAGCCCTCGAGGAGGTGATGAGACGCTGCTCGACCTTCTGGAACGGCGCCGGCAGCCTGATCCTCCCGATCAAACGCAGCGGATGGAACCCACGATCGGTCGAGCCTCTACTCCAGGTGCGCTCCGTTGACCTCACTTGGGTCCACAGCTCAGTCGACCGATCCCTACATGACCGCATCCGCGAGACGGTCGGCGAGATGGCGGTGCTGCACGAGAACTTTGATCGATACGAGACCCACGTGCACCGGCTCGCGACGCCCGAGCAGGACACCACGCTCCGTCTCACAGTGCCGGCCGGTGGCACCGCAGCGAGCCGCATCCTGAAGCTCGCGCTGTGGGGCCACCTCAACGACGAGGACCTTCCCTACTGGCGCGATCGTTTCGAGATCTCCGACGCGCAGCCCGGCGCGGCCAGCTGGAAGGCTCTAATCGACGGGCAGATCTCCGGGCCACTTACCTCGCCGCTGCTCATGACGGCCTCGGGCATGAACCTGATCTGGTCGAACACCACGGCCGACTACCCCTACCTGTGGGTGTTTGAACCGCGCCCGTCGTTCTCCTCGATCGTGAACTTCTGGAACCTGCGCGCCCGCATAATGGCTTCCTCGGCCGGCGCACCCGTGCTCGGCGTCCCCCACCAGGCTCTGGGTTCGGCGACTGCGCTCGCGTCGTTGCCCGAGTGGCTTCCGCGCAGGCCCGGACACCGCTCGACGCCGGACTGCTTCGTCTCCTGCACCCGCAAGCAGGTGGACCTCGTCGAGCGCTCGCTCGCCGCTGCGCCGATCGTCCCCGAGACCGCGCAGGAGTACAGCTTCCAGTTCGGCAACGACATCGTTCCCAACTCGCCGCCCACCTACGCCCTGCGGCCCTCCGAGCTGTGGGGCAAGTTCCAGCGCGGGCTGGTCAACACCCAACTGATCACGATCGTCGATGGGCGCACCTCCCTGGTCCTGCCGGCCCCGGACCGCTTCCACGTCCGCGACCTCTCGCACGTTCGCCTGACGATGCACGACCTCCCCCTACCGATGCCCGTGACGGCGCGGATCGCCGCGTCGGTTTATCAGAACGCCGTGTCCGGCGACGACGGTGTCCGCATAACAACGGCCGCTATGAGCGAGTGGAACCTCGACTTGACGCTGCCACGCGCCGGGCGGGCCCTCAAGGACTGGGCCTCGGATCGAGGCTATGACGCGACCGCCACGAGGGAGGCGATGGACGCCGAGGCGATACTCAGACGACTCGGGTCCCTAACGCGACTTGACGCCCTCGCCAGCGACGAACGCATCCAGCTGCTCGAACAGCTGGAACCGCCGCAGAGCCGCAAGCTCGCGCAGCGCCTCGTCGCCGAGCTCAACGCGAAGGGCGAGCCCGTCAGCGACGCCGCCATTAACGAGCAGCTGGCCTCGATGGCCCTCTTCCTCGAGCTGCATGGCAGGACGGCGTCCGAGCTCGCCGGCCTGCTGGAGACTCGCAAGACCAAGGTACTGCAGCTTCTTCCCGACCTCGTCGCGGGTGGCTTCGTGCGCCGCGCGCGAGAGGTGAGCTGCCCCGAATGTCGATACAAGACGCTTCTCGACCTAGCCGACCAGGCGGAGGTCGTGCCGTGCCAAGCGTGTGCCGCCACGTTCCCTCTTCCAATGGTCGACGCCAGCGGTACAAAAGAGCCCGAGACGGTCTATCGACTCGACGGCCTCATGGCCCGCGTCATGAGCCAGGACATCCTGCCGGTCCTGCTGGCGCTCAGAGCCTTCGGCGCCTTGAGCCCCGCGAGCGAGTCCTTCGCCGCCTGGCCAGGCTTGCTGTTCGAACGACACACTGACCGGCGCCAGACCGAGACCGACCTCGTCGTGTCCTTCGGCGGGACTGTCTTCTGCTGCGAGGTGAAGAAGACGGCGCGGACCCTCAAGGAGGAGCAGTTCTCAGAGCTGCTCGAGCTATGTGCCGAGCTTCAGGCGCGACCGGCACTCGCCGCGCTGAACGGCGAATTTCCCAAACGCATGGTCAACGAGATCTTGGTTCGCGGGGGTAGGGTCATCGGACGCGAGGCGCTCCTCTCTGACGCGCCGGACCTCGCGCCGCCGCTCCCGCGCAGCGGCAGGTTCGTCGGGCTGGTGACGCAGTCTGGTACCTGGCGTTCGTAGCGAGCTTCTCGCTAAGTGACATGCCAGCTGCACTCCTGCGTGTCGAGCGCCGCGTCGCCTAGCCCGACGGCAGCACGAACGACTGCGACAGCGCGAGTAGCTGCGCCGGCTGCGGCCAGGAGCCGACTCTCGTCCGCAAGGCTTCAGCGGCACACCGCCACATGTGGACACGGGCGGCTCCGTGCTCGTCGTGGCTCACTGATAGCCGAAGGCTCTCAGCGTCAGCAAACTCCTCCGCCCACGAAACCGCACACGCGCGGCCATACGCCCCGTGTCCACGCCCTCCAACCTCTGTCTCCCCGATAGGAGGCCTAAGAAATCAGGCAACGCCGAAGAGGACCATCTCAGGCCCACGAATTACGTTCTACCTCAGGATGCGCGAGGCGCGTCGCGTCGACCACGTCAACGGACGCCCCTTTTTCGGGAGAGCCAGATTCTGACGCTCGTCAAGGGACGACCGTCGCGACTACGCTCACCACGACACCAGATCCGCTCCCATAAAGCGCATGCAGCATGATTAGAAGATCCGCGCGGCGATCCTCAAAAGCCAGCTGCAACCCCTTGAGCTCGTCACCCTGCCCGACCCGAAGCCCGGGCCCGGTCAGCTGCTGCTCGAGGTCCACGCCTGCGGCGTGTGTCGCACCGATCTGCATCTCCGCGATGCGGAGATACCTGCAACCAAACTGCCGGTCGTGCTCGGTCATCAGATCGTCGCGACCACGCCAGATGGTGTCAGGGTGGGCGTCCCCTGGCTCGGCTGGACCGACGGCACCTGCCAGTACTGCACCTCGGGGCGCGAGAACCTCTGCGTCAACGCCCGCTTCACGGGGCGCGACATCGACGGGGGATACGCCGAGCTCACCGTCGCCGACGAGCGTTATTGCCTACCGCTGCCGGAGGAGCTCTCAGACCAGGAGGCGGCCCCGCTGCTCTGCGGCGGGCTGATCGGCTACCGCGCCCTGAGCTTCACCGGCGACGCGGAGCGGCTGGGGCTGTACGGGTTCGGCTCGGCCGCGCACATGATCTGCCAGCTGGCGGTCTTCCAGGGCCGGGAGGTGTTCGCGTTCACGCGGCCAGGGGATGAGCGCACCCAGACGTTCGCGCGCAGCCTGGGCGCTGCGTGGGCGGGAGGGAGCGACGAGGCGCCGCCCGAGCCGCTCGATGCGGCGCTCATCTTCGCGCCTGCCGGCCCGCTCGTCCCGAAGGCGCTCGAGGCGCTCGCGCCCGACGGAGTCGTCGTGTGCGCCGGCATCTACATGAGCGACATACCCGCGTTCCCATATGAGCTGCTCTATCACGAGCGCAAGCTCCGGTCGGTCGCAAACCTGACCCGTCGCGACGGCGAAGAGTTCCTCGCGGTCGCGCCGAAGGTGCCGATAAGGACGACCGTGACCGTCTATGAGCTCGAGCGCGCCGAGGAAGCGCTCGCGGACCTGCGAGCGGGGCGCTTCGAGGGCACCGCGGTTATTGTCCCCTAGCGGTCTCACCGAGCTGTCCTGTCGACGGTCCCGCGCTCCGCAAGCTCGACGATGAAACCTGGCTGGTAGGACATCGGCGCCGGTAAGACTCGGCCCTGCTCCACTCGATGGGTCGGCGTCCGCATCATCATCGAACCCCACGGCTCGTGTGCGTGTGACGTAGCTCGTGGGCCGTCAGCCCTTCAGGGAGCCGCTGCTATTCAGGCCGCGAAACCCGGACGACCTTCGCCGGGACGCCGGCAACGGTCGCCCACGGCTCGACGTCCTTCACCACGACCGCGTTCGCGCCGATCTGAACATGGTCACCCACCTCGATCCGGCCGAACACGAACGCGCCGGTCCCGATAGAGACGCCGTCTCCGATCGACGGGGCGAGATCGTCTCTCCCTCCGATCGTCACGCGATGGTAAACGCGCAGGTCTTCGCCCAGCCGCGCGCTGTGGTGGAAGACGACTCCTCGACCGGCATGCGGAAGCTCCAGCCCCGGGCCACACCCGCATTGGGGAGGCAGCTCAGCGTGGACAATCGTCTGCAGGTAGACCCTGTCCGCCAGCCGCCACCATGGACGCATCGCTCGTGCCGGAGCGCTCTCGCTTGCGTTAGCGAACTGTCCCACCCGGAACACCAGAAGGGTCAAACGCTGGACACGCGAGCTGTTGCGTCGAAAGTCGGCCCGCAGGAATCTCCTCAGCTCTTGGAGCGTCTCCGGACGATCGGCCCCCACGTGGACGATGATACTTCGTGTCCTGGTGCGACCCGCGCCCCGTACGCGGCAGCGACAGCATTGTCTGCAGCACACATATGGCTCGTCAGGTGAGCTGCGCCCTCGCGGCGGTGTCCGCGCAGCCAGTCTCCATCGTCTGACGCACGTGACCTGCTTCGCGCGGAAGGGGGCGCTCAGCGCTTCATCTGCCAGAGCGCGATCTCTCCGCCGGCCGGAGTGCTCACGACACTTCGCCATCCGGCGGGTCCCTCACGCGGCGCCAGCATCACCGACGCCCCGAGCGCCACGGCGTGCTCGGTCGCCTGCGCAACCGATCCGACCTCCACGTAAGGCAGCCATAGCGCCCGCTCGGTTGCGCACTCCACGACCCCTCCGCTGATAGCGCCGAGGTCCAACGAGTGGTAGGCGGCATCGGTCAGTCCTACCCGCCGCGGGCGCCACCCGAGCAGCCCGACATAGAACGCGCATGCGCGACCGAGGTTCGGCGTGTGAAGCTCGAGATGGATGACGGCACTCGTCACTGTTCGCCGATACTGATCCGCGGCGTGCGTCAGATCAATCGGAGCGCGATGGATTTCAGGCGCGCACCGGGTCTAATACGTAGAGGTGAGCTCCATAGCGAACAGCGCCGTAGACCCCGACTCCTTCCAAGAGCTGATCGAGCCCTACCGCGCGGAGCTTCACGCGCACTGCTACCGCATGCTCGGCTCGGTCCACGACGCCGAGGATGCGCTTCAGGATGCGATGCTCCGGGCCTGGCGGGGGCTGCCCCAGTTCGAGGGTCGCAGCTCGGCGCGCTCGTGGCTGTACCGGATCGCGACCAACAGCTGCCTGCGGCTGATCGAGCGCCGTCCCAAGCGGGTGCTGCCGATCGACTACGGGCCGCAGAGCGACGCTCACGACGATCCCGCCCCGCCGCTCGTCGAGTCGGTTTGGATCGAGCCATATCCGGACGCCGCGATCGCCGATGGCCCGGCCGCGCCCGAGGCGCGCTACGCGCAGCGCGAGAGCGTCGAGCTCGCGTTCGTCGCCGCGCTCCAGCACCTGCCGGCCCGCCAGCGCGCAGTCTTGATTTTGCGCGACGTGCTCGGCTTCTCGGCGGCGGAGGTCGCCGAGACGCTAGAGACCACGCCGACAGCCGTGTACAGCATCCTGCAGCGCGCCCACAAGAGCGTCGATGAGCACCTGCCGACGTATAGCCAACAGGGGACGCTGCGCTCGCTTGGCGACGCGCGCGTACGTGCGATCGTCGAGACCTACGCCGACGCCTGGGAGCGCGGGGACGTCGACACGATCGTTTCGATGCTCGCTGAGGATGCGATCCTCGCGATGCCGCCGCGGCCCTCGTGGTACCTCGGGATCGAGCAAGCACGAGTGTTCCTCGCACGGGGGCCGCTGGCACCCACGCATGGTCGCCGGCTCCGGCCCGCAGCCGCGAACGGACAGCTCGCGGTCGGCAGCTACTACGAGGGCTGGCGCGGACGGCCCGAGGGTCTTCAGGTCCTGCAGTTGCTCACGCTCGACACCGACGGCCGCATCGCGGCGATCACTGCGTTCGTCGGGACGGCGCTCGCGCCGTTTGAGGCGGCCGCCAGATCATCGCGCTGATCGCTCGGTCGCGATGGATTGCGGGGCTTCCACGGATCACTAGAGCAAGGAACCCCAGCGAAGGAGCCTCATGGAACAGCACGCCGACATAGACGGCAAGAAACGAATGTGGGTCGTCGTCCTCACGGGCATCGCCTCGATGATGGCGGCGCTCGACACCGTCGTTGTCTCGACGGCGCTCACCACGGTGCGCGTCGACCTGCACGCCTCGGTCGGGCAACTCGAGTGGACCGTCAACGCCTACAACCTGAGCTTCGCGGTGCTGCTGATGACCGCGGCGGCACTCGGCGACCGCTTCGGACGAAAGCGCATGTTCGCGTTCGGTCTAGGGCTGTTCTCGGCGGCGTCGGCGGCGTGCGCGCTGAGCCCTGATGTCGGCTTCCTGATTGCCGCGCGCGCCGTCCAGGGCGCGGGCGCCGCCTTCATCCTGCCGTTGGCGCTCGCGCTCCTGACGGCTGCTTTCCCTCCCGAGAAGCGCGGCACGGCGATCGGTATGTTCAGCGCTGTGACAGGAATCGCCGTTGCTCTGGGTCCGATCGTCGGCGGAGCGATCGTGCATGGCATCGACTGGTCGTGGATCTTCTGGGTCAACGTGCCGATCGGTCTGTTCGCGATCCCGTTCGTTCTGAGCAGGCTGGACGAGAGCTTCGGACGGCGGGTGGGACTCGACGTTCCGGGCGTCGCGCTGATCACGGCCGCGGCGTTCGGGTTGGTATGGGGACTGGTGCGAGGCAATTCCGCCGGTTGGGGGAGCGTGGAGGTCGTCGGCTCCCTGGCGGCGGCTGCGCTGCTCGCAGTCGCGTTCGTGCGCTGGGAGATGCGGGCTCGCGAGCCGATGCTACCGATGCGCTTCTTCCGCTCGAGGACGTTCACGGCCGGCAATGCCGCGATCTTCTTCGTGCTCGGATCGCTGTTCGCCGATGTCTTCTTCTTCCCGCAGCTGCTACAGGTGGGCCTTGGCTACGACGTGCTTCAAACTGGCCTGCGGCTGATGGTCTGGACGTCCACTTTCATCCTCGTCGCGCCGGTCGTCGGCGTGCTCGTGGATCGGATCGGTGAGCGACCACTGATGGTCAGCGGTTTGTTGATCCAGTGCGGTGGCACCGCGTGGATCGCATCGATCGCGCGGCCAGGCCTTCCGTTCTCACACCTCGTCGTGCCGCTGGTCGTCGCCGGCGTCGGCATCTCGATGGCGATCCCGTCTGCGCAGAACTCAGTAGTCGGCTCGGCCACACTCGAGACCGCGGGCAAGCTCGCCGGGATCAACAGCATGATGCGCGAGCTCGGCGGCGTGTTCGGGATCGCGGTAGCCGTTGCCGTGTTCGCGGGCTTCGGCGGCTACGCGTCTGCCCAGGCATTCACCAACGGGTTCGGTCCGGCGATCTGGGTCTCCTCGGGACTCGCACTGCTCGGCGCCCTGTGTGGGCTGGCGCTGCCGGCCCGGCGCGAGCGTGAGGTGATCGCGATCATCCCGTCGTCGCCTGAACCGGCAATCGAACTGGAGGAAGCCGCATGAGGAAGCAATCGGCTCTCGACTCGGCTTCCCGCCGGCTGCGTGAGCTCCACCAGATCGGTCGACCCCTGCTGCTCGTCAACGTGTGGGATGCCGCCAGCGCCCGTGCTGTGCTCGCGGCCGGAAGCCCGGCGATTGCCACTTCGAGCGTCGCGATGGCGTTCGCGCGCGGCGGATCGGACGACAACGGCGACCGTGAGGCCGCCTTCGCCCAGCTGCGGCAGATCGCCGCCGCAGTCGACGTCCCGGTGACGGCGGACCTCGAGGGCGGTTACGGCCTGGACCCGGCGGACCTGCTCGACGCATTGCTCGACGCCGGCGCCGTCGGCTGCAACCTAGAGGACACCGATCACGCGGCCGGTGACGGGCTCCTCGACGCGCAGGCGCACGCCACCTACCTCGCGGGCATCCGGGCAGCCGCAGAGAGCCGCGGCGTTGCCATTGTGCTCAACGCCCGCATAGACGCCATCATCCGGCACCCTGAGCGCGACCCGGTCGCCGCCTTGGACGAGGTGCTTCGCCGGGCCCGCCTGTACCTAGACGCCGGCGCAGACTGCGTCTACCCGATCGGCCTGCGGGAGCCGGCGCTCGTAGCGCAGGTCGTCAAGGAGCTCGACCGCCCAGTCAACGTCAACCCGTCGGAACCGCTCGCCGCACTGGCCGAGGCGGGAGCCGCGCGAATCTCGCTGGGCGGCGGCGTCCACAACTGGATGATGGGCGAACTCGAGCGGCGGGCCAGCCGCCTGCTGGGCGGCGACGCCAGCGCGTTCAAGTAGTCCCCCGCCGAGGATCGGCGGCGCGTTCCCGCCAGCCGACCGGCGACCGAGAGAAGCTGGGGCCGTCGTGTCGCTACTGTCGAGCGCATGACGATCCAACGCATGGACCACGTGGGCATCGTGGTCGACGACCTCGCGGCCGCGAAGGCGTTCTTCGTCGAGCTCGGACTCGAGCTGCACGGCGAGGGGCCGGTCGGGGGCGATTGGGTGGACCGCGTGGTGGGGCTCGAGGGCGTCCGCGTGGAGATCGCGATGATGGTGACCCCTGACGGCCACGGACGGCTCGAGCTGGCGACGTTTCACGCCCCGTCGGGCCCGGGCAGCGACGGGCTGGCGCCGGCCAACACCCCGGGCATCCGCCATGTCGCGTTCGCAGTCGACGATATCGACGCCGTCGTCGCTGGCTTGCGAGCCCGCGGCGCGGAGCTCGTAGGCGAGGTGGAGCGCTACCGGGACAGCTATCGGCTCTGCTATGTCCGCGGCCCTGAGGGGATCATCGTCGAGCTGGCGCAGCAGATCGGCTGAGGGCGCCGGCCGACCGCCAACCGCCTCGGTGGCTTCAGCAGTCATCCCCCGGGCAGGGTCCGCTTGCGGCGCAGGCTCCGTGCGCGCGGGCGCAGGCGAACGCCGCATGGAGGGGCTTCGGGTAGGCGCCGTGGGGGGTCGGCGCCTACCCAATCGCTGATGTGAGCGTGCCCCGTCCGGACTCAGCCGACGATGAAGCCGGTGCCCTTGACGGCGCTGAGGACCGCGCTTGCCGGCAGCGGGGTGTCGAACGGGCCGTTCGGAGCGATGCCTTCACCGGACGGTTCGTTGAGCAGCCCGATCACGGCCGCGTGGCGCGCCTCGATCGTGACGATTGACAGGGCGGCCTTTACGTACTTCGGGTGTGTGATGTTGAGAGCCTGACCCGAGTAGGCGTGGACGCCCGTGTTCTCGAGCACCTGTGCGGTCTTCATGAACATTTCCGCGTTTGTGTTGGTGCCCTTGAAGTCGAATTTCGGTTCGGTCGCAGCCTTCGAGCCGAGCGCTGTCTTGAGGAATTCGACGTGAGCGTTCTCGTCGCGGGTGACGACCTTCAGGAACGCTGCGGCCTGCGAGCCGAGAGGCAGGTTGGCTGCGGTCGCGCCGTTGTAGAAGGCGGCCTCCAGGTACTCCAGCGTGAGGGCGTAGTTGAGGATGCCGATGTCGCCCTTGCCGAACGACGCGGGAGGACGCCCGCCGCCACCTGCTGCAAACGCGCTCGGCGCCAGTGCGGACAGGACCGCGCCACCGCTGATTGCGGCCCCGGCGGTCAGACCGGCCTTCTTCAGGAAGCCAAGGCGCGTGTCACCTGACACCTCGTTCGCGGCTTCGCGAATCGCGCCATCGGCGTCGATTTCGGCGAGATTGATCTCGTAACTCATTTGCTGCTCCTTGTTCGTTGCCAGATTGCGCCCGCCGGGAGGGAGGGGATCACCCGATCGAGCCGTTGACGTCTTAAACGCATTCGACGCGCCCCTGGATCAGGGTCAGGAATGCGAACGACTCGCAGTTGATCCGCACGCTGGCTGAGGCTCAGGCCTTACTCTGCGCCGAGACTGACGTTGTGAGGGGCGCAGCCTCCACCCGCGGCCCGGCCCCACATCCTCAAAAAGGATGATTTCCCCACGGCGAACGGACAGTCGGTGATCCGCCCTGAGCGATCGCGCGTATAGGCAGGTCAGCGACACATATGCGGGGCTGTCTTGTAAGCGATCGACCAATGTGGAGGGCGATAGTGAGCGACCGGGAGATCGGATTCATGGCAAATCACGAGGGCCCTCCCGCCCCTGGCGCGTTGGCGGTCGCGCCCGCGATCAGGGATCTGCGCTCGGCAATCGAGCTGATGCGCGAGAAGGGCCTTCGCGTCTCGGCGGCGCGCCGGCTGGTAGTCGAGGCGCTCCTCGCGGCCGACGGGCCGATGTCCGCCGAGCAGATCGCCGAAGGAATCGGTGGCCGTGTGCCATCGTCGGACATCGCTTCGGTCTACCGCAACCTGCAGGCGTTCGAGGACATCGGCCTCGTTCGCCACGTCCATCTCGGGCACGGCCCGGGGCTGCACGCGCTCGCGGTGACCGGCGAACGCGAGTACCTCACCTGCGAGCGCTGCGCCGACTACCTCGCGGTCGCGCCG
>Ga0209772_10000156_pt1 | contig 16727 bp, 15 predicted proteins | sample BogFormECP03_OM1_FD_188235 | JGI IMG/M metagenome (GOLD analysis project Ga0209772, IMG submission 188235) | Bog forest soil microbial communities from Calvert Island, British Columbia, Canada - ECP03_OM1 (SPAdes) (version 2) | ecosystem: Environmental > Aquatic > Freshwater > Wetlands > Bog ... | reverse complement strand
GCCTCAAAGCGCTTCCGCGCGGTCGTTCGCTCTACCCGCGCAAACCGACCTGGCAATCTGCGCCCGGCTACTACTCTCCATAATAATGATAGCCGCCGATTACGCTGTCGCCCCCGCCCTCTATAACGGCTCAACTCTCTGGGCCAGTGCAGCTCTCCTGTTGCTCATCTTCCGCCGCGGACAAGCCACAATCCCGGCCTCCGAAGCCGTAACAATCACAAAGTTATCGCCCGCGCGTCTCGCAATCTTTTTCGCACTTCACGCATTCGTTATCGCCGTCGGCCGCCAGGCAGGCGCAGTATTCACCTCCGCCGCAGCAAGCGACGCGATCGCCGCCGCGCCATTAGCCGCCGCAAAGCTGCTAATTCTTCTTCCAGCTATCGCGCTGTTCTCCCTCTCGGATTGGAACGCGTTGTTACGCAAATATCGCCCCGAATTCATAGCCGCCGTCATAGTTCTCTTGACGTTTTTCCCCTACCGCCTGTTCCACACCATCTGGCCCACGTATTCGCAACTCATCGCCACTCTCGCCTATCAAGGTGCGAAGCCCTTCGTCCCCGGCATCTCATTCCTCAGCCAACCCATCCCCACGATCCTCGGCCCGCAGCTAAATCTCCAAATCGTATTCTGGTGCTCGGGGTTTTCCGCCCTAGCGTTATTCGACACACTCGTAGCCCTAATCGCCATTCTCGATTGGAATGAACTGAATCACACCCGCCTGCTGGCAGCCTACGTGATGGGCGGCGCCGCAATCCTAGCCGCGAATATCGTGCGCATCGGCCTGCTTGTCATCATAGGAAACGAAATCGCCCCAAAATATGCCATGGGCAGATTCCACGTAAACGCAGGCTGGGCCTTCTTCGCCGCAATCTATCTAGTAATTCTGACGGTAAGCTATCGCTGGATGCTAAGAAAGCCTTCGTAGGGCCCGCGCTTTATGCCGGGCCGGGCGACATGTAATTTCAAGCCTCGCGTGCGGCCCTACCCCGGCTTGTCGTTAAAGAGATGATGCGGTGCGCCAAGTACGCGCACTAAGCCCAATAAGTCCGATCCAAAGTCCGATACTGTATGGCCTCACTCAAATGTTTCGACTGAATATCTGCAGTCTCATCCAGATCCGCGATCGTCCGCGCCACTTTCAGAATGCGGTCATGAGCCCGCGCCGATAATCCCATCCTCTGAATCGCAGCCTCCAGTATTTTTTCCCCATCCGCGGAAATCTGGCAATGCGTTCGAATCAGTTTCGGTGGCATCTGCGAATTGGAATAAACCATCTTCTCGCCGGCATAGCGTTTCAACTGAATATTCCGCGCCGCAACCACCCGCTCCCGCACCGCCGCAGAAGGCTCCACATCCCCCTTGCTGCGCAGTTCCTTATATTTCACCGCGGGCACTTCAATATGAATATCGATGCGATCCAGCAGCGGCCCGGAAATTTTAGACACATACCTCTGGATCAAAGTAGCCGAGCAATGGCAATCGCGATTAGGATCCCCGAAAAATCCACAAGGACAAGGATTCATAGCCGCCGCCAGCATAAATCGCGAAGGAAAACTAACCGAAAGCGCCGCCCGCGAAATCGTAACGTGCCCGTCCTCCAGCGGCTGCCGCATCACCTCCAACACATTGCGCTGAAATTCCGGCAACTCATCCAGAAACAAAACGCCGTTATGCCCCAGCGAAACTTCCCCCGGCCGCGGAATCGCCCCGCCGCCAATCAATCCAGCATCGCTAATCGTATGATGCGGCGAACGATAAGGCCGCGTTCCCACCAGCCCGCGCGAATTATCCAGCACTCCCGCAACACTATGTATCCGCGTAGTCTCGATCGCCTCATCCAAAGACATAGGCGGCAAAATCGTAGGAATCCGCTTGGCCAGCATGGTCTTCCCAGCCCCGGGCGGCCCGATCAATAAAATGTTGTGACTCCCCGCGCAAGCAATCTCCAGTGCCCGCTTGGCCGCCTGTTGCCCGCGCACATCCCGCAAATCCACCGAATATCCATCCGATTCCGCCAACATCTTCGCCGCGTCCACCCGCACTGGCGTAAACGATTCCGGCGCATTCACCAAGTCCGCAGCCTGCACCAGAGAGCTCACCGCAAATACGTCAATTCCCTGCACCACCGCGGCCTCGCGCGCATTCGCCGTAGGCACCACGACGTTCTTAGCCCCGCGATCCCGCGCCACCAGCGCCGCCGAAAGCGCCCCGCGCACCGAACGCACGCTCCCATCCAGCGAAAGCTCACCAAGAAACACATGCGAATCCAGAATTTTCCCGTGAAAGGATCCTTGCGAGCCCATCAACCCGAGCGCCATAGGCAAATCAAACGCAGATCCCTCTTTGCGGATGTCAGCAGGAGCGAGATTGACGGTAACACTCTGAGGAGAAGGAAAATCAAAGCCGCAATTCTTCAGCGCAGACTTAATCCGCTCGCGGCTCTCTTTCACAGCAATATCAGGCAGCCCTACAACAGTAAACTCGCCCTCGCGCCCCGCCCCAATATCCACCTCAACTTCCACAAGATAAGCATCAATCCCAAATACCGCGGCGCTAAGCGACTTAAATAACATTTTGAATGGGCTCTTTCGTGCGCCAGAAAACGCAACCCCGATCCACGCGTCCCGGTACACACAGCCACAGCAATTAGATACAGACTAAAGTGCGCGAAGAGAGGACTTCCGCGCTGTTTCCCATGCTATCCTGTCCGCGTCAAAGCACAATCCGTACATTCGCAGTTCGTTTAATTCCCATGACCCCGAGCCAACACGCAAATCCAATTACAAAGTGGTTCCGCATCACCGCCGCGCTAGCAGTTCTCGTCGCCGCATCATTATTCTCCGCGCCTCGCGCCGCCGCCCAATCTAAGTCCGAATCCAAAGCAGAATCCAGAGCCGACTCCCAAGCCGAAAACGGCGGCTATTCCGACGCCAAAGCCGTACAACTCAACAACGAAGGCATGCAGCTCTATCAAAACGGCAAAGTGGACGAAGCCATAGCCAAATACCGCCAAGCCCTGGAGCGAGTCCCGAAATTCCCCGAAGCCCTCGACAATCTAGCCCTGGCCCTCGAATCCAAAGGCGGCGATGACGAAGCCATATCCGATCTGCAACAATCGATCGGCCTCCGCCCGCGCGATGCCCTCGCCTATTCCAATCTAGGCCTGGCCTATCTCCACAAACGAAAATACGACGAAGCCGCGGCCGCCTATCAAAAAGCGATCGACCTACGCTCCGATTTCCCGGAAGCCTACAACGGCCTAGGCGCCGCCCAAATGGCCACAGGAAAATCCGCCGAAGCCATAGCCGCCTATCGCCGCGCCCTCGAGCTTCGCCCCGATTATGTGGACGCCATGAATAATCTAGGCGTAGCCCTCCAACACGATCACCAACCCGACGCCGCGGTCGATCTCTACCAAAAAGCCCTGGCGCTTTATCCCAAGGCCAAAGACATCCAGGCAAATCTAGCCAGCGCCCTGCACGATGCCGGACGCAACGACGAAGCCCGCGCCGCCTACGAACGAGCCGTACAAGCCGATCCCGGCGACGCCGCAGCCTGGCATCAACTAGGCCAACTGCAATTCGCGCAAGGACACTACGAAAGCGCCATAGCCAGCTTCGAGAAAACCCTGCAGATCAATCCCAATCAACCAGACATCGATTTCAATCTGGGAAACGCCTACTATCAACTAGGCCGCTATCAGGAAGCAGAAGCAAGCTACGACAAGGAACTCGCACTAAAGCCCGGCGATCCCGACGCTCTCCACGGCCGAGGCAACGCCTATTTCCGCCAGGATAATTTCGACGGCGCAATCGAGGACTATCAAACCGTTCTTGCAGCGAAACCGGATAATCCGGACGTGCTGCTAAGTCTTGCCCACGCCCAATATTCAAAAAACGATCTAGTAGCCGCCGCAGATACATTCCGCAAGTATCTACAGCAACGCCCCGAAGACGCGGAAGCCTATTTCAACCTGGGCAACGCCCTCTACAATCACGGCGATTACCCCCAAGCCATAGAAGCCTATCGAGGAACAATCCGTCTAAACCCCGACTTAGCGAGAGCCCACTACAATTTAGCCATGGCCCTCGTAGGTCAAAAAGACCTAAAAGCAGCCAAGCTGGAATTCACAGAAGCCACAAAACTAGATTCCACCCTGACGCCGCCCAAGGGCCTCCCAGAAAAGTAGCGCCGGCGTCCTCGCCGGCATCTTACGGGTTTCGTAGCGGCGCGCTTTAGCGTGGCATCTTCTCTCAGCGAAATCGAATGCCACCCTAAAGGGCGCCGCTACGAATTCACCGGTGTTTGCAACTATGCTGCCCGCGCGTGAGTGTTGCCCGTAATACAAAATGTGCTCGCAAGAGCCGGTCCCACATCGCGGGACCAGCGGTACAAAACCTCCCCGCGCTTTACACTCAGCCCGCATCCCCGTATCCTCATCTCTAGCAGCCTGCAAGCAACCGAATTCCCGCAAAGCCCGAACGCGCGGAGGCACGCATGATAATGGTAATAATCGGAGCCGTTCTACTGCTCGCGATTTTCGTAGTCGTGGCAATGTACAACGGCCTAGTCCGCCTGAAAGTCCAATGCGACAACGCCTGGGCCGACATAGACGTCCAACTAAAGCGCCGCTACGACCTGATCCCCAACCTGGTAGAAACAGTAAAAGGCTACGCCAGCCATGAGAAGGGCACGCTCGAAGGAGTAGTTCAAGCCCGCAACGCAGCCATGAACTCTCAAGGCCCGGCCGCAAAATCCGAAACCGAAGGCATGCTGACCCAGGCCCTGCGCCAAGTCTTCGCCCTAGCCGAGGCCTATCCGCAACTACGCGCCGTGGAAAGTTTCAACCAGCTACAAGGCACGCTCAATCAACTGGAAGACACCATCCAAAATGCCCGTCGCTATTACAACGCGGTGGTCCGAGACCTGAACACCAAGATCCAGGAATTCCCATCCAACATCATCGCCGGCATGTTCAATTTCAAGCCGCGCGAATTCTTCGAAATCTCCGCCCCAGCCGAGCGCGAAGTCCCCAAAGTAAGTTTCGGCGCCGCACAGCAGTAGAAATTTCGAGCGAGCCCACCGCCCATGACCAACCACGCGCGCCGCGTAGTAGTCGTCCTACTAGCAGCGCTGGCATTCGCCCTACCCGCCCGCGCGCGCGAAATGAAGATTCAGAATTTCGAATCGCTGGTCACGGTTAATCCCAACGGCACACTCGACGTCTCCGAAACCATCACTGCAAATTTCACCGGCGAATGGCATGGCATCTATCGCACCGTTCCAATCGAATACTCCACGAATGCGGGCTTGAACTACACCCTTTTCCTCAGCGACATCATCGCCACCGACGATTCCGGCAATCGCCTCAAGCTCGAAATCAGCCGCCATGGCCGCAACGAGCAATTCAAAATCTATATTCCAGACGCCGTGGACGCCACGCGCACCGTCGTCCTGCACTATCACGTCCTCGATGGCCTGCGCTTTTTCCCCGATCACGATGAGCTTTACTGGAACGTCACAGGAAATTCCTGGGACGTCCCCCTCCAAGCCGCAAGCGCAGAAATCGATTTGCCAGCCGGCGCAACAGGGATTCGCACCCTGGCCTTCACCGGCGCCTACGGCTCGAATTCTCAAGATGCCGACGTGCAAGTCAACGCCAGCCAGATCACCATTCACTCGCGCGACGCGCTTCGATTCCACGAAGGACTCACCGCGGTAATCGGCTGGGATAAAGGCCTCGTCCACGAACCAACCGCTCTCGATTTGTTTTTCCTGTACTTGCGCAGCAATTGGATTTTAGTTCTCCCATTCCTGGCCTTCGGCATCATGTTCTGGCTCTGGTGGACGCGCGGCCGCGATCCCCGCCGCCAACCAATCTCGGTGCAATACGAGCCGCCCGATCAGCTCACCCCCGGCGAAGTCGGCACGCTCGTAGATAATTCCGCCAACATGCGCGACATCACCGCCACCATCGTTGATCTAGCCGTAAAAGGCTATTACGTAATCGAGCAGACCGAACAAACTCAAATGCTCGGCCTCTTCCACAGCAAGGAATACATCTTCCATCTCAAAAAACCAGCCACCCAGTGGCAAACCGCCCGCCCCCACGAACTAGAAATGCTCAACGCACTTTTCGACGACGGCGCCCGCGACACGGTAAAAATGTCCGAGCTGCAAAATCATTTCTACGTTCACCTGCCCAAAATTAAGGATTACATCTTCGACGCGCTCGTCACCGATGGCTACTACCTGCATCGTCCGGACCGCGTCCGCGCCGCCTACCTGGTCGGCGGTGTGGTCCTCGCCATTTTTCTAATCGTAATCGGAGCGAATGTAAGCGGCGCCATGGGCATCGCACCGCTCTCCGCAATAATCGCGGGCATCGCCACCGGGATCGTTGTCTGCGCCTTCGGATGGTTCATGCCCGCCCGCACCAACACCGGCGCGCGCACTCTGGAAAAAGTTCTGGGCTTCGAGGATTTTCTAGGACGCGTAGAAGGCGATCGCCTCGACCGCATAGTAAAAACGCCCGAACTCTTCGAGAAATTCCTACCCTACGCCATGGCGCTGCAAGTAGAAAAGAAGTGGGTGCAAGCGTTCTCCAGCATCAGCATGCAACCGCCAAGCTGGTATCAAGGCCCCTACGGCGGCGCCTTCTATCCTTATTTGTTGGTGAACGATCTAAATATAATGTCCCACACAGCAGGCTCAGCCTTCGCATCAGCCCCCAGAAGCAGCTCAGGCTCCTCAGGTTTCGGCGGCGGTGGCGGCGGTTTCTCAGGCGGCGGCTTCGGCGGAGGCGGAGGCGGAGGCTTCTAGCAGACGTCGTGCGAAATAAATCTCTCGAGCGCTCGCAACAGGCGGCGCCCTGCAGTTTGCAGTTCATCGCGGTGCGGCAATGAAACTCTCTTCAACTTGGCGTCCCCGCGCTTAGTCAACTCCACAACCACTTTGCGCCGGTCGCTGCGGCTGCGCTGCCGCCGGATCATCCCGCGCTTCTCCAAGCGGTCCATCAATTCCACCGCACTGTGATGCTGAATCTGCAAGCGCTCCGCCAACACTCCAATCGTCGCGCTTTGCACTTCCCCGAGCCCCTTGATCGCCAGCAAAGCCTGATACTGCTGCGGTTCCAACCCGGCCTTACGAGCATTGCGTTCGCTAAAATTCAAATAACGCCGGATGGCATAACGAAAATCAGCCAGCGCCTCGAAATTCAAAGGTTTGGAGCGCGAACGAGACATATCCAAACACGATTATATCGTATTCCGATGTATATGGGAATTCACGTACCGCCGGCGTCTCTGCCGGCTCTTTTGGGGAAGGCGCGGATCACGGCGACAACCAACCGCGGCGCAATGCATCAGGAAAAGAGGGAGGTTGAACTAGGTAGTCCGTACGCGACTGCCGCTCTTGTGGGAGTAATTGCGCGAAAGACCCGGCAGAGGCGCCGGCGGTACGCAGCCTAATACAGCCCCGGCAGGAAAGCAGGTACCCTTCGCGCATAATCCTCAAACTGCTCGCCAAAAGTAGCCCGCAACAATTTCTCCTCGCTACGAATCCGAACAAATGTCCCAATCAAAAAGATTACAATTGCTCCCAACAAAGCAGGCCACAACGTCAACGACAATCCGAACGCCACCATCATCCCAAACATCCCCAAATAAATCGGATTCCTCACCAAATGATAAGGCCCCTGCGTAATCAATTCATGCCCCTCAATCGTGCGCGCCACATAAGTCCACTGCTTCCCCAAAGTCCGCACCGCCGAAGCGGAGAGCCACACAGAAAGCCCCGCGATCACCACTTGCACACCCGCCACCACCCATTCCATCCAAGGCAGCATCGGTACAATCGGCCCCAGCGGCCGCCTCTGCAGCGAGAAAACCAACGCAAACCCGACCATCTGCAATCCAATCCCCACGCGCGACACCGGATCCTTCTTCGCAACTTTCTCCGGCGCCTTAGCCGGCGATTTCTTGAAAAAGAAAGTCCCCACCCATCCGAACCAACAAAGGATGAGCGGCACTAACGCCGCCGCGTTCGCATTACTAATCTCAACGCTCATAAGAATTCCTCGTAGCGCAGACTGCCAGCCGGCGTTTTTGTGCGGCGCTACCTGGATGCAAGAGCAATGGCAACCTGTTTACGCTTCGAACGAGAATTTCGTTATTTGAACTCATCTCATAAATGCTTTTTAGGGGGTCGGTGCTTTAGCTCCGACATTAAATCGCCTTTACAATCTTGGGCTTTAGCCCCTGAGGACACTCCGATCTGCCGTTCAAATTATTTATGAGATGACTTCTTCTCACAAAGCCTTCCGAAACGACTTCTGCGTCTTGTAATGCACATACCCAATCCGCTCATAAAATTTGTGCGCCCGCTCGCGAATCACATTCGAGCGCAACCCAATCGTCTTGCAACCATTCTCGCGCGCCCAGGTCTCAACCTGCTCGATCAGCAATTTGCCAACTCCGCGCGAGCGCTGCGAATCATCCACCACCAGCGCAGCAATTTCCACACGCGCATCCGTATCGATCGTCCGCATCACAAACGCGTTCAAGAATCCAGCCAGCTTCCCATCACTCGCCTCCGCCACCCACAAAGCATGCAGCGGCGCAGCTTCAATTCCCGCGAGCCGTCCGCGCACCTCCTCTTCGCTCGATGGATAGCCTAATTGCCCGCAAAGCGGAGTCAACTGCGCAATATCCGAAGCCCCCGCACGCCGCACGCGAATATCCGCCGCTCGAGCCGGACCAGCCACCCTCATCTCCTCCGCAAATTCAAAAAAGCTTCTCAGAATCCAGAAGAATCGTCACTGGCCCATCATTTACCAACTCCACCGCCATATGCGCCTGAAAAACTCCCGTCGCCGCCCGCACGCCAAGCGATTCCACCGCCCGCACAAACGCCTCGTAAAGTTCCCTACCCCGCTCCGCAGGCGCCGCCTGAATAAAACTCGGCCGCCGCCCCCCGCGCGCATCGCCATAAAGCGTAAACTGCGAAATCGCCAGCATCGCTCCGCCCGTATCGAGCAACGAGCGATTCATCTTCCCCTGCTCATCATTGAAAATCCGCAAATTCACAATCTTTTCGGCGAACGGCCCAACCATCTCCGCCGAATCATTCGCCCCAATAGCCAGCAGCACAACCAGCCCAGCCGCGATCTCGCCCGAGACCTTTTCCGCCACAGAAACGCGAGCCCGCGAAACCCGCTGCACCACCGCCCTCATTCTCTCACCTCAAACGCACCGCGATTAATGTGCAGCCTCAACCGGCGCCGCCTTCCGCGGCAACAAATCCGCCAACTGCGCCACGTTGTAAGCCCAAACCGCCATCACTTGCGCACCCTGAATCAAACCCAACTCCTTCGCCTGATCAAACGTATCCGCCTGCGAATGATGCGTCTGAAAATATTGCTCCGTCTCCTGAATCCCATAAAATCCCGGCACCCCCGCCTGATTGAACGAAACGTGATCGCTGCCGCCCTGCGGCTTCTCGCTCGGTTCAAGCATTCCCACCGCCTTCAACGGCTTCACCACCTGATACATGATCTCCGCATCCTGAAAATTCTCCATCATCCCGATCGAAAGCACCTTGCCCGTCCCGATGTCCTGCACCAACATGCCAGAAATTTTCGGCATTTCGCTTTTGTGCGCCTCCACGTAAGCCCGCGACCCACACAGTCCCTGCTCCTCGCCGGAGAAAAGAATAAATCGAATAGTGCGCTTCGGCTTCAATCCCAATTTCTCAAGCGCCCGCGCCGCTTCCATCAACGACGCCGCGCCAGCTCCGTTGTCCGTCGTGCCCGTTCCCAAATCCCAGGAATCCAAATGCGCGCCAAGCACCACCACTTCATCAGGTTTTTCGGAGCCGCGAATTTCCGCTACAGTGTTATAAACATCCACCGGCCCATCGCCAATCGTATTCGCAATTTCGATTTCAGCTTCCACCGGCCCGCGCTTCAGCAACCTCCAAATCAAGGAATAACTCTCCGAAGTCACAAACGCCGCAGGTACGGGCGAAATCGAATAAGTCCGCCCGCCTAACCCAGTCATATTCAGCAACGCATCCGGTTTGCCCGAATCCGTCAGCCAAGCGCTGACGCCCTCCTCTTTGAAAAATGCATTCCGATCCTGCACAAATTTCATGTACTCCGGCCCATAATGAATCATCGGCGCTCCCGGACGCTTCGGCGCCACCAGCGCCGTCGGATCGCCGTAAAGCACGAGCATCGGATTGATCGCCGGCTCATCGGGCGCGGGCAGCAGCAAAGGTTCAGTCATAATCACAATCGCATTCTTCAGCTTTCCTTTATATGCCTGCAAATCCTCCACCGATTGGGCCTTCACGTAAACGATCGGTCCGCGCAAGACTCCATTCGTCCCGGGCGCCCACGCGTACGACGCCATCGACAACGGATGCTCCGCCGGACTAACGATTCGCCCCCGCGCCGTTCCGCGCGTCCAAGTGTGTGCGATCTGCCAGGATTCGAGATGCGGATTGTCCACCCCGTAAGCCGCAAATCGTTCCTTAGTCCAATCATTCGCCTTCTTCAAATTCTCCGAGCCAGTCAACCGCTGCCCAATGATGTCCGACAAATATTCCAGATTGCTCATGATTTCGTTATGATCCTCGATCTCAGAAATAATTTTGCCGTCCGCAGCAATCGTAGCGTCGTCCAACACATTCGACTTGGCCTGCGGCGCCATCTGCGCCCGCACCACCAGACTCGCCAGCGCCCCAAACAAAACGCACGCGGCAATGAAAGCCTTGCGCCCGATAGTCATCCGAATCTCCCCTCGAAAGCCGACCGATTCTAAGCGCCAGCCTAAATTCAGGCAACGCCCAGTAGGGGAGGGTCTTTCTTTTCAGACCCTCCCGCTTTTCGGCTCCACTCTTGTTCCGGGCGAACAAATTTCCGCCGCGCCAACATCTGTGCTAGAAAATAAGCTCGCAGCAGAAAATCGAGGCCCTCCAGTGAAACTAGCCCTAATCGGCACCCACGGCGTAGGCAAAACCACACTCGCCTTCGAAACCTGCTCGCTACTAAAAAAAGCCAACTACAACGTTGACCTCGTAACCGAAATCGCCCGTCAATCTCCATTCCCAGTAAACGCCGCCACCACGATCGAAGGCCAACTCTGGATCCTCCACGCCCAAATCGCCGCCGAACTCGAAGCCACCCGCCGCGCCCCACACGTCATCTGCGATCGCGCCGTCCTGGATAATTATTGCTACCTCGTAAATAAATTCGGCCGCCAGCCGCAACTGGAACCCTGGCTGGCCTGGTGGATGGAAAGCTACGCAATCCTAATCGGCGTCCCAGCCTATGCCGAAGGCATCATCCCCGACGGCTTCCGCTCCGAAAACCGCGCCTTCCAGCAACGTATAGAAACAATCCTCAAAGAACTCCTGACTAGCGATCCATTCCAAAAAATCCGCCCACGCGTGAAATGGCTGGACCCGCGCGAGCGCCAAGTCTGGGGCGAGCGAATTATCGCCGCCGCACTCCCGCATCTAAACGGCACGGAGGCCGAGCAAAAATCCTCAGCCATCTAAACTCACTGATCGTCCTTACTCAGTAACGGTCATGGAGTGGTTTTCTTTGTAGTACTACAGTCCCAGCACAATTGCCTCCTAGTACCATACCTACACCCGTCCACCTCTCCGAAAATCAAGCCGTTCCAAAAAGCCGCGAACATCCATTGCTCCTGGTCGAAGGGTTCGTAGCGGGGTCACGATCTTCTGAGGAGGAGCCGTGAATAACTCACGCCCATCGAAGGTATTTTTCTCCGTATTCCTGTTGCTATGCACACTGGCCGCCTCGCAGTCAGCCCTTTCGGCGCCGACGCCACTCGCCACCCCTGTGACGATTCAGAGCACCTCAATCAGCTATACGACAAATGAGATCACCATTCATGGAACGGGCTTCGATCCCTCGAAGATCGCTCCGACAGTTACATTCAACGGCACGCGGCTGACGCTCGTCTCGTTTGCGAGCACCTCGATCGTGGCAAATCTCCCCACGGGGACCGCAGCGGGAACTTTCCAATTGATCGTCACCAATAGCACCGGTGGCACGGCGTCTTTCGACGTCACCTACGGCGCCGCCGGTCCAACCGGCGCGCAAGGTCCGGCGGGCACGAACGGCGCTAGCGGCGCACAAGGACCTCAAGGACTGGCAGGGCCTCAAGGTTTGATCGGGCCACAAGGTACCCCAGGCGCCACAGGCGCAGCAGGCCCAGCCGGCGCTACGGGAGCGCAAGGTGCAGCCGGCCCCGCAGGGCCGACAGGTGCAGCCGGGGCAGTCGGAGCGACCGGTCCTCAGGGCGCGACGGGCGCCATGGGTCCCGCGGGAGCCACTGGTCCGGCAGGGCCTGTTGGAACAACAGGTGCCACAGGAGCTCAAGGGCCCGCAGGCGCACAAGGCCCACAAGGTGCCGTCGGTCCGCAAGGTTCGGCGGGATCGCCAGGAGCGGACGGCGCGCAAGGCCCTCAGGGTGCCACCGGCCCAGCCGGGTCAGTCGGCACGTCTGGTCTGCCTCCCGGTACCTGGAGCTACATCGCATCATTGCCCACAGCTACCGGCGGCCCAGGAGTCGTCCTAAACGGCCAGTTTGTATTAGCAGGCGGCTTTCCCAGCGCCGGCGTTGAATCCTACAATCCTGCAACGAATACCTGGAGCACGCTTACATCAACGCCCTTCGCGTCGGCTTATGACACAGCCGCAGTGATCAACGGCCAACTCTACGTCCTCGGCGGCTGCGTCAATTCCGATTGCGGCATCGGCGAAACTACTCAGATGAATATCTACGATCCCACGAATAACTCATGGACGCCCGGACCGCCCATGCCAGTCGCAGTAGCGTCGGCAGCCAGCGCCGTGGTCAACGGCCTTCTTTACGTAGCGGGCGGCCAGACTTACGGATATCGCAGCGTGACAACTCTGCAAGTTTACGATCCCGTCGCGAATAGTTGGTCCACCATGGCTCCCACGCCCATGCCGATCAACGGCGGCGGCGGCGCAGCCATCAATGGCAACTTTTATGTATTCGGCGGTTACGCGGGCTCGAACCCGTTAACTCAGGCGCTGATCTACAATCCCAGCACTAACACCTGGACGCAAGGCGCCGCACCAATGCCCGTACCAACGTGGGAATCGCCGGCGGTGGTGGTCATGAACGGCTTGGCCTACGTCATCGGAGGCGCCAACAATTCAGGCTTTTCGAGCGCCGTTCAAGCCTATAACCCAGCTTCGGACTCGTGGACATCACTATCTCCACTCGATACGCCGCGCAATCTCACTTCAGCCGCCGTCGTCGGCGGAGTGGTGTACATCGCCGGAGGTGAAGTGGCAGGCTCGTGGGTCCCCACTGCCGAGTCCTTCTATCAATTTCCGCAAGGCCCGCAGGGCGCAGCAGGTCCCATCGGGCCAGCCGGAACGCCCGGAGCCGCCGGCGCGCAAGGACCGGAAGGAACTCCCGGAGCAGTAGGCCCAGGCGGCCCACAAGGCCCCGCCGGTTCTCAAGGTCCACAGGGAATCCCTGGCGCCGCAACCCAATGGTTCTACACCATCGATGGCAGCGCAGCACTGCCTTCGAACGGCATCAACGCGGTAATCTCGAATCCAGTCTTGCCCATCAGCGCCAGCGGCAACGGATATTTCCGCCTGGAAGCGTCGATCGTTCTGAAGATCGCGGCTCCCACAAGCTCGGTAGTTCAATGCACCTTTTTAGATTCCAGCGCCGGCTCCGAGATCATCGGACCTCCCGTCACCGCAACCATTCCGAGCGGACCGCTGTTCAATAGCTACTACGGCTGGGTAACGGTGACGGTGCACGCCTTCGATATCACCGCTCCCGGCGTATCGCCAAACGTAACTTTTGACTGCAGCACCAGCGACACCACCGGCAGCACCTGGCTCGACGGAGGAATCACCAGCGTCGAAACGATGACGGCAGCTCCAACCAACGCCGTGCATCCATAGCTCAGAAGGAAACGCGCGTAAGGGAGGATCTTCAGGGGGCCGTCGTAGGGGCCGGAGTTCACCACCGGCCCGATGTAGCATTGGGTTTTCGCATTCGCCGTTGCCTTTGTAGGGGCGCCGCTTGCTGCGCCCGCCCATGCAATGCCTGCGAAAACGTGCGCCATTTTCCTCCGCGTAGCCCGACCCGAGGTTCTCCGTCTTCCATCCGCCCCGTCAACGCGCACGATGTCATCACCGCTGCCTCAAGACTGTCCCATCCGTAAAAGCGTCCGCTGCGAAAACGGCACATAGAGCAGCGCCGCTGTACAAGCAATCGCGATCCCAAGCCCCAGCTGCTCCACAAGCAAAAACGGCGCCAGCGCCCACATTTCATCCAACACAAAAACAAACGGAAAAAGCGTTCGAAACTTCCGCATCAACCCGCGATATCGAAAAGCGATAGCAGTCAAAAGATACAAGCGAATGGGAATGCCCACCGCCGCACTAAGAATCAGAATTACCAGCACCCATCGCAGTTGCGCCGCGCCCTCCTGCAAAATCGCATCGATCTGCCGCACGCGCGCAAGCGAAATCAAATAAAAAGTCAGATACATAATCTGAATCAGCGAAAAAAGTCCGCGCACAACCGCATCAGACGCAACCGGCAAATCATCATCGCGAGCAGCGGCAACTCCGAGCGCGAGGGCATCCGCAGATCGTCCGGCCGCCGCAGCCTCAGAATTCTCCGCCCCCACAATTTCGACCGGAGCAATGAACCGATATCCGCGCCGCGGCAGCGTCTGAATGAATCGCGGATTCGCCGCTGAATCCCCCAGCGCCCCGCGAAGCTGGTTCACCGCCGTATTCACGCCATGCTCGAAATCTACAAACGTGTCTGCAGGCCAAAGCGCCTGCTGAATTTCCTCGCGCGTCACAACTTCTCGCGGCCGCTCGAGCAGCATCATCAGAATCTGCGCCGCCTGATCGCGCAATCTCGGCTCGCTTTTGCCGTCCTTACGCAACTCGCCCGTCAAGCCATCAAACTCAAACACGCCGAAGCGAAACTGGCGGCGCTCGCGCGCGGATTGCGTCAAGTCAGTAACTCCAGTAAATCGCCCACATCTTAAAGGATAAGACTCCGCAAGCCATTGCAAATATTCGATTTGTCAAATGAGACCGGCATGAGGAAAAAGGACCCCCAGTGCATTGAGGCAAACCCTCGGCAATGGCACTCTGCCGCGCATGAGCGCCGAAAAAACTTGTAGTGACGCGAAATCGCTGCGAGCCATCCTCATTTTCGCAACCGCAATCTTGGCCGCAGGCGTCTGCGCCGCAGCCGGCCCGCAATCCGTCACCGCAAAGGCCTTTGACGATTACATCCACAAAACGGAATCGCGAATGGCGGACGAGCTACTTCACGGACCGAATTTTCTCTGGATCGACGGCCTCTCTCCGGAGGAGCGCAGCAAGGCCTACGAAGATTTGCGCGCCGGGCGCGTCGCTGTCGAAAGCTCGCACGTCGGCAAGACGACCAGCGCGCTCCCAGTTCCAGGCGGCCTGATCCACGATTGGAAAGGCATCGTATTCGTCCCCGGCGTTTCGCTCGATGAAGCGATCACCCTGCTCGAAGATTACGATCACGACGACGATTATTTCGCGCCCGATGTAATCGCCTCAAAACTTCTCTCGCGCGATGGCGACAATTTCCACGTTTACCTGCGGCTGAAACGCAAATACGTAGTGACCACGGTATTCGACACCGAATATGAAGTTCGCTACGCCAAACTAAACCCAACGCGCGCCATTTCCCAATCGCGCAGCACGCGCATCGAAGAAATCAAAAATGCCGGCCAATCCAACGAACAAAAAATCGCGCCCGAAGACGACCACGGCTTCCTATGGCGCTTGAATTCCTACTGGCGTTTCGAGCAAGCCAATGGCGGCGTCTTCATCCAATGCGAGGCCATCTCGCTATCCCGCGATGTCCCCGAAGGCCTGGGCTGGGCGATCAAGCCGTTCATCGAGCAGATCCCTCGCGAGTCGCTGCGCTTCACCCTGCAGGCAACCCGCGCTGCGCTACTGAAAAAACACACCGCCGCATCCGCGAAAATCCAAAACGGAGAAATGCAATGAGATCCGAAATGATGTGTCAGGGCACGACTTCAGTCGTGCCGCTAAGACCAGCAACTAAGTTCGGCTTTAGCCGCTGAGGATATGTGCACCGGCTTGACGATTCATAGGTGGATTTCAATTTCAGGTTGGAGGACGAATCATGAATACCGAAGCGCTGGCACTTGCGAACGCAAAACCTATCGCATGTCCAGATCAACTGCAAAGAAATCCGTCATCGCAATTTCAAAACGCGCCGCGAATCCAGGAAGCCGTCACCGCCAAACTTGAAAAGAAAATCCTTCTCTGGCTCGCCGCGCGAATGCCCGCTTCGATACATTCCGATCACCTGACGCTGCTCGGCTTCGCCGCGATGTGCCTCGCCTGCGCAAGCTACATCCTGGCGCGCCACAATCGCATAGGCCTGCTCCTCGCCACTCTCTGCCTCGCGCTCAATTGGTTTGGCGACAGTCTCGATGGCACCCTGGCCCGAGTCCGCAATCGGCAACGGCCGCGCTACGGCTTCTACGTGGATCACATCATCGATTCCATCGGAGCGCTGCTGCTCATGGGCGGCTTGGCCGCATCAGGATTTCTCGACGCGCGCATAGCGATGGGTATGCTGGTCGCGTTCCTTCTGCTCTCCATT
>Ga0209772_10000154_pt1 | contig 16766 bp, 24 predicted proteins | sample BogFormECP03_OM1_FD_188235 | JGI IMG/M metagenome (GOLD analysis project Ga0209772, IMG submission 188235) | Bog forest soil microbial communities from Calvert Island, British Columbia, Canada - ECP03_OM1 (SPAdes) (version 2) | ecosystem: Environmental > Aquatic > Freshwater > Wetlands > Bog ... | reverse complement strand
CCCCACCGAGCACCGCTGTCTGTCAAGCTGCGGTAATGAGCAATTTGACTCTGTGACTCCTACGTACACGAACCCGGTTCTTCTTTTTATCGATGTATACCCCCCATTCACACCCAAACGCGTCTCGCCAGTTACGAGTACACAATTTCGCAGTTGTATTCTCGAGGTCCAATTTTTCCGATTTCCGGATCCTGCCCCATTTGCTCCCGTTATCATCAGTGCTGGGACCAAATGCCTTTGATTTTGAGGAGACAGTAGTGCATGATGGTCGAGATGGCATAACCACAGTTGCGGGGAATTGACGGGATTGAGGATCTGCGGGTTTCTTGGTGGGAGGGATGGAGCCGTTGTGCCTAGAGCGTTTTGCGAATGAGATGGTGTTGGGAGAAGTTTCGTGGGAACCGCGGAGACCTGGTTGAGAAGAGCAAGATGACATAGAGGTAACAGTTGCCGCGCCAGAAATTTGACGGGGAGCGGCGGTCCTGGCTGTGCTTTCAATGGAATTGCCCGTGGACTGAGGAGTAGCGCCTGGAAATTAGCCAGTCACATCGGGACATTATAGATACGTGAGTGGACAGTGCCGCCCCTTGCTGCATGCTCTTGAAGAATTCGTCGACGCTCATCCATTTGCTTGCGCATCGCAAAAATCTTGTCCAAGTCCCTAACGCAGATCAATAAAGTACACACAAATGAGGGAAATACATTCTTTGAACCGGGTTCACAGTTGTCGACAAAAAATCAAGGGTGCAACGATTTGACGGATTACAGAGATTTGACGGACCAAGGAAGGTGGTGTGTGGAGGGCGGTGTGTGGAGAAAAGGGGGGAGGCTGGAAAAATTTCAGGGGCGCGCATATGTTTCAGGTTTTAAATAAACTCGACCACCGCAGCCGACCAGCGAGAATTCGGTGATACAGGCACTTCAGTGTAAGATACATTAGTACCTTCAAGGAAAGAACCCTCGCCATTGAAGTTGAATTGTGAGCACAGGGCGTATATGAAAAATGATAAGGGGATGTTGTGGGGTAATTTTCAGCGGGTTCCGGAAATCACCGCCGATGCGCAGTCGTTTTCAGAATATTTGTGGGGAAAATTGCTCTCAAGATGCTGTGCGTACATGTTAAACCAAGGAGTTTAAGACACGGAGACACAGCAATTCATGCAGTCGCTCGATTTACATACAAATCAAATGCAAATGGAGAATCTCTATGCAGTCAAACCTCCACTCGGCAAATGTCGCCGAAATTAATCTCCGATGAGATCTGCAGCAGAATTACCCCTCCGGAGTCCGCCTCCGCCGCCTTAACGCCACCGATTTTGGCGGCGATCTCTTTGACGGTACCTAAAAATGAGAGATCTCAAAAATCGGGCACACTCACGATTTCCTGATAATTACTTATAGAACTATCGCATAGGTATGCATACAATATTAGGCCGCAAAGCGAATCTATTCAAAGATCCTAAGACCAGACTTCTCTTTCCAAGCAATCTGAATCCCATGACAATATCCCTTGAGGAGGCCTTTTCGAACGCAGGAGGCACCGTTCAATAAGGCTGCTGGGGAGGGGTACTCTGGCCTCGTCTGGAATTTCTTTTCAGTAACGAAATCGCCGTACTACTTTCTTCATCACTCAATTCACTGGCAACTGTGAATTAGCTAGTGACTTCAAATTGATGTGACCGATTATGGCATTGTCTTTCAGAAGCCTCCAAGCAGAATCATTGTGAAATGGGACGCATCGATTTTTGCCAGTTTTGTTACACCAACATGGACACCTTCAATACCAGTTAGATCATCACTTAGATTGCGCTGTACCGACTGCTTTGCCGTCTATCACAACCGGGGAACCACTCATTCCACCAATCGTACTAACTCGGTATGCAGGGATTTTTCCACCTCGTATGACTGGACCATGGGTGATTGTAAGCTCACAACTTGGCAGAAGCTCCTCAATGTCTCGAACCTCCGACTTCCCAAGCGGTCCGACATTTTGGGTATCCACGACGTATTGTGTTGAGTATGCTCCGGGATATCCAATTAAATCTACTTTGACAGACTGCTTCAAAACTGGGCGATCTAATTCGAGCCATTCCGTTGCGCGGAAATTCGACTGTGAGCAATCCAATATTGTAATATCGACAAAGCAAACAGGTTTGTCGAGAACCACCTGGCACCGAAAAGTTTCCACAGTCGGGGTTTCGGTGAACAAGTGTTTGACGTCAATAACCGCCGTTAGAATGCCGGGTAGTTGAGCAACAACGGCCGTCTTTTGGTCTCTAACAACGTGCCCCGCCGTGAGAAGCGTGGTGGGACCGACGAAGAAGGCTGTCCCAGATTCAAAGTCATCGTCGTCATACCTTGCCCCTATGAAGCACGTACACCTAGCGACCTTGACCAATGCTTCCTTGCGCTGCTCGAAGCCAGGATCGATCCTATAAGTCAGCCACTTACACAAGTTGAAAGTCAAACGTATCCCTCGGGGAACCTATCGCTCCGCCGTGGTATGATTTTCCAATCATCTCCAAAGGCCGCCGTTGCCCCCACGAAGTGATCGTTCTCTCTCAAACATATTTCATCCCGTAGCGCCGCAGGTCCAGTAAAGCAGATATCAGTTTCTTGTTCCATCTTCCTTTGCTTCTTCGTCTTTTGATATGGGCGATGTCGGGGTTGACTATGGCGAGGCAGCGCGCGAACGTTCATGTCCCCCATACTAAATCGATGCTGACGTGGACTCAACCTTTAAGATGTGGCAGCAAGAAGCCGGTCGGGTATTCTACCGAGGAATGGACGGGTGGGTGACGCAAGTCCAACCCAAACGAGTTCCGTGGTCGCAGAATTGGTCGTTTTGCCAATTCTCATCCAAATCAGTTTCTTTGGTCGATCATCATCATCCACTCAATACATGCACCCATATCCACCACCCTTCCACCATTTATTTCACATTGAGTCTTTGTCCTCTCCCCCTCACTGACCCCTCCATCGTCGAATAGCTTCACATTCATCTCCAATTCTCCGTCCGTCGTGGTCTACTACCTACGTTCGCGTTTTTTCTCCTTTTCGTCGACCAAGTCATCTCAACCCTCATCCTTCCCCCTTTCTCGTCGCCCCTATCTTCCAACGGGAAGCCCTATCTTCCAACACACCTCGCTCGTGTTACTTTTCTCCCAGGGCCAAAACCACCTCCACATCCCGTTACGTTGCCTACATTACCAATACCACCTGCGACGGGGACAAACCGAGTTGTCGTGGGTTCGGCTCCCTGTTCTTTAAGGCTATCCTTGAACCTCAAATTCATCCCTCCCACCCACACTCAGTCAATTTTCCGCATTCACCCTCCTAAACCTACGGTGTCTATTACGCATCTATGCCTTCCAATCAACGTCAACACCTCTTTCTCCGCCCTCGATCACGCCTGTTCGCAATCCACACACGTTAGGGATTTCGGGGAATCGGTTCTGCCAACACAGCAGCCACTAAACGTCGCGTACTTACGCCACCGGTGCGTCTGATTGGCTCCCTGGTGGCCCGAGACAAAATTAGTTTCAGCACCGCCTAAGAAAAAAGTGCCAACTGCACGCGCTGATCCATCGCACACGAATTGGCTGGGGAAGATCAGCAAGAGCTGTTATGATGATGCTGGGTGAATTGTCAGGGGTTCTGTACGCGATTATCTCATTGTTTCGAACGATTCGAGATGCTGTGCATGGACCGTCATTTTCCTTTATTACCGCGGCTTTTCTCCTCCCCTCTTTTCTCCTCCCCCTCACTCTCCTGCCTCATCAAACATTTCTCCAATATCTCTCTTCAACGCAATACACTTTCATGAACAGGTTTCTCGTCTTACTGTTTCCGAAATTTACTGATGATTAGTGTTCCTCCCACAGTCATCATCACAGCCGGTGCTCAGAGGAGCCTTCGTGATGCAGAACTCTATGCAATCGTCTATAGACCCCATGACGCGTTGAAAACACTTCACTCTCTTGACCAGGTATCAAAGAATATCCATAACCATTATTAATGTGATAGAAACCCATCTCACTCAGCGCAATTACCGGGACTTACGTTTGGACCGATCGCTACCTTGCTCATTCCGCGACTCACTCCGTTTCGCGCCCCTTGCCCCGTCTTCCCTCCTGCGCCAGACCCCATCCTCATCATGCACCGGCCTACCTCGTTCCTGTCGTTCCTGCCGTTCTTGTCGTTGATGCGCCTCATCCTCCTCCTCCGCAACCCTTCTTCGCTCCTCCCCCACCCCCCGATCATCCACCTGGGCAACTCGAGCTCAGCCTCTCAGATGACGCTCACAGTGCGCCACACACTGATGACACGGAAATGGGCCATTTCTTCTCCGATAATGGTGATGGACCTGGATTTGAGTCCAAATACTATCCCAACGTCTCAGATAACGCTCCTACCCCGCCAGAGGTTGACGATACCGATACGGAAGACTATGATACCGACATGACTGAGTCCTTCGCCGATAATGGGGACGGGTTTGCTCAACACGGATTTGAGGAGGACAAAGAGGATTATCAAACTGATTGGTTCAATGACGGTTACAATTCCATGTATCCAGCTAATTTTCCAGTTCCAGTGTATGTTGATCGCTCGGATTCCATCGGCCCATTGCTCCATCACCTGGACATCGGTATGTCATCTGTGAGATTCTGCTAACTTTTCAGGCAACCCCCCAGGGAACAGTCGTGTCATCTCATCTAGTCAAGGGGAGAATATCACACAAACTCACAATATGGAGATTACTAGTAGTTTCACCATTTATATGCAACTAATTTTGTAGTGCAATAATATCCCCAGTTTCAGTTCATGAAAGTCTTACTCTTTACTACCGCGATTCATTCATTCATCCCCACTCCACCATTATTTGGAACTTCCTCATCTGGCAGCAACTCGTCTATCAGGCTGTGGCAATTAAAGATCCTGAGGTGTTTGGATTGGAATTCCTGTCGGAACACACTATCCGTCACGCCGTCAATCAGGATATCCAGCGCTGCCACTTTGGTGCTGCTCTCAAGAGTCATGTCTCCGCAACCAAACGCAACGATTATAAGGTATCTAACTACTATCCATTTGTGTACACTGATTCTGTGTAGACGAGCATGAGGTTTATCATCGGTTTCTGTACCAAACTTCGTGACTAAGTTTGCCTCCCATGCTTCTGACCAAACTGAGGTCAAGGGAGCCAACGATTACTCTGTCCTTGCCACCTCCATGATATTTGAAAACGTCGCCTGCACCAAAGGATACGCTGCCTACAGTCATCTTGCCAAACTCTCAAAGGAGGAGCAACAACTTGTCTGTGACACTGTGTTGGACGAGTGGAGGAACATTGCGGAAGATGTTAATAAGACGCTGGATGAACTGCACCCCCCAGTCAGGGAGGTTGGCCTGCGACCATTTGTTACCGAATCGTCTCCGCCAAATGTGTTCTCCCCGTTCCATCTTATCTTACAATCCGTCATGGTAAAGCACGTATGGTCCCCCGTCTTCTCATTACTAATTGTATAGAAAGCATTGACTTACGAAATGATTTCGGATGCCATCGGTATCCCTTTGTCTTTCTTCAAGGATTTCGAGGCCGTCAAAAAACCAGAGTTGGGGGTTTTTCAGCGTACTTGGGATGGGGTTGTGGAACCGCAATTGAAGTTGTTGCATGACTATTGATCAAGTCGGATATCACAACGGAATGTTTGGTTGTGGTTGGATAAGGGGAAATTGTGTATTGATTGTATTCTGGCGCGCCATGGTTGGGAAATTTTATACTGGAATTGGGATATAGGTTTTTTTCATTATTTATTCAACGGAATATGATCTTTATACAACAGTCCTTGGTCACTAGTTTAGCCATTTCGACTACTGAATACGACTCTACATGTGTACTTGGTTGTGTTCATTGAATTCTTAAATTTTTTGAGTTGCAGCTCGAATTTCCAGAAGCGGAGCGGCTTTGCGGAGCGCGTCTATTTAAATCCGTCCTGAAGTGATCCTCTTCTTGATCAAACCTGACGCGTACACTCCGACCATGACGAACAATTTCCGTACACCACACACGAGGAGATCGTCTCCCCATTCAGAAAATCGTGCTACCACACTCAGTGGTCACACCGCAGTTCCAAATCCTCCATCTAATACTCCAGAAGTCCACCCCCATCCCAATTACCTGTTCTGTAGCTGATGAGTAGGAATTTCTGAACGCGGAGCCGGATACCGATCTCATTGATACAGCCATCGTAATCAAAAATATCCCATTTGAATACCCCGAAGAAGACTTTACGACAAAGCTTTTCCCAGAACTCGGTCTTCTACTGCCTTACGCGTTCAACTACCATCGCAATAAAACTGATCGTACGTTCCGTGGCCTAGCATTCGCGAATTTCAATGCTCCACGTGCGGCGCAAGCGGCGATGGACGCGTTGAATAACTTTGAGTTGTGGGGAAGACGGTTGCGGGTCGAGTTAAAGAAGAGATTACCTGCGGAGGAGGAGGAGGAACAAAGAACACTGGCTAGACGGTATGGACAGCTTTGGCATGAGAATTCATTCCTCACGACTTTGGAAGGAGGTGTGCGTTATGGGATGGCAGTGGAGGGACAGCGGGCGAGTGTTGAGGCCCTCGACCCAGCGGTACAACCACAGATAGTTTCTCTTGTACCAGTCATAGAGACACCGCCGACGGGTACATCCCTCCCCCCATTGGAATATGTTGTTGATGAAAGATGTGGATTTCAATGATCCAGAAAATCTGGGATTTTTCACCACCATAGTATCGTTCGTATCCAACCCCGAAAATAAAGGCATGGGGTTACTGTTTCCTTCAACGCTTTCTCGTACACAACGTGATACAGTCCGTTGCATTGCGTCAAAGCTCAAACTCCGCTGCCTCTGCGACCCGGAGGAGGCACCCATCGCCATAACCCGTCCACCAACCCCCCCGGTCCAAGACAATCCCCACTTAACCAATCCATCCTCAATCCCCGAATTCGGATACTATCGTCCGTTTCCTACAACTCCTGCGATCCCGGAGCATTTAGTCTCCTCTCAACATGATCCTGGTTCTCCTACCCTACCAGGCATTCGATCAACCACTCGGTGAAAACTTACAAGACCCTCCCCTCCATCCCCTCCGACTGCATCCCCGTGGCACCACTCTTCACGACAACAAAGTCTCACGCATCAGCACAGTCAGGACTGCAGGTGGGTGGAGTGGAGGAGATAAAGATACTAATATGGATTTACAAAACTCTCCGCCGTCTGCATGTTAGTAATAAATATGATTGAGTTTAGTTATTTATTGATAATCCTATGAGATTTTGTTGGAATCTGTTGATGACATCCCTACGAACGTTCGTTGAGTTTCCCCCCAATAGTACATACAATTCACGCCCCTCCGCCGGACCTTATCCCTCCCCACGTTCCCTCCGAATCATAACCTCCAGTTGCAGACAAGTCAGAGAAGAAAGTGGGACGGACAATACATGTCTTCCGTAACACCACGCATGCACTTCAACTGACGGCGGTAATTGTATTGAGAACCATTCATTCGATTTCATCTCAATAGTTAACGATACCATATCCCACTCTCGAAAACCATCTAATGAAACCCGACCCCATATCCCAACATAATCACTTCTTGTTGCCCAAACCGGGTAAGAACCCCCCCAAGTAACTCATCATCCATTCCGTCACTCCATCCTTTGCCTTTTCACCCTGAAATGCCGTGAGGAAACCGTCAGGTAAGCTCAATACACCTTCAAACAATTCGTAAGTCATGTCAACCTGTGCAATTAGCAATGAGAAGTTTGCAGACCATACGTGCTCAGAAACAATACTTTGAGCGATGAGGTGAATGACCGAGAAAATGTTGGGTCCCGCACTGGCACCGACGAACGGGCAGACAGTCTTGGCATCGATCGAGGGGTGCCAATGCCTCAAGGTTGGGAGGAATGACGGGAGTGTAATCCACTGTTGAATGACCACATTCATAATCTCCTCTTGTTCGTCATTGGCGTATCCACCGATTGCGCCATATCCGATGTCTGCTGACGCCGACTGGAAAATTAAACTCGTCGCAAGAACGGCAGGAAAGTATTTCTCGCGAGCGGTGAGGGAGCCGTCTGTTTGCGCCGGCATGCCGGCGAGGTGTTTGATGACGGAAATGCACATTTTCTGGATGCATCTAACCCCCCCCTATCCAGAATCAACAAATGCTAAAAGGGGTATTTACTTTAAAGTACTCCAATCGACGATGGCTGATTTCCGAGTCGCCCGTAGCCAACGAAAAAATCTTTTGCAAATCGACGTTCACAGCTTGTCGGATCGTCTGAGGTGCACTACCCGCGTACCCGCAAAGGCGAGGATGGGCGATAGCAACGTCCTCGAAGAAGACTTGATGCAACGCGAGTAGAAGCCATGCCATTTGTTGGGGAGGTTGGAGCCACTTATCGTGGTAGCGGTGGTATTCGTGGAGAGCAGTGAGACGCGCGGCAAGATGAAGGGTGAGAGACGTGTCGGGTTTTGGACCGGCATGCTCAGTGACGTATTTTCCGAGTTTTTGCGGTTTAATTTCACTACCATCAGATATGCAAGGCGAGGGGTCCCTAACCTCATTTTGGATGAAAAGACAAGACCGAGAGCATAGGTATGTTGTTCCGCGTACTCGGGATCCGTTGGGGGACCAATGAGCATGGCAGTAGCGACTTTCATACATCCCTTTAGGTACTTTTTGGCAGTTGCGTCGTTGATGACAATCCCCATGCTCGCATAAGATTGTTTGTACGACGCCATGAGCCAAGCCTGCTTCTCCTTCATCTTCTTCCAAGAGTCTCCGAGGGTGAGGGGAGGTTCGCGTTTGACAGTAGCCTTTTGATTGGCAAGAAGAATCCCCAACTGGGTTGGCGTATTCGTCGGCGGAAAACCGGTGGTTTTGATGACCTGGGGAGTAACGGGTGGCGAGGGTGGCAAGTCGTTAGGGGGTGTAGTTTGACGGATGGCGGTAATCGAGGGAGGAGTAAAATTGTGGGGCGGAGTTTCAGGAGTTGCGGTATGGGAGGGAGGGGTAGAGTGACGAGATGTGGGTTGGGCTCCGACCAGGTGCATACTCGGCGGATCCGACGCGGAAACACTCATTTCGGATAAGCCTGCATCATCGGAATCTGTACTATTAGAAAGACACAAAAGATTACGTACCAAACTTGTGTGCCTCCATGACGTTGGGACCGTACTCGTAGTCGAACGGAAGTCGGTGGTCTGCTATAAATGAACACAATTCGAAATAATAGTTACCGTCATTCATTTTCTCCGAACCGGCGTTGAGTTTACTTGGAGCGTCCCCTAAAAGTTAGTGCCGAACCATACGTGGAGAAAATACCAATGGTCATACTTTCCATACGATCGATCATTGTGGTCACCAAGGTATTAGGAGTAATAACTTCCTCATTGAGATCCGCACTTGCCCTTTCAAAGTCGTCCATAAACTCTAGTCAGTTAGCAAGACCACAGTAATTTGATACCAGATTCTGAATCATCCGTAAGACGATCATCTCCTCCAATCCCCATGAAACCCTTGTCTTCTCCATACCCACTGAATCCCGGAAAATCATCGAATCCGTCGACACTCATACCGATGTCTTCCGAATCATCAGCGATGAATTCGTCCGTGGGTTTCACTTCGTCGACAGCGGCGACTTCGTATTCAGGAATGTGGTGATTGTCCTGTACCGGGGGAGTGGCGTTTTCAAGGCTATTCTCTTCGTGGACATTGGGGGAAAATTTGCCGACGTCAGGAGTGACGAGATCTTGGATCGGAGGATTGGCGGCTTCGGGATTCTCGAGAACGGGAATGGGCTGGTTGACGAGAGTATCAACTTGACGAACGGGAGGAGTATCGACTTGTGGGATGGGGAGGATATCGTCTTCCATGATGGCGCCAGAGTAGTCGTCCGGAACAGGTCTCGTTTGACTGAGAAAAGCATTATTCGACTGAGCGTCATATCCCACCGGTTCGTCCACAATCATAGCATTGCTCATAGTCGGCGCTTCCAATCTACCAAAGTCGTCAACGACAGGGGGGAGAGTTTGATGATGAGATTCTTCGTCGAGTGGTGTATGCGGTTTTTCTTCGATGATGAGAGGGTGCTCGTGGTCTGGCGGGGGAGTATTTGCGGATTCAACAGCGTCCGAATTGAGAGTCTCGGATTGTCCAGTGCTGCCCGAAGAACCTGTCTCCTTGTCCATGCGTGGGGGAGGAAGGGTTGGAGCTGCGTCCGGAGGTCCGGCGGGAGCTGCATTGGCGGGGGAAGTTGCGATCTCATTTGCGCTGGGAGGAAGATTGACATTGGAGAGGGAAATCGGGCTTTTGGCTGCTGATGTTGCTGCTGTTCGAAGACGTTTGGCACGAGGTTTGGCGCAAGAAGGGTGAGTAGACATTTCGGGGACGAAGGGGTAGGAATTCTTGCGAACGTCATACTTTGAGAGGTCATCGACCCATTTGTAATATCCTTTGGAACTACAAATGATTTTCCTCTGTCAGATTAGCCATTGATGATGAGATTGTAATGTTACCTTTCCAATAGTCATTGTACGGCGATGCTTTGGCGTAACGCTGCAATACACTTTCGCATAATCATCTGGATCATCCCGCAAACTGCGCTTCTTGGCAGCAGTATCCGGAATTTCACTACTCGTCAGTACATTCGCGCAAGGCGGGGGGGGTTATACGGTTGCATAGCAAAGGCAAAGACACTTGTATTGTTTTGTGGGTGGATTAGATGAAGATGGAGCTGATGAATTCGAAGACGGAGCAGGACGAGGATTTGTGCAAAAAAAGGGAGGTGGGAGAAAAGGTGAGGAGGTGAAAAGAGTGTGCCAGCCGTTACGTATTTTAAGAAGAAACTTTGATGAGGTCATGTCCCCCCTTGAAAATTTTCGCTCTGCAGATGGATACAAGCAGTTGTTGTTGTTTCCCATAGAATTTGTATGTGGCAAGACAACCAGAGCTGGCTTCGTGTTCAATTTTAGGGGGCAACTTGAAACTTCTAATTGTACGAGGACACGCTCCCTTAACTAAGTTGGACCAATCACCGCCAGCCTGTTAGTCATTACACTGTATTCGCGAGAGTGTCCCTCAGGTGGGAGATTAAAAAACACTGTATTCGCGAGAGTGTCCCTCAGGTGGGAGATTAAAAATATTTCATAATGGTACATACCAGTACATCACGAAAAGGACAATCCTTTTTGATTTCTATGTCTTCCAATATCCTCTACCATAACTTACAAACCTTTCGTCGCCAATAGACTTCCAAGAGAGAACCTTGACACGAAAGTCTTTCTTCATCTGAGTTTTTGGGATGAATATAACATTGATTCTAGACCCGACATCGTTACAGTATCTCTCTAATCCAGCGCTGAATTTCCCCCCAATACGTACAATTCTCACATGCCCGCCATACTTTACCCTCCCCACCGCCTCCGAATCATAATCTCCGATTACTACTGACAATTCAGAAATAGATGGAACAGACAGTACCCTGTCGATTCAGAATCATATCCAAGCAAACATCAGGTACGCAATCTCCCGCAATTAACCAATTCATCCCCCCGCGAATGGTGGACGAAAACGCGTTCGACTTTGACTTTGTAATACGATCTTCAGGAACCTTCGATCTTCGCATAATAGCAGGACGATGGTTGGCCGGAGACATCCAGGAACAAAGGGTCGGAGAATGACGAAGCTCAGTGCGGGGGAAAGTTGGAGTATTCGAGCACCACGTTCGTTCTAACAGCCATTTTCGGTTTCGAGGATGATTGAAAGCCGACCGTCGTGTTATTGAAAGTTCACCGTCGTGGTGAGACGAAAGAGAGAAGGAATTCCCGATACTAGACTCCAAATTCCGTCTACAATTAGTGATAATGAGCGCGAGCACCAGGGAGCTTCTTTGGACTTTAGTTCACCAAAATCATCATTCCCCTTCCAGCCAAGGACTTTGATCTGTCGCAAAGAGAAATCTGCCTCCTCCCGTCAATAGTCCGAATTTTTGAGGTTACGCCGACATAATCGACAATTTCCACTGACGGCGGAGACAGAATTCATGGTAGAGGTCGTGCAGTACATAACAATCTCGGAATATTCCGCCCCTGCCACTAGTTCTGATCAGTATAATATATAAAAAAAGCAGTCCCATGATCCATAGATTCCGAGATTCCTCCCACTCCGACTTCCATCACATCAATATTCCAACTCCTGAGGAGACAGTTCCATGATAATCCGTCTTCATCAAGCTCCTTTCCTTTGACCGACTGCAGTCAGAACGCTATTGGAGGGGAACAAAGTACCGCCCAGGTACGCACCCAAGGACGAAACAGCTCTGCCAATACCAACGTATTCAACTTCCTACTGTATTTTCAGAGACGACACCCCGAATATAGCCGCGCCTTTCACGGTCGATATAGCGCACAAGTCTCCCGAACGACCACCTTACAACAACAACCCCGGCACCTCATAAACCTGTTTTTTCTCGAGCATGTCCATAAGATCAATACACATGCGTTCATTCAGCTTATCTAGATGCGAAAACATCAATCTTACATTAGCTTTTTTTTTCAGAGAGGGGAGTACTGCATTGTTGAGAACAACGATTCCTAGCATTGCCTACGGTCAGAAAAAAATGAAGCAGGTGAACCCTTTCTTTTTGATACTCCCTTTAGTGGCTTAGTACGCTGCTGTCCATAGTTGCTTGTTTTTCTTCCTTACTTTTTCACGGTCGTCTTCCTCCTTTAGGCTTTTCTTTTCGTCGTTTCGGTACTCCCTTTAGCGGTTTCCGTGCCCTGCACCGAATTCTCCTAAAACTGATTGGTTTCGTATTTGGAGGGGAGGTATTACCCGTACTGGATCACCGCTAATGGGGCGCAGACAACTGAAACCATTCTCCATCAACCAACAACATCCGAGACGAGGAGAGGTCCGCCGGCTGCCAACTGATGTTCCTTCTCCAAGCTCAAGGATGCGGAAGGTTGACGGAGATGTGTAATGATCATTCATCGTACTCTCTCTCTCTCTCTCGCTCCCCCAAAGCACGGTGGCCTAGATACATGAAAGAAGTGTATCGTATTCTTAAATTGAAACATGGTGGGTGCATTCTGTGTTGAATTCGAACCTTTTTATCGTACGCATTCGCGATATGCAAGCTGCAATAACGTGTAGTGATGGATCCGTGAAGTGGAGCCGGTTGGGAAGAGTGGTTTGCCACGATGATGATCGGAAGAAGGATTATCGGGAAAGAGTTTTCGAGGTTTTTCACTCTTGCTTTGTCTCCATTTGGCCGGGAAATCGGGAGTTTGGTGGGTTTGAAAAGAGATTTAAACGCTGGTATAGTAGGTTCGCAATGTAATATATGATATGATATTCAAAGAATATGAATCCAACTGTGAGTTCAGATGCAGCCCTCCTTCTCAGATGAATTTAAGTAGGAGCATCTCCCAGAATGATTGCAACATTGGATTTTCATACCTGTACCTAACAAGCGCCATATTATTTCACGTCGAGATGATGGCAAGATGACAATTCCGTGATCTGTTTGTACTGAGGAGAAACGCGCTCACTCGTTGCGGGACCCCAAAACGTCAAATTTGATCTTTGACCGATCACTTTTTACATATCCAACCTCTCTGAATATGGGTAATGTTCCTGGTCGTGAAAACTTTGAGATCGGTTTGCAATTTCACTAATGGAAAGAGATTTCGAACTGTATCATGCACGAGTATTTAGAGATCATTAGACGATGCTGGAACAAAATACAATGCAATATAATATGGAATTGTTACATAGGAGTCTTCCAATCATGCGATACAAAGATCTCGTATCTGGGGAGAAGTAATACCCCGGGACGAACCTTGATGCCGTAGACTATGAGTCTGCCATGAAGCTTCATGGTGAAGTTGACATTGTTCATCGCTCCCCCATCGTTGCAGTATCTCGCCAGCCCCGGAATTACAATAGTCTGCTCAACTACCGCATCACCCGCCAAATTGACGCCCTGGCACATTCCCTTCGAAGCAAAATCGCGGTGCACTGGCAAGTCAGAACGATTCAGAGCGGACGATACCCTTTCCATCGGGAACGATATCATAACCGTAGTCACACACATAGTCTCCCGCATTGAAGACGGCACATGCAAACAAACCAAGCCCTGCGCCGAGGGTGGAAGGACGAACCTCGAGCTTGTATTTCGATCGGCAACAATCGGGGCATAATGGAAAGACGACGGCAGAGCTCGAACATCCAGGAAAAAGACAAACGGCAGGGTTTACTTCGTGAGGCCTGAGTAATCGACCAGCCAGCTCGTTCCGACGCCCATTTTCGTGTTCGATGACGAATGAATTGAGTCTCTCGACGACCTGGCGCGTTGTGATGGAACCGAATAATACACCCGTGGTCAAATCGGCGGTCAGTGGTTATAATACTAAGGGATTGTACCTCGAAAATCCTGTGGACCGTCGAGGTCGTCGTTGCCCTTCCACCCCAGAACTTTGACCTGCCTCCGACACTCTGTCCAAATGATTTCGTAGTGGAGATTTTCCAATCCCCAGGTCGCGAGTCGGGGGAATACAGCGCTCCAACGAAGAAAATGATTCGGCGCAAAACGATTGAGATATGGACATCCTTGATTTAATAACACCTCACCGCTATGCTCAGACTGTTGAACACACATGTTTTGCACTTTGAGTGGATTCAACTCGATCGTGTCCATCGATTCGGATAAGCCTGTTGTGCTCTCGTTAGGGGTTTCTTGTTTCATGATGATCTGGATTCTGATATTTTTTTGACGGCGCTGCTTTGTCTTTGGAATGGACAGGAACGAGTTATGGGACACAGGAACGCGATCCTCCTGTTCAATGGTGTCAAATTGAGTAAGACTGTGAGAAGGGGGCTATTTTCGCAAGTGGCAATTTGCCTGGGGAAAGTCAAAACTCTATTTTTGCACATGCGAGCTTACCTAACCCCACCAATAGAGTTACAGCTATTAAATAAAGTATTTAGGGGGCTGATTGTTTTTAAATCCTCCGCTCCCTTCTCTCCTCACATTGCAACCCCACAATCCACGCAATGACGGCAAGAACAAACGACATTTTCGGTATCCTCTAGCGCAGTCATTCAGTATCTCTCGTTCGCACGTTGTTCTCTTGGGGTCGTCTATCTGATCCATCCCTGTACTATGCTCACGCCGAATGACGGAATAATCAACATCGATTCCTCTCCGACATCGAGAAAACGGAAACGAGTCACATTTTCATCCTCAGGTACAGTTTCATTTCTTAGTGTTCCATGGCTAACTTGTGTAGCTTTGAAAATGGCGGAAAAACACGAAACAAATCCCAGTCACCGAAAGAAGGGCAAATTCCGGCAAAGCGTCGTACTGGGCCCCGCCAGCGCATGGGGACCATTCGATCTCGATTTGTTCCGAGTGGATTATGAAAAGAATATGTATTACAAGCTCCCCGACGAAGTCAGCACGGCTCTGTACGATTCAGATACAAAAGATAGAGTGGGTAATGCACGTTGATTGCTCTGTTAATGATAGATGTCATGCTTCTCAACGTGTTAGACATTACGCAAGAAGACCTCCACGCACATACAAGCCCCACAACTGAGGAGAAACTTTGCAGCAACCCCTTGCAACGTACTTTTGAGCTTTTGGGGGAAATCTTGATACAGAGAAGTCGAGAAGATATGGAAAGACAAACCGAACGAGTCAAGATGGCGAGGGAGGCAAAGGCTGCCAGGGCAAAGCAGCTCTCTAGCGACGAGAAAATGGACTCTGCAGCGGATGAGACGAAGAATATTGCTGAACCTCGCCTGCCTAGCGCATTGCCTAGTACCCCTCAAAAACGCGACTTTTCCGGTACATCTTTCGGACCACGCTCCACCGAAGGTACACCCATAACTCTAATTAAACCGGAACCGAATATTCAAGATCTACAGAATACGTTGGTTCGAGATGTACTCCGAGCGATATACGGCTCCCCTTACATTCGAGTGCCGTGGGCACGAGGCAGACAAAACATGCGACTGAGTTATGAACCGTATAATCTCCCACTCACCCGTCATTTACCCTAGGTCTTGCTCGACTTCTTTCCTATGTCACTTTCGTGATAATCAAAGCGAGACGTTTGACAGCGTAACAGCAATCGCCGATGGCGCATTTGTGTTTGTCACTGACAAGGCTATAAAAACAGACGAATCATGTATATGGAGTCGACAAAAAGCGTGTTTACTTTTTGAGGTTTGCTTCATCTGGTTTGACAAGAACTAATGACAGGCCAAGAGATTAGATTGCAGCGCCGAACAAATTGAGAATTTTGGGGAGGGTCATGTCGCTAATTCTGAAGCGCGGAGGAGGGCAGCGCAAATGCTTGGGGAAATGTTGGGTCTAGTTTGCCATCGGGAATACATTGCATGCGGCGATCAAACGGTAACTCTTCCCTCAAATGTTGCTTACATGTAGCCTTTCGTGGTGCATCTTGCTGGGCTTAAAGCGTCGATTTATTGGGCTGAATTTCCTGTACAGTATCTTGATACGATTCGGAACCACAATGTCAGCGATCTCGAAAGCCTTCCGAAAGTCACTCTCCATCATACTCAACCGCAATCATTGTTAGTCCCTGAGGAACGAGATCGGTTTCTTCGAGATTATGTTTCAGTTGTTCACTTTATTGCGGGTGGATATGGGAAAGTGGGATTTCTTCGTCGCGATA
>Ga0209772_10000152_pt1 | contig 16822 bp, 17 predicted proteins | sample BogFormECP03_OM1_FD_188235 | JGI IMG/M metagenome (GOLD analysis project Ga0209772, IMG submission 188235) | Bog forest soil microbial communities from Calvert Island, British Columbia, Canada - ECP03_OM1 (SPAdes) (version 2) | ecosystem: Environmental > Aquatic > Freshwater > Wetlands > Bog ... | reverse complement strand
AAAATCGAGCTTCTTCGCGATGCCCTTCTCGAAGAGGTCGATGTGCTCGGGCAGCACGATACCGGACTGCACGACGTGCAAGTCATGCAGCACTTTCGGGTCGGCTTTGGCCAGACAGGCAGCCAAAAAGTCCGCCTGCTTCTGGTTGTCGCCTTCAAGGCAGATCCGATCATTAGGCCGGACCACCGCCTCGAGCAGCGCTGTGGTGTCTTTTGGCTCCACCATCTTTCCCGCTGCGAATTTGCGACCCGCGGCAAGACGTTCATCACGCGCTCGTTGCTCGCTTTGCCAATCAGCCATGTCGTTTGGCTCCTGTTGACGTTGCCCTGCCGGCTACATGCTGCTGATGAGGACTCAACCGATATTCGCCAGATGACTGGCTCTGCCGTGCACTGTGACTGCCGCCCAACCCGCTAGGCGGACTGTCCGGCGGCTTCGAGGATCAACCCGGTGATTTCGTCGGGATGGGAGATCAGCGAGAGGTGGCTCGCCTTCACCTCGATGGTCTTGGCGCCCATGCGCTTGGCCATGAAGCGTTCGAGATCGGGATTGATCGTCCGGTCTTCCGTGGAAACGGCATAGAAACTCGGCTTCGACCGCCAAGCCGCATGCGTGGTCTTGCCCGCGAGCAGAGCCTTTTGGAACGGCTCCTGGACCGCATAGAGGACCTTCGCCTTCGCTTCCGGCAGGTCGCCCGCGAAATCGCGCAAGAACGCAGCCTCGCTGAGACGTCCTTCATCGCCGTCGAAGACAATCCCGGCGGACGCCGGTGGCGTCGGAAATGTCTTGGCCAACGCCGTGTAATCCTCGCCCGCATCCGGCGCCCGCGCCGCCACATAGACAAGGGCCGACACGTTCGGATGTACACCGGCCTCGGTTACGATCATGCCGGAGAACGAATGTCCCGCGAGCACGGTCGGCCCGTCCTGCCAGGCCAATACGCGCTGGGTCTCCGCCACCGCATCGTCCAGCGTCGTCAGCGGGTTCTGCACAGACGTCACGTTCAGCCCTTTTGCCTGCAATCGTGCGATCACCTCGGACCAGGATGACCCGTCGGCGAACAACCCGTGCACAAGGACGACGTTTTTGGCCGTCGGAGCCGGCTGTGCAGCGGCGGCGGCGCCCTGGACAAGAGTGCTCGCTGCCCCCGCAGCCACCATGCTTACGAATGCGCGTCGGTTCATTGGATACCTCGGCCGGCGATCGTCTTGGCTATTCATGGAAGGATTCCCTTTGCCTGAGATTGACGTTAGTCACTTTAAGAGTTCGATCTGGCTGACGACGAGCTTGGAGGGCGCTGCTATCGCGCGTGGCACCGCGAATGCACTTGCATGACGCGTCCTCAAGCAGTGAGCAAATTCATCGAGAGCGTCGCGCATTCTTGCGACGTAAGCGAGTTTGACGTTGTAAGATTATGTTAGTCAGCGTTGCTGAGGCGCGCGTTTTGGGCGACGCATCGACTCCCCAGGGAGCTTCAGCTAGATGAGGTGATCTCGTTGGTTGAAATGACTATAGCGACGGCCATGTTGATTCTCAGATATCGTATCGATTACGAAGAATGATCAGTTGAACGATCAAATCGCTCTGGGGAGTGAAATAGAAGGCGAGCACCAGCGGATCAGGCAGGCCGCGCTTGTCATAGTTGCCATCGACATTGGCCGTCGCGATGAAGTTCCCATAGTGGTTGATCACCTTGGTTACGTTCATCGTCAGACGCTCGCCGATGATATCGTGCTTCGCCCACTCTCTGATGGCCGGCTTTCCCCAGTAGTCCCGCAACTGATCATTGACGAGAGCGTCCTCGGCGAAAGTGGCCAGCAGTCGCTCGATATCGAAACTGTTGGTTGCTTCAACGTAGGCGGCCACCAGGGGTGGGAGGGCCACGGGAGCGTTTGGCGGAACGGAGGATTTCATCGTTGTGTCGGGTTCGAAAGATTCTGGGCAATTTGCACGCGACGACCATACCCGATGGACGACGGCTTGGCCCGTTTGATTACGTTAGAAAATGTTAGACGGGTGCAGGGAGTCCGGTTCCGCCGGGTCTCCGGGCGGAAAGAATGTTGCGGAGGTCGTCGGCTTGGCGTGGAGCGGCTAAAAAGCCTATCGCAAATCCTCAAGCAGCGCGCGCGCCAGCTTCATATCTGCGGTTTCGAATCCTTCGGTAAAGCGGTCGTAGACGAGGGCGAGCGTATGCCGGGCCTGATCGCGCTGGCCGTCTTCGGAGAGCATGCGCGCCAAGACCATCGTCGACCTCAGCTCCCAGGCGAGCGCAGATTGCGCGCGTGCGACGGCGAGCGCTTCGGTCAGGCAGTTCATCGCTGATGCACGGTCATGTCGCGCCGCGAGAATCTGCGATTTGATCCGGAGCAGTTCGGACAAGTAAAATTCCGCTCCACTATTTTTCACGTGCGCAATCGCTCCATTGATCGTGAACAGCGCCTCCTCGAAGTGCCCGGTCTTGCGCAGGCCTTCCGCCAACGCGCCGATGAAATCTGTGATGACGATATTGTACTGCTGGGCGCGCAGGGACTCCAGCGCGCCCCGTAGCAAATCGAGACCAGCTTCCGGCTCATCGCGGGCGATGGCAAGTTGGCCTTTCAGCGCGATGCCATGAGCAAGGTACGGTGCAAGCGAGTATCGTCCGGCGTATACGATCAGCTGCTCGATGAGGTCGCTGGCGCCCGGCAAATCGCCGGTCCACAGTAACAACATCGGGGCATGAAGCAGCGAACCGCAGACCGAAATTGGGTGACCTCGGCTTGCCGCTTCGTCTATGGCGTTCTGCACGATTCGAAGCGCCTGATCGGAGAAGCCGCGCAGCCACAAGGTGCGGGCGAGACAGCTGAGCGCAGAGATGCGCGGATCAAGACCGAAGAAGTTGGCGTTGAAGACACCAAGCTCGGCCGCGAGTGCCATGCCGCGCTCAAGATGGAGTTGTGCCGCGGCTTGGTCGCCCAGATAGTGGTGCGCCATGCCCACCCTCCACTCCGCCCAGACGGTGCCGGCCGGGTCCTTGGCAGCCTGCGCGATGGCGCCGCCCCGTTCCGCGACCGCCATGGCGTTGCGGAGGTCGCCGAGTCGTGTGAGAAAAATGTTCAGACCGACGAGAAGGCTAAGTTGGCGCGCAGGATCCTGGAACGCTTCCGCCAGCGCAAGCCCGCGCTCGTATTCGGCGCGAATCTGATCGCTTTGACCCCTGGTGAACATCGACGCCAGCGCCAGGGCTTCCTGAAGAATCATCTCCTGTCTGGTGCCTCGGCTGGACGCGTCGAGAGCGGCCAGCGCCCGTTCACACCAACCCCTGCATTCCCCGAATAGCGACAATCCGATGAACAGCGGCGCCGCCCATGTGGCGAGCTCGACGCCGACCGCGGTATCGCCGTGGTCCGACAGCGCCCATCCGAGCGCCGCCCGCACGTTGCCGATATGCGAAGCGTATCCCGATAGATCGTGTTCGCCAAACAACGACTGGATGATGCCTTCGCCAATTCGCCTCTCACGATCCGCGCGCTCGTCGTACTCGAGAAACTTGGCAAAGAAGATCGCATGGCTCCGGGCGATGCGATCCGTTTCGTCGCGCCCTGCGAGCTTGGTAGCGGTGTAGGTGCGCGTGGTGTCGAGCAGCCGATAATAGGTCGATTCGTTGATGACGGTCGTGGATATTAGGGATTTTGCAACCAGGCTTGTGACCGCGTCGATAACGTCCGCTTCGTCTGCCTCCGTCCCCGACGCAACGGAGCCGGCGGCCTGAAGCGTGAAGTCCCCGACAAAGACCGACAGCCGGCACAGCACTACTTTCTCGCGCTCCGAGAGCAGGCTGTAACTCCAGTCGAGCATCGCGTTCAGCGTCTCGTGCCGCGGCAGCGCGGTGCGGCGGCCCTGCCAGAGCAAGCCGAAGCGGTTGTCGAGCAATTCCGCGGTTCCAAAAATCCCAAGGGAGCCGACGCGACTGGCCGCGAGCTCGATGGCAAGTGCGATCCCGTCAAGCCGGCGGCAGCTCCGGGCTACTATCGGCGCATCGATATCGCGCAACGCGACGCCATAACCGCTCGCGGCCGCCCGCTCCATGAAAAGCTGGGCGGCGGGATACTTGAGCACTTCCATAGCAGTCGAGCCGACATCCTCGGGGGGACAATCAAGTGAGTACAATAGGTGGACATGTTCACCTTCCACCCGGAGCGCTTCGCGGCTGGTCGCCAGGACGTGCGCCTGCGGTGTCTCGCTGATGACGCGTTCGGCCAGCGCTGCCGCAACGCCGATAACATGCTCGCAATTGTCGAGCACGAGCAGGATCTTCCTGTCGCCAATAAAGGCCAGCAAACTAACAACCGGGTCCTGGGTTTGCACCATGAACCCCAGTACCGACGCGATCGAGGTCGGCACGAGTGTGGCATCGGTCAGCGCAGCCAGATCGATGAAGAACACCGCGCTTTGGAATCCATCAATCAGCGCATGAGCGACGGAGATCGCTACAGTGGTTTTGCCGACACCCCCGGGACCGACGATACTGACGAAGCGCCACTCCTGAAGTTGCTGCGTCAACGCTCTAACGGTGTCATCGCGGCCGACCATTCGTGTTAGTCGCGGCGGCAGCTTTCTAACTCGTTCTGTGGCAGTGATCCCAGTGATCGAAGCCGTTGGAGCGGCCGCCGAGCGTGTGATCGAAGCGACGAAACAATAACCGCGACCAGCAACGTTCGACACATAGCGAGCGCCCTCTCGCCCGTCACCAAGAGCCTTCCGAAGGGCAGCGATTTGAAAGCGGAGATTGGCTTCCTCAACCGTCACATCCGGCCACACCGTTGAGATCAGCTCCTTGTGAGTGACAACTTCCCCGGCCCGCTCCGCGAGTGCGATCAGGATATCGAGCGCGCGGCCACCGAGCGGTATCGGCTCGTCACCCTTCTTGAGTAGTCTCTCGGCCGCAAACAGCCTGAACGGGCCAAAAGAAAGCACGTCCTTGGATTGTCGGTTGCGCGGATCATTCATAGGCGTCGTCCGCGTCTCACGAGGACCGTCGGTGCGCGTCCGTGCGGAAAGAACCAAACGACATTGCGTTTCTGGTCGCCTTGGCCGGTTCCATCATGGCGTCATCTTTCGTAGCAGCCTGACCACCGGGTTTGGATTTAAGCCGAGGACTTGTTTCGCACAGTCACAGTGGAGCCTGTCGCTATTGGCTACCAACCTCAGCCCGCCAAGCTCTGCGAGTTGCTGCTGCTGACGACAACAAACGGCATCTTACAACAGCTAGCAAGCGCTTCCCACGGCTTCTGCATAAATTCTTTCGGTCGGCAGCGGATCGCGGCCGAGCCAAAGCTCTGATCACCGCACCGGCAAACGACCAGTACACAGAACGTCAAGGAGAACTCCGATGGCTGTTACACCTGACTACGTTCGTGAAGTATTTAAAGGTCTGGAGAACGGCGACGGAGCCGCCTTTTTCACACACGTGGCCGACGACGTCGATTGGACCGTGATGGGCACTCATCCGCTCGCCGGTCGCTATCGCAGCAAGGCAGACTTTATCGCCGGTACCTTTACTAAACTGGGTCAAGTGCTTCCACAGGGAACTCAGCTCCACCTGGAATATCTTATCGTCAAAGGCGACCAGGCAGTGGTCGAACTTCATTCCTTGGCGACGGCAAGGAACGGCATGAGATTCGACAATCGTTACTGTTGGATCCTCTTTTTCGAGGCCGCCAAGATCGTACGCGTTCGAGCTTATCTCGACTCGGCTCTGGTCGCCGAACTTTTCAAAGAGAATCCGGTCGCCGCCTAGAAGCGTCTGGGCGTTTCACCTCATTTGAAACGCTCGGTGATCGAGGACGACGCCAATGCTGAACACCATATTGGGCGCCCTCCTTCCGATGGTCGTCACCTTTTTGCTCGGGTTCATAGCGGCATGGCGTCACGATCTTGGTCCAAAAGATGCCTCGATCCTGAATCGGATGGTGTTGCTTTATGCCGTCCCGCTGACGCTTTTTGCCGGAACTGTCACGACGTCGCGCACGGCACTCAGTCGGGACATTCCGTTGGTCATCGCTCTGTGCCTCGCCATCATTGGCCTCTACGGCGTGGTGTTTCTTTTCCACCGTATTATCTTTCGCTTGCCAACGAGCGTCAGCGCCCTGTACGCGCTGACGGCTTCCGCGCCAGCAGTACCCTTCGTAGGTCCAGCCGTCCTCGGTGATCTGTTCGGTGGGCTCAGCGCCATTCCGATAGCGATAGCCAGTCTCGTCATCAACCTCACCGTCGTGCCAACCACGATTCTTCTTCTCACACTGGATACGGTTGGGAGAGACCCACAGGGAACGAGCTTGGCCGGGCAGGGCAAAGAGCAACTGGCGTCGCCCGCAGCCAAACTTGCGGAAACGGTGAAACAGCCGATGGTTTGGGCGCCGATTCTCGCTTTCGTGGTCGTACTGAGTGGGCTCCACATTCCTCAGCTCATCGTCCACTCGCTTTCCCTGCTGGGAAACGCCTCCGGGGGCGTCGCTCTGTTTGCGAGCGGCATCGTGCTCGCATCCGGCAAAATCAAAGCCAGCTTGCACATCGTGTTGCTCGTATTCCTGAAGAACATCCTGCAGCCCGCCCTGGTCTTGGGTGGATTGCGATGGGTCGGCTACGGCGAACCCACTGTCAGCGAGGCGGTGCTGGCGACGGCGATTCCAACCATGCCGATAGTGATCATGTTCGCGCTGCAATACCGCGTCGCGCAGGAGGAGGCAGCTTCCGCCGTATTCCTCAGCGTCATCGGCTCGATCGTTACGATGGGGATTTTCATCGCTCTGACTTCTTAAAGACGCCAACCTGTCCACCAAAAAGGGAAATTCCCGTCATGACCCAAGTCGAAGCTCTCGCCAGGTACGCCGCTCGCGCCAAATTCGACGACCTCTCGGCGGAGTCGCGCAAGCAACTGCCGGTTCACATCCTGGATTCGCTGGGCTGCTGCATCGCCGCCCTCGGGGCCGGCCCAGTTCAGGCTTGTCGCGAGCAGATTGCAGAGTTTGGCGGCACCGGCCCGTGCACGCTGATCGGCGGTGGAAGGGCGAACCCGATCTACGCCGCGTTTTGGCACACCGCACTCGTGCGCTACGTCGATATCATGGACAACTTCCTGGCCCAGAGCGAAACCTGCCATACGGCGGACAATTTCGGCGTTGCGCTGACTATTGCCGACTACGTCGGTGGCAGCGGCAGGGAACTGATGCTCGGGGTGGCCCTGGGCTACACGGTCCAGTCGCGCTTCGTTGATCATGCCAACTTCATGACGCGCGGCTTAGACCACACAGCGCAACTGGCCTTCTCGCACAACGCTGCCTCCGGGCGACTGCTCGGCTTGAGCGAGCAGCAGATCGGTCACGCGATGGCAATGGCCGCGGTCAGCGATGCGTCATTCGCCGTCGTTCGGGCAAAACCGCTGTCGCAATGGAAGGGTCTCGCCTCGGCGCAGTCGGCGCTCGGTGCCATGAACACTTTGTTCCTTGCCCGTCGTGGCGTGGAGGGACCCCTGCAAGTGATCGAGGGCCCGCTGGGAATCGACCACCTTCTTGGGATGAAGATCGACATCGACTGGGACAAACAGGGATATGAGGGCGTCACGGAGAGCACCATCAAGAAGTACAACTCCATGATCCACACGCAGTCCGCGGTCCATTGCATGGTCGAGCTGGCCAGGCAGAAAAAAATCGATCCCAACAAGATTGTCTCGATCGAGGCGGAGGTGTTCCAGCTCGCCTTCGACTTCGCCGGTGGCGGACTTTACGGCGTGGACAAAGTCATTCGTACTAAGGAACAGGCGGATCACAGCTTGCCGTACCTGCTTTCGGTCGCCCTCATCGATGGCGATGTGACGCCGGCACAATTCAAGCCGGACCGCATCGCCAAGCCCGACGTGCAAGCGTTGTTGAAGAGGGTTTCGACTCGTCCGAACCACGAGTTCACGGCTCTATATCCGCGCAAGATGCCCGCCAAGATCACTATCCGGCTGCAAGATGGGACCGTGATTGAGCACGAGGTCCAAGACTACCCGGGTCTCGCTTCTCGTCCATTCACATGGGAGGAATCCGTCGAAAAATTCGATGGACTCGTGGTCGGCCGCGTCGACGCGGGGTTGAGTCGGGAGATCAAAGACGCGGTGCTTTCGCTCGAAAGCATCCAGGCACGCGACTTGGTGAAACTGCTTAGTCACGCAAAGGCACCCGGCAGAGAGGCCAGTGATGCGGGCCGCAACTTATCCAGAAAGGCAACCGCATGACCGCGCCGATCCGTACTCGAAGCTGGCTGTTCACTCCGGCAACCCGCCCGGAACGCTTTGTGAAGGCTTCCCAAGTCGGCGCCGAGTCGCAATCCTGGATCTCGAGGACGCCGTGGCACCCGGGGATAAGGAGCGCGCCCGGACCACTGCGCTCGATTACCTGACGGGAAACCCTGCTAATGGGGCGTTACACCCTTGCGAATCAACGGGCTCGACACGCCTGCGGGCATTTCTGACCTGGACGCACTACTCGGATCCCCGGCTGCTCCGGACTTTCTGGTGCTGCCCAAGACGGAGACGGCCGGCCATCTTGAAATACTCGATCGCCTCCTGACGGCTGCTGGCAAAGCGACCCGTCTCATCGGTCTCATCGAGAGCGCGCGTGGTCTCGCCGCGGTCGACGCGATCGCGACCGCGACGCCGCGGCTCGCGGGTCTGATGTTGGGTGCTGCGGATATGGCGGCCGATCTGGGCTCGACCGGCGCATGGGAGCCTGTCCTTGCCTTAGTGAGCGGCGCCTCATCACCGCCTGTGCTGTGGCAGGCGTGATGCCAGTCGACTCACCCTTCTTCGATCTGCACGACGAGCCCGGACTGGAGCAGGAGGTCGCGCGGGCGGTGGCGCTTGGCTTCCCCGCCAAGGCCGCGATCCACCCCACGCAGATCGGTACGATCAACGCGGCGCTCACACCAAGTGCCGAGGCGGTGGAGAGAGCCCGCAAGATTCTTGCCGAGAACATCAAGGGCGTCGGCACGGTCGATGGCCAGATGGTCGACGAGGCTACGCGCCAGCGGTCCGCGATCTCATCCCACGCCGCTGTGTACAACACTTTCTACGTCCAACGCCATCTCACGTCAGCTCAATCCCACCGGGTGCTCCGCGCCGCGGCGACGAGCACGTGGCGCGAGGTCGTCGCGGCGGCATAAAGATCCGTACTCCCTTATGGTCGGCTCGCGCTCTTCGCATGCAACGTGACGATGCCCGCCATCGGGAGGAAAGCGCTCCTACTGAGAGTTCCCCGGGAAGGACAGGTGTCCGCCCAAGAGCGGACCTGAGACTGCTCCAATGAGGTGTCGAAATGCGCCAGGAGCGGAAGTGCTCAGCCTAGTCCCCAAGGCTGAACTTATTTCGACGCAGCCGCGCGCGCCCTTTCAATGCGCTCCTTCAGCCCCGCAAGGCCAACTGCGCCAAGAACGACCTCTCGACCGACGACGTAGCTTGGCGTACCGGTGAAGCCAAGCGCGCTAGCAAGTTTCATATCTTCGCTCAGAGTTGCTCCCACCTCATCGCTCGCCGCGTCAGCCTCGATCCGCGCCATGTCCAGGTCTTGATCCTTCGCCGCGGCGAGAGCCTTTTCCGCGCTCGCGGGTCCGGGGCTGCCGAGCAGCTCCTGGTGGAACGCGAGATACTTTCGGCCGTCCGGATCCTGCATGCGCACGGCGATCGCGATCCGCGCCGCCTCGGTCGAGCCCGGTCCGAGGATCGGTAACTCCTTGAGAACGATATTTAAGTGCGGATCGTTGTTGACGAGGGCGAGCGTGTCGGGCAAGGCCCGCCTGCAGAAGCCGCAATCTGAGCCGCACTGTGGGCACCACTGTGTCGGCGCGATTTTGTGTTGCTGTCTGCAGACGTAGTGCCGAGCGCGTCAGGTTGACAAGAACCGTTTCCCCTGAACCGTTGGTCGCCAACGCGGGAGAATCTTTTGGTTCAAGTCGATTCGGTGCGGGCCGTCGCGTCGCGATCGCTCGGAGCCAAGGGCGTCTTTGCTGCCGCCCTCGGCAACGGTTTGGAGTTCTTCGACTTCACCGTCTACGTCACCTATCTAGGAATGATCGGCCAGGCATTCTATCCATCGGACAGTATATTTGCTAGCGACTTGGCTTCGGCGGTTACGTTCGGCGCGGGCTTCATCGCGCGGCCGCTGGGCGGCGCGCTGATTGGCGCCTATGGGGACCGCGCCGGGCGCCGGCCGGCGATGACCCTCTCGATCGGCCTCATGGCGATCGGCAGCGGCGTGATCGCAGCGACCCCCGGTTACGCGGCGATCGGCGTCTCCGCGCCGATCCTCTTGATTCTCGCCCGTTTGCTGCAGGGCTTCGCGGTCGGAGGCGAAGTTGGTCCGGCGACGATGTTCTTGCTCGAGGCCGCGCCGGCGAACCGGCGGATGTTCTTCGGCAGCTGGCAGTTCGCCAGTCAGAACTTGGGCGCCCTCGCGAGCGGACTCATCGGCCTTTTGCTGGCGCTGGCGCTGTCCAAGTCCAGTTTCAACGAATGGGGATGGCGTGTGCCTTTCGCGATCGGTGTACTGATCGCCCCGGTCGGTGCCTACATTCGAAGCCGGCTGGATGAAACTCTTGACGGTTCCGCGCGCCTGGAATCGCGGACGACCAAATCGATACTCGCTGAGGTCGTTCGATCGAATTGGCTCGGCGTATTGTTGAGTCTCGGGATTATCAGCGGCGGCACGATCACCCAGTATTTTCTGCTGACCTTGACGCCTTACGCGATCAGGACCCTCCACCTGCCCGATTCGACCGCAATGCTCGGCGCGGTCACTTTGGGGATCACCGGCTGCATCGGAGCGCTGGCCGGCGGACTCCTCGCGGACCGATGGGGAATACGCATGATCGCAATCGCGCCGCGCATTCTATTGATGCTGGTCCTGTTTCCGGCAATGAAGTTGCTCATCGCCAGTCCGAGCGCAACGACGCTGGTGCTTACGATTTCGATCCTGAGCCTGCTGCAAGCCATGAGCGCCGCTGTCGGCGTGATGGTGATCCCGCTGATCTTTCCGCGCGCGGTGCGCGCGACTGCGCTTGCCTTGACCTATTCGCTCGGCGTGGCCGTATTCGGGGGGACGGCGACCTATGTCGTCACCTGGCTGGTTGGCGCCACCGGCGATCCGCTTGCATCGACGTATTACGTGATGGCGGCGAATGTCGCCTTGCTGGCGGCCTTTCTGGCCGTGCGAAATACCGATTATGGGGCCGACGCGTGGCCGTCGCCCGCGAACTTTGAACTTTGATCCTAAGTTTGGCACCCAACACGCCTGAAAGGAGGTAGCCAAAAGTAGACGCTGACAACCCCTAAAGTAGTCGTTTCTCAGCCGTCCGACACTCAAAACTTACAGCAAGTCGCGTCGGGTGTCTGTCGCGTGGAGCCTTCCTCCACTCGAGATACTCCCGTCGGGGCGAACTGAGAAACGCGGGCTAGGACTTGGACAGCGAAGGAGCCAGCAGATGACGCGGCGGCATTGTCACACGAACGGTAGCGCTTCTCGGCGCACCAGGTAAGATTGCGCATGACGATCTCGTTCGCGCGCCATCAGTTCCCTCCTGTGGTCATCCGGCACGCCGTTTGGCTCTATATGCGCTTCACGCTCAGCTATCGCGACGTCGAAGATCTGCTCGCGGAGCGTGGGCTGGATGTCTCCTACGAAACGGTGCGACGCTGGGTCTTGAAGTTCGGGCCTCTGTTCGCGCGAGAACTTCGCCGTCGGAGTCCGCGACCAGCGTCGCGATGGCATCTCGACGAGACGGCCGTATCGATCGCGGGGCGGCAGTTCTGGCTCTGGCGGGCCGTCGACGACGAAGGCGAGGTTCTCGACCTGCTTGTGCAACCACGGCGCGATAAGGCTGCAGCCGTGAAACTGATTCGTAAGCTGCTCAAGAAACAAGGCTTCGCGCCCGATGTGCTGGTGACCGACAAACTGCGCTCTTACGGCGCGGCAAAGTCCCAAATGGGATTGTCTGCTCTCCACGTGCAGGGCTTGCGCGCGAACAATCGGGCTGAGAATTCTCATCAGCCGACACGACGACGGGAGCGCAAGATGCAGCGCTTCAAATCGCCTGGATCAGCCCAGCGATTCCTATCTGTTCACGCCGTAGTCCTCAACACCTTCAACGTCCAGCGCCATCTCACCTCCCGCCGCACGCTCAGCGTCCTCCGAGAGGAAGCGTTCCGGACTTGGCGAGCCGCAACCGCGGCCTGAGCCCGAGTTGGCACTTCCAAATTGCGCACCGCTAAATTCAGTTCGCGTGACAACGCCCTCGGCATAGATGGATGAGCTGCGGGAGCCCGCACGAATGGGACCGCAATGGATCACCGCCAGATGCCCCACGAGCGAAAGCAGTGTTGCGCCCATTACGAATGTCAAGTTCACCCAGATTTGCATGCCCAGCACGCCGCGCTGCAGATTTGGCGCAAAGTCATCTGGCAGAGCGCTTTGTCGCCCGGCCGCTCGGAGCGCGCGACGAGCGATGGGTTGGGAGTGACTGGATGATCCCTAGTGTGGTAGGGCTGATAAGCGCAATGCTGATGATCGGGGCCGCAAGCGCGGCACCCGCGAGCGATCCGTCATATCTCGGCAATTGGGCCCGCGCCGACGGCAAGACCCATATACGGGTCGAACCGTGCGGCAAGTCGGTTTGGGGCGTCAACACCTGGGTCAGGCCCGGCATTAGCACGAAAAGGTTGGTGATAGGCTTGTTCTGAAAATCAGGCCAGCCGGCACCTCGCGTTGGACGGGCAGCGCTATCGATCCACAGCGCAATCAACGCTGCACAGACAGGATCCATGTCGCCAATGAGCGCATGACCACCGATGGATGCGTCATGGGCGGCCTGATGTGCCAGAGCATGACCTGGACGCGCCTCGACCGTCAGAGATGAAATTTCGAAGCTCTGTCGAGTGAGCCGGAGAACTCCGCCCCTTCGAATTGAGGAGACGAACGTGAGCGTCAAACCCCCGGTGCGAAACAAGACGTGGGCCGAACACAAGTTCCTGATAAGCGGCTGAGAAGCCGCCGGAGATCAGGACTCTGACCTGGGCACGCGAGGGGGAAGGCATGTTACAAGCATCGTGATCGCGAAGATAAATATACGCGGCACATTCATTTGGCCGTTCCTTTCGAGTCTCGGCCGGCAGCGACCTTCGCTCTGCCAGCATCGGCTTTGATGACTACCTAAGGGTCTGGGGCGATCGCTCGCTCAAGCGACATTGCGATCCCCCGGTCGGCGCAGTCTCACACCGGTTATTCGAGGGCCGACCGTACGGTTGGGGTGAGCAGCGCCGTCAATTTAGAGATGTCGTCGAGAGTTTCGAGATCGAGAACCGTCTTTTCAATAGCGCTCTGGCGGTCTGCGGAGATCACGGAGCGGGTGAGGCTTCTGTACTTGACGACGATGTCGGCGTTGGTGAGCACTCGGTTGCCAGTGCCGCGCGGGTGGGCAACGGTTTTGACGCGGGTGCTGCCGTCCTTGAGCGTGAGACGCACTCGAGTGGTCTCTCTCTCGTCCTCCGGCAGCTGATCGTAGGCCATTTCGTGGTGGATTTGCGTGCGGTCGATTAGATTCCATACATCGTCACTGTTGATCCGCTTCTGGGAGAACTGCTCGATCAGCACTTCCCCGTCGAGGAGCGCCACCGCAACTGCATAGGCGATGTTCATTTGCGCGCCGATCGGCTCCAGCGGGCGCAGCGCCTTCCATCCGCCGTGTTGGTAGCCAGCTTCCGGCATGTCAATGTCGATTCGTTCGATTTGATCAACTCGCAGCTTGTCGTCCGAGCGCAGTTGCAGCGCGGCGTCGATGCCAGCGTGCAGCAGGCCCATGGCGGCATACGCCTTCGCGGCGATCCGGTCGGTTTCCCACAGCGTGCCGAGTCCGGCGTAGATCTGGCCGGCCTCAGGGTGGTGGCACTCGCCAAACACAGCCAGCCAGCCGCCGTACTCCCGCTCGAACACGCGCTTGATGCCGACGTAGCCGGAGGCAGCGAGCGCGGCGGCGGTCAGGCCGGCGCGCGAAGCGAAGCCATGCTGCATGCGCTTGACCATCGACTCGAACTGCGCCGACATCAGGCCACAGGATTGCGTCGCAGCAATCCCGAGAGCGTCCTCGAAACCGGCGGCATCCAATCCGTAGAGGCTACCTGCGGACGCGGCAGCGGACAGGGTGCCGAAGACCACGCCCGAGTGCCAGCCTCGGGAGATCATCTCCAGACCTCCCAGCGCTTGACCCACCCGAGGCCCCGTCTCATAGCCTAAGATCGCGCCTAGCAAGAAACGAGCCCCGGAAACTCGACCGACGTGCGGGGCGGCTGCAAGCATGGCGGGCACGACCAGTGAGTTGCTGTGCAGAGGCGCGAGCGGGTGATAATCGTCGAGTTCGAAGCCCTGGATGAAGCTCGAGTTGAGCATCGCGGCCGATGGGGCGCTGGTCGCTCGGCCACCCCAACCGATGAGCAAGGCACTCCCGGCGTTGTCGAGGGTTGTAACACCTTCCACACCTATGCGGGACACGGGGAGCTGAGCACCGATTAGTGCGCATGCGACGCCGTCGAGCAGCAAGTGCTTGGCGTGCTCGCGCACGGAGACGGGAACATCGTCGAGCGTGGTGTTGGCGAGCCAAGTGGCGAGTCGGCCCGTGGGCCCATTCGGGTCGGTGGCCGCGCGGGCGGCTTTGGCGGCCACGTCGTAACTGGACTTAGTGGGACTCGTCATCTAATTCTCCTTCGCCGTGACGTTCAATCGAGCGCGAGGGTGAGTCGTAAAATGGCGCCGGACGAGCGAAGCGGCCGCTTCACCGCTTCGCCACAACAGGCGATGACCGAGCTTGTCGCGATAAAAGGAGATCCCCGCGTCAAGATCGGCAATGCGGAGCAAGTGATTGTCGAGTTTTCGAAACAGGGGGTCTTTCAGGGCTCACGTCGACGAAACCCCGACTGAGTTAACACACACAGACTGCCCCCCCCGCATCTTAACCGAGTTCGCCGGATGCCGCCTCCGACGGCAGGCTAATTTGGCCGGTATTGGTGATTATCTCAAGCGGGTGCGGGTTCCATAGCGCCCCGACGGCGCGAGGCGCGGGAGTTGAATTTTCGCCCGCCAAAAGCTCGCGCAACGGGTAATACCAAAGGCTCTGCTGGCTGACTCGACCGGCGGCGGTCCGATCAGCCGCGGCCACATCTACAAGATCCTGTCGAACCCGATCTACATCGGCCGGATCGCCCACAAGGGCCAAGTCCACGAAGGCCAACACAAGCCGATCGTGCCTCAAAACCTGTGGGACCAAGTCCAGCAAAACCTGCGTGAGCATCTGGGCGCGGAGAGGACGAAGAGAACACGCCAAGCCTCCGAGGCTCTGCTTGCGGGAAAGCTCTTTGACGACCGCGGCAATCGGATGAGCCCCTCGTGGGCGAGGAAGGGATCCAAGCGCTGGCGCTATTACGTGTCGCAGGCGGCTCTGCAGGGCGCCAAGAACAAAGCCGGTTCGATTGTTCGCGTTCCTGCCGCTCAAATCGAAGCGCTCGTCATCGAGGCCGTACGCAAACTGTCCTCGGACCGCACCGCCTCGCAGGCGGACGTTCGCCACCTGATCGATCGCGTCACCATCGGCCTCGCGGCGATCCAAGTCCAATTGTCGGAAGCCGCGGAGAGCGCAGCCGGTGCGCGGGCGCTTACGCTTCCCTGGTCCCCGCCCTCGCCCTACTGGAAGCGTGAGATCATTCAGGGCGTCGCCAATGGGAAGACCAGCGCCCGGCTGATGCGCGCCAATGCGCGGGCGATCCTCCTCGATGCCCTTGGCGACGCCCATCGCTGGCTGGACGAGCTCTTATCCGATCCAACTCAGACTCTGGAGGCGCTCGCTTTGCGAGAGCGCAAGACCGACCGCTCAATCCGGATGACCTTGTCGCTTGCTTTCCTGGCTCCGGATCTCGTCAAGGCGGCGATCGAAGGACGCCTGCCGCGAGGCTTCGGTCTCAAACGTCTTGTCGACCTTCCGATGGCCTGGCCCACGCAATGGCGGGCGCTCGAACTCGAGTCGCGGGCGGGTGCATAAGGACGACCAGCCGTTTGGCACTGTGTAGAGACCGGCAGTTCGACGCGCTGCCGCGAGGGCTATCGGAACGACCTCCGCAAACAGCAGCCTTGGAAACGGAAATTTGCGGCCGGAGACTTTGGGCGCGGCGCGCCGAGAAATTTCCTCTCAACCCCGCAATCCGGCAGTAGAGACCGGCTCTATCCGCACAGGTCACGGAAATGTCGGGCTATCTTCGACCCCAGGAAATCACGCCGGTTTGCGCTGACTTCCTGGTGGAGCTGAGGGGATTCGAACCAAGGATCCCTGCATTGACAAAGTTGCCGTCGCCTTCGATCGCTAGATTTGGGAACTTGACCCGCAACACGCAACCTGGCCGATTGTCGACCGAGGGCATGTGACATCATCATGCTGCATCCTCCTCTGGTTGATCTTCGTCGCTCTTCAGCCCGAGCACTCCCCGCAGCTCGGAATTCAACGCCGCGCCATTAAACCGGTCCTCGCTCGTCCGACCGAGCAGCCCCGCGTCCTCGAGCTTCTCGATGTCGGGCAAGTCGCGCAGGCTCTCGAACCCGAATTGCACCAAAAAGCCTGGCGTGGTGACATAAGCATAGGGAGCGCCGGGCGTCGGACTGCGCGGCCCGGCGACGATGAACCCCTCGCCGCGCAGGGAGGCGATCGCGTCTCTGGAAACCTCCCTGCCCAAAAACTGCGACAGCTCGCCGCGGGTGATCGGCTGGAAATACGC
>Ga0209772_10000148_pt1 | contig 16876 bp, 18 predicted proteins | sample BogFormECP03_OM1_FD_188235 | JGI IMG/M metagenome (GOLD analysis project Ga0209772, IMG submission 188235) | Bog forest soil microbial communities from Calvert Island, British Columbia, Canada - ECP03_OM1 (SPAdes) (version 2) | ecosystem: Environmental > Aquatic > Freshwater > Wetlands > Bog ... | reverse complement strand
CGCCGTCGGGCAGGCGAGCGAAGGCAAGCTGGTCGCGCACCCGTTGGGGTTCCTCGTGGAAGGGCTGCGCTTGACGCTGTTCTCCGACCCACACGTCCACGTATTGGGCGTTGGGGCGAGCGTCGAGAGCGAGCAGCCGCTGAGCTACCGGCTGACGATGCTCGCGAGGCTCGGCTGAGGGCGCTCACGTCGGGCCAGGCCCGTCGCCGCCCGGGCAGCGCGGCCCGCCTGGGGGCGAGGCCCGTCGCCCGCCGGGCAGCGCGCGCTCACGTCGGGCGAGGCCCGTCGCCGCCCGGGCAGCGCGGCCCGCCTGTCGTCGTGCTCAGGCTGCGGCAGAGAGGGCGGAGCCGCTCGCGCTCGCGCGTGCTTGCACGACCATCGGGAGTCCGTCCCGCGGACTGATCGTGGGCATCTGGCGGATAGACAGACAGAAGTCGTCTGGCAGTGAGAGAGTGCAGCGGGAGAGGATCAGCGTGGCGATCGCGCGCAGCTCGAGCTGGCCGAAGCGCATGCCGATGCACGTGCGTGAGCCGCCGCCAAAGGGAACGTAGGCGCCCTTCGCGAGCGCGGCACGCGCGTCGGGGGTGAAGCGCTCCGGGCGGAACTCCTCGGGGTCGGCGAACACGTCGGGCAAGTGATGGGAGACCCACGAGCTGTAGTTCACGAACGCGCGCTCCGGCACGGTGTGCCCTTGGAACTCGAAGGCCTCGACCGCGCGTCGCGGACCGACCCACGCGGGTGGGTACTTGCGCAAGGTCTCATCGAGCACGAGCTCGAGCTCGACGAGCTCGCCGGACATCAGCTGCGAGGCGCTCGGCCGCCCATCGGCGAGCAAAGCGTCCTGCTCGGCGAGCAGCCGGGCGACGATCTGCGGATGGTGAGCGAGCTCGTAGAACATGAACGAGATGGTTGACGTGGTCGTGTCGTGGCCGGCGAACATCAGCGTCATGACCTCGTCGCGGACCTGCAGGTCCGTGAGCGCGTTGCCCTCCTCGTCGTGCGCGTCGAGCAGCAGGCTGAGGACGTCCTCTCCGCGCTCGCCCGTGGAGCGGCGGCGGGAGATCTCGGAGTAGACCAGCGTGTCGAGCTTGCGCGCAGCCTGCTGCAGGCGCGCCCAAGGCGTAAATGGTCCGCGCAGGACGCGCAGGAAGTAATCGGCCGCGTAGAACGACAGCGCCTGCTCGAACAGGCCTGCAGCGTCCATCGCGCGGGCCTGCCTGCCGTCGGGATCCAGGCCGAACAGGGCGCGCATCGCCACCCGCAGGGCCAGACGGCGGGCCCACGCGTATAGGTCGATGTGCGCTCCCGGCGTGAAGGAGTCGAGCGCGCGCGTGGTCTCATCGACGATCGTGTCGACCGACGCCGCGATGTGCTCGCGATGGAAGGCCGGAAGCATGATCCGGCGGGAGTCGCGGTGGAAGTCGCCGTCGATCGTCAGCAGGCCGTCACCAAGCAGGCCGATGAGGTCACGGAAGTGCGATTCGCGCCACGTGAAGTTCGACGCATGGGAGACGGTCACGTAGTGGTTGGCCTCGGGACCGAGCATGAACACGACGTTGCCGTGGAACAGCCTCAGCGTGAAGATCGGCCCGAACCGCTCGTAGCAGTCCAGCAGCAGCGACAGCGGGTCCGCGGCGAAGCGCCTGGTGCGAGCGAGCGAGAAGCTCGTTTCGCCGGGCGGGAACGGGACGGTCGCCGAGCGCTCCTCGCGAAAGTCTTCCAGCATGATCGGCAACGGGTTGGAACCGAGCAACCGTGGCGGGCCGACGAGCGTCACGCTCCAAAGGCTAGTCGATGGGCTGGCTGTCCGGCCAGTTTGCTCGGCGAGGGGACAAGGCCCAAGCCTTGGCATACTGCAGGAGCGCGGAAGGTCCCCGGGCACTCCAAGCAACCGCGGGGGCGTAGCTCAGTAGGTTAGAGCGCTGCCCTGTCACGGCAGAGGTCGCGGGTTCGAGTCCCGTCGCTCCCGTCTTCGGCACCACCAGGTGCCGGAGTGTGTTTGATGGTTTGGAAGTAGGGCAGGAAGTCGTCGTGTGGTTGCACGGCGACGATCCTCCCGTTTTGAGCCCAGATTTGCTCGAATAGCGAGAGCAGAAGCTTGCGCCGCTCGGCGGGCTCGGTCTCAAGGTCCCAGAAGCGGGGGAACTCGTCGAGCAGTGCTCGAGCACGGTCGCTGGCGGGTTTGGCGGGTGGGCCTTGGCGTTGGAGTTCTTTCTCCAAGGCTTGGCGGCGCATGATGTATTGGCCCTTGAGCATCTCTGCTTTCTACCTCTCGTCCGACGGCGAATCCACAAGTGGACATCATGTGAAAGCAAGCGCTTTCATGCTTTCATTGCCGGTCCCATTGCCAGACGTTGCGTCGCCCTCGGAACCCCGTGTCTTTGTCGGTGTCGGCATCTGAGTCGTCGGGTTCGGGCCACTCGTGCAGGCAGTAGGTGGCTGAGCCGAGCTGCCAGCACGCCTTCCTCAAGCGATCGGCGAGATCGAACCACGCATCCGAGGGGACTTTCTCAGCGCCGAGCAGAGTGTCGGTCTCGGCCAGCGACCCTCGGAGCGTTTGCCGGAACCCGTCGATCCGCTCGTGAGCGACCGTGCGTGAGTGCCGCCATATCCGAGTCTGAGGAGACTCGGGCAGGATGGGGCGACGTCCGTAAGCAGGGTCGCTAGGTGGGGGCGATCACGTTGACGCCGGCGCGAGCGAGAGCATCTGCCATGCGGTTGTCGTACGTGGCCACGCCCGCGAGTTCTTCATCGAGGCTTAGCGCACTCGCGATGTGGATGGCGTCCAGCGCGCCTACGTGGACGGGGATCACGTTTCGTGCGGCGGCGACGATCACCTCACTCAGCTCGATGATCGCAGCCGAGGCAACAACTCCCTGAAGAATCAGGCTCCCGTCGATGACCGCGTCCGGTCGGTCCTGGCGGGCGCTCGCGACGGCGCGGGGTAGCTCAACTTCGGCGACGATGCTCGTGGCGAGGCTCGGCCACCTGACGAGCTCGCGCTCGATCGCGGTCGACTCGGCCTCGCGCACCAGCAGCTTCAGCAGGGCGGAGGTATCGACGTAGAGGATGCCCGCGCGTCGCTCAGGCGGCTCAGCGCTTGCCATGCTCGCTGTCGGACACCTCGCCACGCACTGCTATGAGGGCGCGAGTGCCGGCGTCGGTAATCGGCCCGGTCAAAGGGCCGCGCTCGGCGAGGACGTCCTCCAAGCGTCGCGTGGCCGGTCGCAAGCGCCCCGAACCAGTCAGCGCTGCGCGCAGCTCCTGCGGCTTACCGCTGGAGCCTGTGCGTGGGTGTGGCGTGTCGTTGCGACGCGGCCTTTGCCATGCCTAGAGGCTACCGCCTGCTGAGGCCAGCACCAAAGCTATCCCTCGTGGGTATCTCGATGTGGTGCCGAACGAGGGTTGGACCCCCGTCGCTCCGCTTTTGTCACCCCGCGTTTCCGGTCGGCTTTCGGGGGTTTTGGTCTGGCTTGGTCGATGGCCTTAAAGTAGCCGGCGAATGCTGGGCGTGGTTTGACGGCGACGATCGTGCCGTTGTCTTGCCAGACGTGGTCGAAGAGACTGGCGAGGAGCTTGTGCAGGAACTCCAGTGGCAGGATGTCGCTGCCGACGTTCTTGAGGCCGCGTGCAGGCCCCGCGCAACGACGCGGCCTAACTGAGGTTGACGGGGACATCTACGAGAAGCGGCTTGGCCCAGCGCCTCGTGATTTGCCGTAGTCCGCCCCGGCGAAACGCCGTGTGCGCTCAGTAGAGCGGGAGCCTTGCCGGCTCGCGGCGTAGTCAGGGCAGGCCACTCAGTTGAGCGGTACCGAGAGCGGCTTGCCGCTCTGCGTCCAGTAGAGGGTGCTACCGGCGAGCGCGAGTGAGCCTCGTTCGATGGGGTTGAGGCTCTCCTCGCCTTCGGCGACCAGTCGAGTACCACTTGCATCCACGGCATACACCTCCCGATGGATGGGGTTCCCTCCGTGCCCATATCCCACTTGCACCATCCATGCGACGGCACCGTCGCTCTTGACCACGATCTGTTCGACACCCTGAAGACCGTGCACGCCATGGGATTCTCGGACCACAAAGCGCCCGGTTCGCAGATCACGAACCACGATTCGTTCTCGCGATTCCTCTGTTTCCTCAAAGGCAACCATCGGTCCAGCGATCGTCAGTTGGCTGATCCGTGCGCTGCGGGTTGGCGATCCGGGAAACATCAGCGTCGCGGGGGATTCAAGGCGCCCAAGGTCATACGGGCGATGGCCCGGCACGCAGCCAAAGACCTCGTAAGGCTGGGCTTTCCCGCCACTGTAGATCGTCGCGTGGCCGTCGGCCAACAACACCGGCTGGCGTGCTGGACACGTCGGCGACCGTCGAGCATGCGGCGTCGACTTGCGCGCAACGGCAGCACCCGGCGCCAGGAACCCGAAGGCAAGCGTAAAGAGAACCAGAAACCCCCTCATTCAACACCTTGGAACACCGGCATGCCTTGAAAGGTGCGGGAAGGGCCGCCCCTGAGTTTCGCAGCCGTTTCAATGTCCCTTCCGAGAGGATGCCGGTTCGCCGGTCGCCAAGCGCAACGCCGTCTTGACGGTTTGACGCTACCACGCTACCGTGGTGATTATGGCTAGACGCAAGACGACGTACTACATCGATGAGGGCGTGCTGACGGCTACGAAGATGACTGCTGTTGCTACGCATCGCAGCGAGAGCCAGCTGGTCGAGGACGCTCTTCGTGCCTACGTGGTTGACGCCGGTCGAGGGGAAGCCGCCCGCGAGGACATGCGCCGGCTCCTCGATGAGCTGCGTGCGCGCCCAGAGCTGAACGGTTTGGATGACGAGCAGTCGATGGCGCTGGCCGTTTGTGAGACGCGTGCGGCCCGGCGTGAGCGTGCCGCCAAGAGCCGGGGCCGCCCAGCGGGGTGAGCGCCGAGGTTCGGGCGGTGGCCGACGTCAATGTTCTCGTTTCGGCGGCCCGCTCGCCGAACGGGTTTGTGGACGATTGCCTGAGGCAGCGATTGAGGGTGGATGGCGGCCTGTGGTTTCGGTAATGCTGTTCCAAGAGCTTGAGGACGTGCTTGCCCGCCCAAAGTTCAGGGACGTACTTGGCTAAGAGACAATAGACCGCTTTCTAACCAGTTCCCGAGGATCAGGCGGAGACGGAGGCCCCGTCCGCCGCGCTGTCCATCTCCCGCGGGTCGAGGAGATCGGTGGGGCCGAGGATGAAGACCTCGCACATCAGGTCCGGGTGCTGCTGGTTTCCGCTCATGAAGCCGATGACCGGCCGTCCCGTCGCGCCTTCGATCACGTCGGTGAAGCGAGCCCGCATGACGTCCTGAAACTCCATGCGCTGCTGAATGACCGCCGCGCCGCGGCCGCCCTCCAGGAGGGTCTCCTCAACCTTCGAGAAGCCTCCGCGTAGAACGCATACCACCAGATCGTCCTCGTAGTAGGACTTTGCGCGGGTCGGGCCTCGCCCGTAGAATTCCTTGAGCAACGCGACCATTCCATCGGAGATCGCCGTGAGCACATCACCGCGGGCGCTCGGCGTGCTCAGGCTGATGTTTGGTCCGTTCATCGTCTACAGGCGTATCGCGCGCGGGCGAGGACGAGTCGAAGGCTAGCAACCGCGCTAGGGTGAATGTTGATCGCTCGTCGACCAAGTGGAGCGCCTCACCGGTCGCGGCGTCCTGGCCTTCATCTCAAACCATCACATCGGACCCGACATCGAGGTCGAGGTATTCGTGCTCACGCCGCCGACATCCTGAACAGAGCGTCGTGTGTTTGACCGAGCGCTCCAGCTGCGGTACGCTTCCAGAGAGCACGCTGGAAACAGGTTGCGAGACAGGTTGCGCGTGCTTCTGTCCCATCAGATTGGGAATACTCCGTCGGCGTGGAAGCGCCTTCGCGAATAGGTCCTCTGCGCCACCCGGCCGGGCTTTGCTCGGAAGGGGAGTAAGACCAACAGGGAGGTTCCCTCTATGTCCAGTGCGAGGCCCGCAGGGCCTGCATCCGCAGTTGATCCCGATGGCCGGCCGGTCGATGCGTCCCGCCGCCGGGGTAGGCGAGATAGGAGCGGCGTTGGACCGTTTGGGCAGGGCGCGAGCATGCTGGCGCGCATCGTTCAACTCGCCGTCAGCATTGCCGTCGCGATCATCGTCGCGGGGATTCTGCTGGTGGTGCTGAAGGCGAACCCGGCCAACAGCATCGTCTCGGAAATTCACAGCTGGGCTCGCTGGCTCGCCGGCCCGTTCGACGGCATGTTCAGCTTCCACGACGCCAACGACGCTATCGCTGTGAACTGGGGCATCGCGGCGGTCGTCTACGTGTTCGCGGGCGTAGTGATCGTGCGGCTACTCGGCGGCACCCACCGCTACCCACTCCGGCGTTCGTCGATCCGCAATCAGGAGGGTCTATGACCGATAAGAACGTCAACAAGGCGAAAGGTCGCGTGAAGCAGGCCGTCGGCTCGCTCGGCGGAGACAGACACCTGAAGAACGAAGGGCGCGTCGAGGAGGCCAAGGGCTCCGCGAAGAAAGCGGTCGACAAGGTCGCTGACACCCTCACAGGCCGTAACAGACACCCGAAGACCTAGACATGCGAAAGCCAACTCAACCGAGACTTGGGAGGTGATCATGCTCACGATCCTCCTCATCATCATCGTAGTCCTGCTGCTGACCGGCGGAATCGGCTACAGACGTCGCGGCCGCGGCGTCTAGACCCGAGAAACGTCTTGCGCCGCCAACCGGGACGGCAACGTCCTGACGTCCCGGCGCGGCGTCAAGAGGTTGCGTGAATCAAGCCGCCGGACGTTTACCGGCGTTCGACGAACTCGATACACCCGAGGAGACGGTCGGTCGCGGTCCTGCGCCCCGATTCAGCCACACCTCATAGATCCTGCCCTGCGGTGGCTGTGGCATATCTGAGACCGCCAGTTCAGCGCGACCCGCGACTCCAATGATCCCGTAAACGGATCTCCGCCCGCAGAGCAGTCCCAATGATCCGTAAACGGTCTCCGCCCGTATAAGGAGAAACGGCGCGACCAGGAGACTCTCCCGGCGGCCGATATTCGGGCAATCCCGAGAAGGAGCGCACATGAGCTACCAGATAAATCTTGATGAGGTCGACGTCGACGGCGCGATCGGCGAAGCGGCACATGACGTATCGGGTGATACCCGTCTGAGCTTTCTGAAGAAGGCAGGCGTCGCCGGAGGTGCCGTCATCGGCGGTGGCGCCGTCCTTTCAGCGCTTGCGCCAGACGCGTTCGCTGCGGGCGGTGGCCGTCCCCCGGCGTCGTTCGGCAACGGCGACATCGGCATTCTCAACTACGCGCTCACACTGGAGTACCTTGAGGCGGCCTTCTACAACGGCGCGACCGCCGCGAACCTGCCGCTCAACTCTCAGGCGGCTGCGTTCCTGAAGGTCGTCACCAGGGACGAGAACGCCCACGTGAAGTTCCTCAAGAAATCTCTCGGCTCGAAGGCCGCTAAGGAACCGAAGTTCAATTTCAAAGGCACGAACACCAACGCCGCGATGTTCATGGCTACAGCGCAGGTCCTCGAGAACACCGGCGTGCACGCATACTCCGGACAGGCGCTGAACATCAAGAATCCTGCGTATGTAGCGGCGGCCCTGTCGATTCTCACGATCGAGGCGCGTCACGCAAGCGTGATCGGGCTGCTGAACGAACCAGCCGGTGAAGACATCGCCCCGAACGGCCCGTTCGACACGCCCCTGACGGCCGCAAAGGTCCTCGCAGCCGTCAAAGGCACCGGCTTCATCGTCGGCTGAGGAACACCGGCTACACCGCCTGGCGTGTGCTCCGCCAGGCGGTGCCTTGCCTCTCTTTTGAGCTCATGTGCTGGACCGTACACCAGCGTTCGAGTGATCCAAGAAGTTGGATGCTGCGTAGTGGACAGAAGACGACACATACCTCGTTGCAGATCCGAAGTGGCAGGCGTCGTACTGGCGCATCTGCTCAAAGAGCAATCAATCGGAGGTGCCGAAGATGCCTAACCCACCCAATGACGAAGTTGCGCCCCAGCCGGTCGGGCTCGTCGAGCGGCTTGTGCGCGACGACCTCGACCGCAAGCGCTTCCTGAAGATGGCGGGTACCGCGGGCGCCGCGAGCTTCGGCGCTTTCGTGCTCGCGGCGTGCGGGAGCAGCAAAACCAGCAGCACCAGCTCGACTACCGCGGCGACGACGGCTGCGACGGGCACTAGCAGCGCGAGTGCCACGACCACCGACATCGGGATCCTCAACTACGCGTTGACGCTCGAGTATTTGGAGACGGAGTTCTACGCCAAAGTCCTGGCCGCCAAGTTGTACAAGGGCAAGGTCGGAGCGCTGCTCGCCGACTTTGGCCGTGAGGAGAAGACTCACGTCGAAGCGTTGAAAGGCGCTGTTGAAAAGATGGGCGGGACCCCCGCGGCGAACCCCAATGGCAAGTTCCCGATCGAAAACGCCAATCAGGTCGCTGAACTGGCTTACACGGTCGAGAACCTCGGTGCTGCGGCCTATCTGGGCCAGGCGCCGTTGATTCAGAGCCCGGCGGTGCTTGCTACCGCGCTGTCGATCCACACGGTCGAGGCGCGCCACGCATCGACGCTGGGAACGCTTGTGAAGAAGTCGCTGACACCGGATGGCGCGTTTGCCAAGCCGGCCTCAATGGAAACGGTCCTGGCGGCGGTCAAGCCGTTCCTCGGCTAAACCAACCAATCGTCACGAGAGGAACCAGAACATGACTGCTCAAGAGATCATTGGGAACCCGGAGCTCGAGGGCTTGGAGGTCAACGGCCTCACGCGCTCCAGTTTCATCCTGCGCGGGGCGCTGGCCGCCGGTGCCGTTTACGGAACGACCTTGGTCGGACCGTTTGTCTCACAGGCGCTCGCCGAAACGGGCGGGGGGGACGCGGAAATCCTCAACTTCGCCCTCACCCTGGAGTACCTGGAGTCCGCGTTCTACAACGAAAAGGGCAAGGAAGTGAGCCTGTCGGGAACGGCCAAGAGCTACGCGGCGATGTTCGGTGCACAGGAGGCCGAACACGTGGCCGCGCTGACGTCCGCGATCAAGTCGCTCGGAGGCACTCCGGTCGCAAAGCCGCAGTTCGTGTTCCCGGTGAGCGACGAAAAGACGTTCCTGGCGCTCGCCTCGGCGCTCGAGAACACGGGTGTCGGTGCCTACAACGGCGCCGCGCCGTCGCTGTCGAGCAAGGAAGTGCTGGCGACAGCCGGAAGCATCGTGCAGATCGAGGGGCGCCACGCCGCCGCGATCGACCTGCTGATCAACAGGAGCCCGACACCCAACGGCGGATTCGACCTGCCGCTGACCAAGGCGGAAGTTCTGGCCAAGATCGGGCCTCTGGTCAAGAAGTAGCGGGCGAACGGATCGCGTCGGTCGTCCACGCGCGATCCACCAGACGTACTCCCACCATCAGCCCATCGCCTCAGGCATGGGCACCCAACCGAGGAGCTGAGTTACACCATGGGACTTGACAATCCGATCCACATCGCATTCCTGCTGATCCTGCTTCTGCTCGTGTTCGGAGCCAAGCGACTGCCCGAGATGGGCAAATCGCTCGGGACCGGTATGCGCGGGTTCAAGGACTCGCTGAACGGAGACTCCCACCCGACCCCCACCGTGCATCAGCCAACGCCCGCGGCCCCCGCGGTCACCGTCGCCGAGGCTGCGGCACCCGAAGGTCCGGCTGCCATTACACCGGCCATGCCGGTCGTCGCGCCCGGCGCTGGGCCCGTCGCCGTAACTGCTCCGGCGCCGGTCCTTGCGTCTGTCGGCGAGCCGTCGGCTCCGGCGGCCTGACGAGCGAACTGAAAACACGAGCTGAAACGCTGAGACGATGGCCGTAGCCGCCGCCCCAACCCGCATCGGTCATGAGGACCGTCTGAACATCGTCGACCACCTCGAGGAGCTGCGAGGACGGCTGATCATCAGCCTGGCCGCGCTCGCCGTCGCGTTCGGTTTCTGCATGTGGCAGAACCACGCGCTGCTGCACATCATCAACAAGCCACTCGCACACCAGACCCAGAAACAGGTCCGAGCGGGCAACGGCCCGCTCGGAGCTACCTACACCGTGCAGCAGAGCGCTCGCACTGTGGCGACGCAGCTGCAGGTCGTGGTCGGCGCACTGGACCGCCCCGGCAGCGGTGTAAGTGCGGCCACCCGTGCGTCGATTCAGGGCGTCAGCCCTCAGCTGCACAAGGCGCTCGAGAGCCTGTCGAAGCCACCGGAAGGGAACAAGCCGGTGACTCTGGGCATCGGCGAGCCGTTCACGACCACGCTCGGGATCGCTCTGATCTTCGCGTTCATCCTGGCGCTCCCGGTGATCCTGTATGAGCTCTACGCCTTCCTCTTGCCCGCCTTCAGCCCCGAGCAGCAGCGCCTGGCCACGCCGCTCATGCTGGCAGTCCCATTCCTGTTCGTGATGGGGGTCGCGTTCGGTTACTTCGTCGTTCTGCCATCGGCCTTGCGTTTCTTTCAGAACTTCAACAGCGGCGAGTTCAACGTGCTGGTGCAGGCCAACCAGTACTACCATTTCGCCGCTGTCACGCTGCTCGCGATGGGGCTCGTGTTCCAGGTGCCGGTGGGGATCCTCGTCGCCACGCGCGCGGGCGTGGTCACGCCGAAGCAGCTCCGCCACAACCGCCGCTACGCGATCCTCGCGTGCGGCGCGATCGCCGCGTTCCTCCCCGGCGATGCGATCACCCTGCTGCTCGAGACCGTGCCGCTGTATCTGCTGTTCGAGTTCAGCGTGCTGCTCGCGACGATCATCGAGCGGCGCGCCAAACGACGCGACGGCGAGCCAGCGCCGGCTCCTTGATGAGTTGCGTGCCCGGCCGGAGCTGAACGACTACTAGGCCTACTGCTTCTTGTCTGCCCGCTGAGCGCGGGCTGCGGAGTTGGCCGCCACCGCGGCGCGGATGAGCGCCTTGAAGGCAGGTTCGTCGATCTTCTGCCCCTCGCGGATGTCGATCGCCCGCCGGGCGTTCCCCTCCAGGCTGGAGTTGAAGAGCTTCTTCGGGTCCTTGATGGAGGCTCCGCGAAAGAAGGTGAGCTTCACGACCTGCTTGTAGGACTCCCCTGTGCAGACGCCGCCGTCATGCGAGAAGACGGGGGTTCCGGGGGATTTTGGCTTCGCCCATTTCCATTCCTCTTGGATGTCGGGGTCGGCATCGTGGATGAGCTGACGGACATGAGCGAGGGTCTCTCCTCTCCAATCCCCCAGCTCTTGAATCCGCTTGGTGATGCTTGCTGAGGCGGCCTCGTCGTTCGGGCGACTTGTCGGCTCCATGTTCTCTCCGATCCTTCATTTCGCCTGCCGGCCCCACGCCGGCATGGGGAGCATAGCCCGGCGGTCGACCCGGTTTCAGGTGCGTATGGGTCGCGCGATGCGCCCGACGGCCAATAGGCTGCCGCCACCTCAGCGCTCAGCGTGCGTCAGTCGATCGCTCAGCAACTGATCGGCGCGAGCGCCTGTTTGTAACTGCTCGCCAGCTGTTCAACGGCCGTCGTCAGCTGCTGCTTGATTTGGGACGGAGACAGGCTCTTCAGTTCCTGCTTGAGCTTGCTCAGGTCGGAGCTCAGCGTGGAGTTCGCCTGTTCCACCTGTTCCTTGCGGGCGCCGGTCAAATCGGATTGCGCAGAGCCGATTTTCTTGAGGCCGCTGGAGATCATCGCGATGCCATCTTCCACCCCCGCGATAGTCGGCACCTGCGTCGTCGCCTTGGTCAGGGCTTCCACACCCGCCGTTGCCTCCGTCTTGCCTTCGCAGACGGTCTTTTCCGCCTTGGCCTGGCTGGATTCGCCACATCCCCCGAGCGCCAGAGCGGCGACGAGACACACGATTGCCGAAGATCTCCCGAGCGACATCGCAGATCACGCTAAGTCGATCGAGGGTGAGCCGACCTCGCCCCTCGAGGGTGAGCCAAAGCTTGGCGCCGGCGCCCAGGGTTATAGTGCCGGCGTGAAACGGGGATCGAAAAAGACGGCTGCACACCACCGGGCGCTGCCTGAGAGGTGAGGCTGGGCGTGTCCGCGCTTGACCGATCGAAGCCGTTGATGTCGAGCGTATTTGCGGTTGCCGCGGCGCTGATCCTGCTCGCTTGGGGAGCCGATACGGCGAGCGCGGGGCAGCTGGGCTGGTTTGGTCCGATCTTGCCTCACAGCACTGGCGGCTCCGGAGAAAACGCATTGGCTGTGGCATGCCCCTCGACAAGTCAATGCACCGCCGTCGACAATCAGGGGCAGCAGGCGACATTCGACCCGACAGCGTCAGCTGAACCGACCCCCACGACGATTGACGGGGGTAACGCTCTTCAAGGCCTTGCGTGTACAACGACCAGCCAATGCATCGCGCTCGACAACGAGGGTGGAGAGATAACCTTCAATCCGACCGCTCCGGGTGAGCCGGCTCGGGCAACGGCGAACCTCGACAGCTTCTTCGGCCTCGTTTGCCCGTTGGCGAGCGAGTGTGTAGGCGTTGGGAATCCGACCAGCAACGTGGTGGTGTTCGACCCCACCGCTTCGTCGTTTGAACCTACGATCCTCGCCGGACTCGATCCGGGCCCCGGCCTTGAAGCGGTCTCGTGCCCGTCGCCGACCCAATGCACCATCGTCGACCCGCTTGGCCAGGCGCTCACGTTCAACCCCCAGGCGCCGGACATCGCGACCGCAAAAACCACCGTGGACAGCAGCGGGCAGCCGCAAGCCGTTGCGTGCGCTTCGACGAGCCAGTGCACGGCCGTGGACCTCGAAGGCAGGGAGGTCACCTTCGACCCCCTCGCCCCGGACGGCCCCACCCCGACGAGGATCACCGCAGGCCAGCCTCTGCGCAGCGTGGCATGCCCGGCTACCACGCAGTGCACCGCTCTGACGCCCTCCGAGGCGGTGAGTTTCAACCCGGCCGAACCCGATCGTCAGACCCTCACGACGATCGAAGCCGAAGCGACGGCGAGCCAAGTTGCGTGCCCTTCCACCAGCCAATGCACGGCGGTCGAGGGCAGCCAGTGGTTCACGTTCGACCCAAGCGAAGCTGTGACCTCGGCATTGACGCTCGCATGGCAGCCGTCCCACCTCACGACGTCGTCTCCCCGCGCCTGCATCGCAGCTGGCATTCAGGTTGACGTGAGATTGACCGCCGTTCCAGTCCAACGCTCCGGGGGCGCGAAGCTCGAGCTGGTGAGCGCGGCTTTCTATCTCGACGGGCGGATCACGCGCACCTACAAAGAGACCATGCGCGCCGACGCTGGTGAGAAAACGGCTGTCGTGGTGATGACCTACCCTCCGACGACGCTCGCCCGCCACCTACCGGCTGACGTGCGGGCGCTCGCGAGCAGCTTGCCACCGGGCGTCCACACTTTCAAGCTCAAGCTCCAATACATGCAAGCCCGTGCACAGCGCCGCCGCCGCCCTTTGGCGATCACGCGAACGCTAACGACGAAATTCAACGTCTGTTAGCAGCAAGCTCGCGCTCCTGACGCCAATCGTCTAGGTTCGGTCTGTGCAGCGCTTCGAGGCCATCGTGGCGGGCGCCGGACCGGCCGGTTTGGCGGCGGCGGCCACGTTGGAGGCGCACGGTTTCCAGACGCTGGTGCTGGAGCGCACCGAGGCGGTTGCGGCTCGCTGGCGGTCACGCTACGACGGGCTGCGCCTGAACACGATGCGGACCCTCTCGACGATGCCCGGTTATCGCATCCCGCGTCGACAGGGTCGCTACCCGAGCCGGACGGACTTCGTCTCATACCTCGAGAACTACACAGCGCACCACCGGCTCAACGTCCGTTTTGCCACAGAGCTCGAGCGTGTCGACCGCGTCGAGGACGGGGCACTGTGGCGGCTGGACACCTCCGCTGGCCCGTTGCTCGCCCGCTATGCGGTGATCGCGACCGGCTATGACGCCGTGCCGAACCTCCCCAAGTGGGCTGGCGAAGGCGATTTCACGGGCGAGCTGATCCACGCCAGCGAGTACCGCTCGCCCAGGCCCTACCGCGGCCGCGAGGTCCTCGTCGTCGGCGCTGGAAACACAGGCATCGACATCGCCGGCTTTCTGCTCGACGGAGGCGCCCGGGTCAGCCTTGCCATGCGCACGCCCCCGAGCTTGTTCCCAAGGGACTGGCACGGCCTTCCCCTTCAGCCGCTCGCGATACCTTCAGAAGGCCTCCCGGCGGTGGTCGGCGATGTGATCGGCTCTGCCATTCAGCGGCTCATCTACGGAGACATGTCCGCGTACGGACTCCCGCCCGCAACCGACGGCTTTCAGACGAGGTCTCGCCGCGATCTCGTCGGCCCGGCGGTCGACGATGGCTTCGTTGAGGCGCTCAAGGCCGGCCGCACCCGCATAGTCGCGCCGGTGGTGCGGCCGGAAGGGCGCGAGATCGTGCTCGAGGACGGCACGCGCGTAGAGCCAGACGTGGTCATCTGCGCAACGGGCTACCGTCGCGGCCTCGAGACGATCGCCGGCCACCTCGGAGTGCTGCGCGCCGATGGTCTGCCCACGCACTTCAACGCCGCCCCCGAGAATCCCAGAGCGCCGCGTCTCTACTTCACGGGCTTCTTTGCAGCTCCCGCCGGCCAGCTTCGCATCATGCCCATTCACGCTCGCAGAATCGCCCGCGCCGCGGCACGCGACCGACGGGCGTCCGTAGGACGCTAACGGGCGGGATCCAGCCGTCGTCGCCCGAAGCGCGTGTGCGGCGTGTCGCTTCCGGCTGGTGAGCGCAGCGACAGGGAGCCTCTCCACGGTCTATTTGTCCAACACGAGCGTCCAGGCGCCGAATCGGCTGGGATCCGCCGATTGAAAGTGGTGCCCTCGCAAAGAGCGACGGCACCCACAGGACAAGCAGTACACGGCCCCATGAGTTCCTCCTCTGCCCCCCTTCCTCGATTCGTACCTCGCTGGCCGAGGGCACGGTCGGCCGCCTCTGCCCAGGCTCACCCGCGGCGATCTTGGGTGGCCCCGGTCGCCGCTTTGGCCCTCGTGGTGGTGATGGGAATGTTGGCGTTCGGGATCGTGCTCATCCAGGAGCAGTCCCGCTCGCATGTCCTTGCGACGTTCAAGTCGCGAGGTTCGAGCTCAGCCACGTTCGTATCGACCTTCCTCGCCCAACAGGCCAACCGAGAGAAATCCACCGCCACGCAGTTTCTCTCTGCTCGCCATGTCTCGCGTGAACGCTTCCGCGTGGTCGTCGCCGCGTTTGGGAGCAGCGCCGCGGTGCTGTTGGACTCGGCCGGCCGGGTGCTCGCGGTCGCTCCCTCCGACCAGGCGTTGCTGGGCCGGCCGATCGCGGCGCATTATGTCCACCTCTCCGCAGCGGAGCGCGGCGAGGTCGCGATCTCCAACGTCGTCCCCTCGGCGGCAAGGGGCGTGTCGGTGGCAGCGGTCGCGGTGCCGTTTACCAGCTCCCGCGGCCGGCGCGTGTTCAGCGCGGCCTACGGAGTGTCGGGCTCGACGCTCGTGGCGTTCGTCGACCACGCGATCTCCTACCCCCAGCACGAGGTCTATCTCGTCGACTCGGCCGGGCGCCTCGTCGCGGCCAGTCCGACCACGAGCCTGCAACACCTCGATGAAGTGGACTCGCCGCTCGCACGTGCCGTCAAGCGTTCCTCGCTCGGCTCGGTGGCAGGCGCGAGGACGCCCAGCACGTTCACGGTCGCTCCTGTGCCGGGGACGCCCTGGCGATTCGTGATAGCCGTCCCCGACAGCCACCTGTACGCATCGGTGGGGGGTTGGACTCAGCTCATCCCCTGGCTGGCGCTCGCGCTCGTGAGCGTGCTCGGCGTGATGCTCGTCGCCTTGCTAGCGCGCCTCACGGCGCTCTCCCAGCGGATGGCGCACAGCGCGAGGACAGACTCCCTCACGGGGCTGTTCAACCGCCGCGCTCTCAGCGAGCATTTGGCGCGAGCCTCGGCACATGCCCGACGTCGCAGGGAGCCAATGTCCGTGCTGATGATCGATCTCGATCGCTTCAAGGAGACCAACGATCGTTTCGGACACGCAGCGGGTGATCAGGTTCTCTGCGTCGTCGCCGACTGCATGCGCGAGGTGCTCCGTGCAGACGACGTATACGGGCGCTGGGGTGGCGATGAGTTCCTCGTCCTGATGCCCTGCGGTGATGAAGAAGACGCGCGTATCGTCGCCGAGCGTCTGCGTGCCGCCGCGGGCGCGGTGCGGCTCGGCGACATCGGTCTGGCCGACGGCGTGCAGATGAGCGTCGGCGCCGCGACCGCCGTCCACATCAGCCCGGAGGAGATCGTCCACGCCGCCGACATCGCCCTCTATCAGGCAAAGGCGAGCGCGGAGGAGCCGAGAACAGCCGGCGCCCGCGCGACTCAGCGCGCATAGACGCGTCGTTGGATCTCGCCCGTAAGCGCGGCCGCTGTCTCGTGGAGGCCGTCGGCAAACGCCTGCGCGGCCGGACCGCGCTCGATGCCTGCCCGCGTTGCGATCGCGACCGTCCGCACTGCCGGATCGCCTCCGTGAACTCGAACGAGCCGGACGTCCTCACGGATCCCAGTGGCTGCCAAAGCGGGCACCACGGTGATCCCCAGGCCCGCTGCGACCAGCCCCAGCTTCGCCGTCCACTCCCGCACTACGTAGGCGACGTGCGGCTTCCAAGCCACCGACGGCCAGACGCCCAGCAGCGTGTCGGCCGCGTTGGTCGAGGCGACGATCCACGACTCCTCGGCAAGCTCTTCGACGTCGACGCTGCTTTGCCGCGCGAGCGGATGATCGCGGGCAAGGGCAAGCAGCAGCTGATCTTCGAGCAGCGGGTCGATCGCATGGCGCCCCTCCCGCTCCGGCTGCCGGTCGATCGCCGCGATGACCGCGAGCTCGATCGAACCCGCGTCGAGTCGTCGCAACTGCGCTGGCG
>Ga0209772_10000147_pt1 | contig 16891 bp, 18 predicted proteins | sample BogFormECP03_OM1_FD_188235 | JGI IMG/M metagenome (GOLD analysis project Ga0209772, IMG submission 188235) | Bog forest soil microbial communities from Calvert Island, British Columbia, Canada - ECP03_OM1 (SPAdes) (version 2) | ecosystem: Environmental > Aquatic > Freshwater > Wetlands > Bog ... | reverse complement strand
TCCAGGTCGTCGGGCAGCGGCTTGAGTTCGGTCCACGGGATGTCGCGGGCGGAGCTCCACTGGCGCGCGACCGCCTCTTCGTAGAGCTCGCTCACGTTGTCGGCCCAGCACTCGGCCTTCTCGTTGATGGTGAAGCCGAGCGAGGGCAGCTCGTCGGAAATCACGGCGCCCCGCGGCGCCATCGAGCGATGCGCGCCGCCGTGTTCGGGGACGATTCCGTAGCTGCCGATTTCGATGTCTTTGAGGCGGAGGCCGAGGTTGCCGGGCTTGGCGCGCACACCCCATTCGCCCATCTGGTTCATCCAGCCGAGGTCGGGAGTGCCGGATTCGTAGAGCTTTTGCAGGTAGACCGAAGGCTCGAGTTTGTATTTCGCTTGCGAACCGACCCGCGCTTCATCCTTGATATGAACTGATCCCATCGATGGCCTCCGGCGATGCGCAGCCTGGTCTGCGCGGAAATCGCGCAAAACCCACCTGCGGTTTACAGTCCTATCCTACATCGGCTACCAATGCGTTTCCGCAAAGTCAATCCAACGCCGCGCGAATCGGGGCCGTTGCAGTTTTACATTGTCGCGCCGCGATGCTTTTGTAGGCAAAGCTCACGGCCAACGGGGTACGCACCATGTCGATGCTCTCAGAGTTCAAGGCGTTCGCAATCAAGGGCAACGTAATCGATCTGGCGGTCGGCTTCGTCGTCGGCGCGGCGTTCGGGAAAATCGTCACCTCGTTCACCACCGACATTTTGATGCCGCCGATTGGGTTGGCGCTCGGCGCGGTCGATTTTTCGAACCTGTTTATCAATCTTTCGTCGAAGCATTATGAGACCATCGCGGCAGCGAAAGCCGCCGGCGCGCCCACGCTGAACATCGGATTGTTCCTGAATACGATCATCGACTTCGTGATAATCGCGTTCGCGGTGTTCCTGCTGGTCAAATGGATCAATCATTTGACCGGGGCCGACAAACCGGCGCCGGTCACGAGCAAGGACTGTCAGTATTGCGCGACGGCGATTCCGCTCGCCGCCACGCGATGCCCGCATTGCACGTCGGAGCTGAAGGCGGCGTAAGCCTGGCTCAATTCTCAGTCGAAGTCTGCGTGATATTCTGACGCTCGCGTGACAGGAATGCTGCGCGGCGCGCGATACAGGCGAGCAGGATGGCGATCACGATCGGCGCCAGCGGTATCGAGGCCGTAAGCGCCAGCCATCGCACGAACAGCGGCAACAACCAGGTCATCAAGAGGATGGGTTTCTCCCAAGGAAGAAATCCGTTCTGTGCACCGTCACGCGCCATCCACGCGATCGGAAGCGCGAGTAGCACGAAGTCGTAATCCGCCACGTATGGCGTGACCAGCAGCGTCGCGGTCACGAGTGCGGCGGCCTTGATAGCGAACGGCACACGATGCGACCGCCAGACGATGACCGCGATTGTGGCGCTCACCAACGCGGCGATCACCTGGACCGAATACGCCGAACCGGATCCAAATCCCAGCAGTCGAGCGCCGCCGAATACGCTCTGAATCTTTCCCCATCCCATCTGTCCGTTGTTGAGTAGCCGGCTCGATTCCGAAAGGCCGTGCAGGAATGCGGCCCAGGTCCCGACTCCAAACATCATCAGCGAGACAGCAGCGAACGCGATTGCAGTGAATGCGGCCGCGGCAATCGCGCGCCATCGCCGGGTCGCGATCAACACCAATGGCACCAGCAGACCGAGCTGCGGCTTGAAGGTGAGAAGTCCGAACATGACGCCGGCGCGAATCGGTTTCCTCCTGAGCAACAGCAGCCCGGCGCCGAACAGTGCGGTGGTAAGGAATCCATTCTGACCGGCGAGCGCATTCAGTGCCGTTCCCGGAAATGCCAGTGCTATCCAGAGCGCGTCGGGGTCCGGAACGATCGCCCAGATGACGAGACAGTATGCGCTAAGCGTCGCCGTCAGCCATATCAGCAGCGACCAGCGATAAGGAATCAACGACGTCGGCAGAGCGACGACCAGGTAGGTAGGCGGATAGGGCCAGTTCGTGTAGCCAAGATCGGGACTATGAGCGGCGGCCTTTTCCGCGGCCCACTGCTTGTCTTGCACGTACACGTCTTGCGGATGGCCGCTTAGCGCCAGCGATGACGCCGCCCATGGGAGGACGAAATCGGGAGCGAGACTCTTCTTCGTATGGGTCTGCGCAGACATCTGTGCGAGTCCCATGGCCGCGAGGCCGAGATACGATAGAAACAGCAGTCTCGGAAGATAGAAGAAGCAGACGCGCTCGACCAGCCCGGGGCCGAATAATTCGTGGCGGCGGCTCGGCGTGCTCGGGTCACTTGCCCGATTCGCGTTTGCTTCGGTCGGCTGCCTCATGCCCCCCCTCTACCCCATCTCGCGTCAGCCCGTCACGCCGAGGTGAAAAAAAGTGAAGGCGCTGCGGTCGGCCGCACGCGCCTCACCCAGTATGCTGACTGTTACTCGCCGGCCTGCGCGACGTCGGCCATCGCTTTCGCGGCACGCTCGCAAATCTCGCTGAGGACTTCGTCGGTGATGACGGTCGACAGCGCGATCATCCCGCGCGGCGCCACAAACAGACCCTGGTTAAGCGCCGCCAGATGGAAATTGCCGACCGCGCGCGCGTCATCGCGGGCGATGGTCGGAGCCGGCGGTTCCTTGAGGAAGAATACGTTCAGCAGCGAACCGCAGTGCCGCACCGAAAACGGCAGATCGACTTGCCGGGCTGCGCGCGCCAGCTCCGCCGCGAGCCGCTCACCCTGCTTCGCCATCTTGTCGATTCGCGCCTGCGTCAGCTCACGGAGCGACACGGCGCCGGCAGTGCAGGTGACAGGATTGCCGTTGAAAGTCCCCGAATGAAAAATCGATCCGCGATTGCGCGGATCGAACGCCGACATGATTTCCTCGCTGCCGCCGATTGCGCCGACCGGGAAGCCGCCGCCGATAATCTTGCCGAACATCGTCAGGTCGGGATTAACCTCAAAAATCTGCTGCCCGCCGCCCTCGGCCAGGCGCAGCGTGATCACTTCGTCGACGACGAACATCGCGCCCGCGCGACGCGTCGCTTCGGCCACCCGCTCGAGAAATCCGGCGGGAGGCTCGACCACGCCAGCCGAGCCGAGGACCGGCTCGAGGAACACCGCCGCGATTTCCGCGCCGCGCTCCGACAGCAGAGCCTCGAACGCAGTCGCCTCGCCGAAGTCAGCGAGCATCGTGCGCTCGCCGTCCTGTCCGGCCAGGCCGACTTCCAAATCGTCGTACGATCCATGATAGCCGTAGCGCGCCATCAGGATTAGCTTGCGGCCGGTGAGGCGCCGCGCGACATGCGCCGCGAGCATCCCGGCTTCAGAACCCGAATTACAGAATCGCACTCGGTCCACCGACGCGACGCGCTCGCACAACAGCGTCGCCAGCTCGGTCTGCGCTTCAGAGCGCGCGGGCCACGAGCTGCCGTCGCGAATCGCCTGGGTGGCAGCCTCGACGATCGGCGGATACGCGTTGCCGTGCACCAGGCTGGTGTAGTTGCCGAGCAGGTCGATGTACCTGTTGCCGTCGACGTCCCACAGGAACGGGCCTTCGCCGCGCTCAAGCGTGAGCGGGTAGGGCCGGTACCAGGTGGTCGTGCGCGTATCGCCGCCGGGCATTACGCGTTCGGCGCGCTTGGCCAGCTGCGCGGACTTCTCAGTCGCCGCGCGATAGACTTCTTCGATGCTGTTCATCGTGCCAACCCTCGGCCGAGATGCTACAGCCGTTTGCGCTTCTGCTTCCATGCTATTCCTCCATCATTTGCGGGCATTCCGCCACCGCGGTTCAAGCTCCCCGTCGCCCGCCAACATGACCGGCGCACAGTATTGTCTACTATGACCGCTCAAACGAATCAAATTGTAAGATATTATAACTTGGAGGCAGCCAAGGTTTCAGCGCTGCAACCAGCTAGAACTCGACCGGCAGCGATTCCAGCCCGCGGAACCGGCCCATCACCTTCCACTTGAGCTGATCGGTCGCCAACCGCAGCTTTGGCATCCTGCGAACAATCGCGCCCACGGCGATTTGCGCCTGCAAGCGCGCCAGGCTCGCGCCGAGGCAGTAGTGCGCTCCGTGGCTGAACGCCAGATGTTCGCCGTCGGCACGCGCGATGTCGAATCGGTCTGGCTCGGGAAATTTGGCGGGATCGCGATTCGCCGCACCGATAAGCACCGTCACGACTTCGCCCGTGCTGATTTTGCGCCCGCCAATCTCGAGGTCCGCAGTCGCGACTTGCGGATTCGGCGCCTGGGTCGGGCTGTCGTAGCGGAGCGCCTCTTCGATCGCGCTTTCGATCATTCCCGGATTCTCGCGCAGCTTGCTGAACTGCGCCGGACTTCGCATCAGCGCGAGCACCGCGCTCCCGATCAGATTGCGCGTCGTGCCATGGCCGGCCGTGAAAAGTTGCTCGGCCATCGTGACGACTTCGTCGTCGTTGAGGCGCCGCCCGTGTTCTTCGGCGGCGATCATCGCGCTCATCAGATCGGCTTGCGGCCACGCGCGGCGCTGCTTCACCAACGCGCGAAGATATTCCATGAACAGGCGCGCCGATCGATCGCCCTCGGCCATCATTGCGGTCGTGCGCACGATTCCGCGCGAGAGGATCACACCGTCCACGAAGTCGCGGAGCATCGCCCAGTCCTCGCGCGGCACGCCGACCATCGCGGAGATCGCATCGGCCGGCAGCGGATACGCGAAGTCCGCGATCACGTCCATGCGGCCAGCGCCGACAAGCGCGTCGAGCAGTTCGTCGACTCGCGCTTCAACGCTGGGACGCGCCGCAGCGATCGCATTGGGTGAGAATGCCTTCGCCGCGAGCCCCTTCAGCGTCGTGTGATTGGGCGGATCGTTGAACGCAAGCTCTCCGGCCTGCAGCTCGAGGATGGGCTGGTCGCCAAATTTCGCGCGCATCTGGTCCAGGTAGGCGACGCGGCTGAACCGCCGATCGCGCAGGTACGCGACCGCGTCGGCGTAACGCGTCAGCACCCAGCCGCCGACGAACGCACTGAAATGAACCGGGTCGTCTGCACGCAGCCGATGCAGCAGCGGATACGGATCCGGATGCCCCGGCAGTGTGGGATCGACGTCGAGCGGAAAACTATCCTCGGCGATGCGCATCGCGGACAACGGACAGGCCCATCACTTGACGGCGGCGATTGCTTCCATCTCGACCAGGAGGCCGTCGACCGCGAGCGAGGTGACGCCGACCATGGTCGAGGCGGGCGGCTCGCCGTCGGGAAACAACTCGGCGCGCGCCTCGCGCATCGCGGAATAGTCGGACTGTTTATAGTTGACGATGTAGGTATTGGTCTTAACGATGTCGGCCGCGGTGGCTCCTGCAGCCGTCAACGCGTCTTTCAGATTCCTGGCAGCCTGACGAATCTGCGCCTTCAGGTCGCCCGGCCCGACCACTTTGCCTTCCTTGTCGATTGCCACCTGGCCCGAGATGAATAGTAACTTCGCCGGTCCCGCGATCGTCACGACCTGGGTAAAGCCGCGCGGCGTCATCAACGTATCGGGATTAATATATTTTTTCTCCACGTCACTTCTCCTGGGTTTTCGATTTGCCGTCGCCGTATTGCAGGACCTGGACCTTCTCGACGGTGATTAGTCCCGAGCCCATCATCTTGTCGAGCACCGGGATGAACGCGTCGATCTTCGCCTGGCTGTCGACGATCTCGACGATCATCGGCAGGTCTTCCGATATCCTTAGAATTTTCGCCGAATGCAGATGGCTTGATCTGCCGAAGCCCATTGGGCCGCGGATCACGGTCGCGCCGCCCAGTTGAAGTTCGCGCGCCTTCAGCACGATCGCCTCGTAGAGCGGATGATGGCCCGAGCGTTCGCTCTCGCCGATAAAAATTCTGAGCAGCACCGCATCGCGTGGGATTTGCATCGCTATACACCCCGGTTGATCGCTGTCGCGGCTATGTACCCGAGCCATACTGACAGCATGCACAGGATAACCGAACCGGCGGCGTTCGCGGTCGCCGGAATCCATTCGCCCGCGCGTGCGAGGTAGAGCGTCTCGAGCGAGAAACTCGAGAAGGTGGTGTAGCCGCCGCAGATTCCGACCATCACGAATTGCCGCCCCGGCGTGCCGACCAGCAGGCGTCCGTCCGGTCCCGTCAGCGTCGCGAAAAATCCGATCACCAGGCATCCGGTGAAATTCACGAGCATGGTGCCGTACGGAAATGTGCCGCCGGTGAGTGTCGTGATGACGCCGGAAACAAAATAGCGTCCCATCCCGCCGAGCGCGCTGCCAATCGCAATCAGAACGTACGCGAGCACCAAAAACCTCCGTCAAGTTGCGGCCGCGATATGGCCGGCGTCGGCGACTGCGTTAACAATCAAATGAAGATAGATGAGTCCGGCGTACGGATGCCACCGCTCGAGCATCGTGGCGACCCCGTCGTAGGTCGGCGCGCCCCTCGCGCCCAGCCATTCGAAAAGTTTGTTGCGGCCGCCGACGTCGTCACCAGGAAATATGTTGATGCGTCCGAAGCCGCGCAGCATCACGTATTCCGCCGTCCAGCGTCCCACGCCGCGAAACTTTGAGAGGCGCGCGATCGCGTCGTCGTCCGCGCTCCGCTGAATAGACGCGAAATCGCGGTCCTTTGGATCGATCGCGAGCCGTGCGAGTCCGACCAGGTATTCTCCCTTTTGCCGGCTGAGCCCCAGCGCGCGCAACGCGTCGGGGTTCGAGCGCGCAACCGCGGCCGCAGCGGGAAACGATCGCATCGCTCCGCAATGCACTCCGAATGCCTCCGTCAGCCGGTTTAGCACATGCATCCCCGCGCTCAGCGAGACGAGTTGGCACGCGACCGCATTGGCGAACGCCTCGAACACCGTCGCGTAGCGCACCGGCTTCATGCCTCGAAGCCGCTCCGCCAGTTCACGCATACGCGGGTCGCTGCGCACGAGCCGGTAGAAGTCCGACAGGTCACGCTCGAGCCCGAGCATCCGCGTTACGATTGAGGCGACTTCCGCTTTGACAATTTGCGGTCGCGCGGCTCTGAGTTGGACTTCAATTTCCGGACGCGATCCGCCGCGCGTCTGCGTGACCGCGAGCGCGACCGGTGATTTGCCGATCACGAGGACTCGCCGCCAGACGCCGTCGTCGAATCGATCGACGACGTTATGCGGCCGCCGCCGAAGAGCCCACACCGTCAGGTCGAGCCTGAACGGAGGCCGCGCCTTGAGCGTGAACGTCAGCTCGGGCACTTGCGGCGGCCGGCTGCGCTACTCGATATCGCTGTCGGGAATTTTTTGCGGCTGCGTCGAGGCGGCCTGCTTGCTGCTTGGCGTGTTCGAGGTGGTGTTGGCCGCGGTCTGATTCTTGTCATGCTCGTACTTGTAGCCCGAGTAAGCGAGTCCGGGCACCATCAACGCGAGACATCCTGAACAGGAAATCGCCGCCGCGACAGCCAACGCGATCGTCATCACCAGTTGTTGCGTCTTGCGCATCTCACCACCGCTTCCAGAACTTACGCCTCGTTGCCGCCGATACCGACGCGACTCTCCAGCGCGCGCACCCGCCGGATTATTTCGGGCAGGCGGGTCAGCACGACGGCGTAGCGGCGGAACTTGCGCACGTCCACCGCGGGGATGCCCGAGACGATCGCGTCGTCCTTCAGGTCGTTGTGGATGCCGGCCTTGGCCACCACCATCACGCGGTCGCCGATTGTCACGTGGTCGGCGCATCCGACCTGGCCGCCGAACAGACACCACTTGCCGATTCGGGTCGAGCCCGAGATTCCGGTGTGGCCCGAAAATCGCGAGTACTCGCCGATTTCGCAGTTGTGGCCGATATGCACCTGGTCGTCGAGCTTGACGCCGCGATGCAGGATGGTGGCGCCCATCATCGCGCGATCGACCGTCGAGTTGGCGCCGATTTCCACGTCGTCCTCTAATATAACGCTGCCGACTTGTGGAATTTTGATCAAGTCGCGGTTCTCCTCGACGAAGCCGAAGCCGTCGGCGCCGATTACCGCGCCGTTCAACAGCGTCACGCGATTGCCGATTACCGTGCCCTCGCGAATCGACACGCCGCTGTGCGCGGTGAAGCGATCGCCGATGCGCACGTTCGGATAAATCGTCACGTTCGGATGAATCACCGCGTCGCGCCCGAGCGTCACGCCCGCGCCAATCACCGTCGAGGCGCCGATCGAAGCGTTCGCACCGATGGTCGCGTCGGGCGCAATCGAAGCGCGCGGATCTATCCCGGCCTCGGGTCGATACGGCGGGAAAAAAATCTCGAGCACGCGCGCGAAGTCCGCGTACGGATTCGCGCTGATCAGCGTCGCGCATTTCGCGTCCGCCGCCAGCTCCGCGGTCGTGATGGCGGCCGAGACGTTGGATTGCAACGCAGGCGCGTACTTCGCGCTCGCGACGAATACGATCATGCCGGGACCGGCAGCCTCGATCGGCGCCGGCGCGAAGATTTCGACGTCGCCGTCGCCGCGGATTTCGAGCCCGAGCTTCGATGCGAGTTCCTTGAGTTTCATGTTGATGCCTTTGATTTCCGAGTCTTGAAAGTTTTCTGATTCATTGAGCTGCGCGCATCGCGGCCATCGCGTCGGCGAGCTCGGCCGGTTCGATTTGCGTCAGGCAGTGGTAATGCCCGAAGCGGCAGGTGCGCGCCAGGCAGGGGCTGCATTCGAGCTGGTGGTAAATCACCCGCGTCTTCGGCCCCATCGGCCCGGTGCGAACCGGATTAGTCGAGCCGAAAATCGCCACGGTCGGGATTCCCAGCGCTCCCGCCAGATGCATGCAGCCCGAATCGTTTCCGATGAACCCGTCGCACAGCGACAAGAGCGCGATCAGCTCGCCGATGTTGGTGTGTCCGGCCGCGATCATCGCGCCCGCTTTGCTCGCCGCCGCAACTTCTTCGCACTTGGCCCGCTCCGACGGCGCGCCGACCAGCACGACCTCGGCTTCTTCGCGGCGTGCAAGTAAATCGATCAGCGCACCGTAGTTCTCCGCCGGCCATTGCTTGGCCGGTCCGAACGCGGCGGCAGGCGCGATGGCAAAAATCGGACGGCCGGGACGCTTGCGATTTGCCGCGAGCCATTCGCGCATTCGCTCGCGCGACGGTTCGTGCACGTCGAGCCCGAAATCGTCGGCGCGCCCGTCGGCGACGCCCGTCGCACGCACCATCGCGAGCCAGTAATTCACCTGGTGGCCCGTCATCGCCGCGGGCGGCGGCGAGGCCTTGAGCGTGAGCATCGCGCCGCGCGCGTCGGCGACGAATCCGGCCCGCCGCCGGATTCCAGCCATCGCGATCCACAGCGCCGACTCGAAACTGTTCGGGAACAGCACGCCGAGGTCGAATCGCCGCGAGCGGATGTCTCCGACAATTCTGCGCCGATCGAAAAAGCCCGAGAGACCGCGCCCTACCGAATACGGAATCACCTCGTCGATCCATCGCGCGCCGTCGAAGAAGCTCGCCAGCTCATTCTTGACGAGCACCGCGAGATACGCGCGCGGCCACGTGCGGCGAATAGCGCGCAGCGCCGGCAGGCTCATGACGACGTCGCCCAGCCAGTTCACTTCCTTGACGAGAATGCGCGCCGGCGGTGGATCAAGCGCGACGACCGGCGCCGATGCGGCAGCGCCGGGCTCAAGCTCCTCGTTACGCCGAATATTTTCCGATTCCACCTGAGTGATTCTCCGCAGCGCGATGCGATCCCGTCAGAGATTTCATCACGCGCGAAGGGCCAAATAAACCCGTGCACTTCCCGCCGTCGAAGCGACTGGCGGGTGTTGAGAATCGAGGCGGATTTCGCGACCAGCTAGGGTCGTGCGGGATGTGGCCGGGCCCTCACCCTGGCGGCGCTGGCGACAAGCGGCCGCGACACGTCGTTTCCAGCCGCGGGGCAGACGTCACCGTCGAGGACCGTGTTCGTAGTGTTGAAAAACGTGTTGGGCGAGGTGGTGTTGCCGGCGGTGCCGTCGAGAATTCCCGCGCAGGCTTCGTTAATCGTATTGCCGGTGGCAGTCGTGTCGCCCGAGGTCACGCCGGTGCAGGTGCCGTCCAGATGGATTCCCGATTGCGTGCTGCCGGAGATCACGTTGCCTGTGATTGTCCCGCCGCTCGATCCGCAGACGTTGATGCCGTCGAAGATCAACGTCCCATCGAGCGTGTTGCCCGTGATAGTTGCGTCGTCGGCCTCGCCCGTCGTGTCACCGGCCACGGCGATACCGAACTGCGTATTGCCCAGGTGATTGTTGGCCACGGTCGCGTCGGCCACGTCGAAGATCAGGATTCCGACAGCCGCGTCGCCCGAGTCAGCCGAAGTATCCGGCGCCCAGATTTCATCGATGACCGTGTTGCCACCGACTCTTCCGGTGGCACCGAAGCCAAGCTGAATGCCATTTTCGGAAGCTCCATTGGTGGGACCTAGTCCGCGCACTTCGTTGCTGCTCACCGTTAGTTTGGTGCCGACTTCATTTCCCGTGATGCCGTTCTTCTGAAAGTCATGCACGCTGCTGTTCTGGACTGTCACGGTCGACGTGCCCGCACCGCCGGTCACGAGGCTGATGCCGCTCTGTACGAAAATGCCCATCCCAGTCCCCTGCGCGCATCCGTTGGGAGGTACCGAGGTCTGATTTCGTGTGACGACATTCTGTATCGTTCCTTGAGCATCCTGATAGTAGATGCCGACCAGGTTCGGCGCTCCGCAGGCGGTGAGACCATTGTTGCCGGAACCATCGACCGTCAGATTCGAGATCGTGACTGCCCTCGCCGTGTCATGCACGTAGATTTGCGCCGCGATCGGATAGGCGGTCGCGAGGCTCACCGTGTTTTGGACGATCCCGCCGGCTGGCGCTGTCACGACGGCCTGATTCAAAGTACCGGACGCAACTCCCTGCAGCGTAAGACGCTTGTCGATGATGACCTGTTCCGGATACGTCCCGGGGCAAACATTTACCGTGGATCCGGGGGGAGCGGCGGTTACCGCGGCCTGGATGGTCGAAACGTTAGGAGTTCCGCATGTTCCGACGAAGACGGTTGCGGCGTAGGCGGACATCGCGAGGCAGTTCGCGAAAGCCAGCGCCAATAACAATATTACCGCCTTGCCGAATTTGTTTTTCATGAAATTCCCGTCCCAACTAATTGCTGCATTTATAAACCAACCGTAGTACTAGCGCCGCTCTGCGGCAAGTTCTTTTTTCACCTGCTGCCTGGAAAGCGTCATCGTGAATGAACTTCCGCATTGCCGGATTTAGGACTACTATCCGATTATTCCAATTGCGGAATCGCACGCGAGGGGATTGCTGCGATGGCTGGTTTGAGAGATCGACCGCTGATGCGCGCTGCGTTGCTGGCCGCGGCAGTGGCCGCCACGAGCGCTGCGTTGCTGCTGATAGCAGTCGATCGCGGCCAGGTATCGCCCCCTCGTTTCGATTCGATGGCGTTCGTCCCGACGCACTCCGACGTCCACTCTTCGACATCGCCATCGGCGGCATCCGGCGCCGCGTCATCTGCGGCGAAGGCGCTACCCAAACAAATCGGTTTCGCGCCGCCTCCGTCGAAAAAGAAATCAGACATGACGCTGGTCGTGATGGTTCCCGATCTGCCGCCGAGCGAGAATCCTGAACCTCCGCAGTCAGCCGGGTGGACCGTGCAGGGCAGCGCCGCCCCGGTCAGCGGTGCCAACTTTCAACCTCAGGGGCCGATTGCGATGAGCGCCGTCGGCGGCATCTCGTCGCCGCTGACCTCACCGACGGGAGGATCGCTGCCGAGTTCGCCGAGTAGCGCGCCCGCGGCAAATCATCCTGGTGCATCGAATCCCGTTGGTGTGTCGCCGGCTGGACGATCCGCCATCCCGGGCAACAGTGGTTTCGTGCTGCTGGCGGGCGGGCAGGGCAACGGACAATTTGCGCTCTCGAGCGCAGAGCTTTTCGACCCGGCCAAAAACGCGTTCGCCGCCGCTTCCTCGATGAAGGATGCGCGCACCGATCACACGGCGACGGTGTTGCCGGGCGGCAAGATCCTGGTCGCGGGGGGAGAGGGCGCCACGGGCCGCGCGCTGTCGTCAGCAGAATTGTACGATCCCGTCAGCGGAACATTTTCCGCGGTCGCGTCGACGATGGCCACGGCGCGCGCCGAACATACGGCGACGCTGATTTCCGGCTGTAACTGCCCCGTCGACGGCCAGGTGCTGATCGCGGGCGGCACTACAGCCGCAAGCACGCTCGGCTCCACTCTGAGGAGCGCCGAACTCTTCGATCCTGTGACCGGCACGTTCACCCCGACCGGCGCGATGAAGGCGACGCGCGCGCGCCATTCGGCCACGCTGATTGCCAGCGGTCCGCTGGCTGGAAGCGTGTTGATTGCGGGTGGCTTCAGTGACGAGAGCGGCGGTGACGTCGCCACCGCTGAACTCTACGATCCGGTCACCGGACAGTTCACCACGACCGGCGCGATGAGCGTGCCGCGCGAGAGTCACACTGCCAGTTGGCTTTCGCCGAACGTCGTTTCTGGCTCTCTCGCCGGCAGCGTGCTGATCGCAGGCGGCGGCGACGTGAGCGCGCCGACCGACAGCGCTGAAGTCTTCAATCCGCAGACGGGCGGATTTTCGCCGGTGGGTGCGATGACGATCGCGCGCACGATGCAATCGGCGATATTGCTGACGACCGGTAAGGTGCTCATCGCAGGCGGTCAGAGCAGCGACACGAACTTCCTCGTGAGCGCCGAACTTTTCGATCCCGCGCACGCGACTTTCGCCGCCACCGGCTCGATGCACAACCTCCACGCCGGCGCGACTGCAACCGCACTCGAGAGCGGCAGCGCGCTGATAGCAGGCGGCCGTTCAAGCTTCGGCGATCTTTACGACCCGGCGGCCGGAACTTTTTCCGCGACCGGCAGAATGATCACCGACGTCGCCGAATCGACTTCGACGCTAATCCGATAGCTATTTCTTGAGCGCTGCGATCACCTGGTTGACGATCGCGTCGGCCTTGGCGCGCATCTGGTCGTCGGTCGCGTCCTGGATTGGATGCGGCACGAAAACGCGGCGCACTTCGGGCAATCCCAGCGCGTCGGCCTGCTTCTGCGCGGCGTCGACGAATTCGCTCGACGCGACTACCACCGAGGGCTTCTTATTCGTCTCGAACCATACGGAGTCGTGCACACTGCACGTTGTGCATGACCCTCAATCGGCGAGCGCTTCGATAACGAAGTCGCTCTCCTCGGCGATCCGGCGGCGCAAGTCGTCGGGCGCCGGCTTGGTGAAGGTTGGTTTGCGAAAGCGTTTGATCTCGACGCCGGGCAGCCGGTCCTGCAGATGCTCGGCGAGGCGATCGAGCAGCACGTTGCCGCGCGGCTTGGCGATGTCGAGCAGCGCGACGCGTCCGACAATCGAGTCAGAGCGAGCGGCCAGCGTGCGCTGAATCGGCACCCGCTCGTCGGTCGGATCGATAATCACCTGTTTCATGTTGCCGTTGCCTCCTCGATTCGCCGGCTGACGCTCGACGATCCCATCGGACCCGAAACCCATCCGGCGAACACCGCGGAAAATTTCCCGGCGTTGCCGCCAGCCACGATGATATTGATATCCTCCGGCCGGCGAAACTTCGCAATCTTCTCGTCGAGCCGCGCTTCCGGCGCATCGCCGAGTGCGCTGAGCGGAATTCCTTCACCGCTCTCGTCGTCGCGAATCAATTCGCGCACCGGCCGTGCCGTCACTTCCTGGATTCGCGCGCGCACCTGCGCCTTGGTCCAATTCTCGCGGGCGAGTGTGTCGGCATGCTCGGGCGAAATGATGAGCAGGATCTCACCGCTGCCGTGCTGCTTCGGATGCCAACATGCTTCGAGCGCCATGCCCAGGCTGCCGGCCAGCGCGCGCGCCGTTCGCGAAGTTTGATCGGCAATCTGTCGCGAGCCTGCCTCGAGTCCGAACACCGTCACGACATTTTCGTCCTTGCCGAAGCCGCGCTCGACGTGCAGCGGCTCCCACGGACTGCGCTCCTCCCATTCGGCGAAGCAGGTCGTGAACTTGCCGGGCGCGCCGAGGGTAGAGCGCTCGATATCGCCCGGCCGCGCGCCGCCGACATTGCGCAGCACCAGTTTCAGTGCGCGCCCGATGGTCGCGTTCGAGCGCGTGCCGTAGCCGAGCGCCATCATGCCCATGTTCATGTCGAGGCGGCGGCGAATCGGACCGTTGACGACTATCACCGGCGTCGCGCCCCACGTCGTCGACATGATGCCGTGGATGTTGAAGGTGTCGGTGCAGACCGCCTCGAGCGCCGCGATTACCACCGGCAAATATTCGGGCCGGCATCCGGCCATCACGGCGTTGACCGCGACTTTCTCGACCGTCACCGGCGCGAGGTTGGGCGGCACGATCGCGACGACGTCGCGCGGATCGCGTCGCGTCCCGGTTAGCATCAACATCACGCGCTCAGGAGTCGGCGGCACCACCGGCAAGCCGTCGGTCAACCCGCGCTCGAACATGAATTCGAATACGTCCTCGGCGTCGCCCAACTCGATCCGGCGCGCAGTCATCTTGTCGCCGCGGGCATCCGCTTCGAGACGCTCGGCGATTCCAGGCTCGACCGATTTGGAGCCGCAGCCGGGCCGCGACTCTGGATATGAATTCCAATCGATCGGCGGCGCCGCGACGCCCGACTGTCGCGCCAACTCGGCGAACATCTCGCGCCAGTCGTCGCGTCCGAAGCCTATGAAACGGCGCACCTCGTGTCCGTGCACATCGGCGAGGATGATCGTCGGAACGGTGTCGAGGCCGTAGTCGAACGAGACCTTCAGCGCCGAATCGTCCAGCATCGGAACGGTCAGCGCGTATCGCTCGACGAGTTTCGCGTTGCCCGCAGCGTCCTGACCGATCGCCCACACGTCTATCGCCGCGCCGAACGCGCGATGCGCCGCTTCGATCAGCGGTATCGTCAGTCCGCACGTTGGGCAATCTTCCTTGACGAAGCAAAGCAGCGCCGTCCGCTTGGACGGGAATGATCGTGTCGCTCCACCGGAGTCGCGCAGCTCGAACGCGGGCAATGAGTTCATGGCGGGGTAGAAGCGCTCGTTTCAGGGACCATCAGGAACTGATGCTGCCGTGGAGAATAGAATTCGACTGACGCAGTGATCAGTGAGTTACCGTTGATGCCGCCGGCGACCAGCACCTCGCCGTCGTTCAGCAACGTCGCGGTGTTCGTGAGCCGCGCGATGTTGGTCTGCCCCACCTGCGAAAACACGTTGCTCTCGGTGAGAAAGACTTCGGCATCCCGCATCCCGACGACCGCCGGTCCCTGGATAGTATATCCGCCGACGACCAGCACGTTTCCGTTGTTGAGCATCGTCGCCGTCGCCAGGTAATGCGGCGCGCTCATGTTGCCGGTTGGGACGAAGACTCCCGCTTCCGGATCGTAAATCTCCGCGCTTCTGAGCGGCGCCATTCCAGCGAGGGTGCGCATGCCAACCAGGACCTTGCCGCTCTTGCCGCCGACTATCAGCACGCGCCCGTCGTTCAAGCTGACTGCGGCGGCACCGACGCGATCGTAGTTCATTCGCGCGAGCATCGGTGAGAAGGTTCGCGTCGAGGGGTTGTACAATTCCGCGGTGTCGTACGAGATGTAGCCGCTGGGCATGCCGCCGCGGCCGCCGCCGGCGATCAGAACTTTGCCGGTGCCGAGCAGCGCGGCGACGTGCGCGACGCGCGGCTGATTCAAATGACCCGCACGGCTGAACGCTCCGATCGACGGATCGTAAACCTCGGCCGTGTCCAGCGTATGCGTCCCGTTGTCGCTGCCGCCGACGACCAGCACGCGCCCGTCCCGCAGCAACGTTGCAGTATGACCTTCCCGCGGCACTGACATCGAACCGGTCGCGCTGAAAGTGCCGCTCGCCGGATCATAAATCTCGGCACTCGCCAGCTCCGAGCGGAAGCCGACATTCTGCACGCCGCCCGTGAGCAGCACGCGTCCGTCGCGAAGCATCGTGATCGTCTGTCCCGCGCGCTGCACGGTCATCGAGCCGGTCGGCGTGAACGTGCGCGCGGCAGGATCGTAAATCTCGGCACTCGCAAGAATGCCGCCGACTTGTCCGGTCGCCGTTCCGCCGCAGATCAGCACGCGGCCGTCGCGCAGTCGAATCGCAGCCGCGTTGGCGCGCGGCGTCGTCATCGCGAGCGCCGCGACCTGATTGCCCGCGGCATTCGTCACGGTGACGGGAGGCGCCTGTGAATTTCCAGCGCCGCAGGCGCCCAGCGCGAGCGCGAAGAGAAACGAAAGAGCAACGAGGTATCGACGATTCATTTCAAACACCGCGCCGGATCATAAGCCCGCCGGGGCGAGATGGGAAGTTGAATTATTTGCTCGGGGAACGAACGCCACGGCGAAGCGCGTTCATCGTCGCGCTCAGGAACATCCATCCGGGAAAGACGCCGCGCTTGCGCGGTTGCGTCGTCGCTTCGCCGCCGCGGCCAAGCTCTCGCACCAGTCCGAGCAATTGATCGACGTTGACGCGCGATGCGACTTCTTCGAGCGCGCGGAAACGTATGATTCGCTCGCGGTCGATCACAAATGTTGCGGGAAATGCGATGCCGCCTTTTTCGGCGGTGTTGAGCAATCCGTATGCCTTGACGACTTCGCGCCGCGTGTCGCATAGCAGCGGAAACTTGATGCCGAGCTCCTGTCGGACTGGCTCGGCGCGCGCGGCGTCATCGACCGAGATCGCGACCAGGTCGGCGCCGGCTGCACGTAATTCTTCGAGATGCTCCGAGTAGTCCGCCAACTGGCGGAGGCAGAACGGTCACCAATGTCCGCGGTAGAAGACGACGACACCGATTCCGCGCGCGACCAGTTCGTCGAGCCGCCGCACGACGCCGGTCGAGTCGGCGAGCGCGAACTCGGGAGCC
>Ga0209772_10000144_pt1 | contig 17113 bp, 16 predicted proteins | sample BogFormECP03_OM1_FD_188235 | JGI IMG/M metagenome (GOLD analysis project Ga0209772, IMG submission 188235) | Bog forest soil microbial communities from Calvert Island, British Columbia, Canada - ECP03_OM1 (SPAdes) (version 2) | ecosystem: Environmental > Aquatic > Freshwater > Wetlands > Bog ... | reverse complement strand
CGTTCACCGGCGCGTTCTATCTCGAAGCGCTCCAGATGAGCCGCATGACCCGCGAAATGTTCTGCTTGATGGAAGGGCGTCACGTCCATCCTTCGACGCTGTATCCGGGCGGCGTGGGCACGGTGCCGACGATTCAGCTTTTCACCGACTACATTGTGCGCTTGATGAAGTATGTGGAATTTATGAAGAAGGTAGTGCCGCTGCATGACGATCTCTTCAATTTCTTCTACGAAGCTCTGCCTGGATATGAGGAAGTCGGGCGCCGGCGCATTCTCCTAGCGTGCTGGGGCTCGTTCAATAATCCGGCGGTTTGCGATTACACCTATAAGAACATGACCCAGTGGGGCCGCGCGATGTACGTGACCCCCGGCGTGGTGGTAGATGGCAAGCTGGTGACCAACGATCTGGTGGACATCGGCCTGAACATCCGCATCCTGCTAGGCCACTCGTATTATGACGATTGGCAAAACTCCGAGACGTTCGTGAAGAACGATCCGCTCGGCAATCCGGTGGACAAGAATCATCCGTGGAACCAGACGACGATTCCTCGCCCGCAGAAGCGCGACTTCAACGGCAAGTACAGCTGGGTGATGTGCCCGCGCTGGCTCGACAAGCGCACAGGCGATCATCTGGCACTCGATACCGGCGGCGGCCCGATCGCGCGATTCTGGGCCACGGCGCTGGCGGGAATCGTGGACATCGGCTATGTCAAATCGACCGGCCATAGCGTGAAGATGTACTTGCCAAAAACGATGTCGCTGCCCGAAGTCGAGTTCGAGTGGAAGATCCCGAAGTGGAGCAATGCGATTGAACGGGATCGGGCGCGGACTTACTTCCAGTGTTACGCGGCTTGCTGCGCGCTTTATTTCGCCGAGCAAGCTCTCGCGGAATTGCACGCCGGGCGGACGAAAACCTGGAACGACTTCAAAGTTCCGGACGACGCGATTGCCTGCGGCTTCCACGAAGCGGTGCGCGGAGTACTCTCGCACCACGTCGTAATTCGCGACGGCAAAATCGCAAACTATCATCCGTATCCTCCCACGCCCTGGAACGCCAATCCGCGCGATATTTACGGAACCCCGGGCCCGTACGAGGATGCGGTGCAGAACACGCCGATCTTCGAAGAGAATGGGCCGGACAAATTCAAGGGCATCGACATCATGCGCGCTGTGCGCAGCTTCGATCCGTGTCTGCCGTGCGGCGTGCACATGTATCTCGGCAATGGCAAGGTGCTGAAGACCAACCATTCGCCGATGTTCGGCAACCAGACTTAACAGAATCCTGGGAGCCGCGCGCTGGGCCGCGCTCGCGAGCAGGTCGGGACGCGAGCGCAGCAGGCTGGACACCCCGCGCGCGGTTCCTTCGGATCGAGTTTCAAAAGCGGCCATGCTCAACCGGAAAGAATTTCAGCAACGCGCACAAACAATCGAAGAGTTGGTCGCAAAGCTCGAATCGATCGCCGATCCGGATCATCGAGCTGCGACCAAACACCTATTGCATGCGCTCACGGACCTTTATGGCAGCGGGCTCGAGCGCATGATGGAATTGGTGCATCAGAGCGGGCAGCCCGCGGCGGCGTTGATCGCAAGCTTTGAGCGCGACGACATCGTGAAGGGTCTGCTGCTGCTACATGGGCTGCATAGCCAGGATCTCGAGTCGCGGCTGCTTGGCGCTCTCGAGAAAACCCGGCCGTATCTCAAGTCGCATGGCGGAAACGTCGAGCTGGTCAGCGTGGACGAAACGGGAGCGGTGAAGCTGCGCCTTGAAGGTAGCTGTCATGGCTGCCCTTCGTCTTCGGTGACCATGAAATTAGCGATCGAGGATGCGATTTACGAGGCTGCGCCGGATATTCTTTCGCTGGAAGTGGAGGGAGTGGCGGAAGAGCCGGTGCGGACGCATTCGGTCGGATTTGTTCCGCTGGAACAACTGAGCGGCAATGGGCATAAGCCGCCGGCCGCGGGGCGCGATCAAGTGGAGTGGGAAGAAATTTTTGGGCTGGATTCAATCCAGCCAGGAATCGCGCGGAAGATGGACGCTGGCGGAAAAGACATCGTGGTGTGCCGCGTGAATGAATCACTTTACGCTTACGAAAATTGCTGCGCGGCTTGCGGGAAATCGCTGGAGGGCGCGCTGCTCGATAGCACGACGCTGGTTTGCCCTTCGTGCGAGCGGAAATTTGATGTCGTGCGTGCTGGGCGTTCGCTCGTGCCGCCTGATCTTCACTTGCTGCCGCTTCCGCTGCTTGCCGAAAATGGACGCGCTCGCGTGGCCGTGCCTCTCTCCGTAATTGCGCAGGCCGAGGGGGCGCTGTGAATGGTCTGCGCTCACCCGAACAGGATGGGGCCTTTGCCACCTTGCGGCAGTTTGTCCGCAAGCGCCCCAATGTCGAGCGCTGCGAGCTTTGCGCCATCGCGCTGCCGCACGAACATCAGCACCTGATCGAGCCGATTCAGCGAAAACTGGTTTGCGCCTGCGAAGCTTGCTCGATTCTTTTCAGCCATCAAGCAGGATTGAAATATAAACGCGTTCCGCGCCGCGTCCGCTGGCTTTCCAACTTCAAGATGTCGGATGCGCAGTGGGAAGCCATGCGGATTCCGATCGACATGGCGTTTTTCTACCATAGCACGCCGGAAGGCCGAGTCGCCGCGTTTTATCCGAGCCCCGCGGGCGCTACCGAATCTCTTTTGCCGCTCGAAAGCTGGAATGAAATTGCGCGGGAAAATCCGGCGCTGAATGAGATGGAGGCGGACGTCGAAGCGTTGCTGGTGAATCGCGTCGGCCATCCACGCAGAACCGGGGCCGCCATCTACTCGATCGTGCCCATCGATGAATGCTACAAGCTCGTTGGTCTGATTCGCACGCACTGGAAGGGCTTTGGCGGCGGCACGGAAGTCTGGCAGGAGATCGAGAAATTCTTCGGCGAGTTGCGGGCCAAAGCCGGCGTTGCGACGGAAATCGAGCAGTCGAATGCCTGACCTGAACTTCCAAGTCGAGAGCGTCGAAGTCGTCCCGTACGCGGCGACGCCGTTGTTGGCTTTTCGTCTGCGCGTTGAAAACGCCGTCGCCGGCGAGGTCATTCACACGGCCGCACTACGCTGCCAAATTCAGATCGAAGCCACCCGCCGAAGTTACACTCCCGAAGAACAATCCAAGATGCTCGATCTCTACGGCGAGCCGGAGCGCTGGAGCCAGACGCTGCGGACGTTGCTGTGGACGCATGCTGACGTCGTCGTGCCGCAATTTACCGGCGTGACGTCGGTGAATTTGAAAGTTCCCTGCACTTTCGATTTCAATGTGGCTGCGACAAAATACTTTCATGGCTTGAGCGGCGGCGATCTTCCGCTTGAATTTCTTTTCAGCGGCATGGTTTTTTACGGCGATCACAACGGAGCGCTGCAAGTCTCGCCCGTTTCGTGGCAGAAAGAAGCGAAATTCCGCTTGCCACAAAAAGTGTGGCGCGAATTGATTGACGCTTACTATCCCAATACCGCGTGGCTGTGCCTGCGCCGCGACGTTTTCGACCGGTTGAACCAGTACAAAATGCGCCGCGGAATTCCCACCTGGGAACAGGCCATCGAGGCTGTGCTCGACGCCACGGATGTTCCGGTGAAGTCATGAACGCGAAGCTGGTAGAAGATATCGCCAAAGCGGTTCTTTACGAGGGCTACATTCTGTATCCCTATCGCCGCTCGGCGGTGAAAAATCGCCAGCGATTCAATTTCGGCGTGCTCACGCCGCGCGAATACTGCGAAGCGAATCCGGCCGGAGAGAATTCTTCGTTTCAGGTGGAGTGCCTGGCGCGCCAGGGCGCGGACTTGATCCTAAATGTAAAGCTCAGATTTCTGCGAATGGTCGAGCGCACCGTCGGGGAAATCTCCCCGCCGCTCGCGGAATTTCTGCACACTGACGCGCGCGCATTCAAGGCCGTTCCCAAACTCACCGTCGAAGGCCGCACCTACGAGCCGTGGCAGGAAGCGGCCGATTATGAAATCGAAGTCCAAGCCAACACGCAACTTTTGCTGCTCAATCCACGGATTCTCAACTTCGCGTTGCCCGCCGCAAGCGACTGCGAAACGCTTCGCAATGCGAACTCTGAAATCGCCGGCGTGGTTACTCGCCATCAAGAGGAAATCTCGGGCCAAATCTGGATATCGGCGCAAATGGTGGCAGACGGAATTATCAAGATCACGGTCCGCGCTTCGAACACGACTGCCGTGCCGCTCGCAGAAAAAGGCATGCGCGATTTCAAACGGGAGGATGCGCTGCGCTATTCCCTGCTTTCCGCGCATGCGATTCTGAATATTCCCGGCGGCGAATTTATTTCGGCGATCGATCCTCCTGCGGAACTCCAGGAGGCCTCGCGCGTGTGCGAGAATCGCGTCGTTTGGCCGGTGCTGATTGGCGAAGAAGGGGCCCGCGACGCGATGCTGGCTTCGCCCATCATTCTTTACGACTATCCGCAAATCGCCCCGGAAAGCGCGGGCGAGCTTTTCGACGGAACGGAAATCGACGAAATTCTGGCGTTGCGGATTTTGACGCTCACTGATGAGGAAAAACAGGAAATGCGCAGCGGAGATGAACGCGCGCGGCAAATTCTCGAGCGCACGGAATCTCTGCCGCCGGAACACATGATGAAACTCCACGGCGTGCTGCGGGGAATCCGCCCAGTAAGTGACGAGGCCGAATGAACGAGTACGAGTGGCACCTGCTCGAAGATAAAAACCGGGTGGACAGCCTGCAAATCGCGGGGACTGAAGTCAAGTGCGGGGATCGCGTGCGCTTGCGCCCGCGCGCTGGCGGCGATGTCTTCGATTCCGCGCTGGCCGGGCGCGTCGCGATCATTGAAGCGATCGAGCAGGATTACGAAGGCCAATTTCATCTTTCAGTGGTGGTCGAGGAAGATCCGGGGCGCGACATGGGCATGGCGCGACAGCCCGGGCATCGATTTTTCTTCGCGCCGACTGAGGTGGAACCGCTCGGGTCGAGCGCCGATTCTTCCGCTGCGTCGGCCGCGACGCGCACGCCAACGATTTTGATCGCCGGCATCGGCAATATTTTTCTTGGCGACGATGCTTTCGGAGTGGAAGTCGCGCAGCGCATGGCGAGTAAAAAGTTGCCGCGCGGAGTGCGCGCCATCGATTTTGGAATTCGAGGGTTCGATCTGGCGTACGCGCTGCTAGATGGCACGGACGTGACGATTCTGGTGGATGCCTGCCCGCGCGGCGGGAAGCCCGGGACGCTGTACGTGATCGAGCCGGATTTGGATTCGCTCGACGCGCCTGATGCGGAATCCGCGCCGCCGGTGGATGGGCACGTGATGAATCCAGTGAACGTCCTGCGGCTGGCGAAAACCCTGGGCGGCCCGCTGAAAAAGATTCTGCTCGTTGGCTGCGAGCCCGAATCGCTCGGCGGCGACGAAGGAAGAATGGGTTTGAGCGAGACCGTCGCGGCTTCGATCGACGAAGCGGTGCGCATGGTCGAGTCGCTGGTAGAAAAAATTCTTGCAGGCCAATCGCCCGCGGAAGAAACCACGGAAAGTCTGAAAAAAGGAGAGTTGAACGATGCACACGATTGAGCAAAATGGAAACGGAACGTCCACCGACAAGGAAACTCTCTACATGCTAGGCGGACTCGCGCTAGTGGTGTTCGGCGCCGGCCTGATTCTTTCGAATCCGACCATTCGCAAATATATGGGCGAGATCGGCATCGGCGGCCTGGCGCAGAATATCGTCCCCGACGTCGAGCGTTATTTTAAATTGCGCGCGATGTAGTCACGCCGGTTGTTAATGCCGAGGACCGGCGACCGCGCGCGGAATTACGAATTTGTTGTAACCATCGAGTGTAGCGAGCGCCGCTGGCCGCCGCTCAAAACGAGACGCGAGAATCTATGGGTGTTCCAACTGGAGTCCGGATGTCACCTGATAGCGCTACCGTCACTTACGCCATCGACTCCAGTATGTCCCGGTTTACGGTGAAGGCTTTCGCGTCGGGATTTCTTTCAGGGTTGGGGCACAATCCGACGTTCGCGATTCGGGGGTATTCAGGTACCGCGAAAGTGTCGCCGGATAGTCTCGAAACTGCGTCACTGCAGGTGCGCATTCAGGCCGACTCGCTCGCCGTGACCGACGACGTGAGCCAGAAAGATCGCCAGGATATCGAGAGTCGTACGAAAAACGATGTCCTGGAGACCTCGCGATTTTCCGAAATCGCCTTCGATAGCACGAAGATTACGAGCGGCCAAATGGGCGAGGGCCGCTTCAACGCCGCGATCACCGGCGACTTGACGCTCCACGGCGTCACTCAGACCCTCACCTTCAACGCGCAGGTGACGGTGAGCGGAACGACGGTTCGCGGCTTCGGGGAATTTTCAGTCCGGCAGACCGATTACGACATCCAACTCGTGTCGGTGGCCGGCGGCACTTTGAAAGTGAAAGATGAGTTGAAAATTTCGTTCGATATCCTGGCAAAGCAGCAGAGCTGAACGCCGCGGGATGGACGCGATGAATGCGCACGATGCAGACGATGAAATTCCGGGAGGATGCCGCATGTGTTTAGCGATTCCAGGAAAGATCGTGGATATCATTCCGGACGTACGCAGTCTTGCGCTCGTGGAGGTTGCTGGAGTGCGACGGCGCGTCGATCTCGGCTTGCTGGAAGCCGACAAGCCCAAAAAAGGCGACTGGGTTCTGATCCACGTGGGATTTGCAATGAGCAAAATTAGCGAGCAAGATGCCATCGAGCAGATGAATACATTGGCGATGCTAGGCGAGGCAGAAGCTGCGTTGCAGGAAATTCGCGGCTACGGCCTCGGCGAAGAGGAGAACGATCAGGCCGGCTCTTAGCTGAGATACAAGGTGGCATCATGAAATTCGTTGACGAATTCCGCGCACCCGAGCTCATCAATAAAGCCGCGGACGAAATCCGCCGCCTCGCCGATCCGTCGCGCCACTATCGTCTGATGGAAGTGTGCGGCGGCCACACGCACGCGATTTATCGCTTCGGCCTGAAAGACATCCTGCCCGAAAATATCGAACTCATTCACGGCCCCGGCTGCCCGGTTTGCGTGCTGCCGATGGGCCGTATCGACGACGGTCTCTCAATGGCGCAGGATCCGAATGTAATCTTCACCGCATTCGGCGACATGATGCGCGTGCCGGGCATGAACGGCAGCCCGCTCGAGCACAAGGCGCGCGGAATGGACGTGCGCATTGTTTATTCGCCGACCGACGCGATCAAGATTGCGCAGGCGAATCCCGACCGGCACGTAATGTTCTTCTCGATTGGCTTTGAAACCACCGCGCCATCTACTGCGCTCACTTTGAAGCGCGCGAAATCGCTGGGCCTGGCGAACTTTTCGATTTTTTGCAATCACGTCACAATCATTCCTGCGATTCGAGCCATTCTCGATTCGCCGGACATGCGCCTCGATGGATTTATCGGCCCGGGACACGTCTCGACGGTCATCGGCTGCCGCCCTTATGAATGGATCGCTGCCAACGAGAAAAAACCAATCGTGGTTTCCGGCTTCGAGCCGCTCGATATTCTGCAATCGATCGTGATGCTTTTGCGCCAGCTCAAGAATGGCGAGGCGCGCGTCGAGAATCAGTACAAGCGTGTAGTGCCGTGGGAGGGAAATCGCGCGGCGCTCGCGGCGATGGCCGAAGTTTTCCAACTGCGCCCGTTTTTCGAATGGCGCGGGCTCGGTTTCATCTCTCAATCAGCGCTGCGAATCCGCGATACCTACGCCGAGTGGGACGCCGAGCAGCGCTTCAACGTGCCGGGCCTGCGCGTTACCGATCCGAAAGCCGCGCAGTGCGGCGAAGTGTTGAAGGGAGTGCTGAAGCCGGCGCAATGCAAACTTTTCGGCAATGAATGCACGCCGGAGCATCCGATCGGCGCGCTGATGGTCTCTTCCGAAGGCTCCTGCGCGGCCTACTTTAATTACGAGCATCGCAAGACGGCCATGCTCACCAACATCAGCGCCTCGGCCTAAAGGAAGAATTGAGATGGCCACCGCCGTCACTTCCAAGATTCGCTTCCACGAACCGCAAATTGAAATGGCCCACGGCGCCGGCGGCAAGGCGAGCCGCAGATTGATCGAAGGCCTATTCGTACCGCTGCTCTGCGAATCTTCCACAGGGATTCTGGGTGATGCCGCACACATTCAACTCGATGGCGTCCGCGTAGGAATCACGACGGACGGCTTCGTAGTGAAACCGCTAAGCTTTCCCGGCGGCTCAATCGGCGAGCTCGCGATCAACGGCACGGTGAACGATCTCGCGGTCTCCGGCGTCAAAGCGGAGGCCATCGTAGTTACCTACATCCTCGAAGCCGGACTACCCACCGAAATTCTCGAAGCCGAAGTGCGCGCGATGGCCAAAGCCGCCAAAAAAGCCGGAGTAATCATCGCGGGCGGAGATACGAAAGTCGTCGAGCATGGTAAGGCGGACGGCATGTATATCTCGACCGCGGGAATTGGCCGCACGATTCCCGGCGTAACGATCGATCCCGCGTCCGTCCGCCCCGGCGACAAAGTTCTGCTCTCGGGTCCAGTAGGCGATCACGGCATCACAATTCTTCTCGCGCGCGGCGAACTCGATCTCGAAGCCGATCTCACGTCGGATACGCGCTCGGTGCTCCCGTTAGTCGAGGCGCTCGTGAAAGCAGCGGGCCCAGGCGTGCGCTGGATGCGCGATCCCACTCGCGGCGGCATGGCCACATCGCTGAACGAGCTGGCGCGCGATTGCCGGCTCGGCGTGGCGCTCTACGAGGATGACGTGCCCGTGCGCGATACGGTACGCGGCGCTTGCGAGTTGCTGGGCCTCGATCCATTTCACATCGCCAACGAAGGCCAATTCCTGGCCGTCGTCGCGCCCGAGCTTGCAGAAGCTGGCCTGCAAGCGTTGCGCGCAACACCCGGCGGCGAAAACGCGAGCCTCATCGGCGAAATTCGAGAGCAGCCCGCCGGCTCGGTCCTCGCGCTAACGCGCTACGGCGCGAGCCGCATAGTGGATATGCTCGTCGGCGATCCGCTGCCGCGCATTTGTTAGGAACGTGAATTGAAGTTATCGAGAATCAATAATGGCAACCGCTCTGGACATCTCGAGCCAAATCGAACAGCGCCTGCTCGCGCGCAACGAGCTCAATGAATTTTTCTTCTCGCGCGAAGCTCTGCGTCTCGCAGAAGCCTGCCGCGAAATGTCCGAGCGTTTCCTGCGTGGCGGCCGCCTGATAGCGTTCGGGCAGGGGCCGTATGTCACCGATGCTCAGCATGTCTCGGTTGAATTCGTCCATCCAGTAATCGTCGGCAAACGCGCGCTCCCCGCGCTCGATCTCTCCGTCCTGTTCCGCCCGTGGCTCGACGCGCTGTTGCAAGCCGACGACATCGTCATGGGCTTCGGACCGCCCGAAGGCGATCCCGAAGTGTGGGCCGCTCTCGATTCCGCGCGCGCGAAAAAAGCCATGACCTTCGCTCTTCCGGGCCTCGAAGGCTCCTATGCCGCCGCGCCCGCCGCTTCCGATCCCTTCATGCATCAAGAGCTGATCGAAATTCTGTATCACACGCTGTGGGAAACGGTTCATGTGTTTTTCGAGCACCGGCAACTTGGACACGATGTCGGCGCGGCTGAATTTCTATATCCGTTTCTAGGCCAGGAAAAGCAGGAAACCTTTGACGTTATCGGCGAAGTCGCAAATTCAATCCTGCTCAAAGTGCGCGATGACGCCAAGCTGCGCGAGCAAGTAGCCCACACGGAATCCGAGCAAATCGGCAAGGCCACCCTGGCGATTCACGAGCGGCTGCAGCGCGGCGGCAAGCTGATTATTTTCGGAAATGGCGGCTCGGCCACCGACGCCAACGATTTCGCCATCGATTGCATTGCGCCTCCAAATGGCTACCAGCCAATCCCTGCAGTGTCGCTCTCGCTCGAGCCTGCCAACATTACCGCGATCGCTAACGATGTCGGGACGGAGTTAATTTTCCTGCGGCAATTCATCGCGCAGGCGCAACCGAACGACGTGGCCATCGCCATTTCCACCAGCGGCGGCTCGAAAAATTTGATCATGCCGCTGGAAGAAGCCCGCAAGCGCAATATTCTCACCGTCGCGCTGCTTGGCTACGACGGCGGCGAGATCAATCGGCGCGGTCTGGCCGATTTTCCGCTGGTGGTTCATTGCGATTACATTCCGCGCATTCAGGAGATCCAAGCCTCGATTTACCACGTGATGCGCGACACGCTGGAGGTTCTCGCTCGTGTCCAAGTTTGAGCTCTATGGCACGCGAAGCTGCCCCTATACGCAGGAAATGCGCGAATGGCTCGAATTCCGCGGCACGGAATTTGTGGAATACGACGTGGATGAAGATCGCGTTGCGCGCGAGCGAGTCCGCGCTCTCGCCAACGGTCAACGCACCGTTCCAATCCTCGTCGAGGACGGAAAAATCTCGCAAATTGGCTGGCAAGGACGCGGCTGCGTCCTTCCTGGGGATTAATCGCTGATGCCGAACGCCTGGTCCATCAAAGTTCGCGGTGCAGTACAGGGCGTCGGCTTTCGTCCGTTTGTGTATCGACTCGCGCGCGCGAATTCCCTTTTCGGATGGGTGTTGAACGGCGAAGAAGGCGTAGAAATATTTCTCGAAGGCCCCGAACAAGGTTACTTGGAATTTCTAAGTCGCCTCACGCAGCAGGCGCCGCCCGCTGCTCAAATTTCTAAAATTGAGGTGTTTAACCGCAATCCCGCGGGCCTGAGCGAGTTCACGATTCGCGAAAGCACCCGTCACGATCGCCCCACCGTTCGCATCCTTGCCGACCTGCCCGTCTGCGACGACTGCCTTCGCGAGCTTTTCGATCCTTCAGACCGGCGATTTCACTATCCTTATATAAACTGCACCCGATGCGGGCCGCGCTTTACCGTGATTCAGAGCCTTCCGTACGACCGCCCGAACACCACTATGCAGGCTTGGCCGCTCTGCGCTGCCTGCAACGCGGAATATCACGATCCCAGCGACCGCCGCTTCCACGCGCAACCGGTCGCATGCGCCGCTTGCGGCCCGGGCTATTCGCTGAAAGAGAGCGGCAAGACCGTTACCGGAAACGAACCCAGCATTCATCGAGCCGCGGCATTGCTTCGCGGCGGCAAAATTTTGGCGGTGAAGGGGCTGGGCGGCTATCACCTTGTGTGCGATGCGCGGAACGCGGACGCGGTCTTCGCGCTTCGCGAGCGAAAATTTCGCAAGGAAAAGCCGTTCGCGGTGATGGTGAAGGACGCGGACACCGCGCGCAGTATTGTTGCTCTCAACGCCGACGCCGAGACACTCCTGGATTCTATCGAACGGCCCATCGTGCTCGCGCCCGCACTTGTGAAATTCGCGGGAGTCGCGCCGGACAATGACGATCTCGGCGTCATGCTTCCCTACACCCCGCTGCACCATCTGCTATTCGCCGCGGGCGCTCCCGAAATTCTGGTGATGACCAGCGCGAACCGCTCCAGCGAGCCGATCGCCTATCAAGATGATGAAGCGCAGGCACGCCTATCAGAGATCGCGGACGCGTTTCTCATCGGGGAGCGCCCGATCGCGCGGCGCGTGGATGATTCCGTCGCTCGCGCGGGCGCACTCGGCCCGGTCGTACTCCGTCGCGCACGGGGCTATGCGCCCGGAGCTGTCGCCGAAATTCCTTCCGATCGTCCGATCCTCGCGTTAGGCGCGGATCTCAAAAACGCGATAACCATCGTGGTTGCAGGCCAGGCGTTCGTCAGCCAACATATCGGCGACCTCGACTATTTCGAATCGCGCCTGGCCTTTGAGCAGACCATTCGCGACTTTATCGCCATGTATGAAATCCGCCGGGATGAGCTGCTCGTGGTGCACGACGCGCACCCTGGATATGTCTCCACCGCATTCGCCCTGGATCTCGCTACCGGCAAAAGAATCGCGGTGCAGCATCACCGCGCGCACATCGCTTCTGTCCTCGCTGAGCGCCAGGAATGGAGCAGGCGCGTAATTGGAATAAGTTTCGACGGCACCGGCTACGGTGACGACGGCACAATTTGGGGAGGCGAGATTTTCATCGGCAGCATCGCCGAAGGATTCGAGCGCGTGGCGCATCTCCGCCCGGCAGCCCTCGCCGGCGGCGATGCCGCAGCCCAGCATCCGGTGCAAGCGGCAGCGGGTTTCCTCGCGCAAGTTCCCGACCTGCCGGATCTGAAAGCAGCCCCATTTTATTTTCCTGAGCGATACGAGAGCGCTCTGGAGTTAATTCGCAAAGACGTGAGAACTTTTGCGACCACATCGATGGGCCGCCTGTTTGACGCCGCTGCCGCGCTGCTCGGCTTCACGCGGGAAATTACATTCGAGGGACAGGCGGCTATGTGGCTTGAAAACTTGGCGCGCCGGGCGCCGGATGTAGAGCCGTATCCTTTTCCATTCGAGGATCGTGAATTGGATTTCCGGCCGCTGCTCGAGTCGGTCGCACGCGATCTCGTACGCGGCCGCGACCACGCCGAAATCGCGCGGGCATTCCATCGCGGGGTCACGAATTGTTGCTTTAAGATGGTCAGCCAAGTTGACCCAGAGCACGAGATCGAGGCCGTGGTTCTTTCGGGCGGCGTTTTTCAGAATGAGTTGCTGCTTGAGGACTTGAATGCAGTTTTGGCTGCTGACGGTCGAGAAGTCATTACGAACCACGCAGTCCCTTCTAACGATGGGGGCATTAGCTTGGGGCAGGCGGCCCTGGCGGCTTTTGCAACGCGAAAGTCAGATCAGATGGCGGGGGAGTTCGACGATTACGAAGGCAGAGTCGGGGTATGCGAGGCGGACCGAAAACCCAGTGCCACACCGGGCGGGTAGTAAACCCGTCCCTACGGGGTGCTATGCACGAACTTTCGATTGCGATGAACATCATCGACTTGGTGCAGGAAGAAGCTGAGCGGCTCGGCGGCCGTCAGGTGTGCGCCGTTCATTTGAAATTGGGGCAATTCTCCGGCGTAGTAAAGGAAGCGCTGCTCAATTCCTACGAACTTGCTTGCGAGCAGACGCCGCTACAAGGCACGAAGCTCGTGATCGAAGAAATTCCCATCGCCATTCATTGCTCGACCTGCGGCACGCGTCGCGCCGTGCGCTCGACGCAGCTCCTCTGCTGCGCCGAATGTGACACGCCGGCTTTCGAGATCATCGAAGGAAAAGAGATCGAAGTTTCAGCCCTGGAGCTAAACCCATGAGTTTCCAACCGCGGCTCGTCGAAGTGCGGAAAAATGTGCTGAAGCAAAATGATGTGGTAGCCCGCGCGCTTCGCCGGCGCTTTCGCGAGAGTGAAATCTTCGCCGTCAGCCTGGTCTCCAGCCCCGGCTCCGGCAAAACCATGTTACTCGAGCGCACGCTCACGCAACTTCGTTCGCGTTATCGCGTGGCCGCTCTGGTCGGCGATCTGGCCACCGAAAATGACGCCGAGCGTCTGGCCCGCAGCCAGGCTCCCGTGAAACAAATTACTACCGGCACTCTCTGCCATCTCGAAGCGGCAATGATCGAGCGCGCGCTCGATGGCTGGGACGTGGCGCCGCTCGATTTCCTTTTCATCGAAAATGTCGGCAATCTGGTTTGCCCGTCTTCTTACGATCTGGGCGAAAATCTTCGCTTCGTGGTTCTCTCCGTCACCGAAGGCGAAGATAAGCCCTTGAAGTATCCGACAATTTTCAATAGCGCTGATGCGGCTGTGATTACGAAAATGGATTTGGCTGCTGCAGTTGAATTTGACATGCGCGCGCTCGAACGCAATATTCACTCGGTGCGCCCGGGCATGCAAATCCTCGCCGTTTCGGCGAAGACGGGCGAAGGCATGGCCGAATATTTGGGATTTCTCCGTTCGCGCCAAGCAGAATTGCGCGCCACGACGCTGTCCGCCGATTAACTGTGTACGTACCGCTGGCGTCCCGCCAGCTCTTCCGAGCGCAAGAGCCCGCCAGGGCTGATGTGGTGGGCGGTGCGCAGTATTAAATAGAGTCCGCTGGTTGGTGTGCGGGGCTCGCGCGGTGCGTTGCTCCCCGGCTATCTAAGATCGCGAACGCGATTTCGCAAGCTTCTGCGCTTTCCACGAACCGCGCGCCACGGCCGGAACGAATCCATCAAGTCCCTTCGGTGGAAATTCAATCGTCCGGCCCTGCTCCGCGCTCTGGTACGCGGTCATCAATAGCTTTACCACTTCGAGCCCGTCGTCAAATGTCAGGGCGGGCCGCTCTCCACGAAGAAACGCCTGCACAAAATGCCGGTTCTCAGCTTCGTATCCATAGACAGCCGCTTCACCAGCAATCACCGGCATCTGGCCAGACTCCGCATTCTGCTTCTCCACTAAATCCTCGCCGGGCCGTTCGTTCACCGCGCGGCCGAAAAATAATTTCAGCCCGCTATCAAGCGAATTCCACGACATCGAATATTCCGGTCCGAGCAATTCCGCGGAAAGCCGCAATCCCGGCCCAACGTAGCTCCACGAAGTGCTGACCTCGCCGATCACCACTGTGCCGTCCTCATTTGCAAACTCGATGCTGGCGCTCGCAAAATCCTCCGCCGGCTGCTTCCGGTAGTCCACGTCCTTGCCCATCGAGCGCGCCAATTTTTTCGCGTATTCCGGCCGCGACCATTTCAAGCTGGCAATCCGCGCCGTCACGCGCAACGGCCGCAACGATGTCGCCGCGGCGCCGGGCTTCGTCAGCAGGTGCCGCACCACCATCACCGAGTGGCACATCATGTCGTTCAACACCCCGCCGCCTTGCAATTTTCCCCGCCAGAACCACGGCATGTGCGGCCCGCTATGTTCTTCCGCCGCGCGCGCCAAGTAAGGGCGCCCGGTCAACGACGCGCCGCGCGACCAGAGAATCTCGCGGCCCGCAGAAATGGCAGGCGCGAAAATCTGATTTTCGAGATAGCCATTCGCGAGTCCGGCGCGGTCCACCATTTCCTTGATTCGTTTCGCCTCGCGCACATTGCGCGCCAGCGGCTTCTCGCATGCAATGGCTTTCAGCGCGCCACGTCCGCGCCCGAGCGCATCGATAATTTCCTCGATGTTTTCGACGCGCGTAAAATTCGGTCCGCAAATCCAGAGAGCGTCGATTTCCGGCGCTGCCACCATCGCGGCAATCGATGCGAAAGCCTTCGCCTCGCCGACGCCAAGCGAGCGCGCCAGCCCCGCTGTTTCCTCCGCATGCGCGCGATTCGGGCTCCAAACTCCCAGAACATCAGCGTCACGAACGCCGACGAATCCCTGCAAGTGCAATTTCGCCATGAAGCCGCTGCCAATGATCCCAATTCCCAGACGCGTACTTTTCATAACACCTCGGTTCCGAGTTCCGCCACGAAGAACGCGCGCGATTCTACAACGGCGTCGCACTCGCGAACATGTTTGTCCCGATATCGCGCAGGGCGACCACGGCTGAAGGCCTCCGCGCTTCCTAACGCACTGATTTGTTTATACTTAGCGAGATACGAAATTGGACGCTCCGTTGCACGCATCGCCTCGGGGTAGTTCGCAAGGAGACGCATGCTGCAGTCGCTCAGCCAGGATATTCGGTACGCCTTCCGCACACTCCGCCAATCGCCGGCCTTTACACTCGTCGCGATCCTCACCCTCGCGCTCGGCATCGGCGCGAATACCACCATTTTCTCCGTCATCAATGCCGTCCTGCTGCGCCCGCTTCCTTATTCAAATCCCGATCGGCTGGTAATGCTGGCGGAACACTGGCCCGCATTTCCGATTCTTTCTGTCTCATACCAAAATTACAAAGATTTTCGCGATGACAGCAGCTCGTTCGAAACCGTCGCCGCTGTTCAGCCGTTCAATTACACGTTGACTGGGTCAAACGAACCGGAGCGGCTGGACGGCATGATGATTTCGGCATCCCTGCTGCCGATGCTGGGCGTTCAGCCAATCGCCGGCCGCACGATTCTGCCGGATGACGATCGCGTGGGCGGAGCGCCCGTGGCTCTCATCAGCTACGCACTATGGCAACGCCGATTCGCCGGCGATCGCAACGTCCTCGGCAAATCGCTCACGCTCGACAACAATCCATACACGGTGATCGGCATTCTTCCCGCGGGCTTCCAGATTCTGAAATCTGCCGACGTTTATCTCCCGCTGGAGCCTTGGGCGCATAAACTGCCAGACGATCGAAGTTGGCACACGGGCATTCGTCCCATCGCACGCCTAAAAAACACCTCGACACTACAACAAGCCAGCAATGAACTGCAGACGATCGCCAAGCGCCTGGAGCACCAATATCCCGAAACGAATACAAATGTGGAAGCCCTGGTGCTGCCGCTGCACGCACAAATGGTTTCAAATGTCCGGCCAGCTCTCCTGACGCTGTTGGTCGCCGTAGGTCTCGTGCTGTTGATTGCCTGCGCGAATGTTGCCAATCTGCTTCTGGCGCGCGCCACGCAGCGCGAAAAGGAAGTGGCGATTCGCACAGCGCTGGGCGCAAGCCGCGGTCGGATCATCCGCCAACTGCTCACCGAAAGTATTCTGCTCTCACTAGCGGGAGGTGCGCTGGGCCTGGCGCTCGCCGCGCTCAGCCTGGATTCGTTGCTTCGTCTTGCGGTTGCCAGCGTGCCGCGCGCCGAGGGCATCGGCCTCGATCCCACTGTTCTTGGATTTACGGCCGGCTTGGCGATTCTTACCGGAATTCTCTTTGGTCTGGCCCCGGCGTTTCAGTCCTCGCGCCTGGATATCCGCGATCAACTCAATCAAAGTGGACGCGGTTCGACTGGCGGCTCGCATCAGCAGCGCCTGCGCAGCGTTCTCGTGGTCGCTGAAGTCGCCATCTCCATGGTTCTGCTGATCGGCGCAGGTTTGCTGATTCGAAGCTTCGCCCGGCTACAGGCCGTCGAGCCCGGCTTTCGTCCCGATCACATTCTGCTTGCCGACGTGCCGATTTCGCTGACCGTTTACGCCAAGCCCGAGCAGCAAGTGGCTTTCTACGATCGGCTGCTCGAGCGCCTGCGCGCGTTGCCGGGCGTGAAAGCCGCCAGCGCCGCTTCGACCATGCCCGTTTCCGGCCAAGGCGGCGTGCTGCATTTCAATATTCAAGGCCGCGCCCCGAAAACGCCAAACGATTACATCATGGCGGGCTA
>Ga0209772_10000142_pt1 | contig 17233 bp, 17 predicted proteins | sample BogFormECP03_OM1_FD_188235 | JGI IMG/M metagenome (GOLD analysis project Ga0209772, IMG submission 188235) | Bog forest soil microbial communities from Calvert Island, British Columbia, Canada - ECP03_OM1 (SPAdes) (version 2) | ecosystem: Environmental > Aquatic > Freshwater > Wetlands > Bog ... | reverse complement strand
GATCGTTTCGAGGTTGTGTTCGCCGGGGTAGACGGCGCTCCTGGCATCTGCGCCGGCGCCCTGCAGCGCCGCGGCGAACGGCGCGTCCTCGTCGGGGTTGGCGATGTGATCCTCTTCGCCGCCGTAGATGAACGCGTGCAGGCCGAGTCGCGTGATGATCGGCCGGTCGGCGTGCAGATCGCCTTCGAGCCCGTTGAAGAAGCTCAGCCAGCTCTCCACCACACCGAAGCGGTAAGGGTTGGCAAGCGCGACGTTCATCGCGCCGTAGCCGCCCATCGAGTCGCCCGCTATCGCACGCGCGTAGCGCGCCGGGATGCTCGGCAGCATTCGGTCGACCAGCTGCTGCACTTCAAGGACGTAGCCTTCATACCGAAGGCCGCCATTGTTGCGCCAGTTGTTCGACCCGGGGCCACCCTGGATCATCACCGCGATCATCGGCGCGATCGTGTGGCTGGCGATCAGCCGATCGAGTTCACCCTGAAGCCCGACCTGCAGAAAGGCGCTATCGGACTGGTCATTGCCGCTCAGCAGGTACAGAACCGGATAGTGGCTTGCCGAGCTGGCATACCCCGGAGGCAGATACACCAGAAACGAGCCGCTTCCATGGATCGCCGTCGAGTGGTAGCTGGCAGAGTCGATCGAGCTCCCCGCCGCGTCCTGGCTCACCGGGGTGAGCGTCGGCAGAGACTGTGTCGGCGAGACCCCCGAGACGCTCGCCGCAAGTGGCTGGGCTGCTCCTCGACCGGTGACGAGCGCGACCACGCGGTGCAAACCCAGCTGTCCGTGCAGCGCGAGCCCCACGCACACCGCTACCAGCGCGCTCAGCAGCACCCCGATTGCCAGCCTGCGCGCACGCTCGCCTCGCGTCGACGCCGATGGTGGTGAAAGCGCGCCCGAGCCCGGTTCAGGGCGCGGCGGAAAGGCGGGCACCCACGATGGGGGCAGCGCCTCGACCGCCACGCCGCCCGTGCCCGGCCAGCTCCACTCCCCGAGGCTCTCGAGCCACAGCTGCGTGCGGGTGGCCTTTTCCCCTGCCGACATTCAGCAGATTCAACGGCCGCTCACGGTGAAAGCCAACCCCTGCACGAACCTGCCCAAAGCGCACGAATGCGCCCAGGGCATCGCTTCGACAGGGCCTGTCAGCTGGTGCTCCACACCTCACCCAGATCGCCGAACCCGAGCGCCTGCTTGGTCGCTTCGGTGAGGTCGAATTCGCGGCCGGCGACGTAGGGCCCGCGGTCTACCACCGGCACGCGCACGGTGCGCCCGCCGTAGCGGAGCGTCACGAGCGTGCCGCACGGAAGCGTCTTGTTGGCCACGCCCAGCGTCGCGCTCGTGAGCGACCCTCCGCACGCCAGGCTTCCTCCGCCTCCGTACCACGACGCCTCGGCCAGCCGATAGCTGCTCAGACGACCGAGCCGCCGGTGAGACCCAAGCTCCTCAGAGCTGCCCGCAAAGCGCACCCGCGCCCGCGCGCTCTCGAGCCGACGTGGCTCATAACTCAGCCTGAACCGCCCGCCGGTGCTCGTGCGCGCGCGCGTGAGCGTGCTCCAGCGCCGACCATCGAGGACCTGCAGCGCCACCACCTGCCCCGCGCGTCCCGGATGGCGGTTTTCAAGCAGCGTGCCGGTGACCGTCGCGCGATGGTCCTCCAGGACGTTCAGCTGGTAGCTGTTCACCCTCAGCGCGGTGCGCACGGTGGTGATGATGCTCGCTGGCTCTGCCGAGACGATCTCGACTGGCGCCAGCGCCTGCGCGGGCTGCGCAGGCGTCGCAGGGACGTACATCGAATGCAAACCTCCTTGTATTCCGCCTGCGGGGTTAGCTGTCGGGCTCACGGCCAGCGGCACGCGAACCAGACGCGTGTCAACCGGGCGTTACGGCCGCATCAGCAGCCGACTCGCCCCATCCGGACCGCTTCATGCGATCCAGCAGTGGGTCCCCCGCTCGCCCCCATCCACGGAGGCGACTCGGCGATTCGAACATTTGTTCGCGACAATCCAAACACGATTGTCAGCAAAGTTGTGTGATCGCGGTCACATATATGCCTTCCGTGTATAAACCGTGATAGGCTTGGGTTATGCCCAAGGTCGATCGCAACAACCCCGTCCGTGCCGAGTCTTCGGAGTCCACACACTCGCTGATGGAGTTTATGGCCCGGTTCCCCGATGACGAGGCGTGCCTGAACTGGCTGTGGCGCACACGCTGCTCCGAGGACGGCGAGCACGCGTTCTGCCGCAAGTGCGGCCAGGAGCGCGTCTTCAAGCGCTATGCGACCGCGCAGCGGCGGCAGTCATGGACATGCACGGGCTGCGGGCTGCATGTAGCTCCGACCGCCGGGACGATCTTCGAGGGGTCCGCCACATCGCTGCACCTGTGGTTCTACGCGATGTACTTGATGGCTAGCACTCGCTGCGGGATTTCCGCCAAGCAGCTAGAGCGGGAGCTCGGCGTGACATACAAGTGTGCGTGGCGGATCTTCAACCGCATACGCAACGTAGCAATGGCTGACGACTCCGGGCCGCTCAGAGGCGACGTGGAGGTCGATGAGGCGTCCGTGGACGGGAAGCCCCGCAAACGCCAGGGCGACCACGCCTACCTCTCTACGTATCCGGGACGCCGCTCGGAGGCCGCGAAACTGCGGGAACGTAGTAGAGCGACCGTCTTTGCTGCCGTGGAGCGAGGGGGACGGATCAAGGCGACGGTCCTGCCGTCCAGGCGTGGGCCACAGCTAAAGAAACAGGTCATCGAGTGGGTAGAGCCTGAATCCATCGTCATCACCGACGAGTGGCCCGCGTACAACGGTCTGAACAGGCACTTCATCGACCATAGTCGGATCAACCACTCCGCCGGCTGGTACGTGCAAGGCGACACGCACACCAACACCGTCGAGGGGTTCTTCGGGCATCTGAAGCCATCGATCCGCGGCACCTACCGCCGCGTGTCCCACAAGTGGCTACAGGGCTATCTAAACGAGTTCGTATGGAGACGCAACGCCCGTCTAGAGCCCGAGTCGATGTTCGACCAGCTGCTACAGCGCGTCGCCGCTTAGCGTGGGCGCGGTCAGATGCGCGCCACAGTGCTTGCATACGCGGGCCGCGGCAAGGATCGTCTCAGCGCAGTCCGGGCAGCGAGCCGTGGCTTGAGCGCCGCTTAGCGGCGACTGGCGCATTAGGCGGCCGCCGAGAGCCATGACGAGCCCCGAAGCACCGGCCAGGTATACCGCGATCCCGACCGCTGCGACAGTCCCAGCCCCAGACGTATCCGGGGTGCCGTTCGGGCCTACGGGGTAGAGGGTGCGCAGGCCCTTGTCAGTCCCCATATAGATGGCGTATGCGACAGCGAGAAGTCCCCAGACGATAGGAGCCCATGGGCGGCGGCCGCTCCTATAGCTCCTGTAGGCGGAGATCACAGCGAGGACCGCGAATACGATAAACGACCATCCTTCCTGCTGGATTAGCGTGTTCTGCTCGATCGTGGCGAGTGTGCTGGTCGGTTCGCTAACGGGTAGGAACACCGCGGCCACCATCGCGATAGCGGCCGCTCCGACCAAGCCGAGGCCAAGCGGTGAGATGTCGCGGCGAGGAGGTGGATCTGGTGGTGGGGGCTTATCCATCGTGTCACGGGACCGCGAGCTGGCCGGCTCGTAGTCCGGCTCATCCACGCCGTGACGGCTCTCTATGCTGCCGCCAAGCCTCATGGGGCCAGCATTGCGACAGCTAGAATTATCGCGCTAGTCTTGGTCGGCATCGAAGCTCCTACTTCGGTGTCTGCCCCCGGAGTGCTCTGGCGCTGCCGGGGGCGCTGTTCCTTGCGGGAGTCAGCCTACACGAATCGAACGCTATTGGTTCTGGACGCTATTGGTTTCCCAACGGAGGATCAGCCCCGTGGAGGCCAAGTTCGTCGTCGGCAAGAACATTCGTGCCGAACGCAAGCGCGTCGGGATCACCCAAGAAGCCCTCGCCGAACGCTGCGACATGCACCCAGTAGAGGTCGGCCGTGCAGAGCGCGGCACACGCGACCTACGCGTCTCGACCGTCGCGAAGCTCGCCCGCGGACTCGGCGTCCCTGCTTGCGAGCTACTACGCGGCGTCTGAGGTCTTCTCAGCCTCGGTGTGCGCGACCTTCTTGAGCAGTCCCATCACGTCGGCGTCGCTCGGCAGCGGGATCTCGACCGGCTCATACGGATTGCCGTCCTTGTCCCGACCTTTGGGTTTCGTCAACTGTGTAGGCTTCGGCTCTTGCTGATCCTCAGTCATCCCAACCGAGGGTAGCGTGCCCGACCGACCCGAGCCCGGCTACCGGCTAAAGCTCAGACGGGCAAAGGAACACCTCGACTTCATCGCAGGAGAGGGGACTCGCTTCATTGAGGAGCACCTCGATCCCTCCTTGCCCTTCCAGCCTGAGCCCGAGAACGAGTGGACGGTCCTTAAGCGGGGGGACATAGAGCCCCTGAGCCCGATGTGGGGCACCTATCTCGGGGACTTCGTTCACAACACGCGTGCGGCCCTTGACCAGTTCCTCTGCGCGCTCATCCTGCGGAGCGATCCAAATAGCTCCGTCGAACACGTCCAGTTCCCGACTTATGAAGGACAGCAGCAGTGGATCAACAGCATCGAGGCGCGGGATAGAAGCGTCGATGGTCCCGCGCCGACGGATGGTTTGCTGACGGAACTGCTCGCAGTCGTTGAGCAAGCGCAGCCGTACCATCTGCGCGGCGCTGCGAAGAAGCGAGCCCCGTTGCTGCTCCTGCTCATCGCATCGAATGCCGACAAGCATCGAGCAGTCCATGAAGCTTTCCCGCAGGTCGGTCCGCGCGAGATGCACCGAGGGCTCATCGAGATTATCCCCAAGGGCTATTTCCGCGTTCTCGCCGCCAAAGTCGCCAAGCCCGGTACGCCCATAGAAACAGGCGCAGAAGTGGGTCGTATGAAGGTCCGCATCATCCGGGAGCCGCCACCAGACGCCGAGGTGGGCGTGCACGTCATAGCACCCATGGAGATAGCCTTCCGCGTCCCCGGAAAGCCTCTCGTGACGACGCATCGGGACCTCTGGGCGATGGTCAGCGCGGCATGGAACCTCGTGCTCCATTTGGAGGAAGTGGCCGGGATTCACGGCCTGCCGTCCCCTGGACCGGATTGGGTGCCAGCGGTCTCAGGAGCACCGCCCCCGGAACACTCCAAGTAGCAGCGCATCTACCTGCCGCCGATCACCGAGGGGTCGCCTTGCCATGGAAGATGGAGTCTAGCTGGTTTATACAGGGAGGGTACATATGTGATCGCGGTCACACATATACCCTTACCGCAGGTATGTGCGATATCGTGGGGACATGCCCTCCGTCGACCGCGAGGACCCGCAGCGCGGCGAGTCCTCAGCGCCGGCTTACTCGCTCACGGACTTCATGCGCGAGTGCCCCGACGACGCCGCGTGCCTCGACATGCTTTGGCGGGAGCGCTACGCACCGGACGGCCACCACACGGGCTGCGTCAAGTGCCGCCGCGAGCGGAAGTTCCACCGGATCAGGACACGGCCCGTCTACTGCTGCGACACATGCGGGCACCCAATCAACCCGCTCGCCGGGACGATCATCCACAAATCCTCGACACCGCTGCAGCTTTGGTTCTACGCGACGTATCTCATGTCGAGCGCTCGCTGCGGAATCTCAGCCAAGCAGCTCGAGCGCGAGCTAGGCGTGACATATAAGACCGCGTGGCGGATGTTCAACAAGATCCGCAACCAGTTGGTGGCTTCCCCGGTGACTGATCGGGCTGAGCGAGCTTGCGGATCGCGGCGCGAATCGTGCTCACCTTCGGCACGGGGATCTCGATCGGCTCGCCCTTCTTGGGTCGCGTCTGCTGGGTAGGTTCCCGCCCGTGTTCGCCCATAGGCTCCGAGGGTAGCGGGCGATCCCGCCGACAGGGGAGCGCGTCTGGAAATGCGACAGGGTCAGCCGCCCGACGCCAAGCACATCGTGGGGACGTGTTTGCGGCGTTTACTCCGAGCCCTGGACTTCCAGGACTTTTTGTGCGAACCGGAGCAGCCCGACACCTATCCACGGCTGCTGGTTGGAGCGCACACGAACGCCTACTTCGCCGTTTGGCTGCCTAACTTCTACGACCGTCACGACATGACCGATCTCATAGTCCCTGCCGAAGTCCGTTTCGATCGCGTCCATCTGATCCGCCACTTCTTGCATCAGCTTCGCCCTCGGGTCGTTGTGCCCGCCATCGCGGTCTCCGGCGTCGTCTCCCGCATGTGCCATTGGCCACTCCCACGTTGAGGTCTAAAAAGACATCATCCCATCGATCGCTCGCGACCGACGTCGGGCGCTCGGCGAGGTTTCGCCGAAGACGCGCCGTTGAGAGGGCGCCGCGAGCGAGGGTCAGGGCGCGACGTAGCGAACGTGGCCGTCGCTGTCGATCTCCGTCACCGTGAACGGGTACTGCTTGCCGTTCACCGTCGCCTCGCACGTGAAGGTCAAGCCTGCCTGTTGGAGCACCTCGGTCGGACACACGACCGTCGAGGAGAGATGTCTCTGGTGGGAGATCGATTCGCGGATCGCCCGCTCGACTTTCACGATCTTCAGTGTCACCAGTGGCGTCGGGTTTTCGTAGCGCACGTGCCCGCTGCCATTCGTCTCGGTCACCACCACCGGGTATGTGCCAACGTCCAAACGCGCTTGGCACGTGAACGTGTGGCCCGCCTGTTGCGGGACGTTCGCCGGGCAGGCGACCGTCGCACGTAGCCCCCGCTCGCTCAGGATCGAGTTCGCAACAGCGCGCTCGACACGGACGCTGTTCAACTGCGCCGGAGCGCTGGAGCCACATGCAGAGACGCAGGAGATCGTGAGGAGACCTGACAGCGCTGCGATCGCCGAGCGTCTGCGACGCGCGCGTCGTCCGCCGCTCATAGCGGCAGATAAGTGGAGGCCACCGTGCCGGTCTCTTCGGTCGTCGTCACCTTCCACTTTTTGCCCGCCGGGCATATGAACGTGAGCTCTGATTTTTCTGTCGCTTTTTTGCTCGTGAATTCGATTTTCATTATCGCGGAGGCCCCGACGAACACTTCGACAACGGATGCAGCCGTTTTCCCGGTACTGAGGCTGAGAAGCACATACACAGGTTCGGTCGCCGACGCTTCTTCTTCTTTGTTGAGGGTCCGTTCCACCGCGGCACCATAGCTTCCCACTTCAAAGTTTTTCCCAGCCGCCCCCGTGGCTCCAGTCGCCCCGGTAGCTCCAGTCGCTCCAGTAGGCCCAGTCGCTCCGGTAGATCCAGTCGCGCCGGTTGCGCCTTTTGCTCCTTCTTTGCCTTCGCCACCGGTCGGCCCAGTCGCGCCAGTTGCGCCTTTGGCTCCTTCTTTGCCTTCGGCTCCCGTCGCGCCAGTTGCGCCTTTGGGTCCTTCTTTGCCTTCAGCCCCAGTCGCGCCGGTCGCGCCTTTCCCGCCTTCAGGGCCGGCGGCGCCCGTTTCGCCTTTGACCCCCTGCAGGCCCGTCGCTCCTTCTTTGCCTTCGGCACCCGTCGCGCCAGTCGCGCCGGTTGCGCCTTTGGCTCCTTCTTTGCCTTCGGCCCCGGTCGCGCCAGTTCCGCCGGTTGCGCCTTTCGCTCCTTCTTTGCCTTCCGCTCCTGTCGCGCCAGTCGCGCCGGTCGCGCCGGTTGCGCCTTTCGCTCCTTCTGAACCGGTGGCGCCCGTTTCGCCTTTGACCCCCTGCAGGCCAGTCGCCCCTTCTTTGCCTTCGGCTCCCGTCGCGCCAGTCGCGCCTTTGGGTCCTTCTTTGCCTTCGGCTCCCGTCGCGCCAGTCGTGCCGGTTGCGCCTTTGGGTCCTTCTTTGCCTTCGGCTCCCGTCGCGCCCGTTGCGCCTTTGCCGCCTTCTGGACCGGCGGCGCCCGTTTCGCCTTTGACCCCCTGCAGGCCCGTCGCCCCTTCTTTGCCTTCGGCACCCGTCGCGCCAGTCGTGCCGGTTGCGCCTTTGGCTCCTTCCTTGCCTTCGGCCCCTGTCGCTCCCGTCGCGCCAGACGCGCCTATTTCGCCGGGGAGGCCGGGAGCCCCGGCCGGACCGGTGGCGCCGGACGGTCCTTCCGCTCCGTCCTTGCCGCTCGTGCCCTGCGGGCCTTCTGCCCCGCCGGGGCCTGTTTCACCTTTGATTCCCGGAGGACCAGCAGGCCCAGCTGAACCCTGCGGCCCACGCGGTCCGGAGGGGCGAACAGGCCTGGCACGGCCCATCACGCGCGTGCCGACTGGCAGGCCTACGGCGAGCGTTTGCGCCAAGGGCGCCGAGCGATGGTGTGGGCGCCCCGAGGCGATGAGGTTCGAGTGGGCGAGCAGCGCGCCGCCGCCCATGGATGAGATGAGCGCTATGGCGATCGCCACCGAGCGTTGAGCGAGTGAATACAGCATCTTGAGTTTTTCGGCGAGGACTACCGCCAGATCCGCGAGTCGTTCCCCCACTCGCAGACAACTAACGATCGGTCGAGGACGCGAAAGCTTTAGCCATGGATGACGCGAGTCGCCCTTGGAAGACTGTTCGCAAAGCCCAGAGTTCGGCGCCAGCACAGGGTTTGGCAGGGGTCGTTGACGCGAGGGTCCACAACAGGGAGAATCGACGCGGATGGCCAACCCCGATCGCCTGACAGCGCTCGATTCGACGTTCCTGCATCTCGAGGATCACTCGAGCGCGCACATGCACGTCGCCTCGGTGATGGTGTTCGAGGGAGACGCTCCCACGCCACAGGAGCTCATCGATCACGTGGGGAGCCGCCTGCATCTGGTGCCGCGGTACCGCCAGCGCCTGGCGCATGTGCCGCTCGGCCAGGGACGGCCCGTGTGGGCCGATGACCCCCACTTCAACCCCGCCTACCACATCCGCCATACCGCGTTGCCCAAGCCCGCGGACGACGCTGCGCTCAAGCGCCTCGCGGGCCGCTTGTTCTCCCAGCGCCTGGACCGCTCGAAGCCGCTGTGGGAGATCTGGCTGGTGCAGAACATGTCCGGGGGGCGCTTCGCGTTGATCGCCAAGACGCACCACGCGCTCGTAGACGGCATCTCCGGCGTGGACATCACCACCGTGCTGTTCGACACGGCCAAGGAACCGGCTCCCACGGCGCCCGCGCCGCCATGGAGCGCAAAGCCGCTGCCCGGATCGGCGAAGCTGCTCGGCGAGGCGCTGCTCGAGCGCTCCACGGTCCCCGCCGAGATGGTCCGCGGCGGCCGCGCGCTCCTGCGTGCGCCGCGCAAAGTGTTCTTCCAGTTCAAGGACGGCCTCGCCAGCCTCGGCGCCACCACGCTCGCGGGGATCAACGCTCCAGCGCCTTCGAGCCGCTTCAACGTGGATATCGGACCGCACCGCCGCTACACGTTCGTGGACGCCGACCTGGCCACGTTCAAGGCGATCAAGGACTCCCTCGGCGGCACGCTCAACGACGTCGTGCTCGCTTCTGTGAGCCTTGCGCTCGGGCGCTACCTGCGGCGGCATGGCACCGACACCGAGAACCTCGTGTTGAAGGCGATGGTGCCCGTTTCGGTGCGCACCAAGGCCGAGCGGGGCGCGCTCGGGAACAAGGTGACCGCGATGTGGGCCCCGCTGCCGGTCGGTGTCGAGGACCCCGCCGAGTGCCTGCGCCAGATCAACGCGGCGATGGAGGACCTGAAGAAGTCCGGTCAGGCGGTCGGAGCGCAGGTGCTGACGAACCTCGCGGGGTTCGCCCCGCCGACCATCCTCAGCCAGGCCGCCCGCCTGCAGGCGCGCCAGCCGTTCTTCAACCTCGTCGTCACCAACGTGCCAGGACCACAGTTTCCGCTCTACCTGCTCGGGCGCCGTCTGAGGATTCTCTACCCGGTGGTTCCCCTGGCGCAGCGTCAGGCGATCGGGATCGCCGTGATGAGCTACGACGGTCATCTCGGCTTCGGGCTGCTCGGAGACTACGACGCGCTGCCCGACCTCGACGCGATCGCCCTCGACCTCAAATGGGCGATCAGCGCTCTCGCGCGCTCGGCGGGCGCCCGCCCGAAGACGCGCGCGCCCCGCAAGGTCGTAACCGCTCACGGCAATGGGACGCACGCGTCGGTCGCGTCGAGCAATCCCGGCTCGGCCAAGAAGTCCGCAGGCGCGGGCTGACACACGCCGAGAGGTCCGCGAGCTGGCGGCACGGGCGCAGCTCCACCGATCTTGCCACCTGGCCCGGTGACGTGCTGCTAGAACGACCGCCGGGGTGATCGCCCGGGCTGTCAGCGAGCGGCCCTATTGTCTCTATCCATGCGGAAAGCGCCAAGCCCATGAGATTGGCCCTCTGTCAGATCAACCCTACCGTCGGTGACATCGCCGGCAACGCCGAGCGCATTCGCGAGGGCATCGCCGCGGCCCGTGGCGCAGACGCCGAGCTGGTGCTGTTCCCAGAGCTGGCTCTGACCGGCTACCCGCCGGAGGACCTGCTGTTGAAGGAGCACTTCCTCGCGGACGCCGGCGCGGCTCTGCGTGCGCTCGCGGCCGACACGCGCGGGCTCACCGCCGTCGTCGGCTTCCCGGAGCGGGCCGAGGACGTGTACAACGCTGCGGCGGTGCTCGCCGAGGGGTCCATTCACGCGATCTACCGCAAGGTCTACCTCCCGAACTACGGCGTCTTTGACGAGCAGCGCTATTTCCAGGCCGGGCCCGGCGCGGCGGTGATCGACATCGGCGGGCAGCGCGTCGGCTTGAGCGTGTGCGAGGACATCTGGGAGCCAGGCCCGCCCGCGAGCGAGGAGGCTGTGGCGGGCGCGACGCTGATCCTCAACATCTCGGCCTCGCCCTACCACGCCGGCAAGGGCTGCGAGCGGGAGCGCATGTTCTCCCAGCGCGCGCGCGAGAACCTCGCGTTCGTCGCCTTCTGCGGCCTCGTCGGCGGGCAAGACGAGCTGGTCTTCGACGGGCACTCGTGCGTGGTCGACCACACCGGCGCGACGATCGCCCGCGCCGCGCAGTTTCGCGAGGAGCTGCTCGTGTGCGACGTCGATCTGCCGGCCGCCGCCGCTGCGCGCCTGCGCGACTCGCGCCAACGGCCAGCGGCCCGGCGGGCGGAGCGCCGAGCGATGGTGCTCCCCCCGATCCCAGCCGACGCCGACTGCGAAGCGATCTCAGCGCCGCAGCGCGCTGGCGCGTTGGCGGAGTTGCTCACACCCGTCGAGGCAGAGATCTACGGCGCGCTGATGCTCGGGCTGAGCGACTACGTGCGCAAGAACGGCTTCGAGCGAGTCGTGCTGGGTCTCTCCGGCGGGATCGACTCGGCGCTCGTCGCCTGCCTCGCCGCCGACGCGCTTGGATCCGAACGCGTCAGCGCGACGGTCATGCCCTCCCCCTACTCCGCCGCCGCCACGCAGTCGGACGCGCACACGCTCGCGGCGGCTCTCGCCATCAGCGTCCAGGAGCTGCCGATCGAGTCGGTCATGAGCGCCTACCAGGGGGCCCTCGGCGGGCAGTTCGCCGGGCTCTCCCCCGATCTCACCGAGGAGAACCTCCAGGCGCGTATCCGCGGCAACCTGCTGATGGCGCTGTCCAACAAGTTCGGTTGGCTTGTGCTCACGACGGGCAACAAGTCCGAGATGTCCGTCGGCTACACGACGCTGTACGGCGATCTCGCCGGGGGCTTCGCGGTCATCAAGGACGTGCCCAAGACGCTCGTGTACCGATTGTGCCGGTGGCGCAACTCCCTCGCCGCTGCCACCGCGCGCCTGCCCTCGCCCGACGGAACGCAGATGGCGAGCGCCCCGATCCCAGCCTCGATCATCGAACGCGCTCCGTCGGCTGAGCTGAGACCAGACCAGCGAGACGAGGACTCGCTACCCCCGTATGAGCTGCTCGACAGGATCCTGCACGGCTACGTCGAGCTGCACCAGAGCCGCGAGCAGCTGATCGCGGGCGGGCTTCCCGAACAGGAGGTCGATCGCACGATCGGTCTGGTCGATCTCGCCGAGTACAAGCGCCGCCAGGCGCCGCCGGGGATCAAGGTGACCTCGCTCGCGTTCGGCCGCGACCGCCGCATGCCGATCACCAACCGCTACCGCGGTTAGGGCGCGGAGGTGGCTGTCGGCTCCCCGGCGCCGGGGTCTCGTTACCCTGCGGGCGTGCGTCTCGCCACCCTGTCGCTTGCCGGCCTGTGCGCGCTCGCGCTGTCGGCCTGCGGAGACACCCTTCAGGTCCAACCGATCTCGCACAGCGCGCTCGAGAGCCTGCTCGTGGCGCCCCACCCCGTGTACTGGCTGGGAGGCTCGTTCAACGGGCTCGCCGTGACGGAAGCCACGCGCGACCCCGGAGGCGCCTACAGCGTGCAGTACGGCAACTGCGCCGAAGGCGGCCAGGCGACCTGCGTGCCGCCGCTGCGGGTCGTGAGCTCTCCCGACAACAGCTTCCTGCCGGTAGGCACGCTGACCCACACGGGCAGAATCGTGCGGGGCGTCCCCGCGGTCCTAGCCCGTGGCGGGCGCGCGATCGAGATACCCACGGGCGAGGTGGTGGTGGACATCTACGCACAGGAAGCTGCCTTGGCGGCGGCCGCCGCACAGATGCTCGTGCCGATCAATCGCATTGGCGCGCCAGGAGCGCCGCTGCCACCGCGCCTGCCGATCAGCGCCTTCGCGACGACGCCTCTGCCCTCGCAGATCCCCTCGCCTCTGCACCAGCCCGGCTAGCGACAGGAGCCCGGCCGGCGGACGCCGAGACCGCTTGCCAAGGACGGCAGGCCAGTCGAGACGGCCAGCTCAACGGCTCGGACGCACAGCGATCGTCATGCGCGTCAGCGCGCACTTGCGACCGGCGTCGTCGCTGAAGCTCACATCCCATACCCACGTCGTGCGACCTCGGTGCACGCGTGTGGCCGTGGCGTGGATGAGGCCCTCGGTGATCGGCCGCAGGAAGCTCGTGCTGTTCGACAGCCCCATCGCGATCTCGCCCTGCCCGGCCACGACCAGCGCCGTCACTATCGAGGCGATCGACTCGGCTATCGACGCATACATGCCGCCGTGGACGAGGCCGTGAGGCTGCATGATCTCCTCGCGCACGAGCACCTGCGCCCGAACCTCCGTCTCAGACCAGTCGAGCAGCTCCAAACCGTAGAGCCGGTCGAAACCGCGCAGCCCTTGGTTGAACTGCGCGACGCTCGGTAGTGGCGGCATCCTCGCGCCACGATAGCTTACGATCATCGACGAAACCCTTGCCGGACAATCAGCTGCGGTGGCCCTCGGGCCATTGCCCGCGATGGCCCACCTGCACACATCATGAGCCGATTGGACGAGCTCCCACCCGATCAGCGCGCCGCGCTTTCGCTGTTGCTGCGCCAGCGCAAGAAATATGCCGAGGTGGCCACGCTCCTCGGCGTGCCCGAGCAGGCGGTCCACGATCGCGCTCACGCGGCTCTTGCCGTTCTCGCTCCGCGCCAGGCGCGCGAGCTCAGCGCCGACCGTCGCCGCGAGATCGGCGACTATCTGCTCGGCCAGGAGAGCGTCGCGGAGCGCCTCAGCACGCGGGCGTATCTGAACGGCGCGGCGCCCGCGCGGGCGTGGGCGCGCGTGATCGCTGCCGAGCTCGCCCCGCTGTCGAGCACGCCGCTGCCCGAGATTCCCGCCGGGCCGGCGACCGAGGCGCCGCCGGGCGAGGGCCTGCGCAGCCGGTTGGCGTCCGCGCCGAGCGACGCCGGGGCCACGCCGCCTACGCCCACGACGAGCTCGAGTGGGCTGCCGAGCTCGCGGGTCGGCGGAGCGTTGCTGCTTGCCGCGATCCTCGTCGCAGTCGTCGTCGCGGTCATCTTGCTGACGAGCGGCGGCGGCAGCTCGAGCTCCCACACCAGCGCTTCCACGACGGGGACTACCTCGGCCGCGGCAACGACGGCGACCGGTCCGACGGTCAGCCAGAAGATCGCGCTGAGATCGCCGAACCCCGCGAGTCGCAGCGTCGGCGCCGTGGAGATCCTCACCGAAGGCGGCAAATCGGCCTTCTACGTCGCCGCCGAACACCTACCGCCCTCGCATGGGTTCTTCTATGCGATCTGGCTCTACAACTCGCCGACGAGCAGCCTGCCGCTCAGCAAGAGCCCGCCGGTGGGAGCGAACGGGCGTCTGGCGGGCGGCGCGCCGTTGCCGGCCAACGCCGGCTCGTTCCGCGAAATCCTGCTCACCCGCGAGACGAGCGCTCGTCCCACCCGCCCCGGCCACGTGGTGTTGCGCGGGCCGTTCAGCCTCGGCGGCTGAACGACGCCGTCACAGGGCGAGCTTGCCAGGGTTCATGATCCCGGCGGGGTCGAGCTCGGCCTTCAGCGCCCGCAGGGCGCCAAGACCGCCGGCGCCCACCTCCTCCTCCATCCACCGCGCGTGGTCGCGCCCGACCGCGTGATGATGGGTGATCGTGGCTCCCGCGGCTAGGATTGCGGCGCTTGCCGCGTCCTTGGCGGCTTGCCACTGGCCAATCTCATCGTTCTCCAGTTGACGCGCTAGGAACGTGAAGTAGAGCGACGCGCCGGTCTCATATACGTGCGAGACGTGGCACATCACCAGACCCGGCGTGCCGCACGCGTCGAGGGCGCCCGCGATCGCCTGCCCCACCTCCTTGTGGAGGCGATGCAGGTTCGACCACTGGGTGGCGGTCTCGAGCGTCTCGACCATCACGCCGTGTGTGAGCAGCTCATCACGCAGGTAGGGAGCCGCGAAGCGGCTCCTCGACCATGCCGCTCCCGGCGAGCGACCGACCGTGAGCGCGCCGCAGCGGCGCGCGAGCTCGAGCGCGCGCTTGCGTCTGAACGCGACCTCCTCGGCGGCGCCCTCGAAGCCGAAGATCGCCAGGCAGCCGCTGCTGTATCCGCGCACGCCCACATACGCCCGCCCCAGCCGTCCCTTGACCCCGCCCGTGCCGGCGAGCGCGAGCGACATGAGCGTCTCCTGCGGATCGGAGAGCCGTGATACCTCCGGGGCAAGCTGCTGCTGGGCGAGCTCCCGCAGAGCCTCCACTCCCGCGCTGAAATCCTCGAAGAAGAGGCCCTCATAGATCCTCTGCTGAGGGGCATGGCGCACGCGCAAGGCGAGCTCGTCGATCACCCCGAGGGTCCCCTCTGAGCCGACGAGCAGCGCTCGCAACCCAGGGCCGGCCGCCGTCGCAGGCACCGCCGGCAGGGCGATATCGGCTGTGGGGGAGGCCAAGCGCAGGCCCAGCACCATCTCCGCGATCGCGCCGTAGCCCGTCGACGCCTGGCCCGCCGACCTCGTCGCCGCGCAGCCGCCGAGCGAGACGTACTCGAAGGACTGTGGAAAATGACCGAGGGTGAGGCCATGGCTCGCCAGGCGGCGCTCGAGCGCCGGCGCGCGCGTGCCGCCCTGGACGGTCACCGTCAGCGACTCGCGGTCGAGCGCCAGGATCGCGCCCATATTGTCCATGTCGAGCGCCACCACGCCGTCGTGCGCGCCCCGCAGCGGCGCTACGCCGCCGACTACGCTCGTGCCGCCGCCGAAGGGCACGACCGCCAGCGAGGCGCCACCGCACAGCTCCAGCACCCGGCGAACTTGGTCATGGCTCCGCGGGTAGAGCACCGCGTCGGGCGCTCCCTGCGGCTGCCCGGCGCGCATACGAACGAGGTCGGGATAGCCCTTGCCACCCGCGTGCAGGACGCGTTCGCGGTGATCGGCGCGAACGCCCGCGGGGCCGAGGATGGCGCGCAGCCGCGCCAATGTCGACTCGGGCACGCCCGCGGCGGGCAGCTGGACGCGACCGAGCGCGACGGGCGGGCGTGGGCGGAGCCCGACGCCGACGGCGTCCTCGAGGAAGCCCAGCGCGTGCGCCGACAGTGCGGGAGCGCGATCGAGATCGCCCCAGCCCCACCAGCGCATCACCGGCGGGCGGCCCGCTTGCGCCGCCGGGGGAGCGCCAACGCGGACGCGCTCAACCACTGATTCGCGCCAGGCCGTCGAGCGCCTGATCGATCGTCGCGAGCGCTGCGCGGCGGACCATGTAGCCGCCGATGCGGGGGAAGACGCCGTTGAGCGCCTGGCGCAGCTCGATCGTCACCTGCGTAGCGGGTCCGTCGCGGTCCGGGCCGGGCTGCGACGTCGATGACGCTGCGATGCTCGGCGCGACGGGCTCGAGCCACAGCTCCGTGTGCGCCGACTTCAACAGGCGGGCGAACGGCGTGCCCTCCACCAACTGCTCCCAGGTGAGCGACAGCTCGCTCTCGCGTGCGCTGATCAGCTTGAAGTCGGCGCGCACCACTTTTCCCTTCGCCGTGATCATCACCTCGGTGAACGCGTCTCCCTCGACGTCCTCCACGCGACTGACACGCGGCCACCAACGTGGCAGGTGGTGGGGGTCGCTGATCAGCTCCCAAAGCTCCGCGACCGGCGCGGCGATCGTGCGGCTGCGACGAGCGGTGGGCACGGCCGTCAGCTTAGAGCGTGCTCTAACACTCGTAGGCAAGCAGCGAGTGGACCTCGCGCGGGGCCAGCCGCTCGCGTCCGTTCAGGTAGGAGAGCTCGACCAGAAAGCCGCAGCCCACCACCTCGCCGCCGAGCTGATCGACGAGCTCGCACAGCGCCGCCGCGGTGCCACCCGTGGCGAGCAGGTCGTCGTGTACCAGCACGCGCCGGGCGCCGGCGAAGGCGTCGGTGTGCAGCTCCAGCTGACCGGCGCCGTACTCGAGCAGGTATTCGGCGCTGACGGTCTCATACGGGAGCTTGCCGGGCTTGCGCGCGAGCACGAACCCTGCGTCGAGCTCGAGCGCCAAGGCGGGGCCGAGCAGGAAGCCACGCGCCTCCGCTGCGATCACGCACTCCACGCCCAACGGCCGCGCACGCTCCGCCAACCCGCGCACGGAGCTCGCGAGCGCCTCTGCGTTCGCGAGCAGCGGCGTGATGTCCTTGAAGGCGATGCCCGCTGTTGGGAAGTCTCCTATCTCGCGGATCAGCGAACGCAGTTCGCCATCGTCCATCAGCGAACGATCTTGCGCAGGTCGCGGATCAACAGCAGGTGCTTGAGGTGGGTTGCGACAGCGGCGAGGTTCTCGAGCGCCTCGAGCGCCTCCTTGCGCCTCTCTGGATTGCGCGAGCGCAGCGCCGGCGCGAGGATCTGCTGGAGCAGGTTCGCCTCACGGTCAGCCGAGGAGCGGAACACGCGCAGGTTGCGCCCGCCGACGCCATAGCGCGCGAGCTCCGCCACGGCCGCGATGATCTCGCGTTCGGTCTCGTCGAAGTAGCGCACTCCTCCCCGCATCTCACCCTTGACCACGCC
>Ga0209772_10000140_pt1 | contig 17267 bp, 13 predicted proteins | sample BogFormECP03_OM1_FD_188235 | JGI IMG/M metagenome (GOLD analysis project Ga0209772, IMG submission 188235) | Bog forest soil microbial communities from Calvert Island, British Columbia, Canada - ECP03_OM1 (SPAdes) (version 2) | ecosystem: Environmental > Aquatic > Freshwater > Wetlands > Bog ... | reverse complement strand
TGGGCGTAGTCTACAAAGCCGAGGACACCACCCTCCGCCGCTACGTAGCCCTGAAATTCCTCCCGCACGACGTAGTCCAAGATCCCCAAATGCTCTCCCGCTTCCAGCGAGAAGCCCAAGCCGCCTCAGTCCTAAACCATCCCAACATCTGCATGGTCTTCGAAATCAGCGAACACGAAGGCCGCCCGTTCATAGCCATGGAATTCCTCGATGGCATGACGGTAAAACACCGCATAGCAGGCAAGCCGCTAGAAATCGAAACGCTCCTGAACCTGACAATAGAAATCGCCGACGCCCTAGACGCCGCGCACGTAGAAGGCATAGTCCATCGCGACATCAAGCCCGCCAATATTTTCGTAACCAAGCGCGGCCACGCCAAAATCCTAGACTTCGGCCTAGCCAAGCAAACCCGCCTAACTCTCGCAACTTCAGACGCCACCCTCTCCACCGGCGCCGCCCCCCGCCTAAGCCACGAGCAACTAACCAGCCCAGGCACCCCTCTCGGCACCATGGGCTATATGTCCCCCGAACAAGTCCGCGGCAAAGAACTAGACGCCCGCTCCGATCTTTTCAGCTTCGGCGTGGTCATCTACGAAATGGCCACCGGCACAGTCCCCTTTCGAGGCGAAACCTCCGGCCTAATCACCGACGCGATTCTCCATCGCGTCCCGGTAGCCCCAGTCCGCCTGAATCCAGATCTACCAGCAGATCTAGAACGCATAATCACCCGCGCGCTCGAGAAGGATCGCAATCTACGTTTCCAACACGCCGCCGACATGCGCGCAGAACTCCAGCGCGTAAAACGCGACCTAAGCACAGTCCCTCTCTCCCCCTCCGACGCCGCAGAGTCCCCAGCCCTCGCAACACAACCGTCAGAAATCCCGATAGCACAATTCCGCGATCCGGAAACGAAAACCCCATCGCCGCGGGCGTTCACCTCTTCGCCACTCACGCCAACGCCACTCACGCCAACGCCCCGCGCCACGCGCGGCTCCGATTCCGATCTCCGCAAAAAACAACAAGAAGCCCTGCGTCCCATAGAAAAATATCTAGCCACTTTTCTAGGCCCCATGTCCGGCATAATCGTCCAAAGAGCCGCGGCTACAGCAAAAGATCACGACGAGCTGTTCGCCGTTCTAGCCGAGAAGCTCCCAACGCAAAAAGATCGTCAAGCCTTCCTCGCAAAAAAGGACGAACTCCTAAACCTCAGCACAAAAAATGAACCTGGAAAAGAAACGCCAATCGCGCAGGGGGCGACGCAGTCTTCCACAACTCCGCGCCGAGCAGAATTTTCGAAGGACTCGCTCCGTCAAGCCACCGAGCAGCTAGCACGTTATGTTGGTCCGGTGTCGCGCGTGCTCACCGAACGCGCAGCAAAGCGCGCCGATAGCCTTCCAACGCTCTATCAACTTCTAGCAGATCACCTGAAGGATCGCGCCGAGCGCGCAAAGTTTTTACGCGACGCAGGATTTCCAGAGTCTTAGCACGCAGCATTCGGGTCAACCAAGCGGCGGGCGGAAAAGATAGATGTGCTAGTGTTCCGAAAAGTAGTCCTAGTACGTCTACGTAGAAATGCACCTAAAGTTATCTTGACGCCGTCTAACAATGCGAGGAGGCTGTAAATAAGGCGCGCAACTCCTGACACGAGCCAAGTTCATTGCCGAGGGTCAAACGAACCAAAGACGTTGTAGAAATGCTTGGGGAGTTTCTCCGAGACGCTGCGGTACTCGTGCCGGTTTTCTTCCCTCTGGAATATGCAATACGAGACGGAGGAAGACTCACATTTACTTTTATCTTGGTTGTTCTATGTTTCTCGCTTCTATTGCTTCTACTGGGTATTATTTGCGAGAAGATGAGAGCTTAAATTATGAATGAATACGAAACGATCGGAGTGTACGCGATCTTTGCGCTCGTCGTATTTCTTGGCGGGGTGCTTTGGAACAAACACCGGGAATTTCTCAAGCAGAAGTTCAACATGACACATTATCGACCGAACTCAAACAGTAGCAATCCGAAAACTCCGCATCTTGTATGACCATCCGCGATTACAGCCCGCCGGCAGATCCGCGTTAAGCAAAGAAAACTACCGCACCTCCGCACCCAACATCTTCATCGCCTCAATCAAACTTCTAGCCATGCGATTAAACGATTTCGACAACTCCGAAATCTCATCCCCTCCACTCACAGGAAACTCCGCAATATCCGATTTTCCCAAACTCACGCTACTAGCCATGCTAGAAAGCCGATTCACCGGACGAGTGACCATTAAAATCAGCAACCCGTTAGTAGCAATCAGCAAAATCACAAACACCGCAGCCAAAGAAATCATAAATGTCTTAAACGTCGCCCGCGCCCGCTGCACCGGCAATTGCGTAGGCACCGAAACAATCTGCGCCGTAACAATATCCCCCATCTTCCATCCAAATCCATTGGCGTTACCATATTTCTCCACCATCGTCCGCGGCGCATCCTCCGCCGTATCGTGACACGAAAGACAAGCCATGCTGGAAACCCTCATAGGCCGCGCAATAAAAAGCGATGCCCCATTCGGAGTAGCGCGCTCACCCACAATCTCTTTCTTGTCCTCTGACTTACGAAATTCCTCCACCAAATCCGCTTCCCAATCGGTAGCCCGGTTCACCGGATTCGTAGGATTCAACGTCGCCTCTTTATACGAGTAATCAGGAAATTTCTTCTGCAACTGGCTGAAATAAGAATTCGCCGAATAAGCAGGCACGCTCTGCGGCAAAAAATTATATTTCATCTGCGTATCCAGCAAAGGCTTGATCTGTGTAGCCGTATAGGTACGCACTGCAATCGCCGCCTCCATCATGATCCGCGCGTTCTCCATGATTTCCGCCCGAGCATTCTGCTGCAGCAACCGGTTGCAAACATACCCGGTCACCGCAAAACTGATCGCAAACACGATGCACAGCACCAGATTAAATTTCACCAGAAGTTTCATAGTCCCACCCTCGGATGCACAGATTCGGAATCAGCAGCAGCAGGCAGAGCACTCGCAGGCGACAGCTTCCCGGTATGCGGCGTCTCCGGATTCGCATTTTCCGGATGCAAAGCCGGCCCCCACTCCGGATACTCCGCCTCATGAGCCTCCAGCTGCTTCCGGAATTCAGGATCCTTCAGTCGTGTCTCAAACCGCGCCACGAAGCCACGTCTCCAAGCCCGCGGCATAGTCAGCCAAGCCTGAATTTCGGCATACGACACCGCGTGTTGCGCTTTCGGCTCCGCAGGCTTCCCGGAAAAGTGCGCCATTCGCGAAGGCAGCGCATCCTTAAACGCCTGCGGCATCTCCTTCACAAAAGTCGCGCTAAGCCGCGAATCGCTGGCCAACCCCTTGCCAGCCCGCCGCGAAAAAAATTGCCCAGCTTTCCCTGCAGCCGGTTTGCCCAAGTTCCCGTCAGGGCTAACATCAGCGAGCATAGCCGCCCCCGATTCAACATAAACGTCACACTCGCCGCCACCGCTGTGAAAAACCAGGTTGCCATTTCCAGTGGACGCAGCAAGCAAGGGGCTCTCGTAACGATAAGCCCCCGCGTCAACATTCGACTGCCCCTTCAACCAACCGCTCAGCAATACCAGCTCCGTCCCAGCACCGTCGCCCCCAGATTTTTTCCCGGCCACATGCCGCAAGATATAGACGCGGCTCGCAGGACCCAGCGCCACAATCCCCCCGCCGGCAAATTCCAGTTGCGCAAATCCCCCATCACCCGTCTCGACAATGTCCCCCTGTCTCAAGCGCACCCCTTCGCCCGCCTGATACAGCGCCGCACCACGAATAATCCGCAGAGGAGCTTCAAGCAAAGTGACAGAGCCCACGTCCTGCGCAGCGGTAGGTACCGCCAGCAACCCGGAGACCAAAAGCGCAATGCCCAAGAGTTTCATGTGGACCCCGAAACCGGGGAGTTACGAGAACACCGCATCAACAACCAGCGACAATCCGCGTATCTTATAGCCGCCCAAAGAGAAGTCAAGGCGGTGAGCGTCGAGCATCCCGTAGGGGCCGCGGTTTACTACCGGCCCGGTGTAGCGTTGGGTTTTCGCCTCTGACTTTTTCGATCGCCAGGCCGCCCGACCAATCCCCATGCGTTCGCAAAGCACTGGCTTTCGACCGCCCCTAAAATGGCGCTAGAATTCAACACGCAGCAAGAAGTTCTCGTCACTCGAGGATCTAGCCGATGACAGACTGGTTCGCGCGCCCCGTCCTACATGTGAAGGACGTCGAGGCCTCCCTCCGTTTTTACGTTGACCGCCTCGGCTTCACCAGCCCCTGGCGCTACGAAGAGGACGGCAAGACATACGTCGCACAGGTCGAGCGGCAAGGCTGCGCGCTCATCCTGGCCGACAAGTGGCCGGAGAAAATTGGCAAGGGCCTGATGTTCATTTCCGTGAACGTCGAGCAGCAGACGCCCGAGGCCGCCATCGCCGCGTTGGACGACCTGCGCGCGGAACTCGAGGCCAAAGGCGTTTCAGTCAAGGAGGGTTCGTGGGGCTACCGGCTACTGGTGATCGATGATCCCGACGGCAACCAGCTCTTCTTCAACTATCCGAACGAGACTACATCCGGCAACAATGTTAGAGCTGAACCGTAATCGTCCAGCCGCGCCGACATGCCGGCTCTGCACTACCAGAATCAAAGATACCGTTTGTGCGAAACCCTCCGCGGAAAAAAGCACCACGGCTGTCATCCCGAATCCCCTTAGCGGTGAGGGATCTGCATTTGCATTTACGTTCATCGCGGAGGAGCCGCGGCATCACGGTGGCAGCCCCCGAATTTATTCGGGGGGAGGAGCGCTTTAGCGCTCCGGAAAAAGCCGCGCGCACGAAGGATGCGCTTTAGCGCTGGGCATTTCGTGTTGTGTGCGGCGAAAGAGTTTTTCGAGTTCTCGCACAGACTCTTTAGCCCGGAGGACATTCCCATCCTCCGTTCAAATTATTTATGAGATGACTTCATCTCAAATTTCGTCGCCCCTGCGGTTCAATCGCTGAACGCTTCAGACTCTGATAAACTGAGGAATCGGAACACGTCACCATCATGAAGTTTCCCCGTTCCCCGTTTCTCGCCACCACCGTCGTAGCACTCGCCATTCTTGCGCACGCCAAACCTCCTCAGCATCCAGTTCCAGCCTCAGATGAAGGCTTCGGCCGCGTCCACATGGATATTTCCTGCGCTCCAGCCGTAGCATCCGAATTCGACCGCGCCCTAGCTCTATTACACAACTTTTGGTATGCCCGCGCTCTCGAGCGATTCAATCAAGTCCTGGCCGATGATCCGGTATGCGCAATAGCCTATTGGGGCGCGGCCATGACTTACAACCATCCCTTCTGGGACCCTCCATCGCAAGCCGACGAAACAGCAGCATGGGCTCTCGTGCAGAAAGGCCTCTCAGCCCCAGAAGCTTCCCCGCGCGAAAAACTCTATCTAGCAGCAGTAACCGCTCTCTACAAAGATGCCGGTGCCGGAAATAAATCAACCCGTGACCAGAACTACCGCGACGCGATGTCCGCCGCCTACGCACAATATCCGGACGACGAAACCGCTTTGTTCTATGGCTTGTCCATCCTAGGTGCGATTCCAGAAGGTTCCCACGGTTTTGAGCAACAGGAAAAAGCCGCAAGCCTCTTCGAAGCCGTCTATGCGCGTCATCCCGACCACCCCGGCGCGCTTCACTATTTGATTCACGTGTATGACGATCCCGCGCACGCACAGCAAGGCCTAAAGGCCGCCCGCGCCTACGCTCAATCGGCAGCCGCCGTGCCGCATGCTCTTCACATGCCCTCGCACATTTTCACGCGCCTCGGCTATTGGGATGAGTCCGCCGCAACAAATTTGAAAGCCTGGGAAACGTCCGACGCCGACGTAAAACGAGCCGGCGAGTCCGGCGCATACCGCGACTTTCACAGTCTGAATTATCTCGAATACGCCCAAATCCAACTCGGCCGCTTCCATGACGCCCAGCACACCGTAGATATCGCCGCAGCCCAATATCAATCCCTGCCCAACAAACAAACAACCCCGGATACTCCGGAATTAGAGTCACGCCACGTTCGCGGCCGCACCATATACGCAGTCCCGGACCGCGTGGTTTACGGCTACTTCGACATGCTAGCGCGCCTGCTGGTCGAATCAGGCCGCTGGGACGAAGCAGCCAAAATCCCGCTACTAGCTTCCTCGCGAGATTTCATAGCCGTAAAGCTGCAATGGGACGCAAAAGCCGCCTCAGTCCGAAGAGACCCCGAAACAGCCAAAGCCGCCGCCGCAAAGCTGGTCACATTGTCCGAAGAACCAGGCCAGCATCCCTTCGCGAAGCTGATCATCACCGTGCAAGCCAAGGAAGCGGAAAGTTTTGCCGCCGAGGCCGCAGGCAACGCCGCTAACGCCGTCAAGAAGTTAAAAGAAGCGGTAGCGATCGAGGACTCCATCGACGACTTGCCTCAACCGCCATATCCCGTCATCCCCGCCACCGAACTCTGCGGCAATCTCTTGCTAGACCTACATCAACCCGCGGAAGCAGCCCTATATTTCCAAAAAACCCTGCAGCGCACACCAAACCGTCCAAAAGCAATCCTAGGCCTGGCCCGCGCAGCACAAGCCGAAGGCGACAAGCCCACCGCCAGAAATCGCTACAAGGAATTCCTAACCCTCTGGAAAACCGCCGATCCAGACCGCCCAGAGCCAGCAGAAGCAAGCCAATTCCTCCAGCAAAATCCGCAATAGCCCAGCCCATTGCCGCCGTCGTAGGGGCCGGAGTTCACGTCCCGCCCGGTGTGGCATTGGGTTTTCGCATTCGACTTTTCGATCGCGGAACCCACGCTCATTCAATACGCGATTTCAGCCCTATGTTATTTGTCCCAAAGTACCATTGCCATACTATTACTCCCGCGTTATACAAGAAGTAGTCGTGCGCAACGCCTAACCGCGGGGGCCGGCTCACCTGAGCCCCGGGTCCGGGCTGATGATTCAGCCCGGCGAGTAACGATGACTCCGCGCAAACAATTGAATATGTGGGAGCAAATTCAAGATGCGTCGCCTCTGCACTTGTAGGGGCGGGCCATGCGTGCCTTTTACGGATGCCCCGCCCGGTTTTCGGCCATCTGTTCGGCCCACTTCACTACCACCTCTACCCACCCGCCCCCCGAACCCGAAGATTTCTAATCGGGAATCAATACGATTAGAAACCCGCGTAACCCTCACAAAACAAACGACCGACCTCCGTTCTAATCGGGAAAATAACGCGTGTTCTCAGGGTAGAGCCGGAGCCATGGCGCCTTCCAGTAGCACAGGCACTCCTGCCTGTGCAGGCATTCGCCGAGCCCACAAAGCCAACAGAAACCCCGTTGCAAAAGCACCCAAAGTCAGCCGCGCCCGCGTGACGAAACCCAAATCAAATTCAAAAACGCCCAAAACGTACCCCTCAGTTTTGTTGCGATTAAAACCGACCGCCATCGTTTGTTTTCTGCAACTTACGAACGATTTTAATCGTACCTTGTTGCGATTAAACGCAACACCTCAGCGAACAAAAATCGAAAGGAGGACCCAAAAATTTCCCACGATTTCAACGCCCCGTGAACCGAACCGGCCACCCAGGTCGCGCCCCCGCACCCGAAACGCGCGCCCCCCAATTCCCGCCGCCCCGTTTTTTTCGCGTAGCCTTTTCGCCCATCAACGGGTACCCTCGCCGGGATTTGGAATCACCGAGATGCGCCAAATGCGCTTTCGATCACTGAGCAAATTGCTACTGGCTGTCGTGAGCTTTTGCGCGTTGCAACGCGGGGCCGACGCCCAAGCAGCCCCGTGCCTCGATGCCGACCTGATCGTCCGAAACGCCCACATCGTCACAATGGCCGAAGGCAACGCGATCGTCTCAGCCATAGCCGTCCGCGACGGCAAAATTCAAGCCGTAGGCACGGACGCGGAAATCAACACCTGCGCCAGCCCGCGCACCAAGTTAATCGACCTCCACGGCCGAACCGTTCTACCAGGCCTGATCGATGTACATACACACACGATGCAGTGGGCCGAAGGCATCCTGCGCGACCAACTCGACGTGACGTATCCCAAAGTCCATTCGATCGCCGACATCGTCGCGATGGTCCGCGAGCGCGCCGCGAAAACTCCCAAAGGCCAATGGATCACCGGCGCCGGCTGGGATGACGCCAAATTCAGCGAGCATCGCTACATCAGTCGCCGCGACCTCGACGCCGTAGCGCCAGATAATCCCGTTTATCTCGAACACGTGAGCGGACATCTCATCGCCGTAAACAGCGCCGCAATAAAGCTCGCCGCCATCACCCGCGACACCCCCGATCCAAACGGCGGCGTAATCGAAAAAGACTCGGACGGCGAACCCACCGGCATCCTCAAAGACACCGCAATGGATCTCGCAGGCAAATTGCTGCCGCCCGATCCTTCGGATATTCACATGCGCGCCGCAAAACTAATCTCCGAGCGCGCACTCGCGTTAGGCTTAACCACCATCCACGATATTTTCATAACGCCGGATGAAATTCGCGGCTATCAGAACGCCCACGCCCGCGGCTGGCTCAAGCTGCGCGTGCAAATGTCGCCGCGCATCGGCAGCATCGAAGATGCCGAACAGCTCGCGAAGATGGGCGTCCACACCGGCTACGGCGACGACACTCTGAAATTCGGCGCCGCCAAAATGTTCGCCGATGGCGGCATGGGTGCGCGCACCATCGCGATTTATCCTCCGCCAGTCGAAGGAGAACCCAATAATTTCGGCGTTTTGCGCTGGAAACCAGAAGACATGCAAAAAGCGCACCTGATCGCCGCTCGCGCCGGATGGCAACTCGAAACCCATGCCATAGGCGATCGCGCCATCGACGAGGTCCTCGATTCCTACGCCGCGGTGATGAAGGACCTAAATCTCACCGATGCCCGCTTCCGAATCGTCCACGCAGGAATCTCGACACCAGCAATCCAAAAACGCCTAGCCGATCTTCATGTGCTGGTAGACGGCAACCCGCCATTCGTCTATTGGATCGGCAGTTGGTTCAAAAAGTATGGCCCCGAAAGAGTGCGCTGGTCGTATCCAGCAAAATCCTACATCGCCAACGGAGTAATCGAAGCCGCTGGCTCCGACGTCCCAGTGACGCCGCTAAGCCCGTGGTGGGGAATCTGGGCCGCCGTCGCCCGCAAAGAACTAGCGACCGGCGAAGTTCTAGCCCCAGAGGAGCGACTGACAATCACGGAAGCGCTGCGCCTCTACACCTACAACGGCGCTTACGCCGGCTTCGAGGAAAAAACGAAAGGCACCCTCAAGCCAGGCAAGCTAGCCGATTTCATAGTCGTCGATCGCGACGTCCTGTCGGTCCCAACCGATCAACTCAAAGATGTCCAAGTGCTCGAAACCTATGTCGGCGGCGCGCTAGTTTCTCACGCAGCATCCAGCGCCCCAACTCCCAGTCAGCCGTAACTGAAATGAAAGCACAAAAAATACTATCCATTGACCGCGTCCTCGAAACGATGTATATACATGCGTATGACGCCACCGAAACAATCGCAAACATCGAACGTGCGCGTGCCCCAATTCGCCTGCGCGTGCGCCAACGCCCGGCGCGCATCGCGCGTCATCACCCAATTCTACGATTCGGTATTTCAGGCCGGCGGCCAATCCATCGCACAATTTGGCCTGCTGCACGCCCTGTCGCTCTCGAGGATCGCCACGCAGGCGCAGTTGGGCACAATTCTCTCAATCGATCCCACCACGCTCAGCCGCACACTCCGCCCTCTCCTGCGCGACAAATTGCTCGAGCGCATTCCCGGAACCGATCGCCGCGAGCAATACCTGCAACTCACCGCGGCGGGCCGCAAGCAACTCAAGAAAACGCTGCCCAACTGGCAGCGCGCCCAAGCCCGCCTGCGCAAAAGCCTCGGCGAAAAAGATTGGAACCAGATGCAAAAGCTTTTGACCCGCGCCGTGGAGGCCACTCAGCAAGCGTGATGCGATCATGTTCCAGGCAATCCATCCCGGCGGCCTTCGCATTTCATTCTTTCGCCGCGCCGTGCTCGGCGCGCTCCTTTTGCTCGTCGCGATCACTTTTCTCAACTGCCAGCCCGCAGCCGCGCAGGAAATCCCGCTACAAAATTGCGGCGGCCTGCTCACCATTCCAGTCAGCACCGGAGATCGCATGCTGACATTTCTAGTGGACACCGCCGCCAACTCAACTTTTCTAAACGTGAAGTCATTTCCAAACGGCGTCGCAAAGCAGGCAGCAATAGCGAATTGGAAAGGCACGGATTCAGTGATGGGCCACGAAGTCTCGCTCGACGAACTGGTCATCGGCAATCAACATGTGAAAAATCTCAAGCTTTCGGCCATCGATCTTTCCTCCATGCAGCAAGCCTGCGGCAAACGCATCGATGGCGTGCTCGGCGCAAACCTGCTCGAGAAACTGGGCATGACCATCGATCTGAAAAATCGCATCGCGCGTTTTTCGGCTTCCGCCCCAGCAAGCAACGAACAGGCGCAGTTCGATGAGCTCGACCGGCAGCTCGCAGCCTGCAGCCAGGCCTTCAGCCGTTCGGATGATCAGGTCTTCGCCGCCTGCCTCGATCCCGAAATCGTGTTGTACTCCTTCGCCGGCACTTACCACGGCCGCGATGAGGTGATGAAGTATTTCGCAAATTCTTATTTTCACCGCGATCCCGCCACCGATCTCACTCTCACTCCGCGCGCCCACCATCTCGCCGGCAATATGATCTGGCTCGAATACGAATTGCGCATCGCTTTGCCGCAACAAGTGATCCACGCACGCGGCACCGCGCTATTTCGCAACGTAGGCGGTGCATGGCTGCTCCTGCACATGAATCACTCGGTCGTTTACGACGAGTAGGGGAGGGGGTTCATCTCCCTCCCGGTGTAGCATTGGGTGTCCGGTTTTTTGTATTGCAAAAAAATTACGGTTTGCTTTTATCGAGGAACGCATCCGGCGGGTCAAGCGAGCACTGCTTCCAGAATGTAATCTCGTTCGCGGGGGCCAGGTTTTTCAATTGTTCCAGGCTCGCCCGCGTCGCGGCGATCTGCCCGCCGTCGATCGAATCAAACACCACGACCACTCCTGCAATCTCAGGACTCGCAGTCCCCAGCTCGGTGTAAGCATTCAGCAGCACGGTTTTCGCATACTCGCGCTTGGCGTGCGGGCTGGTCAGTTGATTGTCGGTCGAATTCGGCGCCACCCAGAACAGTTTGACGGTCTTTCCCTTCAGCGGCCCCCAGTCGCCGGCAAACGCGCTGGTTTCTTCGCGAGTCACGTGAAATAAATCATCGGCGTCGGCGGGTTCCTCGGCAGTTTTGGCGCCGCCCGCAGGAACAAAGCCAGCGGGCAGATCGAGCAACGCGCGCCGGATCCATCCGCGAGACTCTCCGGAAATCTGCACGTGCACCCACGCCCCGGTTAACTCCAGAATCTGAAACTCATCATCGCCTGCCGCGGTAAACAAAATCTCGGCATCGCGCTGCGGCTTGTTCAGCACCGGCGCTCCGCCTAATTTCACCACCGCGAGATCCGCCGGGTGCGTCTGGTTTCGCTTGATTTGCTCGAGGTTCTGCAAATAAGCGTTCAGATCCTTGACTTGCTTCTCGCTCTGCTCCACCCGTTTGCGAATGGCATCGAGGCTTTCGCTGGGAGCAACGGTTGGCGCGGGGGGATCGTCGGAAGAAGCTGCTTCCGGCTGAGCCGCGCGGGATGCACCAGCCGTCGAGCCGGCGCTCGCTGCCGGAGCGGGCTCCTTCAAATTCGCAGTCTTGCTCGAATGAGAAGCCGGGGAAGTCGATCCGGCCGCTTTCGAATTGCGTGTCGCGGCCACCGCCGGCCCACCGCCAAGCCGAGTCTCGAGACGATCCAGATAATCGCCTTCAATGCGCCCGTTCGAAGCCAGCTCGCGGTAGCCGGCGTTCGCGCCGCTCGGATCCGCGTACCAGGCGGTGATCTTCGCCGTCACGCGAACCAGCGTCGTCCCCGCGCCAGCCGCCGTTACTTGCACATCGCACTGGAAAAATCCTCGCTCGTAATGACTCAGCGATTCATCTGCCGCGTCCACGAATCCATCGAGCAAAGGCAGGCGGCCCGAGGCCGAGGTATGCAACTCCTTCACCGCCGCCGCCACTTCATCTTTCGGCCTCTTGAACGTGCGCTCGACCGCAGCGCTCTGCGCCGCTTGAACAGAAACGGCTGCGCAAGCGATGGCGCCGAGAAACATGGCGAAAACCATCGCTGCGCGGCCGATCGACGAAGCGCAGCGCGCGCGGCTCATGGCCGGGGCTCCACATTATCCTGAGAAATCCACCCGCGCTTCCCGTCGGCCGTTTCGATTCCGTACCAGTGATCGGTAATAATCAGAACGACGACGTCGGTGTTGGCATTCAAGGATTCAATGGTCGCGGATTTTTGAAAAGGCGCCGATTTCAAATCCCCGCCTGTCTGCTTCACGCGCACTTCCAGATCGTGCTGCAGCTCGCGAATCCGCTGCTGCAAGGTGCGAATTTCCGCCTGGGCCGAATCGAATCGCGCAATCGCCGCTTCACGGGTATCCGGCAATGTTGCCTTCACGCGTTCCTGCGCCTCGCGCAAGCGCGTCGCCTCGGCGATTTTACGCTCTTCCAATTGAATGGCCTGAAGCTGATCCTGAATTTCCTTGAACTCGCTCGTTTCTACCGTCCCGTCCGAGGCATGAGGTTTGCGCCGGCCGTCTTCCACGAATATGGCGTCGATCTTCAGCCGCGTATTCTTCTCGTTGATTCCCTGCACCACGTAGCGAATCGTGATGGTCCCAACGTCATTGCTTTCCTTGAAATGCCGCGGCGCCAAGGTTTTCGTCCGCAGTTTGTAGAATGCTTGCCCGGGGCCCGTCCATTTCCCGAAGTAGTCGGACGCCTCTGCAGTCTCCGCGCCGCTTAGGATCGGATCCTTTTCATACTCGAGAGTGCCATGGATGGTGTCGTCGCCGGCCACGTCGCGAACCGCCTTCAGCACGTCCGCCTGAGAAGCCGGCAACTCAATCACGAAGCCTTCGTAGCCGGATTTTTTCTCGTCGCGCGATGCCGCAACCCCAGAAATCGCGGCCAGAAAGCAGCCCGCGAGCATGATTCCGCACCCGAATTTTGCCCACCCAATTTTCATATCGCCTCTACGGATTAGCCTGCCCCACCGCCCGGCCAAATCGGCGTGAGCAGCAATATACATCCGGAAACGGCCCGATGCACAAGTAGCGCCAGCTTGCCCTGAGAATTGCCGAAGGGCGTCTCTGCCGGCAGCTTGTGAGGGTAAAAGACCACTAAGGCCGCAATCGTCCGCGGCGCGCACTGTAACCCAGTTCGCCATAGTTAGATTGGGGAGTCCGGGCGTGAGGGTTGCCCGCCCTTCAGCAATTCTCAGGGCAAGCCGGCGCTACTTAAAAAAAATAACGGGCGCGGAGCTGGGCGCCGCGCCCGTCAGGGCTGTCCGTACTGACCTTGAATCCGACCTACTTATGACCGATGTAAAAAACCACTCCCCCCGAGAATTGCAAATTGTCCTGCCGCAAACCCAAAAATCGGGTCATCAAATAATCCGCTTGTCCGCGAATTCCCACGTGCTCGTTAATCCGGAAATCCACGCCGCCGCCCGGCGCGATCGCGATTTTGAACGCGGAATTCGAAATTCCAAGATAACCCGTGCCCGCATGAACTGCCCCGAATTGCGCGTGAACGTAGGGCGTGAGCTTGTCGAACTTGCGGAACGAAATCACCGGCCCGTAAGTAAAGGTCTGCGCCGCGACGTTCGTGCCGTTGACCGATCCGCCCCAGGCGTTGAATTCAAATCGCCCGCCTAGCCAGCTATTCAGATTTTCATCCGCCGAACCGTACCCGCCGTTCAAGTGAAAGCTCGAGCCTGGCCCGCTCAAGTTCGCGTCCAGGTAGGAATAGCCGCCTGAAATCACCCACTGCGGGGTGTCCTGCGCCTTCGCAGTCAAACTAAAGAGTAGAATTGCCGGAATCAGCCAAAGGACGCGCTTCATCTAGATCTCTCCTTTACAACCGCCAGGAATATCATTCACGTGCGCGCCGCGTAACCGCTGACACCCGGCGGGGAATCCGTGATTCCCAAGACATCTTCAAGTGCGCCCGCGAAGCGGGTGACTTCTACATCCAGCATACCGAAACCATTCGCCCGTTACTTGACCTGCAAAGTAACTGGTGTCGAATGTGTGATGGTGCCGTCCGCCGAGGTGGCCACGATGTTGATCGTGTACGTGCCAGCAGGCGTTCCCGCAGGTGTCCCGCTTGCACCGCCGCTGTTGCAGGCTACCGAGAAGAGAATCAAGCCCGCCGCGAACACCAGCGTCGCCGCCGCGCGCCGTCCGCGCTGCGTCCCCGCCGTGATCGCGCCGAACAGCAGCAGGATCAGCAGGCAGGCAGCCCACAGCAGATTGATATTGCGAATCGCCAGCGACGGTGGAGTGATGCGAATCTGGCCAATTGGCGGCGCCATGGTGCGCTCCGCCGTGGAAATGCCCACGGTGACCGTCGTTCCGCCAGCCGCCGGCGTTACCGGGTTAGCCGAGAAGCTGCAGCTGGTTTCCTTTGGAAGCCCAGTGCAGCTCAAGTTCACCGGCTGGCTGAATCCGGCGATTGGCGTCAGCAGGATGGTGTACGAAGCCGTGCCGCCGGCGGTGATTGCCGCAGTCGGCGTCACTGTACCGATCGAAAAGTCGGCCGTCTGCACGAAGCCCGTGCCCGTGAGCAGCACGATTTGCGGGCTGCCTGGGGCGTTGTCGGTGATGGTCAAGGCACCCACGCTCGAATTCGTCGAGCTGGGCTTGAAGGTCACGTTGATGGTGCAGTTGGTTGTAGGCTGCAGCGCCGCTGCAACGCAGTTATCGCTCTCCGCGAAATCGCCACTCGCCGTGATGCTCGAGAACGAAATCGCCGAGGTGCCGTCATTCGTCGCCGTGATGCTCAGTGGCGCCGACGTTGTACCGACCGCCACGCTGCCGAAATCCAGACTCGAAGCCGACAGCGTCAGCGTCGAAGCCGTGCCTGTCAAATTGATTACTTGCGGGCTGTTCGGCGCGGAGTCGGTAATTGTGATGGTTGCGTTGCTCACTCCCGGCGTGGTTGGGCTGAATGTCGCGACGATCGTGCACGTCGCACCTGGATTCAGAGAAGAAGGCGCCACGCAAGTAGATGAAGGCGAGATCAAGAAGGCACCCGGATTCGTTCCGCCCAGCGTGATGCTCGAAATCGTCAGTGGGTTATCGCCGTTCGTTAGCGTTACCGTCAGCGGCGCGCTGGTGGTATTCAAACTTTGCGCCGAGAACGTCAGCGCCAACGGATTGAGTTGGATGCCGTTCAGGATGCTGACTTTGGAAACGAACGCGTCGCAATTCCCGCCCGGAGCGGCTTGCTCCGGATTCGAAACCGGGAAATTCGTCGAGCACGTTTGCCCGGCGACGTACGCCGACCCGGAGGTATCCACAGCGATGCCGTTTCCGTTGTCCGTTTGCGTGCCGCCGAGATAACTCGAGTACACCAACGCCGATCCCGTCGGATTCATCTTCGTAACAAACCCGTCGTCGTTACCGCCGCCGTACGCGCTCTGGAACGCTGCTCCCGCCGTCGGGAAATTTAGCGACACCGTCGAACCCGTTACATAGATATTTCCGAGATTATCGAGAGCGATGCCCGTTGCTGAATCCGCGAGCGAACCGCCGAGATACGTAAAGAAGATCTCAGATCCTGCGCCGCTCAATGCCGGATTGATTTCCGCTACGAACGCATCTTGTGCGCAGTTCCCCGCGCACGCGGGCTGGAACGCTCCCGCGGTTCCGAGGGTCGGCGAAGCGGTTCCTCCGGCAATAAATGCCTCGCCCGTCGCGTCGATCGTGATGGCGTTGCCCTGGTCAAGCCCGGTCCCGCCGAGGAAAGTGGAATAAATCAACGAACTCGGGCCCGATCCGGCCGTATTTATTTCCGCGAAAAAAGCATCTCCGTTCCCACCATAGGTCGGCTGGAATGCGCTTCCCGTCGTCGGGAGATCTGCGGAATCGGTCAAGCCAGTGACGTACGCGTCGTTATTCGTGTCCACCGTGATTCCATAGCCGACATCTTCGCTTCCGCCACCGAAGTAGCTCGAGTACAGAATTCCGCTGCCCGTCGAGTTGACTTTAATCACGTACGCATCCGTGGAACCGCCGCCGAAGTGAGGCTCGAACGCTGTCGCCGTGATCGGGAATGGAGGCGCCGGATTGACGGTAACTGTCCCGCCGCCATCGGAAGGGCCGCCGACGGCCGCAATTACAAAAGAACCTGGAGTGGAGCTGAGTACGATGAAAGTGCCATCGAACGGGCTCGGCGGATTTGGATTCGCCGGCGTCCCGCCCACTCCCGCGATGGTTACTTGCTGGTTGATCGGCAGGATGATGTCGCTGGTCACATTGATTGTGGAGGTGCCGCCGCCATTCGCGATCGCTCCGTTCGGGGCGGGCAGCATGGTGAGAACCACCGGCGTCGCGCCCGTTGAGCTGGTCCCAAATCCGTTAGGCTGCACAGAACCGGTAATGTAAGCGTTCTCATTCCCGTCAACCGAGACAGCCGTTGCGGTTACGTCCTCATACTCTCCGATGAATCCGGAGTAGATGATTCCCGATCCGGCTGCATTGATTTTTACAATGAACCCGTTCGAAACGATCAGCCCGTTCGAATTTAGCGTAGCGCCGCACTTTCCATCACTACCACACAGCGTATTAATAGACCCAAAAGTTACCGGGAAATCGAACGACGACGTCGTCCCGGTCACAAACGCTTCGCCCGCGGCATCCACTGCGATTCCGTTGGCCACGTCCGCGAGCTTGCCTCCGAGATACGTAGAATAAAGCAGCGTCGAACCATCCGCGCTGATCTTGGTCACGAACGCGTCGTCTGGAAAGTCGGGCGCTCCTCCGTCATTGGCCTGCAACGGATGAGCTATTGGGAAATCAAGCGAAGATGTGCCACCCGCGATGAACGCGGTGTTATCCGGCGCCACCGCAATTGCGTTTGCGCCGTCGGTTGCACTCCCGCCCAAATAGGTGGAGTACGACAGAATCGGATCGATCACCAAAGGCCGCGTCGCATCGTAATCGCCGATCGCAAAATAAACGCGATACTTCCGGTCGCCCAAGTGAAACCGCGCCGTCACCGGTTCCTTCTCATTGCCCTTCATCTGGTACGCGAACGGCTTCTCGAATTTCGCTTCGCCGCCCGCCA
>Ga0209772_10000139_pt1 | contig 17332 bp, 16 predicted proteins | sample BogFormECP03_OM1_FD_188235 | JGI IMG/M metagenome (GOLD analysis project Ga0209772, IMG submission 188235) | Bog forest soil microbial communities from Calvert Island, British Columbia, Canada - ECP03_OM1 (SPAdes) (version 2) | ecosystem: Environmental > Aquatic > Freshwater > Wetlands > Bog ... | reverse complement strand
CGCGATCGTGGTGGCAGGCGTCGGACCAAACGTAGCCGCCATCCACGCCTTCGCCGGCGCGGCCGGGCGCCTGCACTGGAGCAACCACAAGCTCACGAGCACGATTCAAAGCTACGTCGGCAAAGTCAAGGCGATGTCGGCCCTTACCGCGCCGAGCCTGTGCGCCGACATACGAGCGTGGGTCGCAAGCGGCTATCAGACGCTGCCCGCAAATACGGTGAGCTTCGACGCGAAGTACACGCCAGTGTGGGTCGCCCTCGGAGAACTGCCGGGCGCGCTCAGCCGATTCGAGCTTCGGGCAGAAAAGGGCGTGGTTGCCCGTAGCAACCTGCTCGAAATGCAACTGACCGAATACGAAGCCCGCGCGGTGGAAACCTACGCTGAAATCCTGGATGCGCTCGAACTGAAGCAGTAAGCGCAGAAGCAGCAAGCGCATCCGAAACGAGTTCTCGCCCACTCAGGCGACAGCCCGCAAATGCCGGTAGGGGACGCCACGAAGCTCTCGCACGAGCGCGTCGATCACTCCGTCCTCGTCCTCCTCGCGCCCGTCGGTGACTGCGCCGATCAGCGCGCGCTTGCGCTCGAGCAGGGTCGAGATCGTCTCGTCGATCGTGCCCGCGGCAAGTAGATAGGACACGTTGACCGCGTCTCGCTGGCCGATCCGGTGACAGCGATCCTCCGCCTGATCGTGCTTGGCGGGCGTCCAGTCGAGCTCGAGGAATACGACGTTGGAGGAGCGGGTAAGCGTGAGTCCCTGCCCGGCCACCTCAATCGAGCAGACGATCAGCTGGTTTCCGAGGTCGTCGGGCGCCTGAAAGGCGCGCAATGCCTCCTCGCGAGCCGCATGGCTGTCCTTGCCGAGAATGTGCAGCGCCCTCGGGAAGTGAGCGAGCATCGCTCGCTGGATCTCGCGATGGTGGGCAAAGACGACCAGCCGCTCGCCCGAGGAGCAGAAGTCGTGGATCCACCTGAGCGCCGCGTGCAGCTTGCCGCGCGCGGCGAGCAGCTTGAGCGCGTTCAGTCGGACCAGACGCTCCGCACGGAGCGCCGCCGCGACCTTCGCGTCGAGCTCCCGCAGGTCGAGCGGCTGGCTCTGAAGCCAGGCAACGACATCGCGCTCGGCGAGCCGATACTCGGGCTCGTTGTCGAGTTCGACGGGCACCACCGCACGCGTCTTCGCCGGCAGCTGCGGCAGTACATCGGCCTTCAGCCGCCGTACGAAACAGCGCGCTCGCAGGTGCCAGTGAAGGCGCAGGTGCGCGTCTGGGCCACGGAAGCGCTCGCCGAACTGCACGCCCGAGCCGAACTCCTCCAGCCGGCCGAGGATACGCAGCTGCGAGATCAGCTCGGTCGGACGGTTGACCACGGGTGTGCCGGTGAGAGCGAGCACGAGACCGTCGCGAGGAACCGCTGTGGAGAGCGCCTGCACGGCCTGGGTGCGCTTCGCCGCCGCGTTCTTGCAGTAGTGCGACTCGTCGAGCACCAGCGCGCGCGGCTGCAGCGCGCGCAGCTCCGGCAGGCGCGCGGCCGCGATGTCGTAGTTGAGCACCGTCACATCGGTCGCGGCGCCCGCGAGGCCCCCGCTGTTGCCGGCGAGAGCGCGCGCGCTCCGGCCCGGCAGCCAGCGCTCGATCTCGCGCAGCCAGTTGAGCTTGAGGCTGGCAGGGCAGACGACAAGCGCCGGATAGGCCTGGTCGGCCTCCAGCGTGGCGAGCGCCTCGATCGTCTTGCCGAGACCCTGCTCGTCGGCGAGGAACGCCCGCCGCTGGCGGAGCAGGTAGCTGACACCAGCGCGCTGGAATGGCTTGAGCTCGCCGCCGAGTGCGGGCAGCTGAAGCGAAGCGTCGGTCGCCGCCGACAGCGCCACGAGGCCGGCGCAGGAGGCGTGCTGCTCGCGTATCTCCTGCAGAAGAGCGAGCGCCGCGGGATCCACCCACACTTCGCCTACAGCCAGGAAATCGTCGAGCACGGGCACGCAGAACGGGTCTGCCGTGATCGCCGGCAGCCGTGCATGCTCGCCGTCGGCGCCCCGGCTGGGACGGCGGGACAGCGCGCCCGGCAACCTCGCGAACTGCTCCACCAGGGTGTCGTCGTGGCCGGGAGCTAGCACGAACGTGGGGGCCTCCGCGACGCTCGAGAGCTCGAGCACCGCGGGCGGCGCCGGTCGACCGTCTTGCAGCGCGGCGACGCAACGCTTCGCGGCACGGCTCATCCAGCCATCGAGCTGACCCTCCATCAACTTCCAGGACTCGAGCGTAAGCGGGACAGTCGCGCCACCCGGGGCGCTGGCCGCCCGCTCGCGCAGTGGGCCCGGCAAGCGCTCGAGGTCGCCGAGTAGAACGAACACCGGCTCCACATCCCCGGCTACCTCGATCGTGCCACGCCAGGTGGTCGCTCGCTCGAGCCAGCGCGCGACCCGAGGATCGATGCTCGCGTCCTCCAGATGGTCGAGCAGCGCGAGCACTTGCGGCGCGTCGCGCTCCACAGCTGCAAGCCCGAGCGTCCCCTCGGGCCCCTCCAGCGCGCGCAGATCGGCCTGCGCAGCAAGCACGCGCGCCAAGCGCGCCTGCTCGGCTGCGATCAGGATCCAATGTTCGCCGCGGCGATCGCGGCGGAACTCGATGTCGTATCGCAGCCCGTTGGCGCCGTCTGCGACGACGCGGTCGCCGTGCCCCGCGTGGCCGTCACGATCGGCTCGTTCCTCGCGCGTTTTCAACGCGCGTCGGGCGGCGTCGCTGAGACGCACGCTCCCGTCCTGCTCGACGAGCGTCTGCACGAGATGCACGGAGCGATCGTCGAGCGGTACGAGCACGCGCCCGATCGCAGGCAGGCCATAGGCATCTGGATGCTCGAGCAATGCCGCGACGGGCTCGGGCGAGGCGTCGTCGGGAAAGCTGAACCACCAGTTCTCATCGGGGCGCGCGAGATCGATCACGAGCTCCTTGCGACGGCGTCTGGCTCGGCCGCGCGCTAGCGCCCGGCCGAGTCCTTCGCTCACGTCGGGTTCGCCCGGCAGGTCGTCCAGCAGACGCGTGAGCGCCTCGGCTCGGTCTGGATCGAGCGGCACACACCACGCTCGCGCCACCGGGTCCCAGCGGCGCCCCGGGATCGCCCGCAGGAGCTGTCGCAGGCGCTCGTCGTAGGGAAAGCGCAGAACGGCTTCGTCGTGCTCGAGCGAGGCTGAGAAAGGGGAGTAGAACACCGACCCGGCACGATAGGCGCCCAGGGGGATACGTCGCGGGCTGAGGGCTCGCGCAGGTGGCGGGCGCCCGCACCCCAAGCCAAGCGGCTCAGGACAGAGCGTTGGCTTCCAACAGGTCCTCCAGGCGCTCGAGCGCGGTGGGGGTGCCCATAGCCAGGATCACGTCGCCGGCGAGCAGCGTGATCTCCGCCGGAGGCTGGGGCTGGAAGTCCGAGCCGCGGCGCAAGCCGACAATCATCGACCCCCCGCGAATGTCGTCAACCGTATGGCCGACGCCCTCGCAGCCTTCCCCGACGACGATCTCCTCCATCCGATATTCCACGTCCACGTCCACGACGCCGCTCAGCTGGGGGTGGAGAGCCAGCCGCGCCATCTCGGTGCCGCTCGCCTTGTACGGCGAGATCACGCGGTTGGCCCCAGCTCGCTTGAGCTTCTTCTCTGTGTCCTCGATCGCCGCCCTCGCGACGATCGGGATGTCGGATCGCAGCTCCCGCGCGGTGAGCGTTATGAAGACGTTGTTCGCGTCGGAGTCTGCGCAGGCGATGATCGAGCGGGCGCGCGCGATCCCGGCCTGGATCAGCACCGCGTCATCGGTCGCGTCGCCCTCGATCAGGCGAGTGCCGAGGCCGTCGGCCAAATGGCGGTTGGCGGCGTTCGCGTCGACCACCACGTAGCTCGCGCGTGCCGCGTACAGATCACGGGCGACCTGGCGTCCGACACGGCCGAAGCCGCAGATGATGTGGTGGTCGGTGAGCGAGTCGATCATCCTCTGCATGCGCCTGGCCGCCAGCACGTCGCCGAGGTGCCCGGCGACGAAGAACTCGGTGACGGTGGCCAGCGCGTAGAAGAGCGTACCCACGCCCACGACGACGAGCCCAGCTTCGATGATCTGACCGATCGTCGTGCGGGGCTGAGGAAAGCCGCCGACGGTCGCCGCCGTGTCGAGCGACCAGCGAAACGCATACCAGAGGCCGACTTTCTCGCTCAGGGCGAAGCCCAGCATCCCCAGCAGCAGCAGGCCGGCGGCGATCGCTCCCAGCACGGCGATGCGCCGCGTGAAAACAGCCAGTTGACTCGACGCGGGCGCGTCTGAGCCGATGGTGCGGGGCGGTAGACGGTCGACGTCTGGCATGGCTTCAAAGACGCGGTGGGAGGCCGCCCCTCCGGTTCCTGGGAAACCGGCCGGCGAAGCATAGTCCGCGAGGAGCGCGCCGCTGCGGCGACATAATGCCCACGTGATCGGGGTGGAGCAGTGGTGGACCCAGGGAGAGCGCTTGCGCCTGCCACTGAGCGGACAGGAGCGCGAGGTGTTCGTGCGCCGCCTCGGCAGCGGCCCGCCGATGACGCTGCTGCACGGATTCCCGAGCTCCTCTCACGACTGGGCCAAGGTAGCGCCGGCGCTCGCCGAGCGCTACACGTTGCTGATACCCGACTTCCTCGGTTTCGGCGCATCGGAGAAGCCGATCCGACACGAATACTCGCTGCACGAGCAGGCCGACCTGGTCGAGCAGCTGTGGAAACGCGAGGGCATCGACTCGACTGTCGTGGTCGCCCACGACTACGCGGTGTCGGTCACGCAAGAGCTGCTCGCGCGCCGTGGCGAAGGCTCACTGGCCGCTGAGCTCGTGGCGGCACATCTGCTCAACGGAGGTCTCTATCCCGACCTGCATCGCCCCCAGCCAGGCCAGACCGCCCTGCTGGACCCCGAGCACGGAGCGCAGATCGCCGAGCTGATCAACGAAGAGACGTTCGTCGCTGCGCTCGCCCCGACGTTTGCCGAGAGCTTCGACGCGACCGCCGACAGCGCCGAGATGTGGCGCGCCACCAGCCGCGCGGACGGTCAGCGGATCGCGCACCTGCTGATCCGCTACATCCGCGACCGTGAAACCCATCGCGAGCGGTGGGTCGGTGCGCTCGAGGGCACCGACGTGCCGGTGTCCTTCGCCTGGGGGATGCTCGACCCAGTCTCGGGCGCGCACATGGCGATCCGCATCCGCGAGCGCCTGCCCGACGCGCCGTTCCTCGCGCTCGACGACGTCGGGCACTGGCCGTCGCTGGAAGCGCCACGGCGAATCGTGGCGGCGATAGTCGGCGCCTAGCGCTTGTCCCGGTCTGCGAGCACGCCGTGGCGCTGGCGAGCCGAGTAGATTGATCCGATGCGTCTTCGTGCTCGACACGTGTTGACGATCGCGGCGCTTGCCACCGTCCTGATCGGCTCGGGCGCGCTCGCGGCATCCGCGCTGGCGCCAATCAAGATCACCAACTGCGTTAAGGCAAGCAGTCGCCCAAAGACATTGACGCTCACATGCGGAGATGCCAATACGGCTCTCAGCAAGCTGCGTTGGTCGAGCTTCGGGGGGCTGAGCGCCCAGGCCCGCGGGACGTTTGAAATGAACACCTGCAGCCCCAACTGCGCGGCAGGCAAGGTGGTGAGCTACCCGGTCACGGTGAAGGCCAGCGACCCGCGGACATGCAAAGGCGGCCTGCGTGTGTACAACAAGCTCACACTTCAGTTCACAGCGATGGCGCCATCGTCGTCCGGGAGCTTGAAGCGCTGGACGCTCGGCTGCCCCACGTAGCCGTCGCCATACCGGTTGGGCTGCCTGACGTAGTCGTCGCCGTACGGGTTGGGATGCCCGACGTATTCGGCGCTCTACCTGTCAACGAGGGCGGGAGCTGAGCTAGATGGCGGCTATCCGTCCCCGCGCATCAGCCGAGCGCCTTGGCGATCGAGTCGATCGCTGCTCGCTCGGGGTCGCTGACGGAGCCCTCAGCGGACCCGCTCTCTTTGTGCGCGCTCGCGACCTTCTCTGCGAGCGTGGTGATGAAGCTCTTGTACTCCTGACACTCCTGCGCCGTGGCTTTCGTGTCGAGCAGCGCCACCGCGTCCCGTAGGTGGGCAAGAGAGTGCTCCTCGAGCTCCTCGGGAGAGCGATACCGGGTGTGGTCGACCTTGGGCTTGGCCGCGACGATCTCGTCGAGCAGCTCGCTTTGGCCATGATGCTGGCGCGCTTCGGCGTAAGCCTTGGCCATCGACACGGTCTCGCGGAACATTCCGCCTCGCGCGGCCGTGATAACGAGCATGCCTGCGGCCGGCGGTCCCTCCAGGACCTGCTCCCACTCGGGCGGCGAGAAATCTTGCTTCGTGGTCATCAGAAACCTCCTTTTCGCTTGTCGGCGATTCTAAGACGTGGTCGGCCGCCTTCCCGCGGAAGAAGGGGCGGGATCTGGAACGATCTCCGCTTCGTTGATGGAGCGAGCCTGAGCAGATGGCAACGGGCGGGAGGCGGCGCCTCCAGGAGCCTGCGCGAGAGATCCGAGCAGAAGCGGCCGATAACGGCCCCGCGTCGACGGTACTCCTACTCCGTAGGCCTGTAGGGACCGCCACGCCGCCGCTGCGAAAATTCTCGCAAACAGCGCTGTTTATGAGGAGGTGCCGTACCCGGGGTTTGCTGGGCGGTTTTGAGAGCCGACGCGGGGACTCGAACCCCGGACCCCTTCATTACGAGGGTGTGGCCCTCCACGCGTGAATGCGGGTAAATACAGCGTTTCTGCGAGTTCGTGGAGCCCCGTACCAGCAGGCGTACCGCAGGACGAACGCGGCTGCCAGGCCGGCGCCGCAAGAAGTCCCCGCCAGCCGCCGCGACATGCACGCCAGGAGGTTCAAGCAGGGCCGACGGCCCGCATGGTGCGGGCTATGTCATCGCAGCGCCCGGTGCGCAACTGTCGTGCGCGCGCAGGCTAGCGGCGATCTACGTGCTCAGCGGATAGGGCGCAGCTCGACACCGTGAGCTACCCCCCGCCAATCGGTGTCGGCTGTCAGAGCTGGAGCGTCCAGCCGTCGCGCCAGTGCTAGGCACGCCCGGTCGCCAAGTGAGAGCCCCGCATCTCGGGTCAACGGTCGTAGGCGTCCCGCGTCGATGGCGTCAGCGGCCGTGAACGGCTCGACGGTGATCGCGCCATCGAGCAGTCCGCTTTGAGTGAGTTCAGCCGCGAGCTTCGCCGGGTCCTCTCCCCGATCGGCGACGCGGCTGAATACCTCGGCAAGATTGACGGTCGAGATCACCGCACCGCTGGCGATTGCCTCGGCAACAACATCGGCGCCAGGCTCATCTCGAAGATGCGCGAGAAGCGCCGAGGCGTCGAGTACGGGCGCCAACTACTCGGTGTCCTCGCGGTCGGCTTCCGCGCGCCGCTCGGCGAGCAGTCCGTCCACCATTGACCCTCCGGGGAGACCACGGAGCAGTCCGCGACTCTGCTCGGCCACGGCGCGATATGGGCGTAGCCGCAACGAGCCGTCGTCCTCGGTGCTCAGCAGCATGTGAGTACCGGGTTTCAGGTCCAGCTCACGGCGTACAGCGGACGGCAAGACAAGTCGCCCGCGGTCGCCGACGGTGATGCGCCTTTCGGTGTGGGCCATGCTGTGAGTGTACCACGATTGCTGAGCGACCCACACAGGTCCGCGGCGTCACGTACCTGCGCCGATACCGCATCGGCCGAACCGGGAGCAGAGCCAATGCGGGGCCTCGACCCCGGACCACTTTATGAGGCCGGATCTCCGGAGACGCTCGACCCGTCCGCCCGTTGGTTAACCGCGGTGTCTTCAAGCTCAGGCCGGCATGCGCGGCCCCGCTTCAAGAGCGAGGGCAGCGTCGCGGAAAACGTCTCGAACGATGTGGAGCTGCGCAGCCGTCGGCGCTTCGATGAGCGAGCGTGAGCAGTCGTCGATCGCGGCGGCGGCGCCGGCGCTGTCGAAGACGCGCAAGGCCCACACCGAGTAGTTCTCACGGTAGTTGCGCGCCGCTGCGCGCGCCTTCTGGTCATCCGCGTCGATGCTCTCGTGATCTAGGCCCGCCAGGATGCCGGCGGTCGCGGCCGACACACGCCGGCACTCCGACGCGAGGAGATGGTTCGGCTTGACCTGCTGCCCACGTGTTGTCGCCGGCAGCAGCCGTCGCAGTTCCAAGACCGCGGCGGCGACCAGAGACACGCCGCCCAATCCGAGCACCGACCAGAACACCGCGCTTGACACGTGGAACGGCTTCAAGCTGGCAGCGACCGCGACAAGGCCGATGGCGATGCCCAGCCAGGTCGACGGCGATGTCGATCCGGGTGTCCGCAAGGCCGGGGTCATGACGTCTCGCCCAGATCGTTCGGGGACTCCACCTCGATAGGCGCAGGTACCTCGTCGAGTTCGCGGGCCTCAGTGTCGGCCTCGAACGACTCTCGCATCGCGGCCGCCGAGCCGAGTTCGAGAGCGACCTTCATGAGCGCCCGCGTTTTCTCCTCGAAGACAACGCGATACGGCGAGCGTGCGCTGTCGTGCTCTACCAAGCCGATCGCCTCCAGTTCGGCCATGCGTCGGCTGATCGTGCTGGAGGACAGCGAAAGACTTGCGACGAGTTCGCGCTGCGTCATCGCCCCAGGGCCCTTGAGCAGCGCAGCGAGGATCACTCGGCAGGCGTGGTCTGCCAGGAGTTCGTACAGCTTCCCGTCTGCACGTGCCATTACGCTAGTCCGTTCGCTTCGTTTCTTCTTAAGAAGAAACGTAATACTGAAGCAAAGGACGCCACGCGTCAAGGACGCGCGCTGCCGTCCAGCCTGAAGACGGGCGGGCTTCTACTTCGACGCGGCGGTCGGATGTCCTCCGCGCCGAACGAGGGCGAGATTTCTCAGGGGTCGCGACGAACCGACAAACTCCCGCGTGCAAAGCGGCGACTGCGCGAGCTGTACCAGCACCCGTACCGCAAACTAAAGTGTTCCGCGACACGCAATGGCAACACGTCGCCCCATGCGTGCAACGTCGCCGATCTGCGAATCTGCCTGCAAACAGGCGAGACTGTGGGCCTACGGTGCCGGCTAGAGGGTTTCCTCGGTCGACGGGCTATTCATTGCGAGTGGCGTGCTCTTGCCAGCTGAGCTATATCGAGACCGACGCCGTCGAATCTTGCGCAATGCGGCGCTGGACAAAGCTCAAGCCCCGACGAGCCCTCCGGCTCATTCCTTCCGATCCAGTCCAGCAAAAACACAGTCCTGGCTTGGATTTCTGCCCGTTTGAGCGAGAAGGCATACGGCAAGCCGGCTCAGCGCCACACTCCGCCAGACACTCGATGACGTTGCTCGCGATCGACAATTCTCCAAGCCGACGCGGGGACTCGAACCCCGGACCCCTTCATTACGAGTGAAGTGCTCTACCAGCTGAGCTACGTCGGCGCGACCGCTGATGCTAGCGCTGGAACCGTCCCTGATGGAGGCTCCGTCGGCGTCTCCTCCAGGCTTCCCGTCGCCGCGCCGATCCCCTCCAGCGCCTCCAGCAGCGACTGTCCGTGCTTCTCACAGAACGCCGGACCGATGCCGCTGATCTCGATCAACTCCCCTACCGTGCGCGGACGGCGTCGGAGCACCTCCTCCAGCACCCCATTTGCCGCCACTGTGAACGCGGGCTTGCCCTGTGCCCGCTCCCAGCGCCACGCGCGGAGCTTCTCGAACTCGCTCTCGAGGACCGGCTCGACGGCCTGCCGCGCCGCCCCTTCCGCCTGGCCATGCGGTCGGCCGGAGCCGCCGCGCCTTCGCCCCGGGGATGGCGTCAGCGGCGCGAGCAACGTCCGCTCGAGCTCCGGGTCTGGGTCGCACACATCACAACAGCGTCCCGTCGGCTGGCCCTCCAAGCGGTCGCCGAAATGATCGAGAATCTGGCGCCTGCGGCACGTCTGCCCGTCCGCGCTGAAGCGTTCGATCGACCGGTATGACTCCCAGCTGCGGTCCTTCGCCGCCTTGATCGCCGCACCGGCCTTGCGTGGGCTGCCCTGACCCGTCAACCGCACCAACAACCCCTCGCTGCCGCCCGGGCGAAGCTCGACTGCGCCTGCCCGCTCGGCAATCGACAGCAGCACCCTCGCGCGCTCCTCGAGCATCCCGTGCCCGATCGCCAGCACCCCCTCATCTGCCCCGCTACGCAAGCCGGCCACATAGCGCTTGACGTCATCCACGCTCGTCTCCCGCTCCTTGATGAAGCGGATCAGCCTGCCCAGGTCCATCCGCGAGGCCAGCAACACCGCGCGTGAGGCCACGCCGTCGCGCCCGGCTCTGCCGGCCTCCTGGTAGTAGGCCTCGAGGCTCGTGGGCAGCGCCCAGTGCACAACGGTCCGCACGTCCGCCTTGTCGACACCCATCCCAAACGCGTTCGTCGCCACCACCACATCGGCCGCCCCGTCCATGAACGCCGACTGGCTAGCGCGACGCGCGTCCGGGCTCATCCCCGCGTGGTATGCAACCGTCTTGATTCCCCGCCGCGAGATCAGGGCAGCCACCTCCTCGGTGTCCTTGCGTGTCCCGCAATACACGATCCCCGGACGCGCAGCCGCGTCGCCGAGGACGTGCAGGAGCGCCACCCGCTTGCGAGCCACCGCGCCCTTGCCCTCCAGGCTGACGACGTCAAATGTCAGGTTCGGCCGGTCGAAACCCGAACGGATGGACACCCAATCGCGCAAGCCCAGCCGCGAAGCGATCTCCTCGGCGACCCGTGGCGTCGCCGTCGCCGTCGCGGCCATCACCGCCGGGCGCTCACAGCCCCCGCCCAACGCCGCGATCGCCTCCTGCAGGCGCAGATAGTCCGGCCTGAAGTCGTGCCCCCACTCCGCCACGCAGTGAGCCTCGTCGACCACGAACAGCGCCACCCTTCTGCGCGCCAGCGCTTCCCGGAAGGCCGCCGAGGCGAAGCGCTCCGGCGCCGCCAACACCAGCTGGGCGCTGCCGGCGGTGATCTCCCTCAGCGCCTGCGCGTTGTGACCGTCAGCCATCCCCGACGCCAACATGCTCGCCCTTACGCCCGCTTCGCTCAGCCGGCGCAACTGGTCTGACATCAACGCGATCAACGGGCTCACCACAACCACGAGCCCGCGATCTGCCAGCGCCGGCAGCTGGTAGCACAGCGACTTTCCGCCTCCCGTCGGCATCACCACGAGGCTGTCCCGGCCGTCGAGCGCCGCCGCCACCGCTTCGCGCTGGCCCGGCCTGAATGCCTCGAGGCCGAAGCGGCGCAACAACTCCTCGGGCGTCGCGCCCGCCGCCGTGCTCGTCGTCTGCATCCTTCAGAAGCTACCCGGCGGTTCGGCCGCTTCTGCGCTCCCACACAACCCGTGCGCCGGCCACCGGCACGAGCGTCACCGCCCGCCGGCGGTTCCATTCGCCCTTGCGCCACCCGCGCGTCTGCGGCGGCAGCTGCGGCTCGAGCTCGCTCAGCATCGTGCGCAGGATCAGCTTCATCTCCAACAGCGCAAACGAAGCGCCGATGCAGCGACGGATGCCGCCACCGAACGGAATCCAGGAGAAGGTCTCCGGCGCGTTTCCGAGGAAGCGCTCCGGGCGGAACTCCTCTGCTCGCTCGTACACCCGCGGGTTGCGGTTGGTCAGGTAGATCGACGGCGCCACCCGCGTTCCCGCAGGCAGCCGGCGCGCTCCCACCTGGAGATCCTCCTGCAGCAGTCGCACCACGATCGGCACCACCGGACGCACCCTCAGCGTCTCGTTCACCACGGCGCTCATGTACTCATCCTCGCCGCCGCTGTCCACCTCAGCCATCAGCCGCGCGAGCTTCTGCGGATGGCGCACCAGCCGCTCGATCGCCCACGCGACCGACGTAGCGGTCGTCTCGTGTCCCGCGAGCAGCAGCGTGACGAGCTCGTCGCGCAACTCGCGGTCGGTCATCGCCTGCCCGTCCTCGTCGCGCGCCTGCAGCAGCAGCGACATGATGTCTGAGCGCTCGCCCAGATCGCTCTGCCCGCGCCGCCGCGCGATCTCCTCATAGATCAGCCCGTCGAGACGCTTCAGCGTCTGTGCGATCTCGCCCGATGGCAGCTGTGCGGTGTTCCGGCGCAAAGCAAAGCGCAGCAATGTCAGCGTCTGGGCCGGCGCCAACAGGCTGCCGACCGCGTCCCCGAGGGGCCCCATCCGCTCGGCCTCCACGCCGAACACCGCCCGCAGGATCACCTCCAGCGTGATCGCGCGCGTGTGCTCCTGCAGCCGCATCGGCGTGTCCAGCTGCCAGCCGGCCATGTCGCGCCTGGTCGCCTCGACGATCACATCCTCGTACTCCCGCATGCGCTCGCCGTGGAACGGAGGCAGCAGGAGCTTGCGTTGGCGCATGTGCTCCGGCCCGGTCAACACCAGAACCGAGCTGCCCCCGACGATCGGCGCGACCGGCGAGCTGCCTGCCGCCGAGGGCGCCACATCGGGCGGCGCCGTGAACACCGCCTTCACCGCCTCGGGGTCGCTCACGAGCACCAGTTTCAGCCCGCTTGGGGCGAACGTAACGGTGAACGCCTCCCCCAGGCGCTTCGCGTAGCGCCTCATCAGCCATGTCGGCGCCACCGCCCACACGAGCGTCTGAACAATCGCGGGCGCCCTTGGGCCCGGCGGCAACCCTTGGCCATCGCCGGCTGACGCCCGTGCGCCTCGCCGACCCTCGCTCACTTCGTCGTGGGCGGTAGCGGCCATCCCTACACGCTACTCCCGCCGCCGCACGCGCGTCGGACGCGCGTCGCTCACCCCGAACTTGTCGGTTGAGTCGAACCGCGCTGATGCGCGTGGTTGGTCTGCCCGCCGGCCGCCGGCAGCCTGTGGCCCCGGTCGGGATTCGCATGCGTCGCGTCCCCCGGCGGCTTCTGCGGATGCTTGTGATCGAGGACGTGGCCGACGGCGTGGTTGACGCTGTGAGCGGCGTGACCAACCGCGTGCCGGACGCCGGGCGAGATCGCGTATGCCAGCAGCGTCGCGGCTATTCCCGCGGTCGCGATCGCAACGACCAGCCACGCCCGCCGACGCTCCCCCTCCGGCGAAGCCGGCCGCGCGCTGAATGGTGAGATCGACATGCCCGACAACCAAACTAGCGCCCCGCGGCCCGTCTGCTCCCGTCCGCTGTGCTCCAGCAGCGCCACCGCCACGAGCTCGCGCGCCCGCTCGATCTCCTCGCGCGAGAGCCTCGCCGGGAGCCTTGCGAGGTAGCCCAGCAGCATCCTCGCGGGCACCACCCGCACTCCCCTTCGACGCGCCATCGGCCTGTCCACCCACGCGCGGCTGAACACGATCATCGGCTCGACCACGATCCCCGTCACTCGTTCGATCGCCTTGCGCTGAGCCTGCGCCTGACCGAATGTCGCGCCGTGCATTCGACCCACCCGCACAGGCCCGGCGTGGCTCTTCGTCTCCAGCGTGAACACCCCCGCCGGCCCGATCAGGATGTGATCCACGTTGCCCCGACCGAGGCTTGCATCGTGGATCACCCGCCAGCCCTCGCCCGAGAGCCTGTCGAGCAGGCCTCCCACGTGCTCCTCGCCCGTCGCGCCACGATCGCGACGCTCGACGAGCGGCAGCACGTACCTCGAGATCACGAAGATGCTCGCCAGCAACGCCACCTCGGATCCGATGAAAAGGGGGTCGTGAAGTCCGAATACCCGCCCCAACAGCGCCGTCGCTACGGCCAACGCTCCCAGCGTCACGAGCGTCCGCATGCGCAGGCGCCTCACGGTCGCCCGCGCGTACTGACCGGCGGTGCGACGGGTGGGGTCGGAGTGGACTACGTGCATCTCTCCCTCTTGGTCGTCTTTCCTACTTCATCGGCCAATCGCCACCGGCTGCTTGAGCGTGCGCAAATGTCCGCATGGCGCCCGAGAAGCGTGGAGAGCCCGGCAAAGTCCTAAAGCCCGAATATCACGCCGTCGAAGCCAAAGCAGACGACCAAACCATTCGATCACCCACCTCCACGGGCGCCCCATGACGGACCTTCCCGACACCTCCGACCCCCCCGATATCTGCCTTCTGCTTCGCGCCTATGCAGAGCAGCGCTGGCTGATCTCCGAGGTCGTTCCGGTGCTTCGCCAGATCGAGCAGCCGGGCTCGATTCCCGAGGACCAGCTGGGCGCCGCCCTCGCCTACCTCGAGACGCGATGGCTCGACGCATGCCGGCGCGCGACCGAGACCGACGCTGCCTACGCACAGCTCAACCTCGCCCGCATCGACAGGGACCATGCTCTCTACCGAAAGGCCCGCCGCTACCACGCCGCTGTCCTACGGCTGCGCGCCGCCGTCGGACACAGGGTCCGCCGGCTGATCTGCCACCACGACGACGCCCTCAGGCACGAGCACGCCAACTCCTGAAGCGATCGCATACGCTCCGCGCGATGCCGCTGCGCTTCGACCTGCAGTCTCACTCGACCCACTCCGACGGGGAGCTCTCCGCCACCGCCGTCGTCGAAAGCGCAGCAGCCGCCGGCGTCGAGTTGCTCGCGCTCTCAGATCACGACACGATCAGCGGCGTCTCCGAGGCGATCGCCGCCGGCGAGAAGCTCGGAGTGCGCATCGTCCCGGCGGTCGAGATCTCGGCGATCGATGACGGGGCCCCGGCGCCGCGGGAACTGCACATTCTCGGCTACGACATCGACCACACCGGTCCATCGATGACCACCGCGTTGATCGACTTCCTCGCCGACCGCGAGAAGCGGACGTTGCGTATGCGCGACGCGCTGCGCGACGTGGGCTTCGAGCTCGACGAAGCCGAGATCGATGCGCGCATCACCGAGGGCAAACCGATCGGGCGACCACATCTGGCGGGCGCCGTGCTCGGCGCTTCCGCCAACGCCGAGCGCCTGAAGGACGAGCAGATAGACGACGTCGGCTCGCTCATCCGCGGCTATCTGATCGAGGGCAAGCCCGCCTTCCGTCTACGCGAGACACCCACCGTTGCAGAGGCCGTCGAGGCCATCCACGACGCCGGCGGCCTCGCCATCTGGGCGCACCCGTTTTGGGACATCCCGGAGGATGACGAAGTGCTGGCGACGATCGACCGCTTTCGCACGCTCGGAATCGACGGCGTCGAGGCCTTCTACGTCACGCACACCGGCGAGCAGACCGAGCTGCTCGCGAGGCGCTGCGTCGAGCTCGATCTGCTGAGCACCGGCTCAGCGGACTTCCACGGCCCCGAGAACAGGCTCTTCTCGCGTTTCCTCGCTTTCGAGACGTTTGGGCTCGAGCCGAACCTGGGCCCGATCGCCTCAGCCGGCTAGCGTCGGCTCAACGCGCCAGCAGCGCCTGCAGTCGATAGGCGAGCGCCTCGAGCGCAAGCTCCTCGGAGGGGTTGAGCGACAAGCTCAGCCTCGTGTCGCCAACCAGCTCGATCCCCGCACGCAGCCTGGCGCCGTCGCGCCCGTCGGCGTCCAGCTCGAGCTCCGAGCGGCGATCGAGGGCATAGATCAGCTCGGGCGCTCCTTCGCACACACACAGCATGTCCCGCAGCCACAACTCGGCCAAGCGCAGAGCGAGATCGAGCGTCTGCGTGCGAACCCGCCGCTCGCCCCGGCGCCTCGCCTCGAGCGCCTCGCGTTCGTAGCGCTTGCGTTCCTTGCTCGGCACGAGCTCCAGCTCGGCCTCCATTCGCTCCTGTCCGCTTTCACCCGCGCTCTCTCCCGCCGCCTTCGCCGCGCCCAGCAGCGCGATCCACGGACGCTCGCCAGTGGACCCTGCCAGCGTCGAGCGCACGTACGCCTCCGCGCGCGCTCGCAGGGCCTGGCCTTCCGCGCCGAGGAAGCGCGCCGCCAGGCGCGCGTCGCCCAACGCCAAGCGTCCACAGGCGTGCGCAAGCACGCTTTCAACATCTTCCTCGCCCTCCATCAGGCCATCCGCTATGCGCTCCGATGGAAGCGGATCGAAGCGCACTTGCTGGCAGCGCGAGACGATCGTCGCCAGCACGTCCTCACGGCGATCGCTCAGGAGCACCAGGTGCGCAAACGACGGCGGCTCCTCGAGCGTCTTCAGCATCCGATTCGCCGCCTGTTCGTTCATCGTCTCCACCGACTCGAGCACGAACACCCTCCGCGCGGACTCAAACGGCGTGCGTGCCGCCGCTGCCACCACCGGCTCCTCGACATCGCCCACCAGCATCTCCGCCGCGCCCGATGGGGTCACCCAAGTGAGGTCTGGGTGGCTGTCCCGGGCAACCCGCTCCCCCACCGTCTCAGGGTTGCGCGCGCCCTCAACGAGCAGAGACGCCGCAAAAGCGCGCGCGATCGCGCGCTTCCCAGTTCCCGCAGGGCCATGAAAGAGGTATGCATGCGACGGCTTGCCCCCCGGCCCCAACGCGGAGGCGAGCACCGAACGGGCGTGCGGGTGCGCCTCGATGCCCGGCAGCCCGTCAACCGCGGCGACGCCGCCGGTTTCTGCTGGGGAGGCCGAGGACGGCGAGGCAGCGCTCATCTGCGTCCATCCTAGATCCGGCGATCGATCTGCCACGCCGAGCTCCGCCGATGGAGCGCTCGGGTGGGCCGCGCCTGTACCGTGCCGCGCGTGGCTCGCGGCAGGCTGATCACGATCGAGGGGCTCGACGGCGCCGGCAAGTCCACGCTTGCCGAGAGCCTCGCTCACAAGCTCTCCAAGCGCACCCATCGCGTGCAGCTGCTGCGAGAGCCCGGCGGCGTGGAGGTCTCCGAGCGGATTCGCGCGCTCGTAAAGGATCCCTCGCTCGCCGTCTCCCCGCGCGCCGAGGCGCTCCTCTACGCCGCCGCGCGCGCACAGCTCGTCGATCAGCGCGTCGAGCCGCTGCTTGGCGAAGGCGCCGTCGTGTTGCTCGACCGGTTCGTCGACTCATCGCTCGCCTACCAGGGCGCCGGTCGCTCCCTCGGCATCGAGCAGGTGCGCGCGATCAACCTGTTCGCCACCGGATCGCTGCAGCCCGATCGCACTTTGCTGCTGCGCATCTCGCCCGCCGTCGGACGCGCGCGACAGCGCGACCGCGCGCTCGAACCCGACCGGCTCGAGCGCGAGGGCGAGGACTTCTTCGCGCGAATCGCCGCCGCCTACGACGAGCTCGCGCGGGACGAGCCCGTGCGCGTGCGTGTCCTCGACGCAGCCCAGCCGCCCGCACGGGTGCTCCGCGATGCGCTCGCCGCCGTCGATGACCTGCTGTGAGCCTGCTCCCGCCAGGCCGGTCCTGGCCAGGACCGGCTCTGCCGAACACCCGTAGCCAGGTCCGCCCCTGCCGGACTAGCATGAAGACGGCCATGTTCCGCCCCAGCAAGAGCCTCCTCCCGGCGGCGCCCGCAACCGCCCTCGCGGGCGTCGTTTGCGCCCTCGCTTTTTCAG